>Ga0189275_100503_pt1 | contig 13670 bp, 9 predicted proteins | sample N19A6minimetaG_FD_130329 | JGI IMG/M metagenome (GOLD analysis project Ga0189275, IMG submission 130329) | Marine microbial communities from the Costa Rica Dome - N19 A6 mini metaG | ecosystem: Environmental > Aquatic > Marine > Oceanic > Photic zone | place: Costa Rica: the Eastern Pacific...
ACCGGCAAAGCGACCTTCACCCGTGTGCGCACCGTGGTTGCCGACGAAGAGTTGGAAAACTATCAGGCCGAGTTCACTGTCGAGCAGGCCAAGCAGTACATGGAAAACCCAGAAATCGGCCAGCAGTTCATCGAAGAAGTGCCGCCGGTGGAAATGGGCCGTATTGCCGCGCAATCCGCCAAGCAAGTGATCCTGCAGAAAGTGCGTGAAGCTGAGCGTGACCGTCAGTACGAAGATTTCAAAGACCGCGCAGGTACCATCATCAATGGTGCTGTGAAGCGTGAAGAGTTTGGCAACGTGATTGTAGACGTGGGTGGTGCAGAAGCCGTGCTGCGTCGTAATGATAAGATTGGCCGCGAAAGCTATCGCTCCGGTGATCGTGTGCGCGCCTACATCAAAGAGGTGCGTCGTGAGCCACGTGGTCACCAGATATTCCTGAGCCGTACTGCGCCAGAATTCATGGCCGAGCTGTTCAAGATGGAAGTGCCTGAAATCTATGATGGCATTATTGATATCAAAGCCGTCGCTCGTGACCCTGGATCGCGCGCCAAAATTGCTGTGATCTCCCACGATGGTTCGATTGATCCGGTTGGTGCCTGTGTTGGTATGCGCGGTTCCCGCGTTCAGGCGGTTGTAAATGAGCTTCAGGGCGAAAAAATCGACATCATTCCTTGGAACGAAGACCAGCCGACCTTCCTTGTAAATGCGTTGCAGCCTGCAGAAGTGTCCAAAGTTGTTCTGGACGAAGAAGCCGGCAAAATCGAAGTGGTTGTGCCAGATGAGCAATTGTCTTTGGCGATTGGTCGTCGTGGTCAGAACGTGCGCCTGGCAAGCCAACTGACCGCGCTGGACATCGATATCATGACCGAGGCCGAAGAATCCGAGCGTCGTCAGAAAGAGTTCGAAGAGCGCACCAAGCTGTTCATGGAAACTCTGGATCTGGACGAGTTCTTTGCCCAGCTTCTGGTGTCCGAAGGGTTCACCAACCTCGAAGAGGTTGCATATGTTGAGATTGACGAACTGCTTGTGATCGACGGTGTGGACGAAGGCACCGCTGGTGAGCTTCAGGCTCGTGCGCGTGACTACATCGATGCCCAAAACAAAGCTGCTCTGGATGCTGCTCGTGAATTGGGAGTTCAGGACAGCCTGGTTGCATTTGAGGGTCTGACACCCCAGATGATCGAGGCGCTGGCCAAAGATGGCGTATTGAACCTCGAAGATTTTGCAACTTGTGCTGATTGGGAGCTGGCCGGTGGCTGGACCACCAACGGTACTGAGCGTGTGAAAGACGACGGTGTACTGGAGCCATTTGGTGTGACGCTGGAAGAAGCTCAGGACATGGTGATGACCGCACGCATTGTGCTGGGTTGGGTTGACCCTGCTGAGTTGGAAGCGGAAGAAGGCGAAGAAGAAACTTCCGAGGAGGCTGAGGTCTGACCTCAGGCCTCGGAGGGCGTGAGATGAGCCGCGGTGGCCGTCCCGGCAAAAAGGGCGACACGCCAGAGCGCAAGTGCATTGTCACCGGCGCTGTGGCGCCAAAAGAGGGGTTGATCCGTTTCGTGGTCGGCCCGGACGCGCAGGTTGTGCCAGATGTTACTGGCAAATTGCCCGGACGGGGCATGTGGGTGATGGCATCGGCCTCTGCTCTGGCGAAGGCATCTAAAAAGGGTGTCTTTTCCCGCGCAGCCAAACAGCAGGTGACGGTGCCTGAGGATTTGGTTGGCGAGGTGTCCCGGCAGCTGGGTCGACGCACGGTTGAGCTCATCAGCTTGGCGCGCAAATCCGGCTCTGCGGTGACCGGATATGAGAAAGTGAAGGACTGGATTGTCAAAGATGAAGCCGAGGTCCTGCTGCAGGCGAGCGATGGCTCGGAACGTGGCAAATCGAAACTACGGCCTCCTTATGGAGGTCACCACATAGATTGGCTCACATCTGCCGAATTGGGTTTGGCATTTGGGCGACAAACTGTGATACATGGAGCGCTTGCGTCTGGCGGACTCACAAAACGTGTTGTAGAGGAAGCCCTAAGATTAAAAGGCGTACGCGAAGAAACGGTGGCAGCGGCCTCCGGGAAGGACAAGACAGCCAGATGAGCGATAACGACGGTAAAAAAACCTTGGGTCTGCGCGGCGGCAACCGCCCCGGCAACGTAACGCAGAGCTTCAGCCACGGACGTAAGAAAAATGTCGTGGTAGAAACCAAGCGTAAGCGCGTTGTGGTGCCTAAGCCCGGCGCGGCCAAGACTGGTGGCGGTGCAGCGAAGCCAGGCGGCGATCCTTCGCGCCGCCCGTCCGGTATTTCTGATGCGGAAATGGAGCGCCGTCTGAAGGCGCTGCAGGCTGCTAAAGCCCGCGAAGCCGAAGACGCCGCAAAGCGTGAAGCCGAAGAAAAAGAACGCGCGGAAGCCCGCGAGCGTCGCCGTTTGGAGGCGGAAGCCAAAGAACGCGAACAGCGCGAAGCCGAGGAGCGTGCTCGCAAGAAAGCGGAAGAAGAAGAGCGCAAGAAAAAAGAAGCTGCCGAGGCTGATGCGAAACGTGCGGCTGCCGAAGCTGCTGCACCTGCGCCGTCTTCCACACCGCAAGGCCGTGGTGCGCCGTCTGGCAAACCAGCGCCAGCTGCGACACCGCGCAAAGCGGACCGTGAGCGTGAACAGCGTGGCCGCGGCAACAAAGGTCGTGATGATGGCCGCCGTTCCGGCAAACTGACACTGGGTCAGGCAACTGGTGGTGAGAACAACCGACACCGCTCTATGGCGGCAATGAAGCGTAAGCAAGAGCGCGCGCGTCAGAAAGCCATGGGTGGTCAGGTTGAGCGCGAAAAGGTTGTGCGTGACGTGCAGCTGCCGGAGGCCATTGTGGTGTCCGAGCTTGCCAACCGTATGGCCGAGCGTGTTGCTGACGTAGTGAAAGAGCTCATGAAAATGGGCATGATGGTCACGCAGAACCAGTCCATCGACGCGGACACTGCGGAACTGATCATTGAAGAATTCGGCCACAAGGTTGTGCGCGTTTCCGACGCGGACGTGGAAGACGTGATTGCCGATGTAGAGGACAAGGAAGAAGATCTTCAGCCGCGTCCTCCGGTTATCACCATTATGGGCCACGTTGACCACGGTAAAACTTCGCTTCTGGATGCGATCCGCGATGCGAAGGTTGTGTCCGGCGAAGCGGGCGGCATCACCCAGCACATCGGTGCATATCAGGTCAAAACCGATGACGGCGTAACCCTGTCGTTCCTCGATACGCCCGGCCACGCCGCCTTTACCTCCATGCGCTCTCGAGGCGCTCAGGTAACGGATATCGTGGTTCTGGTTGTAGCTGCTGATGACTCGGTCATGCCGCAGACAATCGAAGCGATCAACCACGCAAAAGCGGCCGAAGTGCCAATGATCGTAGCGATCAACAAGATCGATAAACCTGCCGCCGATCCAAACAAAGTGCGCGCAGAGCTTCTGCAGCACGAGGTGATCGTGGAAGCAATGTCTGGTGAAGTGCAGGACGTCGAAGTTTCTGCGCACACCGGCCAAGGCTTGGATGAGCTGCTCGAAGCCATTGCGTTGCAAGCGGAAATCCTGGAGTTGAAAGCCAATCCGGATCGTGCAGCACAGGGTGCTGTGATCGAGGCGCAGCTTGATGTGGGCCGTGGTCCTGTGGCGACTGTTCTGGTTCAGACCGGCACGCTGAAGCAAGGCGACATCTTCGTTGTAGGTGAGCAATACGGTAAGGTTCGTGCGCTGATCAACGACAAGGGCGAACGCGTCAAAGAAGCTGGTCCATCTGTGCCTGTTGAGGTGCTTGGTTTGAACGGCACGCCGGAAGCGGGGGACGTTCTGAACGTGACCGAGACCGAAGCCCAGGCCCGTGAGATCGCTGAATATCGTGAGCAGGCCGCCAAGGACAAACGTGCGGCAGCTGGCGCAGCGACCACGCTGGAACAGCTGATGCAGAAGGCCAAGGAAGACGAGAACGTCGCCGAGCTGCCAATTCTGGTGAAGGCAGATGTTCAGGGTTCTGCTGAAGCCATCGTTCAGGCGATGGAAAAAATCGGCAACAACGAAGTCCGCGTGCGCGTTCTGCACCATGGTGTTGGCGCGATCACAGAAACGGATGTTGGTTTGGCGGAAGCGTCTGGCGCACCGATCATGGGCTTTAACGTCCGGGCCAACGCATCTGCGCGCACCACTGCCAATCAAAAGGGTGTGGAGATCCGGTACTACTCGGTGATCTATGACCTCGTGGATGATGTTAAGGCGGCTGCTTCGGGTCTTCTGTCCGCAGAAATCCGTGAGAACTTCATCGGCTACGCTGCGATCAAAGAGGTGTTCAAAGTCACCGGTGTTGGCAAAGTTGCTGGCTGTATTGTGACCGAAGGGGTGGCGCGGCGCTCGGCGGGTGTGCGCCTGCTGCGTGACAATGTGGTGATCCACGAAGGTACGCTGAAGACGCTCAAGCGCTTCAAAGATGAGGTGGCGGAAGTTCAGTCTGGTCAGGAATGTGGTATGGCATTCGAAAACTACGACGATATCCGCGCCGACGACGTGATCGAAATCTTTGAGCGTGAAGAAGTCACAAGGACGCTGGATTAATCCAGCGTCTTTCACGACATCGCTCGCAGCAAAGAAAAAGGCCGCCTCTCAAGTAGGCGGCCTTTTTCTTAGAATGTCACGCTCTTAGGAGATCGGTTTCCCAGAGTATATGGTGTCTCCAACACGGATCGAAACCCGGCCATCAGGCAAGTTCTTGATCACCTGACCTTGAATAGACACACAACTTCCAACCGTGATTGTCTTAAGCATGTCAAAAATCCCCACTTGATTGACATTGATGAAACAAAAAACTGGTTAAAATTTGGTGTACGAGCATCCGTTACGTGAGTTTCATGTTAGGATACAATTTCGGGTGAGGGAAGGTATCGGTTTCTCAAAATGCTACAAAATGTTGCTTAAAAGCTGACCGAATGCACACTTTGTACCCTTATAGCCAATCCCTTAGGATTGGAATCAGAGGAATGTCTGCGGGCGGCATCTCGTAATTCCGCAGGTCTTTGGCTTTAACCCAGGCCAATGTTTGCCCTTCCTGTGCAGTTGGAATGCCGTTCCACTTGCGACAGGCGAACAACGGCATCAACAAATGAAAGTCCTGGTAGCTGTGGGAAGCAAAGGTTAGAGGCGCGAGGCAACTTTCCCAGGTGTCTATTCCAAGCTCTTCATTTAGCTCACGCACCAACGCCACCTCAGGCGTTTCACCTGCTTCGATTTTCCCGCCAGGAAATTCCCACATCCCGGCCATGGATTTCCCTTCCGGCCTTTGGGCGAGCAGTATGCGCCCATCCACGTCAATTAGGGCTACGGCTGCAACAAGAATAGTTTTCATGAGCGGTAGTCTGCGTTGATTGTGATGTATCCATGAGTCAGGTCGCAGGTCCACATCGTGTCCTCTGCATCGCCCAAGCCAAGATCGACGTGCACGACAATCTCTTGTCGCTTCATGTAGGTTGCGCCGTCTTCCTCTTTGTAAGTGGGAGCCACCCAGCCTTTTTCAGCCACTAGCACGTCACCGAACCGGATGCTCAGCAAATCCCGATCTGCCGCAGCACCGGATTTGCCAATGGCCATCACAACGCGACCCCAGTTTGGATCTTCACCAGCGATGGCGGTTTTGACGAGTGGGGAATTCGCAATGGCGGAGGCATGGACGCGGGCATCGGACTTGGAAGTCGCCCCAGTAACTTTGACCTCGACAAATTTTGTCGCGCCTTCGCCGTCTCGAACCACTTGGTGGGCCAGTTCTCGCATCACTTCGTGCAACGCGTTTTTGAATTCCTCAGAAGCGCTGGAGACTTCAACTTCTGACACGCCAGTGGCGGCCACAAGTAGGGTATCAGAGGTAGACGTGTCGCTATCCACGGTGATGGCATTAAAGGTGATTTCGTTGAGATCGGAAACTAGCGTTTGAAGTTCTGCACGGCTGATCTGGGCGTCGGTGAAGATGTAAACCAACATGGTCGCCATGTCGGGCGCGATCATGCCTGACCCTTTGGCAATTCCTGAGATGTTAATCGTCTGCCCCCCAATCGTGACCGATTTGGAAGCGCCTTTGGAGAAGGTGTCCGTGGTGCGAATGGCTTCGGCGGCGTCCTCGATGTGACTTTCTGATAGCCTGTCGCGTAAATCGTCCAGTTTGGCGGTGATGCGATCATGCGGTAGAGGCTCGCCAATGACACCGGTCGAGGATGTGAACACCCGGCTCTCTGGCAGGCCTGTGCATTCCGAGACGGCCTGAGTTACCGCCCGGACCGAGTTTTCCCCGTTGCTGCCGGTGAAGGCATTTGCATTGCCAGCGTTCACAAGTATGGCTGCGCCGGAGGGATCATCAGTTCCGATCTTGGCTTGGCAATCCAACACCGCAGCGGACCGGGTCGCAGACTTGGTGAAGACCCCAGCTACCACGCTCCCCGGCTGCAAAATTGCCAGCATGACGTCTTTGCGTCCGCTATATTTTACACCTGCTTCGACGGCGGCAAAGGATGCGCCTCTGATGGTGGAAAGGTCTGGGAACCGCTCAGGTGCCAGCGGAGACACATGTTCAATCTTGGCCATTTACTGATCCTGCAACGGGTTAGGGCTTAACAGATCTGTTTTTGCCAAAACATTCGGGTCAATCGTCTCGGCACCGGAGCGGTCAACGTCCGCTTCAGAGGCTGTCGTCGCGATGAATGCCTCAACCGCGCGACGTTGGGCTTCGTTTTCAAGTTCGGTGCGGGCGTCTTCAAAAGACGGTGCGAGAGATTTACGGGCATCATTCAGAAGGATCAGGTGCCAACCAAATTGGGTTTGTACTGGCCCGGAGATTTCTCCAACTGCGAGGTCCATAACTGCTTCTTCAAAGGGTTTGACCATTTGCCCCATTCCAAACCAGCCAAGGCTGCCGCCAGACGCACCAGAAGGGCCAGTGGACTTGGCCATCGCGGTTTCGGCAAAATCGGCGCCGTCGGTCAGATCCTTGCGGATCGCGTTGGCCTCTTCCTCAGTGGCAACAAGAATGTGGCTTGCATTGAACTCGTCATCGCCAACAAAGCCTTGGTATTTGTCGTCATAGGCGGCGCGCAACTCGTCTTCGCTCAATTCATTTTGCAACACGAAAGATTCCAGCGCTTCGGCAGCCAACAGGGTTCGGCGCTCATTGTTCAACGCAATCTCAATGCGCTGGGGAATGTTCTCACCGAGACTTTGAGCCAAAGCGGTTTGTTGTACCAGTTGATCAAGAATGCTGCCAAAGAGCAGATCACTTGGAATTGATTGGTACTGTTCGGGCAAACCCGCGCGTACCGAGATCATTTCGCCAAGTGTGATGACTTCTCCGTTTACGGAAGCCACTACCGTGTCAAGCGACGGCGCATCCTCTGCAAAGGCAGGCATGGCACCGCAGAAAGCAATCACGCCGGCACGCAAGAAATTGAGGTGTTTTGACATCGTTTGGTCCTTGGCTTGTGCCGCGCGGGTTGGCGGCGTTGACACTGTTCCTGACGCCCCTTACATCGCTTTGTGTTCAAGGCAAACAGGCTGTTTCCCCGTTTCTAGGAGCACAGAGCCGGGACAGCAAGAATTAGCCACGCACGAAAGCGTCAACGAAGGACAAGTTATATGCTCGGTTTCGGAAAACTCGCCAAAAAAGTCTTTGGCACGCCAAACGATCGAAAGGTCAAGGCGACGCGACCGATTGTTGAAAAGATCAATGCTCTGGAAGCTGACTTCGAGAAACTGACTGACGACGGTATCAAAGTTAAAACCAAAGAATTGTCGGAGCGCGCTAAAGGTGGTGAGTCCCTTGATGCGCTTCTGCCAGAGGCATTTGCCAACTGTCGGGAAGCCGCAAAACGTGCCTTGGGTCTGCGTGCCTTTGAAGTGCAGTTGATGGGCGGCATCTTTCTGCATCAGGGCAACATCTCGGAAATGAAGACGGGTGAAGGTAAAACGCTTGTGGCGACCTTCCCGGCGTATCTGAATGCCTTGACCGGCAGAGGCGTACACGTTGTGACCGTAAATGATTATTTGGCGAAGCGTGACGCAGAATGGATGAGCAACGTTTTTGGCGCTTTGGGCATGACCACCGGTGTTGTGTATCCGCAGCAGCCAGAGGATGAGAAGCGCGCTGCATACGCCTGCGACGTGACTTATGCGACCAACAATGAGTTGGGTTTTGATTACCTGCGCGACAATATGAAAGGTGAGCTCGCCGATATGTCTCAGCGTGACCACCACTTTGCAATTGTCGACGAAGTAGACAGCATTCTGATCGATGAAGCCCGAACGCCATTGATTATATCTGGCCCGTCTCAAGACCGCACAGAAATGTACATCGCGATCGACAAGCTGATCCCTGATTTGCAGAGCGATCACTACACGGTTGATGAGAAGTCCAAGAACGTGACTTTCACAGATGAAGGCAACGAATTCCTCGAACAGCATCTGCATGCACGCGGGCTGCTGCCGGAAGGTCAGAGTCTCTATGATCCAGAAAGCACGACCATCGTTCACCACGTGAACCAGGGTTTGCGGGCGCACAAGTTGTTCACCAAGGACAAGGACTACATCGTGCGCGATGCGCAGGTTGTGCTGATCGACGAGTTCACCGGTCGTATGATGGCTGGCCGTCGTCTTTCTGAAGGGCTGCACCAAGCTATCGAAGCCAAAGAAGGCTGCGAGATTCAACCGGAGAACGTGACTCTGGCACAGGTGACTTTCCAGAATTACTTCCGTCTCTACGATAAGCTTGGCGGTATGACTGGTACTGCGGCAACCGAAGCTGAAGAATTCCAGGAAATCTACGGCCTTGGCGTGGTTGAAGTGCCTACCAACCGGGGTGTAGCGCGTGTGGACGAAGACGATGCGGTGTATCGCACTGCGCGTGAAAAGTTTGATGCAATTGTCGAAACGATCAAGAAAGCCCATGAAAAGGGACAGCCTATTCTGGTCGGCACGACATCGATTGAGAAATCCGAGTTCCTGTCCGGGTTGCTTGAAAAAGCAGGCGTGAAGCACAATGTTTTGAACGCACGCCAGCACGAGCAAGAAGCACAGATTGTTGCGGATGCCGGTAAACTGGGCGCTGTGACCATTGCGACTAACATGGCGGGCCGTGGGACAGATATTAAACTGGGCGGCAACGTCGAGTTCAAAGTGCTGGAAGCTATTGCTGTAAATCCTGACGGCGACCATGAGAAAATTCGTGCGGACATCGAAGCTGCGCACGAGGGCGATGAACAAGCGGTCAAAGACTCAGGAGGCCTTTTTGTTCTGGCAACCGAACGTCATGAAAGCCGACGGATCGACAACCAGCTGCGCGGTCGCTCCGGCCGTCAAGGGGATCCTGGCCGGTCGTCTTTCTTCCTGAGCTTGGAAGACGACCTGATGCGCATCTTTGGGTCCGATCGCCTGGATAAAGTTCTGTCCTCGCTTGGTATGAAAGAAGGCGAAGCGATTGTGCACCCGTGGGTGAACAAGTCACTGGAACGCGCTCAAGCGAAAGTGGAGGGACGCAACTTTGACATTCGTAAGCAACTTCTAAAGTTTGACGATGTGATGAATGACCAGCGTAAGGTGGTCTTCTCCCAGCGTCGCGAGATTATGGAAGCTGCGGACCTGTCCGAGATTGTTCAGGATATGCGTCACGAAGTGATTGGCGACATGGTAGAGCAGTATCTGCCACCCAAGACCTACGCAGATCAGTGGGACACAGAAGGTCTCTATGCGTCTGCCATCGAACACCTTGGCGTGGACGTGCCGGTGATCGAATGGGCCGCTGAGGAAGGTGTGGATGACGACAACATCCGCGAGCGCCTCGAAGACGCCGCGGATGAGATGATGGCGGCTAAGGCCACAAACTTCGGCCCGGACGCAATGCGTATGATTGAGAAGCAAATTTTGCTTCAAACCATTGATACTAAGTGGCGCGAGCACCTTCTGACTTTGGAGCACCTGAGGTCTGTTGTTGGTTTCCGCGGCTATGCGCAGCGTGATCCGCTCAATGAATACAAGAACGAAGCGTTCCAGCTGTTTGAAAGCATGCTCGACAGTCTGCGAGAAGATGTGACGACAACCCTGTCGCGCGTACGACCTATTTCCGAGGAAGAGCAGCAACAGTTGCAACAGGAGATGGTGATGCGTCAGCAGGCTTTGATGGCACAAGCCCAGGCAGGCTCCACACCGGCAGAGGCCACTCCAGAGCCAACTGGTGAAGCGCTGGCAGGCTTTGACGAAAACGATCCGTCGACATGGGGTAATCCTGGCCGGAACGAGTCGTGTCCTTGTGGATCTGGCAAAAAATTTAAACACTGCCACGGTCGTTTGGCCTGATCTACGCCATAAACCGACAGACAAAGATCAAAAGGGTGCCTTATGGGCGCCCTTTTTCTTTGGAATTTTGTCCACAGTGCCGCAGCCAAAGCAGGAGCAACCATGCCAAACCAGAAACACGCCCACCGTAGGTATGCGTTGTCCTTTGCCACCGTATCGTTGGCGATGTGTGTTGGCTTTGTAATGCAGTCATCCGAAGCAGCTGTTCTTGTGCATGACGAGCCAGTTGAGAGTTTCAAGCCGACGACGGCTATACCCCTCCCTCAAGACCTTGTTGTACCTCAGAGTTTGGGGGCATCTGCACTGCCAAGTTTGCCAAATGATCATGGGCATGGCGCCGACCTGCTGCAGCAGCCGGTTTTATTGGCCGTCGCGGATGACATTCCTGTTGGTATTTTGCCAACGGAAGAACCTTCGCCGAAACTAGGCTGTACGCCGATTATGTCGGCAGAACCTGCAGCTGGCGCTTTGATTGATGTGCGTTTAACCGCGCCGTGCCATGCGGGCGATACGGTCATGTTTATGCATGAGAATCTGATGTTCCACATGCTACTGCCCCAGGAAGGCATGTTGAAAGTGTTGATACCGGCGCTGGATGAATCAGCGGATGTGAGCGCGTCCTTTGCAAATGGCGATATGGTTGAAGCCACGGCAGTTGTAGACAGCCTTGCTTTTTATGACCGCGTGGTCATTTCCTGGATGGGGCAAAGTGGGGCCGAGCTTCACGCTAGAGAGTTTGGCGCTGCTTACGGAGAGGTCGGGCATGTTTGGCGAGAGCAACCGCGGGATGTTGGCGCACTTGCCGGTGGCCAAGGTGGGTTCCTATTGTCTTTGGGTAATTCGGATCTTTCGGTTGCCGACCAGGCGGAAGTGTATACCTTCCCGACAGGCATTTCGAGCCAGGTTGGCGATGTGAAAGTGAGTGTTGAGGCCGAGGTGACAGAGGCCAATTGCGGTAAGTCCTTGAAAGTGCAAAGCCGCGCGCTGCGCCAGGGGCGGGTTGATGATCAGCATGACTTGGAACTGCAAATGCCGGATTGCTCGGCGGTTGGTGAATTTCTGGTGTTGAAAAACCTCGTGGAAGACCTGACAATCGCGCAAAATTAAGCTGGCGGTCAGGACATCATCATGATGCAATTTCGTGCGGCGGTTTGCGCCGCACTTTTCGTTTTGGTTGGAGTGTCCTCGAGCTTGGCACAGGACGTGCTGTTGAAATCGCACGACGGAGAGGTCGAGATTTCCGGTACTCTGCTAGGCTTTGATGGTGAGTTCTATCGAGTGGAAACAGTCTATGGTGAGCTGACCATAGACGGATCTGGTGTATGGTGTGAGGGGCCGGGATGCCCCAATCTTATCAACTACGTAGCCGAAGTGGCGATTTCCGGGTCCTCCACTATGGCGGAGGTGCTGATGCCTGCGTTGCTTGAAGCGTTTGCTCTCAATGAAAGCTATGTTGTGACCCGTGAGAGCGAGTCTGTGCATCGGTTCGCCTATCATCTGAGCGAGCCGGATACTCAGCAACGCTTGGCGACTTTTGAGTTTTTAGCCAGCAATGCGGACGAAGGATTTGCAGACTTGCTCGCGGATGAAGCAGACATCGCAATGTCTCTACGTGAAATTCGCCCTCGAGAGGCCCAGCTGGGTTACGAGGCCGGTCTGGGTGACATGGGGGATGCAAACCGCAGCCGTGTTCTCGCGCTTGATGGTATGGTGCCGATTGTGTCGGTCGGGAACCCAGTTTCCTCTCTTTCTCTCAATCAGTTAGCACATGTTTTTGCAGGGAAGATCACCAACTGGAGTGACCTCGGTGGACCGGATGCGCCGATCACATTGCATCTTTTGACAGCTCAATCCGGATTTGCACAAGCGGTTGAAGATTTGCTGATGCAACCTTCCAAGATGTCATTGGCGGACGAAATTGTGCGGCATAACCGGAACCTCGCGATGGTGAGCGCCGTAGATAGGGACCCGTTTGCGATTGGAATTGCGTCTTATGCGGAGACGGGAAACACCAAACATCTGACATTAACTGGGCAGTGCGGTTTCTCCTTGGCGGCGTCTAGACGCACGATCAAGACGGAGGATTATCCGCTTAACGCCCCGATGTTCTTATATTTTCCGGCGCGACGCTTGCCAAAGCTGGTGCGGGATTTTTTGAGCTATACGCGGAGTCCCTCGGCGCAAATCGTTATTCGACGCGCGGGATTTGTGGACCAAACGGCAGAGGAGATTTCCGTCAACCATCAGGGCGATCGTTTTGCCAACGCTATTGCGTCGGCGGGAAAAGAAGTGCCTTTGGAGCTTCTCCAAAACATGGTGGGCACTTTGTCCGGGATGAAGCGGTTGTCTATTTCTTTCCGGTTTCAGACAGGGTCAACCAATTTAGACGCGCAGTCCCGGTCTAACGTGCAGCAGCTTGCAAGAGCGTTTGAGGCGGGACTGTATGACGCCAGAAGTCTTTATTTTGTTGGGTTTTCTGACGGGGAAGGTCCTGCGACAGGAAACCTGCAAATCGCCGAAAAGCGGGCTAATGTGGTAAAGGAGGCAGTCTTGTCTGCGGCGGAGACGGCGAACCCGGAAAGAACCGATGTGCAAGTTCATGCCTTCGGTGAGGCGATGCCGATGGCGTGTGACGATAGTGCTTGGGGACGGCAAGTGAATCGGCGGGTAGAGGTATGGGTAAAATGACCTACAAGAGCCCTTCGCTGCGGAAGCTGAGCTCCTGAGATTTTCCAATGATTATATGGTCATGCAGGGTGAGGCAGAGCGCCTGACAAGCCAGGTTGATCTGTTGGGTCATGGTGATGTCCGCCACTGATGGCGTGGGATCACCGGAGGGGTGATTGTGTACCAAAATCAGAGCGCTGGCATTGAGTTCGAGGGCGCGTTTGGCCACTTCGCGGGGATAGACGGGGACGTGGTTTACGGTGCCCTGAGCTTGGGCTTCGTCGGCGATGAGCGTGTTTTTTGTGTCTAAAAACAATACTCTAAACTGCTCGGTGTCACGATGGGACATGGTGGTGTGGCAGTAGTCCAAAAGAGCTTGCCAATCGGAGAGTACGCGGCGGCGCATGACACGCGCGCGGGCCAATCGATGGGCGGCGGCTTCGACGATTTTGAGCTCGCAGATGACCGCGTCTCAGACGCCTTTGACCTCGGACAGCCGGGACACTGGTGCGCTCACCACACCGTTGAAATCTAAAAATATTTCAAGGAGCTTGTGTGCGAGTGGCTTTACATCCTGACGTGGAATCGCGCGAAAGAGCAGGAGCTCCAGCAGATCGTAGTCTGGCAAGGCTTCCGCCCCCCAGACAGA
>Ga0189275_100504_pt1 | contig 13647 bp, 8 predicted proteins | sample N19A6minimetaG_FD_130329 | JGI IMG/M metagenome (GOLD analysis project Ga0189275, IMG submission 130329) | Marine microbial communities from the Costa Rica Dome - N19 A6 mini metaG | ecosystem: Environmental > Aquatic > Marine > Oceanic > Photic zone | place: Costa Rica: the Eastern Pacific...
CTGAACGTCGATCTGCATGGACGCTTCAACCGGTGGACGGCAGTTGACCTGATCCGCGAGATGGCGACCTGGGACGTCCATTGGATCGAAGCCCCGATCCACGAAGGGCTGGGCGCGCTGGACGATTGCCGCGCGATCCGGCAGGCGGCGAATGCCGCAGGCATCCGTGTGGCGGGTGCCGAGGAAATTCCGAGCCTGGCCCATGTGGCCGCCTTCATCCGGGCCGGGGCGTTGGACGTCTTCATGCCGGACCTGCGCTCCTGCGGCGGGGTGTTCGAAGCCTGCGACATCGCCAACCTGGTGACGCAGTCAGACCTCGAGTTTTCCGTCCACAACCCCGCCGGACCGGTGTTGGATGCAATCTCGCTCAGCGTGGCTGCCAGTGCGACCGCGACCACCATGATCGAACGGCAATTCGACGAAAGCCCGGCCCAACGCACGGTCTTGACCACGCCGCCGGGTACGCCCGTCAACGGCGCAGTCTCGATTGGTGCCGCGACGGGGTGGGGGATCGAACTGAATCATGGTGTCCTGGACCCGTCGGATGGGGTGCGGTTTGCCGGGGTCGATCATTTCGGCTTGTCCGGTTCCGGACCTTTCAGTTGACGACGAGCCGAATGCCACAGCGACGGAGTGACCTCGGGGGCGGGCAAAACTCTCAAAGGATAGGTCTTCAAGGCCAGGAAGCGGAACACGACGGTCTCGTGCCCGGCCTGGTTCCGCCAGCGCGCGGTGCATAGGGTGCTTGAGCGGATCGAAGGATCGCACGGATCGACCCGAAAGCGAGAGAGAATTGCATGGCCGGTTCAAGTCGCCGAGGCCGACGCAAAGCTCTCTGGCGGCCCGTGACCAGACCAAAACGATAACCCAAGGCCGAGCTCTACAGAATGTCTCCCCTGTGTAGTGTGTATTCTGTCATAAGAGACATTGTTCGGATTGGGGCTGGATCTCCAAGTTCGCCGCAAATTTGCAGGGATGTGTTGCCGTGGCCCGGGTGACGGCAGGCCGTGCAGCGGGGGGCTGGTCACGCGCCACTACTTTGCCACGGCGGGCCGAACGCTACGGCAAATTTTTTCGAAACGCAGTGTCCCTCTTCAGCCGCCCGGAAGAGCCGCCCTTTTCGAGATGAAAGGTGAAAGAATCCCGCTCGCGCATGGAACAGGCCGAAAAACGCCTCGAGCTTGGCACACAAAGGGTACGTTGTCTTGGCCTCTGAAGCTTGCCTTCAGATTTTCCCGCTTTCCTTCACCGCCGCGACGGCGCCCTTGGCGATTTCCAGGGTTTCGTCCACGATGTCGGGCCCGTGCTCGGACGACATGAACCAGGCGCCGCGTTCCAGGATGCGGACGCCGCGGTGGACGAGTTCGTCCGCCAGCGCCACGTAACCGGCGCGATTCATCTTAAGCAGGTCGCGGTAGTTGCGGGCGGGTTCTTCCAGCCCCAGAGCGATGTGGAACACCTGCGGGAAGCCCTCGATTGTCGCGGTCACGCCGGCTTCGGCGAAGATACGGCGCAGCCCCTCCATCAGCCGGTTTCCGTTCTCGGCGATGCCGGAGTAAAGCTCCGGCGTCAGTTGGCGCAGCGTCGCGGCGGTGGCGGCCATCGCGATGGGCTGCGCGTTGTAAGTGCCGCCATGCAGCACCTTGCCGGCGCACAGCTCCAGAAGGTCGGCGCGACCTGCGACGGCGGCCACGGGAAATCCGTTGGCGATGGCCTTGCCGAAGGTCGCGAGATCCGGCGTGACGCCGAACACCTCCTGCGCGCCGCCGGGCGCGACGCGGAAGCCGGTGATCACCTCGTCGAAGATCAAGATCGTGCCGGTGCGGGTGCAGGCCTCGCGGACGCCTTCCAGATAGCCCGCCCCGGGGTGGATGGCACCGGCGTTGCACATCGCGGGCTCCATGATGACGGCGGCCACATCGCCCTTGGCAAGCCGCGCCTCCAAGGCTGCGAGGTCGTTCCATTGCAGCACGCTGACGGCGTCACCGGCGCTGGCCAGCTGACCCTGGCTGCCGGCAAAGGGGGCGGGGTCGTTGTGCGCGGCGAGCCAGTCGGCAGGCGGCGCGACGGACCACAGCACGTTGTCGAACCAGCCGTGGTAATGGCCCTCGAACTTGACGATCTGTTCGCGGCCGGTGTGGGCGCGGGCGACGCGCAGCGCGGCCTGGATCGCCTCGGACCCGGAACAGGCAAACCGCATCAACTGCGCGCCGGGGACCATGTCGCAGATCATCCGGGCGGCGTCGGCTTCGACTTCGGTGGTGCCGGCAAACAGGATGCCCTTCTGGACCTGGTCGGTGACGGCGTCGACGATGGCGGCGGGCTTGTGGCCCAGGATCATCGGCCCCATGCCGAGGTAATAGTCGATCAGCCGGTTGCCATCGAGATCGGTCAGCGTGGCACCCTCGCCGCGGTCGAACACCAGCGGCGTCGGCGACATCCCCAGCCGGAAGTTGCTGGAGACCCCGCCCGCAAGCCATTGCCGATTACGGGAAATCGCAGACCGCGACTGCTCGAAAGACAGGCGGGGCTGGGCCTTTGAAGTATCGGACGGGGCGCTTTTGTCGAGGCTCATCAGCCTTCTCCTTTTATCTTCGAGGATTCCCCGGCCGCCGGATACCCGACGTGGTCGAGCGGGTAGATCGGGCGTCGAAGATTGCGGTACGGCAGGCTTTTCAGGTCGCTGGTACAGGGGCCGGGTGTTGTCACCGTGTAGCTTCCGGCGGCGATCTTGTTGTAGGCGCGGCGATGGGCGACGGCGGCTTTGACCCCGATGACTGTGAAGCTGGCGGGTTCAAGGCCCTGTGACCGAAGCTGCGCGAGGTCGTTGGGTGGGGTCTTTCTGCTGGTCAGCATGATCGTGACGCCCTGTGCCCTTACCACCGCCGTTTGCTCCATGCTGAAATGGGTGCCCTGGGAGGCGACCATGTGGCTTTGGCGATCCTCCAGATCGAACTCGCCATCGGTGGTACTGACCAGCGTGGCGATCAGGTCGACCGGGCCGGGGTCCAGATCGCTGCCCTTGCCGCCAACGGAAATGCAGCGTGTCTCGCCCGGAGCGGCCCCGTCGAACGCAGCCACAGCGGCGGCATCTGCGATGACGACAAGTGCGTTACCGACCTCGTGCTTCAACAGGCCGCGCAAGACGCTGGTGCAGTCGCCCGGCCCGCCGCCGCCGATATTGTCCGCCGGTTCCACGATGATCCAGGGGCCGCCATCCTTCGACTTGATGTCTTCCAACGCCGCGTCGAGTGACCATTCTTCGGGCTGCCCTCTGTCGCGCAGGCGCCAGGCGATGTCGCTCAGCGATGCAAGGGCGACCTTGGCCTGCGTTTCTTCTCCGGTCGTGACGAGGTTGAATGCAACGCCGGCATCATGAACGTCCGAGAACGAGAATCCGCCTGTCACGCTTACCGACCAAATACCTGGCGACTCCGCCTCGATCTGTCGTGCGCGGCTTTCGAGGTCCTTCATCGGCGAGGCCGAGGTGTCGGTGCCGGTCGGCGGCCAGATCAGCGGTACCCGGCAGGAATACATGCCCGGCAGGACGGATTCGCGCAGCGATCTGTCAAGCAGTTCGGCGGACCGGATCGCCGCCGTGCGTGCGTCGATGTGCGGGTTCTCGCGATACCCGACAAGGCCGGTCGCATGGCGTGCCATGTCGTCGGTGAAATTGGCATGCAGGTCGAAAACGCCGAAGAGGGGCAGGGTTTCGGCGCCGGGCACGGACCGGATGCGTCTCAGAAACGCGCCTTCCAGATCCTCGCAATCGGTGGTGACCGCCGCGCCGTGCAGGGCCAGCCAGATGGCGTGCAGGGGGGGATCGGCCAAGGCTGCCTGCAGGCCGGCCTCGAATTCCTTCCAGAACGCTTCAAAGACCGTATGCTCGATCGGCCCGGCGGGAAGCGCCGTGTATTCACAGACCGGAACGACATCCCAGCCCTTCGCCGCCGCGACCTCCAGAAAGCCGTCCACGGTCGACCCGTCACCGGCCCGGTCCAGCAAGGCTTGGTCACGACGGATGGCAAAATGCTCCAGCCTCGTGGTCTGGCTGACAAAGGTATTGGTCTCGTGAAAAAATCCGCCGAGCAGGATTCGGGGCGTCTCACTCATGTTTCCGCTTTCGTTTTTGAGCCAGAAGCCGACCGGGACAAGCGTGCCGTAGAAAACGGCTGGCCCCGGGAACCGGGACGAAGGGTGCAGCGGCGTAAAAGGCGTTCCATAATATGGATCGTTTTCCAAGATTCGGTTTGTAACTTAACCACTGTAGTGGACGGTTTTGCAAGTAGGCAATCAGGAACTACCCCAATAGCCTGCATAATAACGCTTGACAGAAGGGCGTTCGAGATTGCCAAATGACATCACAACTGAATTGATTGTTTGGTAATATAGAACGATGGTTCGAACCGAGGGTTCTGAAAGAAAATGCGCACGGGTTTTCGCGGCGTCGTTGGCGACCGAGACAAACACGTTCTCGCCGCTGTACGTCGACCGTTCCGCGTTCGAGCAGGCCTTCTATTGTCCGCCCGGCACGCACCCCGAAACGCCGACCTTGTGTTCGGGGCCGATGGTTGCAGCGCGGGAGCGGGCGCGAAGCGACGGTTTCGAGCTGATCGAAGGGACGGCGACCTGGGCAGAACCCGCCGGTCCGGTTTCCCGCGATGGATACGAAAGCCTGCGCGACGAAATCCTGGACCAGGTGCGGGCCGCGCTGCCGCTGGACGTGGTCTTGCTGGGGCTGCACGGCTCGATGGTCGCGGTTGGATACGACGATTGCGAGGGCGACCTGATGGCCTGTATCAGGGAAATCGCCGGGCCAGACTGCGTCATCGGCGCGGAACTGGACATGCATTGCCATCTGACCGACCAGATGGTCGAGGCGGGCGACGTCATCGTTGCGTTCAAGGAATTCCCGCACACCGACTTTCTGGCCCGCGCCCGCGACCTGACCGACCTGTGCCTGCGTACCGCGCGCAGCGAGGTGTCGCCGGTGATGACGGTTTTCGACTGTCGCGCGGTCAGCGGCTTCATGACCAGCCGACAGCCGGGCCGGGATTACGTCGACCGCCTTCTGGCGATGGAAAGCTCGGGCGAGGTGCTGAGCGTCAGCATCGCGCACGGGTTTCAGGCCGCGGATGTCCATGACATGGGCACGAAGGTGCTGGTCATCACAGATGGGCCCTCCGACACCGCCGCGCCGCTGGCCGAAAAACTTGGCCGAGAGATCCTGTCATGGAAGGGCGGCGGTTCCGCCCCGTTGCTGAAACCGGCCGAGGCGATAGCGGCGGCGCTGGCGGTCGACGGCGCTCCGGTCGTCTTGGCGGATCGTTGGGACAATCCGGGCGGCGGCGTGGCGGGGGATTCGACCGTCATGGTCGCGGCGCTCTTGGCACGGCCCGAGATACCGGCCGCCATCGGCGCGATGTGGGATCCGGTCGCGGTGTCCTTTTGCCGCGCGGCGGGGGCGGGCAACACGATCTCTCTTCGCTTCGGCGGCAAGGCCGCGGCAACCTCCGGGCCGCCCATCGACGCGGAGGTGACGATCCGCGCGGTGACCGACGACCTGTGCGTCCCGTTCGAGCAAAGCCAGGTTTCTCTCGGCCCCTCCGCGGCGATCACCATCGGAAATCTCGACGTGGTGCTGGCATCCGGGCGGGCCCAGACGTTCAGCCCGCCAGTTTTCACCAGTCTCGGCATCGACCTGTCGGAAAAGAAAATCGTAGTGGTCAAATCCTCGAACCATTTTCATGCCGCTTTCGCGCCGATCGCGGCCGAAGTTCTCTACCTCGACACCGGCGGGCCCTATCCGGGCGACATCACGAAGCTGGCGTTCCGCAAGCTCCGTCGGCCCATCGCCCCGCTCGACCCGAACCCGTTGCTGTAGATCCAAGGACACCCGATGCGTATCGCACTGATCCACATTTCGCAGGAAACCAACGACTTCAATCCGGCCCTGACGACTTTGGCGGATTACCAATCCTACGGAATTCTCGAAGGCGACGAGATCGCTCAGGCCCTGTCCGGACATGGCGAGGTCGGCGGATTTCTCGAGGTCATGCAGGCATCCGCGCCCGAGATCGAGATCGTGCCGATCATCCGCGCCTTTACCGTTGCCGGTGGCCGCATCGACCGCGAGTCGTTCGATCTGTTCGAAACGAGGATCCGCGAGGGTCTGGCAGCGGCGGGCAGGATCGACGGCTTGATGCTGCAACTTCACGGCGCCTGCGCGTCGGAAGTCACCGACGATGTCGAGGGCGCGCAAGCGGCGCTGTGCCGTGACATTCTGGGGCCGGGCATACCCATAGTCCTGGCACTGGATCACCACGCGAACATCACGACGCAGATGGTCAACAGTGTCGATGCCGTCGTCGGCCATCGCACCCAGCCGCACGACCTGATGGATACCGGGCGCATCGGCGCCGAGATGATGCTGAAACTGCTGATCGACAAGGTCCGACCTGTCATGGTCTGGCGCAAGATCCCGCTGGTCACCCATCAGGAGCAATTTTTGACCTCGCAGGGGCCCATGAAGACATGGTTCGACCGGGCCAGAGCGCTGGAAAGCGACCCGAAGGTGCTGCAGGTCGCGAATTTTCCGATGCAGCCCTGGCTGGATGTGGCCGAAGGCGGATGGTCGACCGTAGTGGTGACCGACAACGACCCGGCGCTTGCCGAAAAACTCGCCGACGAGATGGCCGAAATGGTCTGGAACATGCGCGACGCGTTTCTCGAGCGGGAGGCGATTTCCGTCGACGACGCATTGCGCGCCGCGCAGACCGAGCCGGAGGGGCTGGTGATCATCAGCGATACCGGCGACACGGTTTTCGGCGGCGCGGCGGGCGACAGCAACGTGATCCTCGAAGCCGCCCTGCGGCTGAAACTGACGGCGCCGGTGCTGATCCCGATGATCTCCAAGGCCGCGGTTGCGATGCTTGCCGAGGCCGGGGAGGGCGCCGAGGTGACCCTGCCTCTGGGCGGATGCACCGCGACCGAATTCTTCACCCCGCTGGAAGTGAGGGGAACGGTTCGCAAGGTGGCGGACGGCAATGGCGTCAAGCTGAGCAACTATTTCCACCAGACGTCGGTCAACATGGGCCGGGTCGTGATTTTCGAAACCGGGCCGGTGACGCTGATGATTACCGAGTTGCGCGGAGTGGCGGGCAATGTGCCCGACGCCTATCGTGCCTTCGGGCTGGAGCCGTCGGATTACAAGATGGTGGTGCTCAAGACCGCGTCGAACTTCCAGTTCTTTGCCGACATCACGTCGCGGATCATCCGAGCGGACACCCGCGGGCCGGGCCAGTCCGATGTCCTTTCCCTGCCCTGGAAGCGCCTGCCACGCCCGATCTATCCGTTGGATCCGGTATCCGATTGGCGCCCCGCGCATCCGGTCAACGAAAAGAATTCACTGATGGCGGGCTGATCGCTCGTCGTCCAACCAACGGCTCGGGAAGAACCGGCCAGTCAACCGACAGGAGACGAATGAATGAGAAAGCTGAATACGACACGGCGGTTGTTCATGACCGCAGCGACAGTTGCTGTCGTCGGACTGGGAAGCCTTGGTTTTTCCGGCTCCGTGACCGCGCAGGACCTGAATGGCGGCACCTTGCGGGTGGCGCTGACCAATGACATGACCAACTACGACCCGCAGCAGTTTTCGACAGTGAACTTCTTTCTCATCAAGAACCTCTATGACAGCCTGATCGAATACTCCCCCGAGGGCGAGGCAATGCCCAGCCTGGCGACGGAATGGACCATCTCGGACGACAACACCTCGGTTTCGCTAACGCTGCGCGACGACGTGACGTTCCATTCGGGCACGGCCTTCGACGCCGAGGCGCTGACCGCGACGCTGGAAAAGGCGTCCGACCCCGAGCGTGGCAAGAACGTCTATTCGACCATGGCCATCGTCAAGGACTGGAACGTCGACGGCGCGCACGCGATCACGATCAACTTCAACGGTCCGATCCCCGAGCGCCAGATCACCGACCTGCTGCAGTTCCTGCTGCCGATCGATCCCGGCGCGATGGATTCGCTGGAAACGACCGAGGGCGGCACCGGCGCCTTCATGCTGGACGAACGCCAGGTCGGACAAAGCGTGACGCTGGTGCGCAACCCCGACTACTGGCGCGAGGGCGAGCCGATCCTCGACGCGTTGGCCTTCACGATCTTCAGCGAGGACGCCGCGGCGGCATCGGCGCTCGAATCCGGGTCGGTCGATCTGATCTATGGCGGTCAGTCGCGCAGCGCAGTCCGCCTTCGCGACGCGGGTTTTCAGGTGCTGCAAGGCCCCGGCAAGCTGGTGCAGGTGTTCCGCATCAACTCCACCAAGGCGCCCTTCGACAACCAGAAGTTCCGCCAGGCCTTCAACCACCTGATGAACCGCGCGGCGATCCTCAAGGTCGGCTACGCCGGACTGGGTGAGGTCACGGCACTGCCCTGGGCACCGGCAAACCCGGCGTTCGATGCCAGCTACACCGAGGAATATGCCTTTGACATCGAAAAGGCCAAGGAGCTGCTCGCGGCATCAGGTCTGTCGGAAGAGGCGATGAGCGATTGGAGCCTGCTGGCGAACGGTTCCGACGAAGCCTCGCTCGCGATCAGCCAGGTCGTTCAGGCGACGCTTGCAGACGCCGGCATCAATATCGAGCTGGACGTGCGCCAGGGCGCCGAATTCATCGACGCGCTCCTCAGCGGTGGTTTCCACGCGGTGTTCGGCGGTGTCGGCAACGTGCAGAAATTCCCGTCGCGCGTGGCCACCAACAGCATCTATCGGACGGTCAACAACCCGGTGTTCGGTGACCCGCACCCGCATCCGGCCTATGTCGATGCCATCGCCACGGTGGACAGCAGCTTTGGCGAAGACGTTCAGCCGGCCTATGACAACCTGAACGCCGTGCTGGTGGACGAGGCTTTCGCCATCCCGACCAATTCCTACGAAACCGGTCTGATCGTGGCCTCGCCGGATCTGGGAGGGTTCACGCTCGACATCGACAACCTCCTCGTCGGTCGTTCAATCGGGTTCAAATGAACGAACCGGTCCTGAGCGTCCGCGCACTTGAAGTGGACTTCTTCATCGGCGCCCGGAAACGGGTGTCGGTGGTCCGGAATATCGATTTCGAGGTTTTCCCGAACGAGGTGCTTTGCATCGTCGGGGAATCCGGGTCCGGCAAGAGCGTCACCGCGCTCGCCATTGCCGGTCTGCTGCCGGAGACAGCGACAGTCCGCGGCTCGGTCGTTCTGAACGGCACAGAGGTGATCGGCGCCGATCCCGAAACGCTGCGCAGGATGCGGGGCAGAGACGTCGGCTTTGTTTTTCAGGACCCGTCCACCACGCTGAACCCGGTTGTCCCGGTCGGCAGGCAGATGACCGAAGGACAGGTGTGGCACGGCGCTCTTTCGCGCAAGGAGGCGCAGGCGCGGGCGGTCGACTTGTTGCGCGAAGTCGAGGTGGCCAACCCCGAGGTCCGGGCGACGCAATACCCCCACCAGTTTTCCGGCGGCATGCGTCAGCGTGCGGTGATCGGCATGGCGATGGCGGGCCAACCCGCCTTGATCCTCGCCGACGAACCGACAACCGCGCTGGACGTCACGGTGCAGGCGCAGGTTCTGGACCTTCTGTCTCGTCGCCAGCAGGAGACCGGCGCGCCGATCATTCTGATCACCCATGATCTGGGCGTTGTGGCCGAAACCGCCGACCGGGTGGCCGTCATGTATGGCGGGCGGATCGTGGAAACCGGCCCGGTCGAAGAGATCTTCCGCGCTCCGAAACACCCCTACACCGCTGCGCTGCTGAAAAGCATTCCACGGCTCAACAACACCGACCGGCGGCTCGACCCGATCCCCGGCCATCCGGTGACGCCGGCCAACCTGCCCACCGGCTGTTCGTTCGAGCCGCGCTGCTCCGTCGGCAACGGCAGGCCGTTGTGCCAGTCTGACGAACCTGCGCTGGCGGAAACCGGCGCCTCCACCCGGTCCGCCTGCCATTACTGGCAGGAGACGCCGACCGGCGATCTGCCTGCCCGGCCCCGGCCCGAAACAACCGAGCGGGCCGCGAAACAGGAACCGCTGCTCGAAATCAGGGATCTGAAAGTCCACTTCCCGATCCGGCGGGGCATCCTGCAACGGGTCTCGGGGCACGTGCGCGCCGTCGATGGCGTCAGCCTGAAACTCTATCCCGGCGAAACCGTCAGCCTCGTGGGCGAATCCGGCTGTGGCAAGACCACGACCGGCCGGACCGTTATGGGGCTGATCCCGCCGACCAGCGGCGATATTTCGTTCGACGGCACATCCCTGACCGGGCTGTCCTTTGGCGGGATGCGGCGGACCCGGCGGCATCTGCAATATGTCTTTCAGGATCCTTTCTCCTCATTGAACCCCGTCAAGACGGTCGAGGATATCGTCGCAGAACCGCTGCATATCCACGGCCTCTTTGAGCAAAACGGCGGCGTGCGTTACATCGAAGAACTTTTCGACATGGTCGGGCTGTCGCCACAGATGTTCGGGCGGTTTCCCAACGAATTCTCTGGCGGACAGAAACAGCGCATCGGGATCGCCCGGGCGCTGGCGCTGAAGCCGCGTCTGCTGATCCTCGACGAACCCGTGGCCGCGCTGGACGTGTCGATCCAGGCGCAGGTGTTGAACCTGCTTGAGGATCTGCAGCGGGAACTGGGCCTCACCTACCTGTTCATCGCCCACAACCTGTCGGTGGTGCGGCACATCTCGGACCGGGTGGCGGTGATGTATCTTGGCCGGATCGTGGAGGAAAGCACCCGCGACGCGATCTACGACAGCCCGGTGCATCCCTACACGCAAAGCCTGTTGTCGGCGGCGCCGATCCCGGATCCCGTCGAGGGCCGCCGCCGCAAGCGCATCATGCTTCACGGCGAGGTGCCCGATCCCGCGAACCCGCCAGCCGGCTGTTCGTTCAGCCCGCGTTGCGCGCGCGTGACCGACCGTTGCCGCGCCGTGCCGCCGCCCTTCGAGCCTTATCCCGGCCTGCCCACCAGCGCCGCCTGCTTCCATGCCGGGCCGCCGGAGGAGGTGGACCAGGATCGGTCGGAACCTCTCAGGATGGAGGCGAGCCGGTGAACAGCCTGCGTTTCATGGTGAGAACCCTGCGCGGGCTGATGTCGCGGCCCGGCCCGGCCCTCAGCCTGATGTACCTGGCTCTCGTGGCGCTGACCGCCGCGTTCGCCGACTTTCTGCCGATCGATCCCTTCAAGCAGGACTTCGTGATGATGCTCGAAGGGCCCTCGGCCTCGCACTGGTTCGGCGCGGACGAGTTGGGCCGCGATATCCTGGCGCGGGTGATCTATGGTGCGCGCACATCGCTGGTGACGGCGGCGGGCGCGGTTGCCATCGCCGCGGTGATCGGCGTGCCGATGGGGCTGGTGGCCGGGTTCTTCGGCGGCTGGCGCGATGCCGTCCTGATGCGGATCGTCGACGTCATGATGGCATTGCCCGCGATCCTTTTCGCGATGGCGCTGATCGCCGTCTTCGGGCGCAGCCAGGGGGCCGCCCTGCTGGCGGTGGGGCTGACCGGCGTTCCCGGCTTCGCCCGCATCGTGCGCGCGCAGGTCCTGACACTGCGGCGGCGCGATTTCGTGGTCGCCGTCGAATCCTTCGGCGGCACCTCGGGCTACAACATGTTCCGCACGATCCTGCCCAACTCCTGGAGCCAGATCCTCGTGCAGGTGGTCGTTCTCTCCTCCGTCGCAATCCTGCTGGAGGCTGCATTGGCCTTCCTCGGCGTCGGTGTGCCGCCGCCAACGCCCAGCTGGGGCGAGATGCTGCGCACCGGCAAATCCTATCTGTACGAGGCGCCTTATTACGCCGTACTGCCCGGTATCGCGCTGACCCTCACCATCCTGGCGTTCGACACCATCGGCCGGGGGCTGGCGCGGATCCTTGAAAATCCGCGTGATGTTGCGGCGGCGGGAGGCCCGGTATGATCGGCTACATCTTGCGCCGTATCCTGCAGTTGCTGCCGGTTCTGTTCCTCGCCTCCATCGGTATCTGGGCCATGCTCTACGCGGTTCCCGGCGGACCGATCGGGATAATCCTGGGCGAGAATGCCTCGCCCGAACAGATCGCAGCGCTGCGGGCCGAGCTCGGTCTCGACCGCCCCGTTGTCATACAGTACTTCGACTGGCTCGCCAGCGTGTTCCGCGGCGATCTGGGGCTGTCGATCCACAGCCGCGAGCCGGTGCTGGCGCTGATCCTGCACCGCCTGCCGGCCACGCTGCAACTGGCGTTCGCGGCCACCATTGTCGCCATGTTGCTGGGCGTCCCGGTGGCGATCATCAGCGCGATGAAGCCCGGATCCTGGTTGGACCGGGTCCTGAGCGGGTGGAGCGCGCTGGCACTTGGGGTGCCGACATTCTGGCTGGGCATCCTTCTGATCCTGCTGTTCGCGGTCAACCTGCGTCTGCTGCCCTCGGCCTCGGTCTATGCGCCATTGTGGAGCGACCCGATCACCGCGCTCAAAAGCCTGATCCTTCCGGCGCTGACGCTCGGGGTCTATGTCTCCGGCGTCCTGGCCCGCTTCCTGCGCGCGTCGCTGGTCAGCGAAATGAACATGGACTACGTCCGCACCGCCCGCTCCAAGGGGCTGCCGGAGCGGCAGATCATGCGGGCGCACATCATCCGCAATGCACTCTTGCCGTTCATCACCATCGTCGGACTGCAAATGGCCACCTTTATCGGCGGGGCGGTCGTGACCGAGGCGGTGTTTACCTATCCCGGCCTTGGCCGATTGTTGATCCAGGCGATCAACACGCGGGACTATCCGCTGATCCAGGGGTGTATCGTCGTGATCCTGGTCATCTATGTCCTGATCAACCTGACGGTCGACGTGATCTACGCTTATGTCGATCCCCGGATCGAGTACCGCTGAGATGGCAGAGGCTTATCCAACCCCCGCACAGCTGTTCGATCTGTCGGGTCAGACCGCGCTGATCACCGGCGCATCGCGCGGGCTGGGTTGGGCGATGGCCAGGGCGCTGGCCGCCGCAGGAGCAGAGGTTGTCCTGGTGGCGCGCGGCGCCGAGGCGGTCGAGGCGCGGTGCGCTGAATTGCGCGCCGCCGGGCTCAAAGCCCATGCGTTTGCGCTGGACATTTCCGCACTGGGCGCGGCGGCGAAGGCGGTGGCATACGCACAGGATCGAACCGGCCGGCTGGACATCCTGCTCAGCAATGTCGCCGCAAGCGTCCGCAAGCCGATGACCGAGCTTGCCGAGGAAGAATGGCAGCACGTCCTGACCAGTGGTGTCACGGTGGGCTGGCGCCTCGCGCAGGCGGCGGTGCCAGCGATGCGGCAGGCCGGTCGTGGGCGAATGATCTTCGTCTCCTCGATCAATGCGCGCATCGTGCGGCACGAGATGGCGGCCTATGCCGCCGGGAAGGCCGCGCTGGAGGGGCTGGTGCGGTCGCTCGCCGTCGAACTCGGTTCCGACAACATCACGGCGAACGCCATTGCGCCGGGCTATTTCCTGACCGATGGCAACGCCGCGTTAAGACAGGCCCGGCCCGAGTTTCAGGGTCGGATCGCGGACCGCACGGCGCTGGGTCACTGGGGGTCACCCGACGATCTGGCGACCGCCGCGCTCTACCTCGCGTCACCAGCGTCGTCCTTCACCACCGGCA
>Ga0189275_100505_pt1 | contig 13536 bp, 11 predicted proteins | sample N19A6minimetaG_FD_130329 | JGI IMG/M metagenome (GOLD analysis project Ga0189275, IMG submission 130329) | Marine microbial communities from the Costa Rica Dome - N19 A6 mini metaG | ecosystem: Environmental > Aquatic > Marine > Oceanic > Photic zone | place: Costa Rica: the Eastern Pacific...
GCCACGTTTTCCAGTGTCAGCGCCGGGGTCACGCCCAAAGCATGGCACACGTCGCGTGTCAGTTCCGGGCGGTTCAGGGTGTAGAAATGCAGGCTGTCCACACCTTCGTCCAACAACTCAGAGCACATCTCGGTACAAACCGCGGTCGCCAGCAAGTCTTCGCGCCCATCGCGCTCGGCCTTCTCAAACGCGTCGATCAGCCAGGCCGGAACGGTTGTGCCGCAGCGCTCTGCAAACTTGCGCACGCCTTTCCAGTTTTCAATCGGTAGGACACCAGGCAGGATCGGCGCGTCGATGCCGGCTTTGGCACAGGCGTCGCGGAAGCGTAGGAAAGTGTCCGCCTCAAAGAAGAATTGCGTGATCGCCTCGTTTGCACCGGCGTCAATCTTGCGTTTCAGCCATTCCACATCGGCCTGCATATCCGCCGCTTCCGGGTGTTTCTCAGGATAAGCGCCTACGCGAATGGTGAATTTGCCAGTGCCCGCCAACGCCTCAATCAGCTCCACGGAGTTGGCAAAACCCTCTGGGTGCGGCACAAAGCTGCTGCTGCCCTTTGGCGGATCGCCGCGCAGTGCTACAAGTTCAGATACGCCAGCCGCCGCAAAACCTTCTGCAATTTCAAGTGTTTCCGCTTTGGAAGCATTCACACAGGTCAGATGCGCCGCCACATTCAGGCCAGAGGATTTGTGCAGGGTTGCCACGGCCTCTCGGGTCAGATCACGGGTGGTGCCGCCAGCACCATAAGTCACCGAAACAAAACGGGGATTCAGGGGTGCCAAAGACTGTACGGTGTCCCACAACCGGAAAGACGCTTCCAAGTTCTGTGGCGGAAAGAATTCAAAAGAAACTTGAGGCGTGATCATAACGGGCATCCTGTGACTTGCGGTTGTCCTCATGTCTCACACGTGGCATCTTTACGCAAATTCATAATTCTCAAGAAAGTCATGAGCCGCACATGAAGATGCATATCGAATTCCGCCACCTGCGTACCGTGCGAGCGATCCATGAATGTGGCGGTCTGGCCCGTGCCGCTGATCAGCTCAATATCACCCAGTCGGCCTTGTCTCACCAAATCAAAGGTTTGGAAGAGCAGGCGGGGGTTGAGCTTTTTGTGCGTCGCTCCAAGCCGATGAAACTTTCCTCCGCGGGTTTGCGTCTCTTGCGGCTGGCCAATCTGGTGCTTCCAGAGGTCGAAAAACTTGAAGCAGAATTTGATGGTCTGCGGGACGGCAGCTCTGGCCGCCTGCACATCGCCATTGAATGCCACGCCTGTTTTGAATGGCTCTTTCCCGTGTTGGAGCAATTTCGCAAAAACTGGCCAGATGTGGATGTCGACATTCGCCCCGGTCTCGCCTTTGACGCCATGCCCGCGCTTCAAAAAGAAGAAGTGGATCTGGTGGTCAGTTCCGACCCGGAAAACCTGCCTAACGTCTCTTTCAGTCATCTGTTTGATTATGCGCCAGTGTTCGTGGCGTCCGCGTCGCACCCTTTGGCGCAGAAAGCTTATGTTGAGGCAGAGGATTTTCGCGGTGAGACACTGATCACCTATCCGGTTGAGCGCTCGCGCCTAGATGTGTTTTCGCAACTGCTGACCCCGGCCAAGGTGGAGCCTGGCGCAGTGCGTCAGGCGGAGCTCACCGCGGTCATCCTGCTGTTGGTAGCCTCCAACAGAGGCGTTTCGGTGTTGCCCGATTGGGTGGTGCGTGAGGTGAAATACAGCTCGGACTATGTCACGTGCCCCATCACCGAAAAGGGCCTGACCCGCGCGCTGTTTGCCGCCACGCGTACGGAAGACCTCGAAAAGCCCTACATGCAGGATTTGATTCAATTAGCAGGCGAAGAAGCACGCCGTTTGCAATCCCAATAAACTGTCTGGTGAGACTTTTCTGATATTTCTCCCCCTGAACAATGTGGCCTGTGGGGGCCATGTTGTCGGTAACGGTTCATCAGTTTAGGGGGTGGGGTACCTCCCAGTGCGCATTGGCCTCAGTCAGGTCTGCGGCGTGGGCGGCTCCAGTTTTGTACATGCCTACAACGTTTAATGCGATTTCGATTGGCCAGTTGGCCGATATCGACACCATTGAAGGTAACTCGCGCGCCGAAAACGCCTCCGCGTTGGAAGGCCTCACATTTGGCGGTCCGGGAAATCCTTTGGTCAACGACTTCGTTGAAATCTCGCGCTTTGGCAACGTTGGGTCTTTCTATGACATGGATAACAGCCCGAACGACCGCTTTAGAGTGGATGGCGGCAACCCACAGACCTTTGACGGCACGGCTGTTTATAATGCCACCATCACCTACGTAGACGGCTCCATCGCAACCTATTCCGCAGTGCTGTTCCAAGACACCAACGGCAACGCCTACCTCGCGCCGGAGTTCTCTGACAACGCCGATCAGGCGGCGCTCGAGGCAGGCCCCATACAATCCATCAGCCTCGATAGCCTGCTGGGCAACAACTACTCCGGTCTGACGTCAAACCGCGAGGAGTGGGACTTTGTGCCGTGTTTTGTCAAAGGCACCAAAATCATCACCCAGTATTGCGAGCGCCCCGTGGAAGCGTTGGAGCCCGGCGATTTGATCCTCACCATGGACCACGGCTTCCAGCCACTGCGCTGGATTGGCCAGCGTACCGTTCCGGCACGCGGAGCCCTGGCACCGATCCGCTTTGCGCCTGGTGCACTCGGCAATGATGAGGCGCTCATGGTGTCCCCTCAGCATCGCATGATGCTGCGTGGTTGGCGGGTCGAGGTGAATTTCGGCGAGAATGAGGTTCTGGTGCCAGCGCAGGCGTTGATCAACGGCGACACGGTGGTGCAGGTGGAAGGCGGCGAGGTCACTTACCTGCACCTGCTGTTTGACTGCCATGAAATCATTTACGGCGGCGGCATTCCGAGCGAGAGCTTTATGCCGGGGGAACAAGGCCTGTCTTCTATGGCGCAAGCAGTGCAGGACGAAATTTATGGCTTGTTCCCGGAACTGCTGAGCGAGGGCTTGCATGTCTACGGCAAAGATGCGCGCCCATCCCTGAAAGCGCGTGAGGCTCAGTTGCTGATGCACTAACGCCCCGCGCCTTGTGTTAAGCGAGGGTAGGGGCACAAAACCCCCACCTCCGTGAAACAGTCGCGATACCGACGTTATACCGACGTGGTTTTAGGCTTTTGCCAAACCTTAACGGCCGCCGTTGCGCCGGTGGCACGTCAGATCAGTTTCACCAGCTGTTTGCCTTTGTTTCCGCCCTTCAACAGAGAGCGGAACGCCGCAGGTGCATTCTCCAGACTTTCGGCAATATCTTCACCATACGCGATCTCTCCAGCGGCCAGTTTTGGCCCCACATCGCGCAGAAAATCGCCATAGCGGTCATAATGGTTGGAGATGATAAAACCGTTCACCGACAGTTGGTTAACCAAAATGGTGCGCCACAAGCGGGGCCCTGTCAGGCTCTCCATTGCCGCGTCTGTGCCCAGACCGCCAGCATTGTACCAGGCGATCATGCCACACAGTGGAATACGCCCACCGACATTCATCAACGGCAGCACCGCGTCGAGCAGCTTGCCTCCCACGTTTTCAAAATAAATATCAATGCCATTCGGACATTCCGCCGCTACAGCTTTCCGCAGGTCACTTGCGGTCTCAAACGCCTTGTGATCGATGCAGGCATCAAAGCCGTAAGTCCCTGTGGCTTTTGCACATTTATCGGCACCACCGGCTATGCCAATCACGCGCAACCCCATGGATTTGGCGATTTGCCCCACCATGGATCCAACCGGTCCTGTTGCCGCGCCAACAACCAGCGTTTCACCCTCTTTGGGTTTGCCCAATTCTGTTAACCCGTACCAGCCGGTAAAGCCGGGCATCCCCATCACACCAAGGGCTGTGGTGATCGGAGCCAAATCGGGGTTAAGCTTCTGCATTTCATGGCCTTTTGCCACGCCATGCGTGGCCCAGCCAAACATGCCAAGCGCAAAGTCGCCGGGGGCAAAGTCCTTGTGATTTGACGCAATCACCTCACCAACAGCACCGCCACCCATGGTTTCCCCAATCTGTACTGCGGCGGAATAGGATTTGGCATCATCCATGCGACCACGCATGTAGGGATCAAGCGACATGTAGTGCACGCGCACCAAAACTTCGGCTTCGCCAATATCTGGCACATCCACTGTTTCCAAACGGAAATTTTCGTCCTGTGGTTCACCTGTCGGGCGGCTGGCCAGCACCATGCGCTGCATCTGTTCTGTCATTTGGGCGTCCTCCAAAGCTCTGAATACAGCTTGGGCGGCGTACCTCAATCTGGCAAGGGGCGGCAGGTTTTAACCAGTTTTTGTGACGCGGCGTTTCCTTACCGGCGCAATAGGCCCTATAAGGCCTTGGCAAAAAGGGATTACGGGCGTATACGCGCGCTCTGTGTCAAAAGGAGCCGTGCCATGCCGGGCAGCGCAAATCTGAACATCATGATGAAGGCCGCTCGCAAAGCGGGCCGGTCGCTGGTCAAAGACTTCCGTGAAGTTGAGAACCTCCAGGTGTCGACCAAAGGGGCAGGCGACTTTGTCAGTCGCGCCGACATCGCCGCAGAAGAAATCCTGAAAACAGAACTGCTGGGCGCGCGTCCGACCTATGGCTGGATCGCCGAAGAAGGTGGTGAAATCGAGGGCAAAGACCCGACCCGCCGTTGGATCGTTGATCCGCTGGATGGCACCACCAACTTCCTGCACGGTTTGCCGCATTGGGCGATCTCTATCGCTCTGGAACATAAGGGCGAAATCGTTGCCGGTGTGGTGTTTGACGCTGCTAAGGACGAAATGTTCTACGCTGAAAAAGGCGAGGGTGCTTGGCTGAACGACAGCCTGCGTATGCGTGTTTCTGGCCGTCACCGCATGATCGAGTCGATCTTTGCCACTGGCCTGCCATTTGGTGGCCGCGCCGATCTGCCGGAAACCCTGCAAGACCTTGCGCGTCTGTTGCCTTCCACTGCTGGCGTGCGCCGCTTTGGCGCTGCCTCTCTGGATCTCGCTTATGTGGCAGCAGGCCGCTATGAGGGTTTCTGGGAGCGGAAACTGCAGCCTTGGGACGTGGCCGCAGGTCTGTTGATTGCTAAGGAAGCGGGTGCCCTGGTGGAGCCAATGAACCCTGAAGGCAACATTCTGGAAGATGGTGAGCTGATCGTGGCCAATGAGCCGATCTTTTCCACCTTCGCAAAAGTCATCCGCAACGGGTAACGTGCGCAGCCCTTACGTGGCTTTTGCACCTTTCTGAAAATATGAAACCTGGCCCGATTGGGTCAGGTTTTTTCGTTTGAGGGATGATTGACCCCATCGACCCAGCCAAAGGGCGCAAACTCACTCGGGTTCACGCCCTCAAGTGCGCCGATATTGACGCCGTAGACGTCTGGGCGCGAGCGGCGCTGGTGATGCGTGTAGATGCCACAGTTGCGGCAGAAATAGTGTTTCGCAGTGCTGGTGCCCCATGTGTAGAGCGTCAAGCATTCATGGCCCTTAACCACCTTTAGATCTGCAAGCTTCACATCCACATTTGGCACAGCGCGACGCCTACAACAGGAACAGTCACAGAGCATGGCTTCGCTTGGGTCCTGTGCCAGCGTGACGTGCAGCTCCACAGAGCCACATTGGCAGATGAGCTTCTGACTCATCGACGTTTTCTCCTGATACGGGGTACGGAACTTTGGCTCGATTTGTATTTTGCTTCAGGGTGCGGTGGATGGCCAAGGGTTTGCCGCCAGTAACGCGTGCCGCCCCGCTTTAGCCACGCAGGAACTGCAAGAATCGCACCTACGACAAAGCCCCCTGCATGGGCCCAATGTGCAACCCCGCCACCGGCTGTATCGACCGCCACGCCGTTAAACACTTGCAGCGCAAACCAAACGCCCAACATGACCCAGGCGGGGATGGTAAAGATGCGAAAAATGATGATCAATATCAGCAGGATATCGACCTTCGCCTTTGGGAAAAGCAGAAGATATCCCCCCATCACCCCGGCAATGGCGCCAGAGGCGCCGACCATCGGAATTTGGCTGTCGGGATCAGCGGCGATCTGGGCAAAATCCGCGCCAAGGCCGGACAGGAGGTAAAAGACCAAAAAGCCGAAATGGCCCATTTCGTCTTCAAGGTTGTCGCCAAAAATCCACAAAAACAGCATGTTGCCCAGGAGGTGCATCCAGCCGCCATGCAAGAACATGGATGTCACAAGCCCATGCAGTTTGCGTCCCTCGGTGACTTTATCAGGCAGCAAGGCCCAATCCTGAAAGAACTGGGCCAGACGATGATCATCCCCCATAATTGGCTGATAACTCAGAAAGATCCCGACGTTCAGGAGGATCAGCGCATAGACGACGTAAGGCGTGCGCCCGGAGGGGTTGTGGTCGCGTATTGGAAACATGGCGCCAAGCTGAGGGGATTTGCGGAGAAGGTCAACTGCTCCCGCTCAAAAGCGCCGCGTTGCCGCCCGCTGCGGTGGTGTCCACACACACATGCCGTTCGCCCAACACCCGCGCCGCATCTGGTCGTCCGGTTATCAGAGGCAGGATCGGCCCGTCACGCAGCGCCAGTGCCTGATCGTAAGCCCGCGCTTGATCCGCATCGCCCCACCACATTACACCCGAAAAACCTTGGAGTGAGCTGAGCGTAGCCTCCGGCAGGTGTCCGGTTGCCACCACAGCGTGCCCGCCCAAACGCTGCACAATCTCAGCCTGCTTGGTGGCGGTCTCTGCACCAGGTCCCATGCATAGCATCGGCTCCCGTGAGTAGCTGGTCAGCCGGTTGGACTCACCTGTTGGCCCGGGCAGGGAAATGGTTGTGCCTTGGGTTTGGCGGGCTTCACGATTGGCCTTGTCCAGTTCTGCCTGCACGACATCTGCGGGCATTGCACCGTTCCAGGCGCCCGCTTCTTCAGTTGACACTGCGGCAAAGCGCGAGAGGTAGTGCGGGCCACCAGCTTTGGGGCCGGTGCCGGAAAGCCCTTCGCCACCAAAGGGTTGGGAGCCAACAATCGCCCCGATCTGGTTGCGGTTTACATAGATATTGCCCGCTTTCACCCGATCGGCGACATGCTGAACACGGTCGTCAATCCGGGTCTGCAGGCCAAAGGTCAGTCCGTAGCCAGTGGCATTGATCGCATCAATCACCGCGTCCAGCTCGTTGGATTTGAACGTGGCGACATGAAGAACTGGGCCAAAGATTTCGCGTTCAAGATCCGCAATGCCAGTCACTTTGATCAAGGTCGGCGCAATGAAAGTGCCGGTTTGTGGCGTAGACAGTTGGAATAGCACGCGGCCTTCCGATTGGGCTTGCGCAATGTGGTCGGCAATCCCGCGCCGTGCGGCTTCGTCAATCACTGGCCCGCTGTCAGTGGACAGCAGCCAAGGGTCGCCCAGCGAGAGTTCCTTCATCGCGCCGGTCAACATCTCTAGCAGGTTTTCGGCAATGTCTTCCTGCACATAGAGGCAGCGCAGAGCGGAACAACGCTGGCCTGCGGATTGGAAGGCGCTCTCAACAATCGCGGTCACGGCCTGTTCAGGCAGGGCGGTGCTGTCCACGATCATGGCGTTCAAACCACCGGTTTCGGCTATCAATGGCGCGCCAGGGGCCATTTTGTCAGCCATCGTCGCTCGGATGCGCAGAGCCGTGGCTGTGGAGCCTGTGAAGGCCACGCCATTCACACGCGGATCGGATGTCAGCGCGGACCCAACGGTCGCGCCAGAGCCGGGTAGAAGTTGCAGCGCATCACGGGGCACGCCCGCCTCGTGAAGCAGTTTTACGGCTTCATGAGCAATCAGCGGTGTTTGGTCTGCGGGCTTGGCGAGCACAGCATTGCCCGCAGCCAAAGTTGCCGCGACCTGTCCGGAGAAGATCGCCAGTGGGAAGTTCCACGGGGAGATGCAAGTAAAGACGCCGGCTGCTGGCGTACTCGGAGCGTTGGCGCCGTAATAGCGCAGGAAATCAACGGCTTCGCGGAGTTCTGCGACCGCATCGTTGGGCGTTTTGCCTGCCTCTCGCGCGAGCAGAGCGAAAAGCATGCCGTAGTTTGCCTCATAAAGATCGGCCGCATTGGCCAGTACAGAGCCGCGTTCTTCTGGGGATGCGCCCCAAGGCTTGGCAGCGCTCAAGGCGTTCTCCACGTCCGCTGCGCTGGCATGTGCTACGGTGCCTGGGCTGTCGGTTGGTAGGAATGGGTTCTCCACCGGTTGGGCAGCTTCTGGCACTGGGTCTTTTGCCAAAATAGGTGCAGCGTTCCATTGCGTATTGCGGAACAGGTCTCGCGCTGTGTCCAAAGCGTCCAATGTGGGTTTGTCAGTCAGGTCAAACCCCTTGGAATTTACACGCTCCGGTTCAAAGAGCTCTGGTCCACGCGGCAGTTGACCTTCGGTGGATTGCACATGGTCAAAGGGGTCGCTGGCGACGGTTTCGGCGGGAACCTCTTCGTCGACGATTTGGTTTACAAAGGAGGAGTTTGCACCGTTTTCCAGCAGGCGTCGCACGAGATAGGCCAGCAGATCGCGGTGCGCGCCTACGGGCGCATAAATCCGACAACGGGTGCCTTGATCCTTCAACACGATGTCGTGCAACGCTTCGCCCATGCCGTGCAAGCGTTGGAATTCAAAGGCGGTTTTGTCTTCTGCCATGTGCAGGATTGCAGCCACTGTGTGGGCGTTATGTGTGGCAAACTGAGGGTAGATGCGATCTGTCATGCCCAGCAGCTTGCGGGCATTGGCAATGTACGAAACGTCCGTGGCAGCCTTGTTGGTGAATACTGGGAAGCCGTCGATGCCTTCGACCTGTGCGCGTTTAACTTCGGTATCCCAATAGGCGCCTTTCACAAGACGCACCATGATCTTACGGTCTAATTTCACGGACAACGCGTAGAGATAGTCCAGCGTTGCGCCGGCACGTTTGCCATAGGCCTGCACAACCACGCCAAACCCGTCCCAATCGGATAGGGCAGGCTCGCTAAGCACGGTTTCAATCACATCCATGGAAATCGCTAGTCGGTCGGCTTCTTCCGCGTCGATGTTGAGGCCCATGCCAGCCGATTTCGCCAGCAGCGCGAGCGAGCGAAGGCGCGGGACCAGCTCTTCCATGACGCGGTCTTTTTGCGCCACTTCATAGCGTGGGTGCAGAGCGGAGAGCTTTACCGAGATGCCAGGGTTGTCTCGGGTGTCCGCATGTGTACAGGCCGAGGCAATCGCCGTGATCGCGCGGGAGTACGCAAGGTGATAGCGCATGGCGTCGGCGTCGGTCTTGGCCGCTTCACCCAACATGTCGTAGGAGTAGGTGTAGCCCTTTTTCTCCATGTGTTCAGCGCGTTTCATGGCGGAAGTGATGGACTCACCCAGCACAAACTGACGCCCCATCTCCTTCATCGCACGGCCAACGGCGGTGCGGATGACCGGCTCGCCGAGGCGTTTAACGGCACCGCGCAACGTGCCAATCAGGCCAGTGTTCTGGTCCTCCATGACCTTGCCTGTCAGCAGCAGCGCCCAAGTGGACGCGTTTACCAATGAAGAGGTGGACTGGCCTAGGTGCTTGCCCCAATCGGACGGCGCAATCTTATCCTCAATCAAGGCGTCGATGGTGTCGGCATCCGGGACGCGCAATAGAGCTTCTGCCAGGCACATCAAGGCGACGCCTTCATCGGTGGAGAGGCCATATTCTGCGAGAAAAACCTCCATCATGCCGAGGCTGGTCTCTTCGCGGATCTCCCGCACCAGTGAGGCCCCTTTGGCACAAATGGCTTGGCGATCCGCGCTACTCAGGTCACTTGCCACCTTTAATTCCTCCACCAATGGGGCTTCTTTGCGGTAAGTGCTAGTGTCGATCAGATCGCGCGCTGTGCTCATGGTGGTCTCCTGTTCTTTGCTCCAGTATACCTTTGCATTCTCGGGTCATTTGACTGATTATTGCCGTATGAGTAACCATTGTGGCTGAAATTCGGGGGGTAGGCTGTGCAAAGCGATAAGTTTGATCTGGACCGGTATGATCGGTCGATTCTGGATGTTCTGGCGCGGGACGGCAGAATTTCCATCACAGATCTGGCAAAGCAGATTGGTCTCTCCAAAAGTCCAACACAGGCGCGTTTACGGCGGTTGGAAAGCGAGGGGGTGATCACCGGCTATCGCGCTCTTTTGGACCCGATCCGTCTTGGATTGGACCATGTGGCCTTTGTGGAAGTGAAGCTGTCAGAGACCCGTGAAAAGGCGCTACAGGCGTTTAATGCAGCGGTGGCAGAGGTTCCCGAAATTGAGCAAGTGCATATGATCGCGAGCCATTTTGACTATTTGCTGAAGGTTCGGACCACCAACATGGCCGCCTATCGCCATGTTCTAGGCGAGAAAATTTCGGCGCTACCTTATGTTGCCAGCACCTCGACCTACGTTGCGATGCAGGCAGTGAAGGAAACGGGCCTCGCGGAGATGTGACTTTGTTGGCTTAGCGCTGTCGTGTCAGCATGGGCCATGAAGTCCTTTCTTGCTCTTTTGATTTCCGCCAACACAACCCTCGCCGCAGAGTGTCCACCGGCACCGGACCATTCTGAAGCCTTGGACGCGTTGATCTCACAGGTGCAGGCGACAGATAACCAAATGACGGCACAAGAGCTTTCCAATAACATGTGGGCGTTCTGGGCAGACGCGCCGGACGAAACCGCGCAGGAAATACTAAATCGTGGGATGCAAAAACGGTCCTCGTGGGACTTGTTGGGAGCGCGTGAGGATTTCGATCGTTTGGTGAGCTACTGCCCGGATTATGCCGAAGGGTATAATCAACGGGCGTTTGTAAATTTTTTGCGGCAAGATTTTGAGGCGGCATTGCCGGATCTTGATCGTGCAATTGAACTTTCCCCACGTCATGTAGCGGCCTTATCGGGTAAGGCCTTGACGCTTATAGGATTGGGGCGTGAGGCGGCAGCGCAGGACGCTTTGGCGGCAGCGCTGGAACTCAATCCCTGGCTGCCGGAACGCAGTTTGTACAAGCCGCCCCCAGTGAAAGAAGCACCGGGCGAAAAGCTCTAGTCTTCCGCACTTTACACCAGACACAAAGTGGCTATTGTCGCGCCGCTGACCTTGGTTGGCATGTTGGTTGCCCGCGTGGTGGAATGGTAGACACAGGAGACTTAAAATCTCTAGGCCGATTATGGCCGTGCCGGTTCGAGTCCGGCCGCGGGTACCAAATTTAGACTGTAACCTATTGAGTTTCAAAGATAAAAGGCAAAACCTTTCGGCTTTGCCCCACATTTTACCCCACACTGATTGCTTGCTAGGATCAGGCTTCTTCAAACAACCCCTCCACCTCTGCGGCCTTCAAATAGGTCGTGGAATGCTCGTTTCCGCCCAGCTTGTAGGTTTTCAGCTTTCCTACCTTTTTCAGCCGTTACAACTTTTCTCGTTTGATGAAGTACTTGGGAAGACGAAAGTTTCAACGTAGCGAATCGTTTGGTTTTGTTTCCCGATTTACCCGGCGAATTCACCGTTTTTGGTACGGGGGGCGCTCAGAGAATTTGGACTTTGGATCAGTGTTTACTCTGACCATGTAGGGCGGAGAGAAGTCATTCTCCGCCGGTGCGTAGTGTTCGATGCGGTTCTCAAAGAACGGACATTCGGTTTGAGCTGAAGCCTGCGAAATTTCGGCACCACCGCAAGTCGGTTCGGAGGCCAACCTGTGAATTCGACACTTTTGCTTCATGCAAACGCAGCGTGAAATTCGCTGCACCCGCCGGAAATCTCGACGCTGCTGCGCGGAGAGAAAACCGGTCACTCATGCAAGTCATAGCGGAAACGACGCCTCATGGAGAAAGTCGCGGACTTTGCCACCGTTTGCTTCGGAGGCGCGAATGGAGGGCTTCCGTTTTCCTCGCACGATCATCGTTTACCTCCGGCTCTCCAAGCGTGACCAAGATTATTGTCGTATTTGATCGCGCATTTGTCTGATCGCAAACTGGCGCGCCCTCATTCTCTATTGTTTGGTTTCTCCCGACTGAAAGGGATGATTAATGCGATATTCCGGCATTAGAGTGATCAAAGAGGCCCTGAGCGGGCATAAGGGCTGGGGGCCACTATGGCGAGACCCAGAACCGAAACCTCACTATGATTTTGTGATCATTGGTGGGGGCGGGCACGGGCTTGCAACCGCCTATTATCTGGCCAGGGAATTTGGCGAAAGCCGGATTGCGGTGCTGGAAAGAGGCTGGATTGGCGGGGGGAACGTTGGCAGGAACACGACGATCATCCGGTCAAACTACCTGCTCGATGGCAATGAACCGTTTTATGAATTCTCGCTGAAGCTCTGGGAAGGGCTGGAACAGGACTTCAACTATAACGCCATGGTCAGTCAGCGTGGCATTCTGAACCTTGTGCACACGGATGCCCAGCGGGATGCGGCGCGTCGGAGGGGCAATGCGATGATCCTTAACGGATCTGATGCGGAACTTCTGGATACGGAAGGGGTGCGTAAACTGTACCCTTACCTGAACTTCGACAACGCACGATTCCCGATCAAGGGCGGGCTTCTGCATCGCCGGGGCGGAACTGTGCGCCATGATGCGGTGGCCTGGGGCTACGCCCGTGGGGCGGATCAGCGGGGCGTGGATATCATTCAGAACTGCGAAGCCACGGGCATTAAGATCGAAGATGGGAAATGCCTGGGCGTGGAAACCACACGTGGGTTTATCGGCGCAGGTAAGGTCGGGGTGTCGGTTGCCGGATCGTCCAGCCGAGTTATGGCCCTGGCGGGTATGCGTCTGCCGATGGAAAGCCATGTGTTGCAGGCGTTCGTATCCGAGGGGCTGAAACCTGTGTTGCCGGGCGTGATCACCTATGGTGCCGGGCATTTCTATTGCAGCCAGTCTGATAAAGGCGGTCTTGTGTTTGGTGGTGACATTGACGGGTACAATTCCTATGCCCAACGGGGCAATCTTCCGGTGGTCGAAGACGTGGCCGAAGGCGGGATTTCCCTGATCCCTGCGCTTGGTCGGGTACGCCTGCTGCGGGCCTGGGGAGGCATCATGGATATGTCTATGGATGGATCCCCAATCATCGACAACACCCATATTGAGGGCCTCTCATTCAACGGCGGCTGGTGTTACGGCGGATTCAAGGCAACCCCGGCGGCGGGCTGGTGCTTTGCGCATCTGCTAAAAACCGGTCAGCCACATGAAACCGCCACAGCCTATCGGTTCGATCGTTTCCGGCGCGGTTACATGATCGATGAAAAAGGCCAGGGCGCACAGCCCAACCTGCATTGAGGAGCCTCGGACATGATTATCGACCATCCGTTTCTTGGCCCCCGCGACGCGCAGGAATTCACTTATCTGGGGGACGCCTCCCTGATCCATCGTCCGGACTGGCAGGGCGAAAATGCGAGCGCGCTGTTTCACGACTATCTGTACCTGCGAGACAACCCGGCAGGACAACACCGGGAGCTCTGGTTCCACGAGGTAGGTGACCGGTCCTGGCTGGTCGTGACCCGCAACACCCTGACCCATGAGATCACCAATGTAGAACTGGCCCGGGATGTGGCCCGCAGAGAGGGGCGC
>Ga0189275_100507_pt1 | contig 13523 bp, 10 predicted proteins | sample N19A6minimetaG_FD_130329 | JGI IMG/M metagenome (GOLD analysis project Ga0189275, IMG submission 130329) | Marine microbial communities from the Costa Rica Dome - N19 A6 mini metaG | ecosystem: Environmental > Aquatic > Marine > Oceanic > Photic zone | place: Costa Rica: the Eastern Pacific...
CAGGGGCTACAGTAGACTTTTCCGAAATCTACAGTAAACCCTTTGGGAAGCCCTGTAAACACTGGAAATTTTTGACGAAAAAATTGACGCAATTTCACTAAAAAACAAAATCGCACCTATGGATGAGCAATTAACAAACGGCAGAACAAAGAAAGGGACAGGTGGTTATTCGAACATCACCGTAAAGAAGGAAACGGCCACACGCTTCCGCAGTTATTCCAAAAAGTTCAACAAATCACATAGTGAGGTATTGGATGGGATGGTACAATACTTCAAGGAGAACCAACTTGACCCATTTGGGGAGGGGACAAAGATTATTCTGGACAGCATCAAAAAGTTGGAGCGTCAGATGATGAAGAAATTTGATAGGCTCATCGCCATTATCAAGAACATGGAAAAGACCAGTATCCGGCCCACCTATGAAATGATGCTCATTCTTTACGAGGCCTATGTAAAGGATGGGAGGAAACCGAGACGGGAACCCGTCAAGATACAGGAAGAACGAAAGGACTTTTTGGAGCCTAGGGACACCGTTCCGAAAACAGAGCACGATAGAATGCTAAAAGAATTTCAAAGCTATAAGAAACGCTGTATTGAGATTCTACACAATGTTGAGAAGGTGGAGCCAATGATGGGAAAACCCTACTTAAAAATAAATATGGGTATCGGGGATTTTGAAAGCTTGAAACATCAATTAAGATAACGCTCATGTACCTTACCATCTCGGCACAGAAAATGGGAAGTACCTACAACTCGAGTGTAGGGAACTATGTGGACTATCTGGAAAAGGAAAACGAGGACAGATTGCCCGAACAAAGGGAGGAATTCTTTGACCAAGATAACGACAGTTTAAGCCCTCAAACGGTCATCGATGAAATAGATGCCAATACGGCCAAGCTTAGGCAGAAAGACCCGAAATTCTATTCCATAGTGGTCAGTCCCAACCAAAGGGAACTGAAAGCCATGGGCAATGATCAGAAACTGTTAAGGGAATACACAAGGAAGCTCATGGAGGACTATGCCAAGAGTTTCCATCGCAACCAAGAGGTCAAGGCCGAGAACCTGAAATATTACGCCAAGATAGAACATGAACGCACCTATCGGGGCTTTGACAGACAGGTTCAGGAGAATGCTCCCTATCGAGGGGAGATAGCAAGGCTGAGGAACGAGATACGGAAAGTGGAACGGGGCGAATCCATCGGGAATGTAAATGAGCTTGAAAAAAGAGTCAAAGAACAAGAGAGATTGGCCCCACACAAACAGAACGGGCAATTGGTGGCCGCAGGAATGCAAAAAGAAGGGCCACAGACCCATATCCATATCATAGTCAGCAGAAGGGACGTGACGAACACCTATACGCTGTCCCCCATGGCCAAGCACAAGGCATCCGAAGTGGAACTGAACGGAAAGACGGTCAAGAGAGGGTTTGATCGGGACAGTTTTTACCAAGCGGCAGAAAAGACTTTTGATAAAACAACGGGTTTCAAAAGGAACTATGTGGAATCCTATGTAGGGAGAAAGGCCCATGCCAAGGAACCGGGAAAGTTCTTTGCCAAGGTGATGGGGTTGCCCACCAAGGAAAAGGACATGGCCTTTAAACTGCTAAAGACTATGGGTGTCAAGGTTCCAAGTATACCGACCAATAAAGTACAAATGGCGTCCAAGATCATAAAGGCTCTTGGAAAGGGTATTGATAAGGCCAGGGGCACAGGTGAGGACATGGGTTACTAAAGTCCAAAAAGTAGGTTGCCCTTTTGGGTTTTGCTTCAAGCTTATCTACCAGAACACAGCAAAAACCCGATAGAATCCATTCGCAAAAGATGGAGGTAAGATTTATGGTTGTTTTTTCTATTATAACTCGTTCGGTTTTAAGGGGAGCTGACATTGGTTTTAGACTGCATATTCTTTTAATTTTATTTTTACCCTGTATTTTAAGGGCTTTAATTTACCTAACTTATTCATATCCTTAATCACAAATATTTTAGATTGCTTATTAACTAACCAAATTTCATATTGTTGAGCATTTTTATAGCCAAATTCCCTTTCATTTTCGGACAAGTCAAATGAAAATCCATTATAGTACTTACTTTCTATATACTTCATTTCGTTGGCTATATTGTCAAAGTATTTAATGTCATAATGTGCACTTTCATTTGTTTTTGCGATGAGTTCAACTTTAGAATATAAATCTGGTTTACTTAGCAAATATTTTTTAATAACTTCCTCTACACTATTTCCTAATTTTTTCTTTTGAGTATCTGACAAGCCATTACTTGAACCTTTCGTCGCACCTAACCAGAATCCATTGTTTTGTGATTCTTGACTCTCCTCAATATTTTCAAATTCAAAATCTTCCACCAGTGCTGGTTCATAATTTTGATTTAAGTTAAATTGAGGTTCTTTATCTTCAATGGTTTGAATATTCTTTTCGGATAGTTTTTTCTTTATATATTCGATATTACCTTCAAAGTAACTCAGGCTATTTAATAATTCATCTTTTCTTATTAGATGCCTCTCATCTTCACTAAATTCTTTACTGTTTTCATTCTCAACCAAATCATAATCTTGATGTTTATCATCTTCAAAATCGAATTCAACGAATTCTAATCTATTATTTAAAAGATTCAAAATCTCATTTTCGAAATCATAGCTGTTTTTGTTTTGACTTAATCTAAAATCATTTAAAAGAGTTTCTATTTGGTTTAAATACTTTATAAAGCTAGCCTGTGATTCTCGTGTGCTTTGAGATAAATGATACCATACTTGATTTTTTATTTTTTTCTTGTGGTTCTCAAAAAATGAAGAAAGTTCAATTGTGTATAGTGAATCAAAAGACAGCTTGTAGTCTGACGTGTCATTATATCTCTAAGTCAATAATTAAATGCTGAAAACACCTTCTAATCTTTGTAAGTTCTTCTAAATTATCATCAGAGTTGAACAACATCTGTGGTTCAATTAAGGGGAAATACTGAAAAATATATTCCTCAATGCTGTTTTCACTAAAATCACTTGGAATATCAATACTTTTAATTTTTAAAATAGTCTTCCATATGGATAACCTTACACTTATCTCACCTAATAATATTTTAGCTTCTTCTAAAATACCTTCTGCAAGCTCATTGTTTAAATCATATATATTATCCTCCCTTGATTGCATAATTATGGCTTCAAAGGTTTTTTTCTCATCAAGAGTATCAAAGACTTTTAAGAATACATCTGAAAGATTATCCCTAAATAATTTTTCTTGCTTTAGATTGGCTACCGTTGTTGATCTTGGTGTGTTAAAATAATATGTGCCTTCACTGAATATATAATTATATGGCTCAATATTAAAAACTTCCTTTTCAATACTACAAACTAGTTTTGTACAACATTCAATTTTCAATTTGTTTAACAATTGAACTTGTCCTTGCTTTACGTCTTCCTTTGTAATTTTATCTAATCTAAATGCTAGTATAAAAGGTTTTATTTCTTTGATGAATTTGTTAAAATCATCAACCATTGGATTATTTTCTTCTTTTTCTTCAATTTTTAAATCCAGCGTATTTAAATCTTTAAGACCAAACATTTTAATTGCTCTTGAACCTCCTGATCTTGAAGGGTAATAAAAAATCGGAAATTTTCTTGTTAGTGAATCCGGCAACTGAATTCTATCACTGAAGTATATTTGGTTTGCCTTGTTGACTATTATGTTTTCTCCCCGTCTAGCATATAGGTCGATATCCAAAATTGCTTGTTCGTTTTTTTTATAATGACCGACTAAGCTTTTATAAAAAACTTGTGCACCTTTTTCATTATTTCTATCTGCAAGCTGTTGTGCTTTAGTTCTTAAATAACTTATATCTAAGTCATTAAAATCTTTTTTTGCACCGAAAAAAGTAAGTATTCTATCCACTTCTGTTTTATCCAAATTATGATTGTTTTTTGATAAATAATCGTAATCAACTTTAAATGGATTAAACCACTCTTGTTTTTTGTTGGTAATGAGGTAGTTAGAAATATTATATTGTTTATTTATCTTAAAATATATATAATTAATAAAGGGTTTAATTGGCTTTAAACCATAATAACTGTAGCTCATTTTTTCAGATGGGTCATGGGTTTCCGTGTAATTCTTAAAAATATATTTTACTTTTACATCTAAAGAAAGCCAACTAATAACTTGATTAATATTTACAGATTCTTTGTCAAAAAATTTATTAAAGTTTTTTATGTTAAATAAGCTATAACTATTGATTGAGGTGTTGTGTACTTTATTTGAATGTTGAATGAATTTATATTCAATATTTGAATTGATTTTTTCAATAATAGCGAAAGGATTAATTTCTAGCCACATTAAAAACTCTTCAACTTTTTGAATGTTTTCATTTTGTAAACCCAACACAGATAGTGGTGTAACTATATTTGAAGCTTTATACAAATCCCCAAAAATTTGATTTGATATTTTACCTATCTCGAATTCGTCAGACAGCACAAGTTTTTTAATATCCGTTATCTCGTTATTTTTGTTTAAACAAGGTATTGTACCATCATAATCTAACTCAGGATTATCTCCTCTTAATTTGTAGTTGAAAAATAGTTTTTGATAGAACTCTTTGATTATTTCATTTTTATTTACTTCCGTTTGTTTAAGGTAATTATCCGTTTCACTAATGATTTTTTTAATAACAGTTTGCGGTTCAAAAGAGTGAACATCTGATATTGTTTCCAGTTTATCTTTTAAACTTCTGGATTTATGAGTTGCTGTTTGTAATTTAAGTTCAACTATCAACTCTCGATACAAATCAGAATTTAAAAATCGAATGTTAGAATAAAATGGAACTTGTAAATCTTTGTTTTCAGTAGTCTTGTCAGTATATACGAAGTCTTTTATTTTAATTGGATCTCCATTCTCGTCAATTAAAACTTGAAACTTTTCATTAGGATATATATCTAGCAGCAAACCTATTAATCTCGTTCTTTGGCTTACTGTTAATCCAACTGCTAACTGTTCAATTATATCTTTGTAATTTTTAGGTTTGTTTACATATTGCTGTGGTGCAATTGGCAAATTGCAAAACACTATTTGCTCTCCATAAAGTTGTTCAAGTTGATTGTCTTCAATAAATCCTGCTATTCTATTACCTAAGTTTTTTGCAATTGATGAGGTTACATAATCACCAGAAAGAATAGGATAAACTTTAAAATTTTTCCAATTATTGTTTATTAAATTAGAGTAAGGTTCATAAACATTTGAATCATTATTATTAATTGATTGAAATGGCAACCAAGATTTTTTATGTTTTTGTTTTAAATCTTCAACTAATTCTAAATGCAGCTGAAACAGTTTTTCTAATACAAATGGATTGACTTTAGACTTTGTACTGTGATTTCTGTTTTGGTCTAACTCTAAACTGGCGTGTGCGACAAAGGGTAACTCAAAAGGAATTTGAGTTTTAAAATAGTTATATAATACTTTATCGCTAAAGGTTAAATTATCACTATAGGCAATTTTAACGCTATATTTCTTTGGCTCAATTGAGTCTTTATCATCTAGCAAATCTTCATCAACAGTACCATCAGAACTTATTACATAATATGTATTCCCATTATGATTAATTTCAAATCTGTTTTCTGCAATGCACTTCCTTGATACTGAAATCGTCTTGCTTAAAAAGTCACCTTCAATTTCAATGGTGTCAATATTTTTGAGGAATAGAAGGGTTTTTTCACTAATTGTCTTTAATTGTTCCTTAATACCTTCTTCAAAGTTTTTTTTATAGTCAATAGAAATGGTAGTGGTAAAAGATATATCCGTAAGATTATCTGTAATTTTACAACAATTTAATAATGGTAATGGGTACACATTATCCTTTAAATTTCGCTCTTCTCTAATACTTGATAGTTCTTGTTCTGTATATCCTATTTTATTTAAAAGAATATCTCTCTTTAAATCAGCATCAAAAATCAGGGCAAATCCATTACTTATAATGGAAATTTTATCTGCCCAATTAATAATCGAACGAAAACCAAGTCCTTTATTACCTATATAGCCTGATGAAACTTTAGATGATAAACCAGGATAAAAAATAGAATCGTAACCTTTTACTGAAAATGGTTTGATGCCATCGTTACTTATTTCTAAAATTTGATTTTTGGTATCTAAATAGATTCTAACTTTAGAGGCACCTTCGTCTTCACAGTTTTGAAACAATTCTAATAACTGCCTTCCGTTATATCCTTGATTTGTTTGTTTCTCAATACTGTTTAAGCTTAATAAGTTTTTTGGGTTTCGTAATTCTTCCCAACGTTTTCTTATAATAGCTTCTACTTGGTTTTTAACATTTATTCCTTCCATACATTAAATGTGTTATTCTTACCTAAGAAAATCATTTAACTTCTTTTTTATCAAGCCTATATCATCTAGTTTATTTCGCATCAAACATTTATTAGAAGTAAAGGCAAAATCGGTATAATCAAAGATGACCAGTTTTAAACCATTTTTGGGCAATTCAATTCTTCTTCGTTTATCATATCGTTTGCGTTGCTCACCTCTAGATATACCCGATACAGTCATGCGCTTATTAAAATGGGGAACCGACTCTGAATGTTGACGTTCGTAATATTCTACAACTAAATTCAGGGTAGGGTAGTAGGCGTCTACCGGTAATTTTGTGCCCGAATCGCCTTTTAGAATATCAAAACGATGCTGCCGTATAGCGGTTTGCTTTAAAACTTGGTCGCAGAGGTTAATAATATAAGTTTCATCGCTATATTTTGCTGAAATGGGCTTTTGTTTTGTTTGGGGGCTTTTCGGCTTTTTTTGAACGGCATTTTTTTTTGACTTAGAAAAAGCAAAAGGTACTTTAATACCAATAATGGCTACACATGTAAAATCTGCTATGGTATATCCTCCATTTAAACCAAAATCTGAGGCATAGAAGCCTCTTCTTCTAATCTTGGCTCTTATTCCTTTTTGCTTCGCGTTTTCCGATTGAAGTTTTAAGGCTATCAAATCTTCAATTTCCCGAGCTTCTTCTTTTGTAAATTGACTTTTACCTTTCATGAAAAACGAATACTATAGCCTTTGTGTTTTCTAACCTATTAAATAGTTTGTAAACTATTTCCCTTTACGAAATTTTGGGTCTTTTTCCTTTTGTATGGATTCCATAATGAAAACAAAAGCAGCCTGTACTAGGTCATCAGAATTTAAAACATTACTATCATCAACTCTCCACACCACATTTTGGTTTTCATCCAAATCTACTTTTGTATTAATTTCTTTTGTCAATTCTGGTTTCTCGTGATCAAAAAAATATTTATGCTTAAGTGACATATAACCATTCCACATCTTAACTACTAAGGTGTTTTCTTTAGCCCAATTTGAAGCCATGTTACGATACGAAAATGTGACAGTATAGCCGGAGGAACTTACAAGAAGGCTTAAACCGTTATCGGCTTTTTCGGTTTTAAAATCAAAATCAGTATTTTTTGAATATCGTAGTGCTTTAGTTTCTATCTTTTCGAATAGATAGAACAATTGTTTTTTGGCAAGTTCCACTCCTTTAGTAGACTCTAAAATTTCATCCAATTTCTTGTTTAGCTTTTCTTGGGAACTCAGTTGATTGGCTACGGCTATTATTGGATCATAATCTGGATTGTTGAAATCTGGTATTGCACCAGGTTCAGGTCTTACTATTTCTGGCTTTCCATAAATTTCTCTACTCAATTTAAATGCCTCTATTTCAAATTTTGAATCATCTTTCATCGAATGATGAATCTTGGTGCTCAAAAAAATAGGTGTACTAGTTTTTTTTGTGCCCTGCCTCAAGACAGGAATAAATTTATCATTGTTAGCTTGCAAGTCATATAATCCTTGAGAGATTAGAGAGTATTCAAATCCTGTACCTCCAGTTCTTGCATCTGCTCTTTCTTTATAGCCTTCAGTTAATATTATTAAAACCTTGTCTGCTTTCTCTAAACCATTTTCCATGAAATAAGTTAACTCTTTACCTGCAGTTAGATCAAATTGATCCAATAGAACATTACATCCTGCTTTTTCAATCAGGTAATTTGCAAGTTTAAGAACCCAAGCTTTGTGTTTTTCATTGTCCCAAGAGTAGGAAATGAAAACAGTCAATCTATTTTTCATCTTTAATGAGTTGTTTTAAATCAGGTAAATTATCTAACAATTGCTTTAAATCTTGTCGAGTAAATGCTAATTCTCCTAGTCCAGCAATTTGCAATGTTAAAGAGCTACCTTGGCGCTCAGGAGGTAATCCTATTTGTACAGGATATACTTCAGTTTTTTGATTGTTTACTTTAATCCTAACTACCATAATATTTATTTTAACACACCTTTACCTTACCCGTTACCACTATATTTTATACTCTTTTAACTTTGCTATTTCTTGTTCTTTAAGTCTAAAAACCTCTCTATTTACATCAGAAATATAGTCGTCAATATCTTCCAATCGACCTAGCGAGAATAAGGCTCTTTCTATTGCTTTTGCGACCCCTATCGTTATTTTAGTTTTGTCCTTTGATAAAAAATTGAATAATTGATTTTTCTGAAAGGTTTTTTAAGGTTTGCACAATACATATATTTCCGATCCAACCTCATAACAACTAGAAACGAGTGAAGAAATAAACCATAATATTTGTATCACTTCATTTCGTTCCGGGAACGCTTCGTTATTCCTTAATTTATGTAACCTATCTTCAAGTTCATTCTTGGAAATGAAATTAATCACCAAAACGACTTTCTTTTTAAGGTTAGGAAACGATTTTAAAGTTTTAAAATATTTTATTGCATTCTCAACGTTATCACCTTTTCTTAATCTCGGGATATTAGTTACAATGTTGTCAGCCTTATAGTTATTGCTCCAAAAGTTTTGTTTTATGGGCCATTGGTTATCTGACGGGCTTAGATTTCCTAAGTTTTTTTGAGCTTGGCCAATAATATCTTGAAAAGCGGTTGCTGAAAAACTTGAATCCTTATACTTTGAATGATAAAACGTAATACTTTCTTCTTTCAACTCAATATGATCTGCCCATTCTTTCCCTAGGTCATCGCATATAAAATATTCTGAATTCGCTAGAAATGAGTTTTCAACAAAGCCGAATAATGAATTCCCTTCAAAAGCCGTAGAATTAGTAGTAAAATTACCTTTCTCAGAAGTTACAGTTCCTAATTCATGATATGGAGTAAAAACTTTCAAAAAGGCATCAATGTTACTTAAAAGTCTACTGTCCTTAAAAAGCTTTCTATTGCTGTAGACTAAATCTGGTGTATCAAATGTAATAATGAAAGAATTGGTCCAGTTTATATATTGAAGTATTGGATAAACTGAATCTTCTGAGAATTGAATACAAAGCTTCCCTAGCTTTTTAGATCGTAGGGATATTGATTTGGCATTAAGAGAAATAAACAAATCATTTATAGATTTGTTTTCAACTTTGTAGTTGATGACACCATCCTCCTCTATAGGATATACTTCTAGAAGACGTTCAAAGTTGTTCAATATTTTAATTATATCAATATCTTTTTCAACTTCTCCGTTTAAAATAAAGCACCTTTCTATGCGGTTTTCTTCAAAATCAGAGTATAACTTAGAAAGGGTAATTAAGATGGCGATTGGTCTCAAGTCTTGCTTTTCCTCCGAATAATCTAATGGGGTAGCAAATGAGGAAAGAAAACTGGATTTTGGTTCATAATTTATAATTCGATTCACGATTTTGTTTGACCAATTAACAAAAGCATTAATATTATTTTTTGAACCAAACTTGTTGATTCTTGAAGAATTCAGGGATAGGGATATTTTACTGTCATCGTTATTTACTCTTAAGTTGCTTAACACATAACTATTCAAACCCAATGTTGAGACATTTTCTTTCAGATCCAAAGATTCAAGGCTTTTTTGTCTTATTGAATTGTCAGAAATATTCATGTTACTCATGGAAAATTTCTCAAATGTTGTCTCGTCATCTGTAAATATTGAAGTAAGGACACTATAGTCAATGGGAATGAATTGTTTTAAAAAATCTTTTACGCCAGAAATATTTCTTTTGGCGATAACCAAATGATTTTTAAAATCCACCAAACAGATGTAAGCTAATTTTCTTTCATCCCACCCATCAACTGACTCGCTAATAAATGTTGGTTTTTTCTCATATTTAAAAACAGCAATGGAATAATAAACAAATTCCATTGGACTGAGTATATGTTTGATTTTGAGTTCGTTTAACAGGAAATTGCCTTTTTTTTCGGAAGAAGCCGCTCTAAAAGTTTCTTTAATTGTTCGTTTACTGATGAATCCTTCCTTTTCTTTCAAAAAGAAATAGGCGTTCTCATTTAGAATTATATTTTCAAGAAGCTTTTGTTTGTTCATTCAAAGTGTTGTTTAAAATGGTATATAAGAATCTTACATAAACCAATAAATTGTAAGCGTCCTTAAAAGGGAAAACCTGTTTAATCAGTATTGGCAACTTTTTAAAACTGAAAATTCATAAACACAGACCACAGTGACAATATTCTGACACATTGAACATTTAATTATTTAATACTTGGGGGAGAAATCCTTTTGTAAAGGAATCTCAATATAAGGATTTTTCTGAGTAGTGTTTTACGGGAATCTATAACAATATAAATAATCATTGATTGATGCTTTAGTTGTAATTCAGGCTAATTGGTTTCCGTTATTGTTCCATGAAGAGACTTGGAGAACCATTGAGATTCTATGAAGTCCAAAATTTTGAACTTTCATCTTTGAGATGTTGGCTCCCAATGGAAATATCTTACTTTCTATAAAAATCTTACTTTCCTTATTCACTCGTTTCAAATACAATGAAATATTATCAGATGTCGAAAATTCTTAATTTTTTAGTTTGAAAATTGACTCCAAAGTGCAAAAGAAAAGGAATGTGATAGCTTGTACACGCAAAACTGTCGATTCGTTTTCCTACAGAAAATCTCATCAAAAAAACTTCTGTAAATACCGATTAATGGATTTAATTGCTTTTTTGCAAAAAGGCCTCTCTCCTTATAAAATCAAGGAATTCTTGATGGAAAAATGAATGGTAAAGGAGCATTTGACCTCGCTCAGTAGTATTAGTTTGGTAAGTTTTAGGACGCTTGCAGCACTTCACTGCGTTCCGTTCGCCTTTTGAAAGGACATTTATAAGAAGATTTGATTCAAAGTATTGGACTATTTCTTAGCCAAAAGTTTTTCTAAGTATTCAACCTTGTCCTTTTCAGCTTGGACAAGTCGCTCATAAAGTTCAACTACTTTATCAATAGGATTAAAAGTAGGTTGATTTAAAATTGCATTTAATGCAGATTGGTCATGAAAGGAATTTGAAATAATGTTTAAAACAGATTCTTCGGAAAAATTCTCGATACCTTCTTTCGTAACTCCCAACGCCTTTGCGATTTCTTCAAGTTTCTTATCCTCTAAGGTTTCACTTTTTTCCAAGGTTGATACACTCTGCTGACTGATCCCCAATTCTTCAGCAAGAGTTTCTTGCTTCATTCCCCGGAGTTCTCTGATTCTGGCAATCTTTCTTCCTATATGATTGGTCTTTGTTTCTGTCGGCATAACTTAAAGATATTGAAAATATTCCGTTGCTCCCCCCTTTTGGTAAAATACAACTTCATACTGATAATTTACAATCGGTTGTGGTGGGTTACATTTTTCTGCCCGACTAATTTAAACGAAAATTTCAGCTTGGAAAAATTCCAAACCAAAGAATAAGGAACTCATCAACACCAGAGAACCTAAAAAAATCAAGTAACATGGTAAATCCTCATCCTTTAGATGAATGTTATGAACGCCTAAAAAATGGTTGTGTCAATTCTTTTACGGAAATCTATACTAAATATCACAGACAGATTTTCTGGTTAGGCAAGAGCTTTCTCGATGATGGTTTTGTTGTGGAAACATTGGTACAGGATGTATTCTTAAAGTTGTGGGTGAATAGGGACAGCTTGGAATCACCCAAGCACATTTATTTTTTCTTGCGGTTTGTGATGAAAAGGGAGTGCATTTCATTTTACACACGTCCTAAGAACAGGTTTTTCAGGAAAGTCCACTCGTTGGAGAGTTTTGAGAATTACCAAGACTATATGGTCGGGTATGACCCGGCTGAGGACAATAAGAATTTTAAACTACAGGAAGGGGAACAAGAGAAGTTCAAAAGTATCCAACGCGTCCTTCCCCTATTGGATGACAGCAAAAGACATGTAATCAATCTGTGTTTGAAATACGGGTTTCAGTATAAAGCTATTTCCATAGCATTGGGAAAAGGCATCAATGAAACTTGTAGGGAGATCAAGGAAGCCATTGAAGACATTAAAACAATCCTTCATCAAGGAAATAAGGTTGATTCCGGTGATAATAGGATAGATGAGATAAAGTTTACAGGCGAGATGACGGAAGAGCAGGCAAGGGTGCTTAAAATGCGTTGTGAATTAAAGTATTCCTTTTCCGAAATAGCGAATGAACTAAACCTCTCCCAAAAGGAGGTGCATCAGGAATTCATGATAGCCTATAGGCTAATGGAAGCAAAACATCAATTGCAATCAGCCTAGTATGGAAAAGTCAACGCTAAAACTCACTCGAAAGATCCAAATACTGATCGACCTCCCTACCAAAGAAGAGAAAAAAGAGGCCTTGGATAAACTGTACCAATGGCAGAACCGATGCTTTAGGGCAGCAAACCTCATAGTGACCCACCTTTATGTTCAGGAAATGATAACGGAATTCTTTTATCTATCAGAAGGGATAAAATATAAATTGGCTGATGAAAAGAAAGATGACCAAGGAATCCTTAACCGTTCTAGGACCAATACCACCTATCGAGTAGTATCAGACCGTTTCAAAGGAGAAATCCCCACAAACATATTGTCCAATTTGAACCAAGCCTTGATTTTATCTTTCAAGAAGAACAGACCGGAGTATTGGAACGGTGAACGCTCATTGAAAAATTTCAGGAGGGATATGGCCTTCCCTTTTGACTTGGAGGGTATAAGCGGATTGTCCTATAGCGATGAGAAAAAAGCCTTTTGCTTTCGTTTGTTTCAGATTCCATTTAAAACCTACTTGGGAAAGGATTTCACAGATAAACGGACGTTGTTGGAGCGCGTAGTTCAGGGCAAGACTAAGCTGTGCACATCACACATAAAGCTAAAGGATGGTAAGATTTTCTTATTGGCAGTATTTGAAATTGAAAAAGAAAACCATGAACTAAGACCAGAGATCATTGCAGAAGCTTCTCTGTCCCTTGAATATCCGATTGTCGTAAAGGTTGGTAAGGCAAGGCTCACCATTGGCACAAAGGAAGAATTTTTATACAGAAGACTTGCGATACAATCGGCACACAGACGGGCAAAGATCGGGGCAACATATTCCAAGTCGGGTAAGGGCATCAAAAGAAAACTAAAGGCAGTTGACAGACTTGGTCAAACGGAACGTAAATATGTCCATAACCGTTTGCATGTCTATAGCCGGAGGTTGATTGATTTTTGTGTTAAACATAGAGCAGGA
>Ga0189275_100508_pt1 | contig 13488 bp, 10 predicted proteins | sample N19A6minimetaG_FD_130329 | JGI IMG/M metagenome (GOLD analysis project Ga0189275, IMG submission 130329) | Marine microbial communities from the Costa Rica Dome - N19 A6 mini metaG | ecosystem: Environmental > Aquatic > Marine > Oceanic > Photic zone | place: Costa Rica: the Eastern Pacific...
CTTCAGCGCCACGGCATCGAGCATGCCTTTGGAATCATTGGCTCTGCTATGATGCCGATCTCAGATCTCTTCCCCAAAGCGGGCATCATGTTCTGGGACTGCGCCCACGAAGGATCCGCCGGCATGATGAGCGACGGCTACACCCGCGCCACCGGTAAAATGTCGATGATGATTGCGCAAAACGGCCCTGGCATCACCAACTTCGTGACCGCCGTGAAAACCGCCTACTGGAACCACACCCCGCTGCTTTTGGTGACTCCACAGGCTGCCAACAAGACCATCGGTCAAGGTGGTTTTCAGGAAGTTGAGCAGATGGCGCTGTTCAAAGACATGGTGGCCTATCAGGAAGAAGTACGTGACCCTTCTCGCGTTGCCGAAGTCCTCACCCGTGTGATTGCGCAAGCCAAGCGCCTCTGTGGCCCAGCTCAACTCAACATCCCGCGTGACATGTGGACTCAGGTGATCGACATCGACCTGCCCGAGCCCATCGAATTTGAGGCCTCTTCCGGCGGCACGTCTTCTGTGGCAGACGCCGCCAAACTGCTGTCTGAAGCCAATAACCCGGTGATCCTCAACGGCGCGGGCACAGTGCTGTCCGAAGGCGGCATCCCGGCGTCTATCGCTTTGGCGGAACGCCTCGATGCACCTGTGTGCGTGGGCTATCAGCACAACGATGCGTTCCCGGGCAACCACCCGCTGTTTGCGGGCCCACTGGGCTACAACGGCTCCAAAGCGGGCATGGAACTCATCAAGGAGGCTGACGTTGTCCTCGCTCTCGGCACCCGCCTGAACCCATTCTCCACGCTGCCCGGCTACGGCATGGAATACTGGCCTGCTGATGCCAAAATTATCCAGGTGGACATCAACCCTAACCGCATCGGCCTGACCAAAAAGGTCGAAGTCGGCATCGTAGGGGACGCAGCCAAGGTCGCCACCGGCATTCTGGAGCAGCTCGCGGACACCGCAGGCGATGCAGGACGCGAAGAGCGCAAAGCGCGCATCTCCAAAACCAAATCCGCCTGGGCACAGCAACTGTCCTCCATGGACCACGAAGACGACGATCCGGGCACAACCTGGAACGAACGCGCCCGCGCTGACAAACCGGACTGGATGTCCCCACGCATGGCCTGGCGCGCGATCCAATCCGCCCTGCCGCGCGAAGCCATCATCAGCTCCGACATCGGCAACAACTGCGCTATTGGCAACGCCTACCCCTCCTTTGAGGAAGGCCGCAAGTATCTCGCACCCGGTCTGTTTGGCCCGTGCGGCTACGGCCTGCCCGCCATTGTCGGCGCCAAGATCGGCCAACCAGATGTGCCAGTCTGCGGTTTCGCCGGCGACGGTGCCTTTGGCATCGCTGTCAACGAGCTGACCGCCATCGGTCGCGGCGAATGGCCTGCGGTGACCCAAATCGTCTTCCGCAACTATCAGTGGGGCGCAGAAAAGCGGAACTCCACCCTGTGGTTTGATGACAACTTTGTCGGCACCGAGCTGGACACCCAAGTGTCCTATGCTGGCATCGCCCAAGCCTGTGGCCTGCAAGGCGTTGTGGCCCGCACCATGGACGAACTGACCGCCGCGCTGAACAAGGCGATCGACGATCAGATGAACCACGGCAAAACCACTTTGATCGAAGCCATGATCAACCAGGAACTGGGCGAACCCTTCCGCCGCGACGCGATGAAAAAACCTGTCTCCGTGGCAGGCATCGACGCCGCAGACATGGTTCCGCAGAAGGCCGGCTAATCCATGGCGCGACCCGGCATACAAAGCCCCATTTTGGTGCTCAACGCCGGGTCGTCCTCGATCAAATTTGCCGTCTTTAATGGCGGCATGATCGAGAAAATCACAGGCATTGCCGAGGGCATCGGCGGTGCCTCCTCTTTAACCATCGCGGGCAAATCTCGCGATCTGCCATTTATTGATCACCGTTCTGCTTTGAAGGCTGTGCTGAAGGCACTGAAGGCCGAAGGCGTCACCGTCACAGACCTACGCGCCGCCGCGCACCGCGTCGTACACGGCGGGCGTAAACTCACCGCGCCAGTCAGGATCAACGCAGAAGTCCGTGCCGAAATCGCCTCCTGCACGCCACTCGCGCCGCTGCACAACCCGCACAATCTCGCCGCCGTGGATACGCTCGCGGAAATCGCGCCGGAGCTGCCGCAATTTGCCAGCTTTGACACCTCATTCCACGCCACCAACCCGGACGCCGCCACCCGTTACGCCATCCCGCGCATGATGGAGACCAAAGGTATCCGTCGCTATGGGTTCCACGGTCTGTCCTACGCTTCTCTGGTGCAGACGCTGCCGCAAATCTCTGGTGAGAAACTGCCCTCGCGTCTATTGGCCTTCCACCTCGGCAATGGCGCGTCGTTGTGCGCGATCAAAAACGGCCAATCCATTGCCACCACCATGGGCTACAGCCCACTGGATGGCCTCACCATGAGCACCCGCTCCGGCGGTATTGACGCCAACGCTGTGTTGCGCCTGGTGGAGGAAAACGGCCTCGACCGCACCAAGGCCATCCTCAACCACGAGAGTGGTCTTCTTGGTCTCTCAGGTGGAAAATCCGACGTGCGCAATCTGATGGTGGACCCAAGCGCGGACAGCGCCTTTGCCATCGAGCATTTCTGCTATTGGTCCGTGCGCCACGCAGGATCGTTGATCGCCGCCATGGAAGGTCTGGACGCCATCGCCTTCACCGGCGGCATCGGCGAAAACGCAGTTGGCGTCCGCGCGCGCATCTTGCGATCGCTAGGGTGGATCGGCGTGCGCATGAACCTAGACGCCAATCACGCCCGCAAGGCTCGCCTGCATGCGGAAACCTCGAAAATCGCCGTGTGGGTGGTGCCTGCGCAAGAAGAGCGCATGATTGCGATGGATGCGACCTCCCTGATGGAGGCCGCATGACCGCAGCTTATCCCAGCGCCAGCGACACCGCCGTCGCATCAACGATATCTTGCACCGTCGCGCCTCGGCTCAGGTCACACACTGGCTTGCGGAAGCCTTGCAAGATTGGCCCCAACGCCTGCGCACCAGCCAACTCTTGCGCCAGCTTATACGCGATGTTGCCCGCATCCAGCGACGGGAAGACCAGCACATTGGCATCTCCCGCGCCCAAGCCTTTCTTCTCCGCCACGCTTGGGTTCAGCGCAGCGTCCCCTTGCACCGGCCCGACAAATCCAGTCGCCTCTGCCGCTTCGCGCACCTTGCCCACGCTTGGGCCCGCCCCCGACGCACCGGTCGAGAACGACAACAACGCCACACGCGCCTCCCCCAACAGCGCTGCACCAGAGCGTTCTGACGCCTGCGCAATCGCCGCCAAGCCTTCGGCATCCGGGTCCACGTTCAACCCACAGTCAGCAAAGATCACCTCGCGCCCATCCGGGAACCGCATCAGGAAAAACGAGCTCGCCACAGACACACCGTCTGCCAGCCCGATCCCGATGCTCGCGGCCTCAATGACTTTCTTGGTCGAGGCCACCGCGCCGGCAACCATGGCGTCCGCCTCGCCCACCGCAACCATCGCCGCCGCGCGATACAGTGGCCACGAGAGCATCCGCCGTGCCAACGCCTCTTTCAAACCGCGTGCCTCCACAAGCGCTGCAACATACGCCTCCGTATTGCCGCCCAGCGCTACCGGCTCGCAAATCCCGTCAGCCCGCAGCCGATCCGCTGCGGCCGCAATCCGTTCGTCCTCCATCTCCGGCAGGACCACACGGGCGTTGCGCGCCTTTGCGCCCTCAATGGCTTTCTCAAGTGCTGACATGACTTCTCCCCAATTTCCGCGACTAAGGAGCCACCCATGAGCGAAAACGTCAAGATCAACCGAGGCCTCAAAGGTGTCTACTTCGAGCGCTCCGGCGTTTCCCACATCGACGGTGCCAAAGGCGAATTGTCTTATCGCGGCTACTCGATCCACGATCTGGCCACGCAATCCACCTTTGAAGAAGTTTGTTACCTGCTGATACACGGCGAGCTGCCCACAGAAGCGGAACTGGCAGAGTTTGACGCCGCCCTCAAAGCCGCGCGTGAGCTGCCCGATCAGGTCTATGACATCATCCGCGCCACCAAAGCCGGCCACCCGATGGACGTCCTGCGCACCGCTGTCTCTGCCCTCGCCGCGCTTGAGGCCGGAAGCCAGAAAACCGGCCACGAAGCCTTCCTCGCCAACGGCCTGCGCCTGACCTCTCAGGTTCCGATGATCATCGCCGCGCATGAAAACATCCGCAACGGCCGCGATCCTGTTCCTGCGGACAAAACCCTCAGCCACGCCGCCAACTGGCTCTGGATGTTGAAGGGCGAGAAGCCTTCCGAGGACGCCGCCAAACTGGCAGATGTCGACTTCATCCTGCACGCCGAACACGGCGCCAACGCCAGCTCCTTCGCTGCCCGCGTCACCATCGGCACCGACACAAACCTGCACGGCGGCATCGTCACAGCGCTGTCCACTTTGGCAGGTCCTGCCCACGGCGGCGCAGCCGAAGACGTGATGAAAATGGTGCACGATATCGGCACGCCTGATAACGCCGCCGCCTATGTCAAAGCCAAGCGCAAAAACCGCGAGGCCGTGACAGGCTTTGGCCACCGCGTTTACCGCGCCGAAGACCCTCGCGCGCGCCACATGCGCGACGGTGTGAAGAAACTTGGCGAGGAAATGGGCGCGCCGGAATGGTACGAAATCCTGCAAGGCGTGGTCGAGGCGATGAAGCCATATGCCCGCCACGGCCTCAACGTGAACGTCGATTTCTACTCCGGCGTGATCTACCAATTGCACGGCATCTCGATGGACCTCTACGTGCCGATCTTCGCCATCGGCCGCATGCCGGGCTGGATCATCCAATGTATCGACCAACAGGAAAGCAATATCCTCATCCGTCCGCTCACGCTCTATAACGGTCCTGACATGCGCCCTTATACGCCGATGAAAGATCGTTGATGCTCGACACCCTTGCCTTGCCAACTGACCACTTTATTTGGCTCATCCTAATTTGCTTCGTTGCCGGTATGGTGCGCGGGTTTTCGGGCTTTGCCTTGTCGGCAGTTGTTATGGCAATCGCGGTGATGTTTCTCGCCCCAATCGCCCTGATCCCAATTCTGTGGTTTCAGGAGATGGCGGCGTCTCTTCTGATGGTGCGTGGCGGCATGAAAGAAGCCAACCGACGCGTGGTAACCGGGCTGGTGCTAGGCTCGGCTTTTGGCCTGCCCATAGGTCTCAGCCTGACGCAGGCCCTGCCTGTCGACACGTCCAAGCTGGTCGCGCTAAGTGTGATTGTTGTTCTGGCTGCCAGCCAACTCGCCAAACTGCGCCTGCCAGCTTTGGCCACTCGCCCCGGTCTATGGGGATCAGGCATCTTGGCGGGCATCGTCACTGGTCTGGCCGGTGTTGGCGGCATGGTGGTTGCGCTCTACGTGCTTGCCTCCAACGCTCCCGCCCGCGAAATGCGTGCCTCTCTGGTGATGTTCCTCTTTGCCTCCTCCGTCATTTCGCTGGCGACGCTGGCCTACTTTGATGTCATGAACACCCAGTCCGCCCTCCAAGGCCTCGCTTTGGCCCCAGCCTCTGCGCTTGGCGTCAAGGCCGGCAAGACACTGTTCTGCCCCAACCGGGAGCCATATTACAAACCGTTTTGCCTCTGCTTGCTAATCGCGCTGGCGACGCTGGGAATCCTGCGACAAGGATTTGGAGCATGACTAACCTTGCTGACTTCGCGGCATCTAAGCCATGTGACCTTGACCTATTCGCTCAATCTGCCACAGCTTCGGGAAAGAAGGATTTCCGCGCGTGACCCAGGCAGACAGAACCAACTCCCAAATAAACCGCATTTCGCAGACCAAACAGCGTCTACGCGAGGATTTCGCGCGCTACTTCCCCGGAGTTGCCGTCGCAATCACAGTGGCGGCAACTGCGCAGCTATTGTCAGAGCACCACGGCGCACCAGCCATGTTGCTTGCCCTCCTGTTTGGCATCGCCCTCAATTTTCTCGGCGAAGAAGGCCGAACGGTTGAAGGCGTCGGCTTTGCCGCCAAAACCGTTCTGCGCCTTGGCGTGGCCCTGCTTGGCGCCCGCATTTCTGCGATGATGGTGATGGAGCTTGGTTGGCAACTGTTTCTTCTGATCATCCTCGGCGTGGTTGCAACAATTCTCTTTGGCCTGCTCGTCGCGCCGCTCTTCGGGCACAAATGGCGCTTCGCCACTCTGACAGCTGGGTCCGTTGCGATCTGTGGTGCCTCCGCCGCCATGGCCATCGCCGCCATCCTTCCCAAAGACGCCCGCTCAGAGGAACGCCTGCTCTTCACAGTCATGGGCGTCACCGTCATGTCCACCATTGCGATGATTGCATATCCACCGTTGGTGGACGTCTTCGGACTGGACGACCAAATGGCCGGTGTATTCCTTGGTGGTACCATTCACGATGTCGCCCAAGTGGCGGGCGCTGGCTTTTCCATAGGCCAAGAGGCAGGCGACACCGCCGTACTCGTCAAGCTGATCCGCGTTGCCATGCTGGCCCCGGTGGTTTTGATCGTCTCCATGCTGATCCGCAGCTTTGCCGAAGCCCCAACCAGCGGCGAACGCCCTCCGGTCCTACCCGGTTTCGTAGTCGGCTTCCTCGCCCTCGCCACCCTCAACTCACTCGGTTTCATCCCAATGGTCCTGTCCGACCTGCTGGGCGAAACCTCCCGCTATCTCCTGCTCACTGCCGTCGCGGCCGTTGGCATGAAAACCAATCTCAAACAGGTGCTCGGTGTCGGCGGCGCAGCCATCGCGCTCATCTTCGTCGAAACCCTCTTCATCGCAGGCTTCATTCTCGCGGGGATTTACTTGCTCACCGGATAAACGCGCCCAAGGGAGGCCAGATGACGTTCCAGCAACCCGAAATCAACACCAGTCCCAAAGTCTCTGACGAGGTCCGTCAGACGACCTGTTACATGTGCGCCTGCCGGTGCGGCATCAATGTGCACATGAAGGACGGCAAAGTTGCCTATATCGAAGGCAATCGCGACCACCCTGTGAACAAGGGCGTCCTCTGCGCCAAGGGCTCTGCCGGGATCATGCAGGTCAACGCGCCCTCGCGCCTGAAAAAACCTCTCAAACGGGTCGGCCCGCGCGGATCTGGCGAGTATGAGGAGATCAGCTGGGAAGAAGCGATGAGCACCGCCGTTGGCTGGCTCACCGAACTGCACGAAACCGCGCCGCACAAACTTGCGTTCTTCACCGGACGCGACCAATCGCAAAGCTTCACCAGCTTCTGGGCGCAACATTTTGGCACGCCCAACTACGCCGCGCACGGCGGCTTCTGCTCGGTCAACATGGCCGCGGCGGGCATCTACACCATGGGCGGCGCCTTCTGGGAGTTTGGTCAACCGGATTGGGACCACACCAAGCTCTTCATGATTTTTGGCGTCGCCGAAGACCACGACAGCAACCCAATCAAAGCGGGCATCGGTAAAATCAAGGCCCGTGGCGCCAAAGTCATTGGCGTGAACCCGGTGCGCTCCGGCTACAACGCTGTGGCGGATGAATGGGTTGGCATCACGCCGGGTACTGATGGCCTCTTCATCCTCAGCCTCATTCATGAGTTGATGAAAGCGGGCAAAATCGATCTGCACTACCTCGCGCAATACACCAACGCCGCCGTGCTGGTGGATGCCGAAACCGGCCTGCTAATGCGCGATGCCGATGGCAAACAGCTGGTGATTGACCGCAACACCGGCAAGCCCGCCCCGTTTGACCAAAAGGGCGTGCGCCCCGACCTCTCCGCCACCTATCGTCAGGCCGGTGTCACCCACCGCACAGTGATGCACCTGATGGCCGAGAAATATCTCGACCCACAATACGCCCCGGAAAACGTCGCCGAGAAAACCGGCATCTCCGCCCAAAAGATCAAGACCATCGCTGCCGAACTGGCGCGTGTGGCCTTTGATGAAGCCTTTGAGCTGGAGCAGGAGTGGACCGACTTCCGCGGCGAAACCCACAAAACCATGACTGGCCGCCCAGTCAGCTTCCACGCCATGCGCGGCATCTCTGCCCATTCCAACGGCTTCCAGACCTGCCGCGCCCTGCACGTGCTGCAAATCCTCTTGGGCACCGTCGAAGTTCCCGGCGGCTTCCGCTTCAAACCCCCATACCCCAAGCCGGTTGAGGCCCACCCAACGCCCCACGGCTACGGCCGACCCGGCAAGCCGCTCGCAGGTCCGCACCTCGGCTTCCCACGCGGCCCCGAAGACCTGCAAATCAACGAAGACGGTTCTGCCTGTCGCATCGACAAAGCCTTCACATGGGAAAACCCCATGTCCGTGCACGGCCTGATGCATATGGTGATCTCCAACGCCCACGCGCAGGATCCCTACCCGATCGACACGCTGTTCATGTACATGGCCAACATGTCTTGGAACTCCTCGATGAATACCTCGGGTGTGATCAAGATGCTGACCGACCGCAATGACGACGGTGGCTATCGCATCCCGCGCATCATCTACTCCGATGCCTACAGTTCCGAGATGGTCGCCTATGCCGACCTGATCCTGCCGGACACAACATATCTGGAACGCCACGACTGCATCTCGCTTCTGGACCGTCCAATCTGCGAAGCTGACGGCGCCGCCGATGCGATCCGTTGGCCGGTGATCGAGCCGGATCGCGACGTGCGCGGCTTCCAATCCGTGCTGATCGAGCTTGGCGCCCGCATTGGCCTACCACATTTCCTCAATGAGGACGGCACAGCAAAGTGGAAGGACTACGCCGACTATATCGTGAACCACGAACGCCGCCCGGGTGTTGGCCCTCTTGCGGGGTTCCGCGGCGAGGACGGCGACCAATTTGGTCGTGGCGAGGTCAACCCGGATCAGCTTCAGCGCTACATCGAAAACGGTGGCTTTGCCATCGAACACGTGCCGGACAACGCGCTCTACATGAAGCCGTGGAACCAGCACTATCAGGACTGGGCCGTGCAAATCGGTCTCTATGACGCGCCACAGCCTTTCCTTTTCCAGCTCTATGTAGAACCGATGCGGAAGTTCCAGCGCGCCGCCGAAGGGCATGGAGACCTGCAACCGCCGGATCATCTGCGGGACCGCCTCAAAGAGGTGATGGAGCCGCTGCCTATCTGGTACGCGCCGCTGGAAGACGCCCGCGTTGATCCGGACGAGTTTGACGTGCACGCGCTCACCCAACGCCCGATGGCGATGTATCACAGCTGGGGCACCCAAAACGCCTGGCTGCGCCAGCTACACGGAGAAAACCCGCTCTACCTGCCCACGAAACTCTGGGAGAAACACGGCTTTGCCGAGGGCGACTGGGCCCGCGTGACCTCTGCCCACGGCGAGATCACCGTGCCTGTGGCCCATCAGGCCGCACTCAACGAAAACACTGTCTGGACCTGGAACGCCATCGGCAAACGCAAAGGCGCCTGGGCGCTTTCCGAGGACGCGCCGGAGGCCAACAAAGGGTTCCTGCTCAACCACCTGATCCATGAGCTGCTACCGCCCAAAGGCGACGGCTTGCGGTGGGCCAACTCGGACCCCATCACCGGTCAGGCCGCGTGGTTCGATCTGCGCGTGAAAATCGAGAAAGCCGATGCACCGGCAGAGAGCCAACCGGCCTTTGATCCTATCAAGTCACCAGTGCCCCAAGGCCCGGATCATCTGGAATGGAAGGTGGGTAAATGAGACATAAAAGCCTCAAAATCCGCACCTCCGCGATACAGTCGCAATACCGACGCAATACCGACGTGAAAAAATGACCGATTTACCCGCCAAAACCGACCGCACCCTCGGCCTTGTGATCGATCTGGACACCTGCGTCGGCTGCCACGCCTGTGTGATCTCCTGCAAAGGCTGGAACACCGAAAACTACGGCGCACCCCTGTCTGACCAACGCCCCTATGGCACCGAGCCGATGGGCACCTTCCTGAACCGCGTACACAGCTATGAGGTTCAGCCAGAACAAGGCAACGCGCAGACCGTACACTTTCCAAAGTCCTGTTTGCATTGCGAAAATGCCCCCTGCGTCACGGTCTGCCCCACGGGCGCAAGCTACAAACGCGTTGAGGACGGCATCGTGCTGGTCAACGAAGACCACTGCATCGGCTGCGGCCTCTGCGCCTGGGCTTGCCCTTATGGCGCGCGCGAGCTGGACCAAGCAGAAGGCGTGATGAAGAAATGCACCCTTTGTGTGGATCGCATCTACAACGAAAACCTGCCCGAAGAGGACCAAATCCCCTCCTGCGTCCGCACCTGCCCCGCCGGCGCCAGACACTTTGGAGACCTCTCAGATCCAAGCTCTGATGTCAGCCAACTTGTTGAATCCAGAGGCGGATTTGACCTCATGCCGGAAATGGGCACCTTGCCCGTCAACAAATATTTGCCACCGCGCCTCAAAGATTCCTGGGACAACCAGAGCCTTTTGGCACCGCTTCTGGAACCCGTCGCCGAAGAACCCCAAGGCTTCCTCGGCTGGCTCGACAAGGCCCTCGACAAACTGCCCGGAGGGACCGCCTGATGCATCCAGCACCATCCGTCATCGTCTTTTCAACCATCTCCGGACTTGGCTTCGGCCTCCTGTTCTGGCTTGGTATTGATCCCACGCCACCAACCGGCCTCTCAGCTTTTGTATTCTTTGCAATCGCTTACGCCTTGTCTGTCGGCGGTCTGATCTCCTCCACCTTCCACCTCGGTCACCCTGAACGCGCATGGCGCGCCCTCTCCCAATGGCGCAGCAGCTGGCTGTCACGCGAAGGCATCAGCGCCGTCCTAGCGCTAATCATCATGGGCATCTACGCCATCGACCTGATATTTCTGCAAATCCACGCCACGGCATTGGGCTTGATCGGTGCCGTACTGTCGCTGTTTACCGTCTTCACCACTTCAATGATCTACGCTCAACTCGACACGGTACCGCGCTGGAAAACCCCTTTGACGCCAGCACTTTACCTAAGTCTATCCATGTCGGGAGGTGCGCTGCTTTCAGGCAGAGTGAATATGGCGATCCTGCTGTTGGTGATCGCCGCAATCTTCCAATTTATTTGGTGGCAACGTGGCGATACAGCTCTCCCTGAAGGCGGTACCGATATTGGCACCGCGACCGGTTTGGGCGAACGCGGCACGGTGCGTTCCATGGCACACCCCCACACAGCTCCCAACTATCTGGTGAAAGAATTCATCTACGTAATCGGCCGAAAACACGCACGAAAACTGCGCCGCATCGCTTTTGGCCTCACCTTCGTGCTGCCCATCATCTGCTTGCTGCTGCCCTTCAGCCACGTCTTAGCTGTCGTCGCAGTCCTCAGCCACATCGCAGGTGTCGCCACCTCTCGCTGGCTGTTCTTTGCAGAGGCCGAACACGTGGTCGGCCTCTACTACGGCATGCGTTAACGCGCCTTCCCGCGCCAGGTGTCCAACCAGGCGCGGAATCGACCCCGTTTCTCAGAAACATTGTCGCTGGCCGCGTCCCAGCTGTCACCAACGTCCTCAAGTACCGGATCAATCCGCGCTTCGCGGAACCGGCGCCAACGCACGTAAATCGCCCAGAACAACGCCGCTAGCAGCGTTAAGAACACGATATTGAACCAAGGAATGATCCGCATATCCGGGCCGGTTGCCGGTTTGATCGCAACAGCGTTCGGGAAGGCTGACAAAAACTCATTGCGCCACCCATAATGCGTGATCACAACCCACTCCGGAGCGTCCTTTGTGGAGATTGCATCATTCGCCTCCGTGTAGAGGTTGGCCGTGTCAAACTTGAAATAAGGCGGCCAGCTCCAGCCAGTGTCCTCATTCCGATAAACCCGTGCTTTGTCTTTCTCATCAAAGCCTTGAATGAATTGCACATCGCGATTGATCAGCCCTTCTGACTGCGTATCAGGCTTGGACCAGAATATCTTCGTCCAATCTCCCAGTTCCTGACGCTCTTCATAGGTGCCCACAATGCGCACAATGTCGTGTTGTGGCAGCGTATAGTGCAGCCAAGCCGCAAAGGCGCCCCAGAAGAGGATCCGGAAAATCCATTTAACGTAAACCATTTAGCGGCCCCTACATAAAGTTGATGACGTAGATGAGGATCATGACAAACGCCACAGGAAAGATATAGACACCCCAAATCAGTTTGCGACGCAGAGAGCCATCATATTCTTCCAGCCCCTGATCGATAAACGCGTCTCGGTCTCCGGTCATGCCTTCTTCTTCCCATTCGGCCTCCAGCTTTCCCCGTCGCACCGCGCGGCTATAAAACGAGAGACAAACATAAACGATTGTCAAAACGACAAATCCAATAATCGCCAAACGTATCAATCCCATCGCGCTCTCCTCACCGTCCTGATTTGACTGCCCCCCACGGCCCAACCCGCGCGATCATATCTTCTGTCGCCCGCCGCGTCACGCGGGGCATCTCCAATGGCGCATCAAAGCCAAACAATGCCTCACGCGCGCCAGCCTTATCGACCTGATACTCCCGCTCCAGAAAATCCGCCACAAAGCTCTTCTTGGTCTCCGACCAGCCTTGGTAGAGGCGATAAAACACCTCCTTGTGGCAGATGAACATTTGCCGAATGTCCTTGGGTGCTAGCTCTGACAGCAGCATATTCACCAGATCACGCTGATCCGTGTCCGTGGCGCGCAGCGTGTAGAAATAAGCCGGATGATCGCTGGTGGTCTTCGGCCATTTGGCGTCGCTTTCGGCCCAATCCACCATCTTGCGCAGCTCGTGGTATTCAGGCGGCAGTTGCTCCGCATGCTGACGCGCCAGACGGCGAATGTCGCTCCGTGTGGCCCCGGTCAGATCCACACCTGCTTCTTGCGCCGCATCCACAACGATGAAATCCATCTTCTGGCGCAGAATGGCCGCGCCATCCACGCCCCGCGCTTTCACAATGGGCTCGGCCAAATCGTTGTAATCCAGAAACTTTGCAATCTGATTTCGATCTTTGAAATCAAACGTGTACTTGATCGGCAGCTTGCCCAGCTCGGCCTTGTCGCCCGCCGTTATCACCGCCGGATGGGCCAAGTCACGAAACAGGTAGACCCCACCAAAATGCGCCGTCCAATAGTCCTGCTGATCAAACTCCATGTGTTTGAGCTTCACCGGATTGCGCGTCACATCACCGGTACGTTTGGCGAGCGTGATCATGTCGGCAATCAGCACATCGTCAAACCAGCCATCTTCCTCCTGCTTGAACCGATCCGCCAATTCGCCAAGTTTCTCCGCATCCCGCAGCGTGCCCTCGGTCGTGTCCGCCTCAATCGTGACCTTGCGAATGTCCATCAGCTTGCCGGGTTGGCTTACGGAAAATACCGAATTCACCAACTCGCCCGCCACCGCATCCCGTGCTGTCAGGGCAAAGAGCTGCGGCTCGTTTTCCTCAATGAAATGCCGCAGAATTTCACGGCTGGTGGAGAACTTGATGTTCAACAGCGGCGCGGATTTCTGATCCGTGGTCAGCATGATGAACTGCCGATTGCAGCCCCCGTGGTTGAGGTAGAGATGATCGTTCA
>Ga0189275_100509_pt1 | contig 13474 bp, 14 predicted proteins | sample N19A6minimetaG_FD_130329 | JGI IMG/M metagenome (GOLD analysis project Ga0189275, IMG submission 130329) | Marine microbial communities from the Costa Rica Dome - N19 A6 mini metaG | ecosystem: Environmental > Aquatic > Marine > Oceanic > Photic zone | place: Costa Rica: the Eastern Pacific...
AGGCACGCGAAATTTTCTTGATCCATATACCGACTCGGTCTAGTTATTGAACAACTGTTCAATAACCTGAGGAGATGCCCCATGTTCATGCACACGATGAATTTTGATCTGGGCGAAGACGTCAACGCGTTGCGCGAGATGGTGCATCGCTTTGCGCAAGAGCGCATCAAGCCGATGGCTGCGGACATCGATCTGAAAAATGAATTCCCCAACGAACTCTGGAAAGAGTTTGGCGATCTGGGTCTGCTGGGTGTGACCGTGCCCGAAGAGTACGGCGGGGCAGGTATGTCCTATCTGGCGCATGTGATTGCGGTCGAAGAAATCGCCCGCGCGTCGGCCTCTGTGTCGCTTTCTTATGGCGCGCACTCCAACCTCTGCGTGAACCAGATCAAACTCAACGGCAATGACGAGCAGAAAGCCAAATATCTGCCGCGCCTGATTTCCGGCGAGCATATTGGTGCGCTCGCAATGTCCGAACCTTCCGCAGGGTCTGACGTGGTGTCGATGAAGCTGCGTGCGGAAAAGCGCAACGATCGCTTTGTGCTGAATGGCAACAAATATTGGATCACCAACGGCCCGGATGCCGACACGCTGGTTGTTTATGCCAAAACTGATCCCGACGCCGGTCCACGCGGCATCACCGCCTTCCTGATCGAGAAGGAAATGAAGGGGTTCTCCACGTCTCCACATTTCGACAAGCTGGGTATGCGGGGCTCCAACACGGCCGAGCTGATCTTCGAAGATGTTGAAGTGCCATTTGAGAACATCCTCGGTGAAGAAGGCAAAGGCGTCGCGGTTCTCATGTCCGGTCTGGATTACGAGCGCGTGGTGCTTGCGGGCATCGGCACTGGCATCATCGCAGCCTGTTTGGACGAAATCATGCCCTACATGGTGGAACGCAAACAGTTCGGTCAGTCCATTGGCAACTTCCAACTGATGCAGGGCAAAATCGCAGACATGTATACCGCCATGAACTCCGCGCGGGCCTATGTCTATGAATGTGCCAAAGCCTGTGACGAAGGCCGCATCACCCGTCAGGATGCTGCGGCTTGCTGTCTTTATGCTTCAGAAGTGGCCATGACCCAAGCGCACCAAGCGGTGCAGGCCATGGGCGGAGCAGGCTACCTGTCCGACAACCCTGTTGGCCGGATCTTCCGCGATGCCAAGCTGATGGAAATCGGCGCGGGCACCAGTGAAATCCGCCGCATGCTGATCGGTCGCGAGCTGATGGCTGCGCAGGCGTAAGGGCTCTGAAGCGCCAATTTGCCTTGTGGGGTTGGGCGGGAACACCCTTCTCGCTTACCCTCAAGGCAAATCAGCGTTTTGAAAGGCATTTAACCATGTGGAAGATTTTGGCATTTATGGCTGGCGTGGTCACTGGCACTGTGGCGCTGGCAGAGGGTGGGCCGGGTTTCTCTCCCGTCGCTACCGAAGCCTGCCTGGCGGCAATGACAGACAGCCAAGACCCAACCACATGTATTGGGAGTTCCGCCAATCACTGCATGGAGACCTCCGAGGGTGGCAGGTCCACCTACGGGATGAGCCAATGCCTTGATCAAGAGCGGGACTATTGGGACCAACGCCTCAATGCCGCCTACAAGGCGGTCCGCACGACGCGCAAAGCCACAGACAAAGAAATGGCTGACCTGGGCTCGGCTGCGCCGTCCCAAGGCGATGCCCTCAAGAACATGCAACGCGCCTGGATCGCCTATCGCGACGCTACCTGTGACTACGAACGCTCGCTTTGGGGCGGCGGCACGGGTGGTGGCCCGGCGACGGTGAGTTGCCTGATGTATATGACCGCCGAACAGGCGCTCTATCTGGAAGCGGATGGGCTGGTGGAGTGAGATCACACACCACGCCTTTCACAAGAATGGGATACGACAATGAGTAAGTTGCAATCCAAGGTGATCACTTCGTCCGAGGATTTCGCCGCCAATCGCGCAGCACATCTTCAGATGATTGACGATGTGCGTCAGGTGGCCGAGGCGGCCCGCATGGGCGGTGGCGAGAAGTCCCGCGCGCGTCATGAAAGCCGCGGCAAAATGCTGCCCCGCCGGCGCGTGGCAGGTTTGCTTGACCCTGGTTCTCCGTTTCTGGAAGTTGGCGCCACAGCGGCGCATGGCATGTATGACGGAGCAGCGCCTTGTGCCGGTGTCGTGGCCGGGATCGGCCGCGTTCACGGGCAAGAGGTCATGGTGGTGTGCAACGACGCCACCGTAAAGGGCGGAACCTACTACCCGATGACTGTGAAAAAGCACCTGCGCGCGCAAGAGATTGCAGAGCAGAACAATCTGCCGTGTGTCTATCTGGTGGACAGTGGCGGCGCCAACCTGCCGCAACAAGACGAGGTTTTTCCGGATCGCGATCACTTTGGCCGCATATTCTTCAACCAGGCAAACATGTCCGCCAAAGGCATCCCACAGGTCGCTGTGGTGATGGGCTCCTGCACCGCTGGTGGAGCCTATGTGCCCGCAATGTCGGACGTGACCATCATTGTGAAAGAGCAGGGTACTATCTTCCTTGCGGGTCCTCCTCTGGTGAAGGCAGCAACAGGTGAGGTTGTTTCCGCAGAAGACCTCGGGGGAGGCGACGTGCACACCCGTTTGTCTGGCGTGGCCGACTATCTGGCTGACGACGATGCCCATGCATTGGCCTTGGCGCGGGATGCGCTCAAGCACCTCAACCGCACCAAGCCACAGTCCGTAGATTGGCAGACGCCAGAAGACCCCGCCTACGACCCTGAGGAAATCCTCGGCGTGGTGCCTGGTGGTTTGCGTACACCTTATGACATTCGCGAAGTTATCGCCCGCGTGGTTGATGGCAGCCGCTTTGACGAATTCAAAAAACGCTTTGGCGAGACTTTGGTGTGTGGCTTTGCCCACGTGAAAGGCTGCCCGGTCGGCATCATCGCAAACAACGGCGTGCTCTATTCTGAAAGTGCCGCCAAAGGCGCGCATTTTGTTGAGCTGTGCTCCCAACGCGGCATTCCGCTGGTGTTCCTGCAAAACATCACCGGTTTTATGGTTGGTAAGAAATACGAGGCCGAAGGCATCGCCCGCCATGGCGCCAAAATGGTGACAGCTGTGGCCACCACTAAAGTGCCAAAAATCACCATGTTGGTTGGCGGTTCCTTTGGCGCAGGCAACTACGGCATGGCTGGTCGCGCTTACTCGCCGCGTTTCCTGTGGAGTTGGCCCAACTCCCGCATTTCCGTGATGGGGGGCGAACAGGCAGCGGGTGTTCTCGCAACGGTCAAGCGCGATGCTATCGAACGGCAAGGCGGCGAATGGTCGGCTGAAAAAGAAGCTGCCTTCAAACAGCCCACGCTCGACATGTTCGAGGAACAAAGCCATCCGCTCTATGCCTCCGCGCGCCTGTGGGACGACGGCATTGTCGATCCGCGCAAAACCCGTGATGTGCTGCACCTGAGCCTCACGGCCTCTCTGAACGCACCAATCGAGGAGACCAAGTTCGGCGTGTTCCGGATGTAATCTTCTCTTGGCCCAAAATATCCCCGGGGGTCCGGGGGCAGGCAGCCCCCGGTCCGACGTCTCAACACAAAGGACCGCCCGATGTTTGAAAAAATCCTGATTGCCAACCGTGGCGAGATCGCCTGCCGCGTGATGAAAACTGCCCGTGCGATGGGTGTCAAAACCGTTGCTGTGTACTCTGACGCGGACGCGACCGCGAAACATGTCGCGCTGGCAGATCAAGCTGTGCACATTGGTGGCGCAGCGCCAGCTGACAGCTATCTCAAAGGCAACGTGATCATCCAAGCCGCGCTGGATACCGGTGCGCAAGGCATCCACCCCGGCTACGGCTTCCTTTCCGAAAACCCTGAATTTGTAGAAGCGGTTGAGGCCGCTGGCCTGACATTCATTGGCCCATCCGCCAAGGCCATCCGTGCCATGGGTCTCAAAGACGCCGCCAAGGCCCTTATGGAAGAGGCCAATGTGCCGGTTGTGCCGGGGTATCACGGCGACAATCAGCACGCGGCGTTTTTGGCCGAACAAGCCGAGGTCATCGGCTACCCGGTGCTGATCAAGGCGGTTGCGGGCGGCGGCGGCAAAGGCATGCGTCTTGTTGAGAAGCCCGCAGAGTTTGCGGAAGCGCTGTCATCGGCGCAAGGTGAAGCCACCACGGCCTTTGGCAACGCGGATGTGTTGATCGAAAAATACGTGACCAGCCCACGCCACATCGAAGTGCAGGTCTTTGGCGACGGCGAGAAGGCCTTGCATTTGTTTGAGCGGGACTGTTCTCTGCAACGCCGCCACCAGAAAGTTATCGAAGAAGCCCCAGCGCCCGGCATGACCGAAGAGATGCGTGCAGCAATGGGCGATGCCGCTGTGCGCGCGGCTGAGGCGATCAACTACAAAGGTGCAGGCACCATCGAGTTTATCGTTGACGGCTCTGACGGCCTGCGCCCCGATGGGTTTTGGTTCATGGAAATGAACACCCGCCTGCAGGTGGAACACCCGGTGACCGAGGCGATAACTGGTGTCGACCTTGTGGAATGGCAGTTGCGTGTTGCCTCCGGTGAACCTTTGCCAAAACAGCAAGATGAACTGACCATCACCGGCCATTCCTTTGAGGCGCGTATCTATGCAGAAGATGTGCCCAAAGGCTTTCTGCCTGCCACCGGCACGCTATCGCATCTGGCGTTTCCAGCTGAAGCACGCATCGACAGCGGCGTACGGGCAGGGGATACCATCAGCCCGTGGTATGATCCGATGATTGCCAAACTAGTGGTGCATGGATCAACGCGCGACATCGCCCTCAAACAACTGGAACGCGCGCTGCGCTGGACGGATGTGGGTGGCTCAGTGACCAACGTGAGCTTTCTGGCGTTGTTGGCGGCGCAGCCAAACTTTGTCGCGGGTGACGTAGACACCGGCCTAATCGAGCGCCACATTGATGCGCTCGCAGTTCAGCCGTCGGCCTGTACCAAGGCGCGTTCGGTGGCGGCGCTGACAGCGTTGGGATTGCGGCCTTTGGATGGATCTGCGCCAGCCGAAACGCTGGTGCTGTGGTCTCCGCTGACGCACAGCGTGTCCCTGATCCACAACGAAGAGCGCATTGACGTAGATGTGCGTGTGAACGACACGGGCAACTATAGCTTTCAGGTTGGTGAAACAGAGCACACCGTCACCTACAAAGGTGGCAGCTGGTGGGTCGACACCACCAAGGTGCCCGCGCGCACTGCACGAAACGGCGATGAACTGACCGTGTTCTGGGGCAACGGCTATCGCTTTACTGTCGTGGACCCGCTGGACCGAGAAGACGAAGGCGGGGCAGGGGGCAACGTTATTGCCGCACCAATGCCTGGCCTAGTGAAGGCGATTTTTGCTGAAGCCGGCCAAGAAGTCAGCGAAGGTGATCGCCTGGCCATTCTGGAAGCCATGAAAATGGAGCATTCCCTGCTTGCACCGCGCGATGGTGTGGTGGCGGATGTCTTGGCCACCGAGGGAGCGCAGGTTGAAGACGGCACCGCCCTGATCCTGCTGGAAGAAGACGAGGCATGAGCGCGGTCCTGCATTCCATCGCTGGCAGCCGTTCCTTTCGGGTGAATTGGCTGCTGCACGAGTTGGGTGAAGCGGCGGAAATTGTGCCGTACCAGATCATGGACGGTTCACTGCAGCAACCCGCGTTCAAAGCCATGTCGCCAGCCCGGCGCGTGCCGGCGTTGGAGATCGACGGACGGGTGCTCTATGAAAGCGGTGCGATTGTGCAATACCTTTGCGAAACCCGTGAGGGGCATGGTTTCATGCCAGAGGTTGGTAGCGAGGAACGAGCTGACTGGCTGCAATGGTTGCATTATGCGGAAACCATTGCGGCAGGTATTCAGAACCTCAACATGCAGCATCTGTTCCTGCCGAAAGACTGGATGAAGTCCCGCACTGTGATGGGGATTGAAACCAAACGGCTGGCAATTGCTTTGAAAGGTGTTGAAGGGGCGCTTGGGGACGGACGGGAGTTTCTATTGGCAAGCGGGTTTTCGGCTGCGGATGTCATGATGGGATTCACGCTGGAAAGCGCTAGCCGCTATGTCCGGTTTGATGGCTATCCTTTGACCACGGCTTATCTGCGCCGGATTGAAGCGCGTCCGGCCTACCAGGCGGCGCAGGCCGCTGAAGGCGAACAGCAGTTTTACACGCGAGACTTCTATGACTTGCCGAAGCAGGGGGCGTGACCATGTCCAACACCGTCGAAATTTTCGAAATGGGCCCACGTGATGGCCTGCAAAACGAAAAGCACCAAATCCCGACAGCCGAAAAGATTGCGCTGGTGGATTGCCTATCCAAAGCGGGGTTCAAACGTATCGAGGTGGCCAGTTTCGTGAGCCCCAAGTGGGTGCCGCAAATGGCGGACTCGGCGGATGTCCTCGCAGGGATCAATCGTGCCGAAGGGGTCAGCTACGCGGCCCTTACGCCCAATATGCGCGGTTTTGAAGGAGCGGTTGCGGCCAAGGCGGATGAAATTGCAATCTTCGGCTCCGCGTCGGAAGGCTTCTCAAAGGCCAACATCAACGCCAGCATCGCGGAGAGCCTGAACCGGTTTGCGCCGGTGGTGTCCGCGGCCACAGACATCGGGCTGCCTGTGCGCGGTTATGTTAGCTGCGTCACTGATTGTCCGTATGATGGTCCAACATCGCCCGAGAAGGTCGCAGAAGTCGCGAAACACCTGTTTGACGCCGGCTGCTATGAGATCAGCCTGGGCGACACCATTGGTCAGGGCACACCAGAGAGCATTTCGGCGATGTTGCGAGCTGTCTTGGATGTGGTGCCAGCGGACAAGTTGGCGGGGCACTATCACGACACGGCTGGCCGCGCCTTGACGAATATCGAATCTTCGCTGGATCTTGGCGTGCGGGTGTTTGACGCCGCCGTTGGCGGTCTTGGCGGGTGTCCTTATGCGCCGGGGGCCAAAGGCAATGTGGCCACAGAGGCTGTGGATGCGCGTCTCAAGGCGCTGGGCTATGAGACGGGTCTAGACACAACTGTTTTGGCACAAGCCGCAGAGATGGCGCGGGCCATGCGCGCCGTCGACGCCAAGTGAGAGGAAATAAAATGACATACGAAACCCTCACGATCACCACCAATGAACGCGGCGTTGCTACGCTCACTCTCAACCGCCCGGAAAAGCACAACGCGATGTCGGGGCAAATGATCGTCGAGTTGAAACAAGCCGCTGAGGCGCTTGGCGCGGATGACGCTGTGCGTGTGGTTGTGCTGACCGGTGCGGGCAAGAGCTTCTGTGCCGGAGGCGACCTCGGTTGGATGCAAGCGCAGATGGCGGCTGACCCCGACACCCGCTTCGTCGAAGCACGCAAGCTGGCCGAGGCGCTTCAGGCACTTAATACACTGCCCAAGCCTCTCATCGGTCGGTTACAGGGCAATGCCTTTGGCGGCGGTGTTGGTATGGCAAGCGTTTGTGATGTGGCCATTGGGGCGGACAACCTGACCATGGGGTTGACTGAAACCAAGCTGGGTTTGATCCCAGCCACCATTGGCCCTTACGTTTTGTCGCGGATGGGCGAGGCTATGGCACGTCGGGTGTTTATGTCTGCGCGCCTGTTCAAAGCGCCCGAAGCGGTCACGCTGGGGCTTCTGGCTAAAGCAGTGCCGATCGAGGAGCTGGACGAGGCTATTGAAGCGGAAGTTGCGCCGTATTTGGCCTGCGCACCGCAGGCCGTGGCCCGTGCTAAGGCTCTTGCCCGAACGCTGGGGCCAAAGATTGACGACGACGTGATCGACCACACCATTGGCGAGCTTGTGGCTTGTTGGGAGGGCCAAGAGGCCAAAGACGGCATCGGTGCCTTTTTTGCAAAACGAAAGCCATCATGGGTATCCTGACGTTACCCGCTATCCTTTGAAGGCGTGTGCACGCCTTCAAAGCCGTTAACCTCAAAATAACAGATAGATCAAGATTTTTGTGTTCTGAACTGGCGCTAAACCATTTGCCGCAGGGATGCCTGTTCCTAAGTGATTTCATAGGATTTCTAAGGCGCGCGGAATCAAAAGGGCATTTTGTCCCGTTTCAAGAGGTGGCCGGGAAAAAATGACACCGCCTTAATGCCGCACATAGATGTGAAAATTGGTTAACTATCTGAATTTATAGTAAAAACACTGATGTCACGTCTTGCTCAAAACTTGCGCTAAATGTTGACCCCGCCATAGGGCAGGGGTAAACCCCGCAGGGAGTCTATACAGCCATCTGACTGCACCGTGCTGGCGTGCATGAAAGGAGCTACCCTTGGAAGAGATGCTTCGGGAATATTTTCCCATCCTCATCTTCGCTGCCGTTGCCATCGGTCTCGGTCTTGTTTTCATTCTCGCAGCCGTTGTCTTGGCCGTTCGCAAGCCAGATCCTGAAAAGGTCTCCGCGTATGAATGTGGTTTCAACGCCTTTGATGACGCGCGTATGAAATTTGACGTTCGGTTCTACCTCGTGTCGATCCTTTTCATCATCTTCGATCTGGAAATTGCCTTTCTGTTCCCATGGGCCGTGGCCTTCAAGGACGTTTCGATGGTCGGTTTCTGGTCCATGATGGTGTTCCTCGCCGTACTTACCATTGGCTTTGCCTATGAATGGAAGAAGGGAGCTCTGGAATGGGAGTGATGACGGGCGCAAACACCGCCGGAGTGGACAAGGAAGTTGTCACCCAGGCGTTGAATTCCGAGCTTCAGGACAAAGGCTTCCTGCTGACCAATGCCGAAGACCTGATCAACTGGGGCCGCACCGGCTCTTTGCACTGGATGACCTTTGGTCTTGCCTGCTGCGCGGTTGAGATGATGCACACCTCCATGCCGCGCTACGACGCAGAGCGCTTTGGCATCGCGCCGCGCGCATCCCCACGTCAGTCTGATGTGATGATCGTGGCGGGTACCCTGACCAACAAAATGGCGCCTGCGCTGCGTAAGGTTTATGACCAGATGCCAGAGCCGCGTTATGTGATCTCCATGGGCTCCTGCGCCAATGGTGGCGGTTACTACCACTACAGCTATTCCGTTGTGCGCGGCTGTGACCGTATCGTACCGGTCGACATCTATGTCCCGGGCTGCCCGCCCACCGCCGAAGCACTGCTTTACGGCATGTTGCAGCTGCAACGCAAAATCCGCCGCACGGGGACCATTGAACGATGACCGAAGCCCTGAAAGAACTTGGCGCCCACATCGAACTCAAGCGCCCGGACTGCGTGCTGGGCTGGGACGTGGCCTTTGACGAGCTGACCATCAACGTCACGCCCGCCAACATCGCGCCGTTCGTAGAGTTCCTGCGCAACGAACCAACCTGCCGCTTTTCCACCCTCGTCGACGTGACCGCCGTGGATTATCCCGACCGGTCCAAGCGCTTTGACGTCGTTTATCACTTCCTGAGCATGTATCAGAACCAGCGTGTTCGTTTACGCGTGTCGGTACGCGAAGACGAAATGGTGCCTTCCATTGTGCCGGTGCACCCTTCCGCCAACTGGTTTGAGCGTGAAGTCTTCGACATGTTCGGCATCATCTTCTCCGACCACCCGGACCTGCGCCGCCTGCTGACGGATTACGGCTTCCGTGGCCACCCGCTGCGCAAGGACTTCCCGACCACCGGCTACACCGAAGTCCGGTACGACGAAGTACAAAAACGCGTGCTCTATGAGCCTGTGCAGCTGACACAGGACTACCGCCAGTTTGATTTCATGTCCCCGTGGGAAGGTGCCAACTACATCCTGCCCGGTGACGAGAAAGGGGACGCGAAATGATGGACGGCTCCAAATTTGACGACGGCAGCGTGGACGCGCTGAGCGGCGAACAGCAGATCCGCAACTTCAACATCAACTTCGGCCCGCAGCACCCTGCGGCCCACGGCGTGTTGCGTCTGGTGCTGGAGCTGGACGGTGAGATCGTCGAACGCTGCGACCCGCACGTTGGCCTGCTGCACCGTGGCACCGAAAAGCTGATGGAAAGCCGCACCTACCTGCAAAACCTGCCGTATCTCGACCGCCTCGACTACGTGGCGCCGATGAACCAGGAACACGCATGGTGCTTGGCCATCGAAAAGCTGACCGGCACCGAGGTGCCGCGCCGCGCACAGCTCATTCGTGTGCTTTTCTGCGAAATCGGACGTATCCTGAACCACCTGATGAACATCACCACACAAGCGATGGACGTTGGCGCGCTGACCCCGCCGCTATGGGGCTTTGAAGAGCGCGAGAAGCTGATGGTGTTTTATGAGCGGGCCTGTGGCGCGCGTCTGCACGCCAACTACTTCCGCCCGGGCGGTGTGCATCAGGATCTGCCGGATCAGCTGGTGGATGACATCGAAGAATGGGCCATCGAATTCCCGGAAGTCATCGACGACATTGACGGCTTGCTGACTGAAAACCGCGTTTTCAAACAGCGTAACGTCGACATTGGCGTGGTGAACGAAGAAGAAGTGCTGCAATTTGGTATGTCTGGCGTGATGGCACGCTCGGCTGGCCTTGCTTGGGACCTGCGCCGCGCGCAGCCCTATGAGTGCTACGATGAGTTCGAGTTCCAAATTCCTGTTGGCAAAAACGGCGACTGCTATGACCGTTACCTGATGCGCATGGAAGAAATGCGCCAGTCGGTGTCGATCATGCGTCAGGCGATTGTGAAACTGCGCGAAGCCACGGGCGACGTGCTGTCTCGTGGCAAGCTGACTCCGCCTAAGCGTGGTGATATGAAAACCTCGATGGAAAGCCTGATCCACCACTTCAAGCTTTACACGGAAGGTTTCCACGTCCCTGCTGGCGAAGTGTATGCCGCTGTCGAAGCACCCAAAGGCGAGTTTGGCGTCTACATGGTGGCCGATGGCTCCAACAAGCCATACCGCGCCAAACTGCGCGCGCCGGGCTATCTGCACTTGCAGGCGATGGACCACATCGCAACCGGCCACCAGCTCGCCGACGTGGCCGCCATCATTGGCACCATGGACATCGTGTTTGGGGAGATCGACCGATGAAATCGCACCCTATTGTTGCAGCTACTCTCTTGTCGCTGGCCGCACCTGCTTGGGCAGAGACCTCTTTTCCGGAAATGATTGCCAATTCCAACGGCTACCTGAACATCCGTGAAAACGTCGTGCTTGTAGAGACAGATGACGGCGCTTTTATCTGCCGTATGAACGTCACTGAAGCTGCGTTTGATGCACAGGAGCAGGGCAAAGACATTCCGGAGGGCGCGGTCTCCGCGACCTGCATTCCGTTTGAGGAGTTTAAAAACTAATGCTCCGTCGTCTGTATCACGAACAGCCGGAAAGCTTTGCTTTCACCAAGGCAAACCAGACTTGGGCTGAGGCTCAGATCACCAAATACCCGGAAGGCCGCCAGGCCTCCGCTGTTATCCCGCTATTGTGGCGCGCTCAGGAACAGGAAGGCTGGCTGTCCAAGCCCGCGATTGAAGCTGTCGCTGACATGCTCGACATGGCTTACATCCGTGTGCTCGAGGTGGCGTCCTTCTACTTCATGTTCCAACTACAGCCGGTGGGCTCTGTTGCCCACATCCAGATTTGCGGCACAACCTCTTGCATGATCTGCGGCGCCGAAGACCTGATCGCGGTGTGCAAAGAGAAAATTGCCAACAAACCGCATCAGCTGAGCGCGGACGGCAAGTTCTCTTGGGAAGAGGTTGAATGTCTTGGGGCCTGCACCAACGCGCCCATGGCGCAGATCGGTAAAGACTACTATGAGGACCTGACCGCAGACGGCTTTGCCAAGATGCTGGACGAGATGGCCGCTGGCAAAGTGCCAGCGCCGGGGCCGCAAAATGGCCGTTATGCCTCTGAGCCTCTCTCCGGTCTCACAAGCCTGACCGAGTACGACAGCGGCAAGACGCAGTACAATGCCTCTGCACAACTGGCGACGGACATCGGCGACACCATCAAGCGCATCGATGGCACCGAAGCGCCAATTCTGACGCCATGGCTTGGCAAAGACGGCGTGGTCGCAGGCCGCGCTGCCGAAGGTCAGCCACCAAAGCCCGCTCCCACGCCGAAACCGGCCGTGAAGCAGGCTGAAGAGGCCAAAAAGGCAGAGACTAAGGCTGAAAAGCCAAAGGCAAAGAAGCGTGCTGCTAAGAAAGCCCTCGCCGCAAGCGGCGCCGACGACCTGAAAAAGCTCAAGGGTGTTGGCCCGGCGCTGGAGAAGAAGTTGCACGACAATGGTGTGACATCCTTTGCCCAAATCGCGGCTTGGAACGCAGAAGATGTTGCCGACATGGATGACAAACTGTCGTTCAAAGGTCGTATCGAGCGTGATGGCTGGGTTGATCAGGCCAAGCTTCTGGCCGTAGGCGAGGAAACCGAGTTCTCCAAGAAAGTCGCCAAAGGCGATGTGTACGAGGACTAATTGATGCAGGCCAACAACCAGACAACAGACACTGCCAAACAAGGCCGCGCGGCTGCCCTTGTGATTGCTGGCACAGGTCTGTTCTGGATTGCGGCCATTTTGATTGGGGAGTGGCTGGCGCTGCCGCAACGGACACGCGCCCTTCTTGATCTGATAGCCTTGGCGGGCTTTGTGTTCGCCTTTGTGCTGATTTTTAGAATTTGGCGCGCGCGTCAGGCAGATAAAGGGTAACGGGATGCTCAAAGACCAAGACCGTATCTTTACCAACCTCTACGGCATGCATGACCGTACATTGGCGGGCGCTAAGGCGCGCGGTCACTGGGATGGCACCGCCAAGCTGATTCAGCAGGGGCGGGATGCGATCATTGACACCATGAAGGCGTCTGGCCTGCGTGGGCGCGGCGGCGCGGGCTTCCCAACCGGTCTGAAGTGGTCCTTTATGCCGAAGGAAAGCGACGGGCGTCCGGCGTATCTGGTGATCAACGCCGATGAATCTGAACCCGGCACTTGTAAAGACCGCGAAATCATGCGCCACGATCCGCACACGCTGATCGAAGGAGCCTTGATTGCTTCTTTCGCGATGAACGCGCACACCTGCTACATCTACATTCGCGGCGAATACATCCGCGAGCGCGAAGCGCTTCAGGCTGCCATCGACGAAGCCTATGACGCGGGTCTTTTGGGTAAGAACGCGGCTGGCTCCGGTTGGGACTTCGATCTCTTCCTGCACCACGGTGCGGGTGCATATATCTGCGGCGAAGAAACCGCGCTGCTGGAAAGCCTTGAAGGCAAAAAAGGCATGCCGCGCATGAAGCCTCCGTTCCCGGCAGGTGCGGGCCTTTATGGCTGCCCAACAACTGTGAACAATGTCGAGTCCATTGCTGCCGTGCCCACCATTTTGCGCCGCGGCGGTGAGTGGTTTGCTGGCTTTGGTCGCCCAAACAATGCGGGCACCAAACTGTTTGGCATTTCCGGTCACGTGAACAATCCGTGCGTGGTTGAAGAAGAGATGTCGATCTCCTTCGAAGAACTGATCGAAAAGCATTGCGGCGGCATCCGTGGTGGTTGGGACAACCTACTCGCTGTGATCCCAGGTGGGTCTTCGGTACCTTGCGTGCG
>Ga0189275_100510_pt1 | contig 13462 bp, 16 predicted proteins | sample N19A6minimetaG_FD_130329 | JGI IMG/M metagenome (GOLD analysis project Ga0189275, IMG submission 130329) | Marine microbial communities from the Costa Rica Dome - N19 A6 mini metaG | ecosystem: Environmental > Aquatic > Marine > Oceanic > Photic zone | place: Costa Rica: the Eastern Pacific...
CGTTTGGTATCAGACATTGGTGGCAGACCTTTTTGTGAGTGTTGGCCCGTCCATAGGGATAAAGGCCGGTAAGTGCAATTGGCGAGCTAGGCCTAACCCCTGTGTTTGCTGAGTGACGCTCACTCTTTCTCGCGAAACCTTGATTGGCATGTCACATCATGTGCGCATAAAACGTATTTCGGGGACACACTCAATGGAATGGACTTCGGTATGATCGGAAAGATTGGCATCCGCACATCGGGCGCTCTTGCGGCTTTGTGGCTTAGCTTGGCATCGCCGGTTTTGGCAGAGGTCAAACCTGTAGTGGTTGAGCTCTATACCTCGCAAGGCTGTTCCAGCTGTCCTCCCGCAGATGAGTATTTCCACAAGCAGTTGGCTGGGCGCGATGATGTGATCGCACTGGCATTTCATGTCGATTATTGGGATTACATTGGCTGGAAGGATATCCATGCGAACCCAGCCTATACGCAGCGCCAACACACCTATGCCCGCGCCGCTGGTCACCGCTCTGTTTACACACCGCAGATGATCGTGAACGGTAAAGACCACGTGGTCGGCACCCATCCAGGAAAGGTAGAGGGGCTGATAAAGACACATCTCAAAGGCAGCACAGCCGTGGACCTCTCCATCAGTCGGGATGGCAACCAGCTTCGCATCAAAGCTTCCGCGGACAAGCCGGCGCCAATGCAGGTGCACGTGATCCGTTACAAGGAAGCCGAAAAGGTTTCGATCAAACGAGGCGAAAACGCCGGTCGTGTTCTGACATACTCCAACATCGTGTCAGAGTGGGAGACCGTGAAGGACTGGAACGGACGCAGTGACCTCTCAACCAATGTGCGTGTCAAAGGTGACGCACCAATTGTGGTCTTGATCCAACATGAAAACGGCGGCCCCATCGAGACCGCCGCGCGCATCAAGTAACCGACTTCAAGCCACTATTCGTCTTCGTCGTCATCGTCGGAGATGAGCTCGATCTCTCCAAGCTCGACCAGTTCGCGCACCGCTTTGGTGACTTCGGACATGGCCGCTTCGGCTTCTTTGGTTTTCACCTTACCCCGGTCTCCAATTGCTTCACGCAGTTGGTCCGCCATCCGACCGGACATGTTGGACAAGATAAATTCGGTGGACATGCCAAAGTCGCCTTCGGTGGCGTAGGCCATGGCCGTGATAAGAGCGTTCTCGTCGATATCTTTTGTCAGCTTCGGCACATCCAATGGCTTCAAGCGCGTCGCGATATGCGCGTAGGTGAAGATCCGGCGGCGCACAGCATCTGCAAACTCGGCGTCTTTCTCATCCAGTGAGCCCAAAACCTCGTCACGTGTAGCTGTTGAAGCACTGTTGAGGATCGCGCCCAGTCGGTCCTCTGGGCCTTCTTTGAAGGCTTTTGGTGGGCGGTCTTCAATCTGACATGCGAGCGTAAGGCCAATGCGATCCACCGCCTCTGGCGTGATGCTTTCGGTCATCGACATGGCAAAGGTGATGCGGCGGGCTTTGTCGCCAGGCAGTTTGGCCAGTACCTCAGCGGCTTTGTTCACTGGCAGTTTGGAAATCAGTACGGCAGAGACCTCAATGCTTTCGCCGTCCACCATTTCGATCAGTTCTTGGGTTGAGAGCTCTTTGATCCGCGCCCAAGGATTGCCGATCATACGCACACCGGCTTCTTTGCGCAGACGAGCCTCTGTCATCGGGCTGATCTGGCCTTGCAGCACATTCAGCGCACCTGAAATGCCATTGGGGAAAGAGAGACCAATTGATTCAAGTTCTTGCGCGAACTCCATGAGCACGTCGCCGAGAGTTTCCCGGTCGATGTAGCCCATGTCCCCCATCATGTAGGTCAGGTCTGCCTGATGGTTATCAGACAGTTCCGCCAGCGCGAGTTCCGCCCCTTCGTTGAGCAGAAAGCGAACGATAATGGCCGCTTTCTGCGGGCGGGAGAGATTGGTTTTGCGCATGACGCCGAAGCTCGGCATGTCATCAACGCCACCCAGCGGCGCCAAAGGAATCGCATTGTCCATCAAGGTCTCCATATGTCTTGAGCGCTAATCAATCACCCAAGCCTAAAGAAACCCTGAATAAGTTGGTTAATAATTGAAAGTTGTGCCTGTCCGAATGGCTTCAGCCAAAGATGCTTCCGGCCAGCTTCCGTCGCCTCCACGATCCCGGATTTCTTTTAGCTCAAGCCGTGCCAAATCCAGGCGTCCAGCTTCCACATGCGCTTGTCCCAGATAGGACCGCGCCAAAAGGTTATTTGGGTTTTGTTTCAGTGCCTTGTCATAGAAAATCAGGCCAGCATCCACATTGCCCAATTTGCGATGCGTGAAGCCCCAATAGGCCAGCGCTTGGTCAGAACTCTGATCCGACAGAGTTGCCAGTACGGCCTGCGCTTCAGCTGTGCGCCCTGCGTAGGCTAGCGCCCGAAGCTCTTCGATCCGGTCTTGGTCTGTCAAAGAGCTGTCTTGCTGTGGCACGCACTTGCCTTTGCTTTCGCTGAAAACACTGCCTTTTGTGCAGGTCACGGTCTTGGGTTTGGGCTCTGATGACCCACTACCCGCCGCCCAAACTGGGCTTACCAATGTGGTTGCCAAAGCAATCGAAATCAGTCCGCGCGTCAAAGTCATCATGAACTCCACTCAAATGATTACTCGTTAGAATTACGGTAGCATGGGCCGTCTGGATGCAAAAATCACGTAGCTGTCAGATTGTGGAAACAAAAAAGGCGCACCCAAACAGATGCGCCTTTCGAAGATTTCAAATTTTTGTGTTAGTCTTTGAAAACGCGGGCAAAGATCGTATCGACGTGTTTGGTGTGGTAGCCCATGTCAAATTTCTCGTTGATGCCATCAACTCCCAGAGCGGCGACAACATCGGCGTCCGCCAGAAGCTGCTCTTGGAAGTCCACACGCTCCCCCCAAACTTTCAGCGCATTGCGCTGTACCATGGCATAAGCGTCTTCACGGGATACACCGGCTTGGGTCAGCGCCAGCAGGACACGCTGCGACATCACAAGACCAGGGAATTTGTTCATGTTGTCGAGCATGTTTTCTGGGAAGATCAGCATCTTGTCGACAACACCGGCCAGCCGGTTCAGAGCGAAGTCCAAGGTAACAGTGGCGTCTGGGCCAATGCCGCGCTCCACGGAAGAGTGGGAAATGTCCCGCTCGTGCCATAGGGCAACGTTTTCCATTGCGGGGATCACAGTCATACGAACCAGACGGGCCAGGCCGGTCAGGTTTTCGGTCAGAACCGGGTTTTTCTTGTGTGGCATCGCCGAGGAGCCTTTTTGGCCCATGGAGAAGAATTCCGCACCTTCCAGCACCTCGGTGCGCTGCATGTGGCGGATTTCCACGGCGATGTTTTCAATCGACGAGGCAATCACGCCCAGCACAGCAAAGAACATGGCGTGGCGATCGCGTGGGATCACTTGCGTGGAGATCGGTTCTGGTGTCAGGCCCAACTGCTCACAGACGTGTTCTTCCACGGCTGGATCGATGTTGGCGAAGGTGCCCACCGCGCCAGAGATGGCGCCAGTGGCGATCTCTTCACGTGCTTGCTGCAGGCGGGCCTTGTTGCGGTCCATCTCGGCGTAGAAACGTGCGAAGGTCAGGCCCATAGTGGTGGGTTCTGCGTGGATGCCGTGGGAGCGGCCAACGCGCAGGGTGTCTTTGTGCTCAAACGCACGTTTTTTCAACGCGGCCAGTACCTTGACCAGGTCCGCCAACAGGATGTCAGCAGCGCGGACCAACTGTACGTTCAGGCAAGTGTCCAAAACGTCAGAGGAGGTCATGCCTTGGTGTACAAAGCGTGCTTCTTCGGAGCCAACGTGCTCCGCCAGGTGAGTCAAAAACGCGATTACATCGTGTTTGGTCACGGCTTCGATCTCGTCGATGCGCGCCACGTCAAACTCAACGTCTTTGGCTTTCCAAACCGCATCCGCGTTTTCCTGCGGGATCACACCCAGCTTGGCTTGTGCGTCACAGGCATGCGCCTCGATCTCGTACCAGATTTTGAATTTGGTTTCAGGCGACCAAACGGCAACCATATCGGGGCGGGCATAGCGCGGGATCATAATCTCAGCCTTGCATTGTTAGCTATTGGGGTCGCGGCCCGTTTAGACGGTGCAACCCAAAACAGCAAGGTTTTCACGCTGCAATGCGGCGATTTCCTTGAGAAATCTCTATACAACTGCTCAGATCGTGTGATCCAATGGGGCCCATATTTGATTGGTGGCATTTATGCTTGAGACGTTGAGGCTGGGATCCTTGCTGCTAGGGGGCGCCCTGTGCGGGGCGCCTATTTTGGTGCAAGCGGACACGCAAGTTGTTTACAGTGATCAGACCCGCAATGTGTTTCAGGTGGATGTGCCTGATTTCTGGAACTTAAGAGTGGGCGGACCCAGAGAGCTGTCTCTCGACGGGGATGAAGACATTCGTGCCGTAGAGCGCGTGTTCGGTTTGGAACCGGAGAGCGACCACGGCGTTTGGGTGGGACTGATTTCGCCACCCCGGTTCGGTTCTCTGGAAGATGGAAAGGATTATGCGCGTAGTTTGAGCGGTCAATTGGCAAAGACGACCGAGATCCTTAGCGCAGAAGATCGTCGTGTAGGTAACTATCCCGCGACAGTAATTACTGGTTCCGGGCGGCGGGACGGTCGGCCTGTGTCGTTTAATGTGACCATGCTGGACATCAAAAACGGACGGGTGGTCGTCGCGCTCACATTCATGTCGCAGGACTTTGACCAAAGAGCCTTGGCTGACGTGAACGCAATCCTCAATTCTATCAAAGCACGATAGGGAGGTCGGATTATGAAATTTTTTCAAAGACCTTTGAAGCTTTTGGTAGCCTTGGCAGCAGGAACGATGTTGCTGAGTGCGTGTGAAAATACAGGCGGAAGTGGGTACACGGGCGCCTATTATGATTCAATGATGTGGAACGACTACTACTACCGTCCATATCCACCGCGCCCAGAACGCCCCCCAAAACCTGAGCACCCGATCGAGCGTCCGCCGGAACGTCCGGTGCACCCGATTGCACCTCGTCCGCCGGTCACACGGCCAACGCCGCGTCCACGCCCGACACCTCGTCCAGCGTCGCGGCCGTCACCGCGGCGATAAGGGGAGAGGTCAAGCAAGTTGCGTCACGACTTCGCTGGATTGTTCTAAGGTGCGGTGCACAGGGCAGCGGTCGGCAATTTCCAACAATCGGGCGCGCTGCTCTTGGGTGAGCGCGCCCACCAAGTGAATTTTGCGACGAAACTGATCCACTTTCTGCCCGGCGGGGGCCTCGGCATCTGCGGCGTGGATTTTGTCGTGGCACACATCCACCCAAACATGATCGAGCGGCCAATTTTTGCGCCGGGCATACATGCGGATGGTCATGGAGGTGCAAGCGCCGAGGCCTGCAGACAAGAACCCATAGGGCGTCATGCCACGGTTGCTGCCGCCATAAGCTAGCGGCTCATCCGCCAAGGCATGGTGAAATGGTCCGGCGTTCACATCCTGCAAAAAGCCAGCTGGGTTTGCCTCTGACACGCGTACAACGCCCTCCGGCGCACCGGGTGGCGGGGCAGGCGGAGTCAATGTCAGATACCGCCCCACCCAGGAGCTAATCACTTTTGCAGCGTATTCCGCGTCTCTGGGATTGGTGATCAAGTGATCGGCGTCATCCAGGGTGACAAAGCTCTTGGGGTGTTTGGCGGCCTCAAAAATCTGTGCAGCGTTGTCGATGCTGACCGTTGCGTCCCGAGGTGCGTGCAAGACAAGCAACGCTTTGTTCAAGCTCGCAATACACCGGCTGAGGTTTTGTTTGGAGATGTCCTCCAAAAATGACTTCCTGATTTCGAATGGTCGTCCGCCTAGGGAAACCGTTGCTTGACCTTCAGACGTGATTTGATCGGTATGCGCGTCAAACTGATGCGCGATGTGCGCAGGGTCAGAGGGCGCGCCTAACGTGACAACCGCTTTGGCCGTGTTGATTTGCGTCGCTGCGCGTAAGACAGCTGCACCGCCTAGACTGTGCCCTATCAGCAAGTCTGGCGCCATATCACGGCTCGAGAGGTAGTCTGCGGCTGCGACAAGATCGGCCACATTGCTGGAAAAATGCGTGTTGGCAAATTCGCCTTCGGAATGGCCAAGGCCGGTAAAGTCGAACCGCAAAACCGCGATGCCCATCGTAGCGAGCCGAGCCGAAATCCGGCGCGCCGCCGGAATGTCTTTGGAGCAGGTAAAGCAATGCGCAAACACAGCAGTTGCCAAATGTGGCCCTTCCGGCAGATCAAGACGCGCGGCTAAAGTGTCGCCAGCGTGGCCGGCAAAAGTGATGCGTTCGGTGGGCATGGGGCGCTCCTAAGTCGTGTTCTCCTAATGTGGGCCGGAAGCGCGGAACAGCAAAGCCACTGCCACACAATCTCACGGCAAGGTGACCTGATGCGAGCGAGGCGCAACGCAACGGCACCAAAATTTGGGGATGCCATAGTGGCCTGGCTGCGTTACGCCTGTTGGCATGACAGAAATCTTGCAGACCTCCATTCCTTATGATGCTCTGGCCGACCGCCCGCTACCGGGCATAGCGCCGCTAAATCTCGAGGATTGGTTGATCGTTGACGACGCCTACGGCTCGCAAATGTCGTTACGTTGCTACTTGTTAGAGGAAAAACCTAATCTGGTTTCTACTTTGTCAGATGAGGCGTTGCCGGCGGCGCAAGAAGTGCTGGAATTGGCGTTGGTGCAACTGGCCTGCCGTGCTGATTTTGACGTTGGATCGCAAGAGGTGCTCTGTCCGGATGGTCGTGTTGTTGCCATTGATCGTGCGCAGCCCCTGCGCACGCTTGGACAGGTCATCCAGGAAGATATTTGCTTGATGCAGAAAGTTGGTGACGAACATGTGTTGACCGGTGCTGTGCTGTGCTTTCCAGCCAGCTGGACCTTGGCGGAGAAGTTCATGCGCCCGCTGATCGGCATTCATGTGCCAGTGGCTGAGTATGACGACAACATCGCCAAACGGGTTCAACGGCTTTTTGACGGTGTGCGGGTCGGGCGGCCTTTGTGGCGCAAAAACGCGCTGTGGTATGATGATCCGTTGCTATTCACCCCACGCCCAGAAGATGCTCCGCGTGATCCTGTGCCAGCACAGACCGGCGCGTATCTGCGTTCAGAGAAGCAATGCATCTTGCGCTTGCCAAAATCGGATGCAGTGGTGTTCTCCATCCACACCTTCATGGTGCGGCGAGAGCAAGTGTTGCAAGCGCCCGCGGCCCAGTAAGGCAGCAGGCGCTTAAGAGATTTAGGCTTTTGCCCGCTGTAACATGCCAAACAGATCGCGTGGATCATCTGGGTCGGCCAGCATGTCCAGATCTTCGTGGAACGGCGTCTGAGCCACCTTATCGCGGATGTAGCGCAGGGCGGAGAAGTCCTCGATGGCGAAGCCAACACTGTCAAACAGGGTGATTTGCCGCGCGTCGCGACGCCCTTGTTTCTCGCCCATAATCACCTGCCAGAGTTCCGTGACCGCAAAATCCGGGTCCATTTGCTGGATTTCGCCTTCGATGCGGGTCTGCTCCGGGAACTCCACAAACACGTCAGAGCGCTCCAGAATGCCTTTGGCCAGTTCCGTCTTGCCTGGGCAATCGCCGCCAATAGCGTTGATGTGCACCCCTGCGCCAACCATGTTGTCGCTCAAAATGGTGGCGTATTGCTTGTCCGCGGTACAGGTGGTCAGAATCTGCGCACCTTCAATGGCCTGTTCTGGCGTTTTACACACCACAACCTCTAGTCCGCTGTCTGCCAGATTGGCCGCGCATTTCGCCGTGGCCGCAGGGTCTTTGTCGTAGAGTCGTACGGACTTAAGGCCGATGATAGCTTTCATGGCAAGGGTCTGAAACTCCGACTGCGCGCCATTACCGATCATCGCCATTGTGTCCGAACCTTTCGGCGCGAGGTATTTGGCCGCCATGGCCGAGGTGGCGGCAGTGCGCAGCGCAGTCAGAATGGTCATTTCGGTGAGCAGAACCGGGTAGCCCGTATAGACATCTGCCAGCAGGCCAAAGGCGGTCACAGTCTGTAGGCCCTCGGCGGTGTTCTTCGGGTGACCGTTCACATACTTGAAACCATAGGCCTCTCCGTCCGAAGTTGGCATCAGTTCGATTACGCCCACATCACTATGGCTTGCCACGCGCGGCGTCTTGTCAAACAGCTCCCAGCGACGGAAATCTTGTTCTACATAATCAGCCAGGTCTTTAAGCATTTGCTCTACACCAACGTGGTGCACAAGGCGCATCATGTTGTCGACAGAAACGAAGGGAACGAGAGCTTTTTCAGAGGGTTGTGTCATTTAGTTGATCCTGGGCTTGCGAGGCGTAAGGTGAATGCCAGCTAGCATGCAGCGTACTGAGCCACCTGCTGTTTCAATGGTTGGAATAGAGAGCGGCACGAGCTTGGCCGTCTTTTCAATGGTTTTGATTTGGGCGGGCTGGAGCGCGTCCACGGCGGTCTGGGATAAGGCCAATAGACGATCGTTCCCGGTCAACTCTATCGCGTTACCTGCAAAGGATTCAATCTGCGCTTCAGTGAGATCAATCACCTGACGTCCCGACTGTTCCAGTCTGTGTCGAACCATCGCGCGTCGGTCTGGATCTACGATCATGTCTAGACACACCAAAGCATAATGGGTGCCAATGCCCATCAAAACGTTGGTGTGATACACGCGGTTTCCGCGACTGTCGCGCGCTTCCAAAGCCAATGGTTCATAGCCAAAATGCGTACAGAACCGTTCAAGAATGAACGGATCAGCCCGGTTAGATTCCACGGTGTAGGCAACACGTTCAATGTGGTCGAGCACCATGGCGCCGGTGCCTTCTAGGGCAAGGCCGTCTGCTTCGAGCCCCGAAAAATCGATCGCATCTTGCACGCGATAGTCACGTTTCAGCATCTCGATCACATCAGAGCGCCGTTCTGCCTGTCGGTTTTTAGCAAACATCGGGTAGATGGCCACGTGACCACCGGCGTGTGCCGAAAACCAATTGTTCGGAAAGACGCTGTCCGGAGTTTTATCTTTTTCGTCCTCAAAGACATGGACCTGCACACCGGTCCCGCGCAATTTCTCAACTGCTGCGTCAAACTCATTGCGCGCTTGCTCGGCCACATCTTTTCCGTCAGCCGGCGTCTGAAACGCATTGTCACAACGGGTTTCAGGGTTAGAGCGGAAATGGTGTGGACGGATCATCACCACCGCCTCCGGTGCTTGAACCAGACTCATGAGAAGCTCCGCGTCGGGCGGTCAAACACGCGACGGCCAAGGGCTGAAGCGGCCAGATCGACCATCAACTTGGCGGTACGTCCGCGCTCGTCCAGGAACGGGTTGAGTTCCACCAAGTCGAGAGAGGTCATAAGCCCGCTGTCATGCAGCATCTCCATCACCAGATGTGCTTCGCGCACGGTTGCGCCACCAGGAACGGTGGTACCGACAGCGGGCGCCACTGACGGGTCAAGGAAGTCGACATCAAGGGAGACATGCAACATTCCGTTCTGAGCCGCCACGTGCTCCAGGAATGCCGCAAGTGGGCGGGCTATCCCGTTCTCGTCAATCTCCCGCATGTCGTGGCGGCGGATCTTGGTCGCTTGCAGCGTTTCCCGCTCCGCATCGTCCACCGAGCGAAGTCCAATCATGCAGATGTTTTCTTCAGGAACTGGATTTTGGACGGGAGGGAAGGCGTCAAACCCCTCACGACCCGCAAAATAGGCGACGGGCGTACCATGCAAATTGCCGCTGTCTGTGCTTTGTGGTGTGTGAAAATCCGTATGCGCATCCAGCCACAAGACAAACTGGGGACGCCCAAGGCTTGCCGCGTGATTTGCGACACCGGCGACCGTGCCTGCGGATAGGCTGTGATCCCCACCCAAGAAAATTGGGAAGCCGTCGCGCATGGCGGTTTCTGCGGCTTCAGTGAGTGCAGCGGTCCATGCAATGGTTTCATTGAGTGCATGCAGAGCGTGATCCTGCGTGTCCGGCTCAAAAGAAGCGGCCCGCAGGTTGCCAAGGTCTTGCACGCTGTGGCCCAAATCCTGCAGCGTTTCTCCCAATCGAGCGGTACGATAAGCGTCTGGTCCCATCAGGCATCCGCGGCGGCGTTTGCCACTGTCTACCGGAGCGCCCACCAACAAGCATTTTTTATGTGTCATTCTTGATCCCATGTTCGGCGATGAGCAAAAAATAATTCCGAAATGGGTTGATTTACACCCCTAATTTTGCACATAATGGGAAGTGTTTTCGCAATTCGGAAGTAAAGGTTGTTCAATATGGACGATATCGATCGGAGGCTTATCTCGGCGCTGCGCCATGATGCACGCGCTTCATTGTCGGATTTGGCCATCGACCTTGGCGTATCTCGTACCACCGTACGTGGACGGATTGAACGCCTCCGTCAACGCGGCGACATTGTCGGCTTTACTGTTGTCCTGCAGGAAGACGCCAAAAGCGATCCGGTGCGCGGATTGATGTTACTCGGGATTGAGGGGCGCGGTACCGACCGCATAGTGCGTCAACTCACAGGTTTGACGGCGGTGCGCGCTATTCATAGCACCAATGGACGTTGGGATCTTATCTTGGAGCTTGGTACAGACACTTTGGACCACTTGGATGAGGTGCTGACACAAATCCGCCGTTTGGACGGTGTTGCGACAAGTGAGACCAATCTTTTGCTGTCGACGCGCAAATCCGGTTGAGGGGGTGCGCGTTACTCTTTGATTTAACTGAGTTTTTTGATGGCGTAGATCCAGAGGCTCGCTGCGCCAAGAGACAATAGGGCGTTGTAGTTGGCCATTGAAAGACCGAAGAGTTCCCATGGGATTTCATCACAGCGTACCAGCGGTGCAGACATGATCTGGTTAAACAAATCGTCCGCGCTCATGTTTGATATGTCTGAACTGGTGCAGGTGGACGGACCTTCCCACCATTTGCGCTCAACGCCAGTGTGATAAAGTCCAACAAGCCCGGAGACTGCTGCACCGGCCGCAGCCAAATATGCCAACAGACCGAAGCCGGTTACAATGGCCAAGAGACCTGCGCCTGCGGCCAGCCAATGCGGGTAACGCTGATAATAACACAGCTTGCAAGGCGGCATTTCGCCAATGAATTCAAAGCCCCAGGCACCAAGGATCATTGCCACAGAGAAGCTAGTCAAAAGCACATAAACTAGTTTTTGTGTCAGTTTCATAGATATTTCACCGCAATAAAGCCCCCAAACAGCAGGATCAGGAAGAGAGTTGTCACAAGGCCCAGGCGCTTTTCGATAAAGTCGCGAACAGGCGCGCCGAATTTGCGCAACAGTGCAGCCACCAAGAAGAACCGAATCCCGCGGGCCAGAATTGAGGTTGCCATGAAGGTGGCCAATGGCATGTGCGTGAACCCGGACATGATGGTGATGACCTTGTAGGGGAAGGGTGTGATACCGGCGCCAAGGACAGCCCAGAACCCAAAATCATTAAACCGGGTTGAGAACTCCGCCACTGCATCGGCTTTGCCCAGCGATTGCAAAATTGGTTCGCCGATCGTCTCAAAGGCAAAGAACCCGATTGCATAGCCAAAAAGGCCGCCAATCACCGACGACACCAACGCAACTAGCGCAATCAGCCATGCCCGACTCGGGCGGGCCAGAATCATCGGAATCATCAAAACGTCAGGTGGGATTGGGAAAAACGAGCTTTCGGCAAAGCTGACGATGGCCAGGGCCCACAACGCGCGTGGATGATCTGCCAGGCGCATGGTCCAGTCATAAAGGCGTTGCAGCATAAAAAGTCCTGTTTGCCTGTTATCTTTGTAGTTGCATCCTGCCTAGGGGTTTGTCTTTGAAGTGCAAGAAAATAATCTGTGAACGTGTTTTTGCAGGCGATTTCTCGCAAAGAAAAAAGAATGCGTTTTGAGGCTGGACCTTCCCCAAAACCTTGGCTAAATCAAAGCCGTGGCCCAAGTGGCGGAATGGTAGACGCAGGGGATTCAAAATCCCCCGCCTTCACGGGCGTGAGAGTTCGAGTCTCTCCTTGGGCACCAACAAAATCAATAGCTTACGGGCTTTTGGCTTTGCCGCAGATCACTCACAAAGTGATCTACTCACACACCCTACTCACACATCTCGTTTTGTTCGTTCTTTGTCCGTTCCGATTCATTCGGAGCGTTTGGCTGCTGATTTTGTCAGGATTTTGCGACTGGCCTTCTTGCGATAGTAGGCCACCATTTAAGGGCTCTGGTTTGTTGCGGCCTGAATTTCCGCGTCAGACCAACCTGATTCCGCGAGGCGCACAATGGCGAGTTTGCGAAGGCCATGAAGAACAAATGGCTTTGCTTCTTCGCCCATGCCGTTTCGCCATTTCCGAAAGTCCTTTTCAACCGCGTCATATCCAACCGGCTCGGTGAGGTTCTTTGCCAGCAGGTATTTGCCCGCTCTCGGCATGTTCTGGACAAAAGCTTGAAGTGCTTCCGGGCAGAATACCTCGAAATACTCCCCCCGCTTTTCATCCAATACCTTCATCCATTCACTGTTGAAGTGGTCAAAGCGCATCTCGACAGCCGCGCCGGGGCGCTGGCCTGTGTTCAGAATTACTGTTGCGAGTGTCTGGACGTTCTGCGGTGCTGTATCAAGTTTTCCGATCATCCATTCCGGCTAAGGCTCATATTCCTTTTGCGGCCCAAAATGCTCAATGCCTTCGGCGGGGTTCTCGTTCAATGGGCATCGCTTTGACTTTGATCCTGACAGCGTGGCGAACATCACTGGCGCTGGGGCGTCTACGGGGGTGGCGGTGTCTCTTGGTGCGGTGGTCGGCAATCTGCGGTGGGCCAATCCCGACACTGACTTTGTGTGGCTGTCGGCTGCTAACGTCAGTGTGCCAATGGATGCGCCCACGTGTTTTGGGTTCAGTCAGGCGGCGATGATGCACAAGCAGGCGCATGTATTTTCAGCCCGTGCGCTCAAGGATGCGTCGGAGCTTCCTGACAACTGGAAAGACGATGCCTTTTGGCCGGTGGTGGCGACATGATTGCAAATGGCCTTGGGCCTTGGTGGTTTCCGCAGACTGTTCGCAATTTGCTGACTCGGTTGTCCAAGCGCTTCTTTAGAGAGGCGGCTTGGATCAAGCACGATGAAGGCTATGCGCGTGGCTATCCTGCGCGGGTCGTCTGTGATCGAAAGTACCTGCAAGCCATGCTGCGGGATGCGTCCCTGACAAGCACTACGGTGCGGGTTTTGGCATGTGTTGCACTCGCACTGTTTTACTGGGCCATGGTGCGCCTCTTTGGCTGGGCCAGTTACAACAGGAAGCGATAGTTCAGCGCCCCAATCCTCTCACATAGTTACGACCCAGCCGACACAGAAAGGAAGCGCTTCAAAATGGAAGCTGATAGCCAATTTTCCTCTGATGAACGTGCCGCTCTCCACTCACTAGCCGAAATGTTCCAGGACAAAGACAGTCGGGATGAG
>Ga0189275_100511_pt1 | contig 13443 bp, 13 predicted proteins | sample N19A6minimetaG_FD_130329 | JGI IMG/M metagenome (GOLD analysis project Ga0189275, IMG submission 130329) | Marine microbial communities from the Costa Rica Dome - N19 A6 mini metaG | ecosystem: Environmental > Aquatic > Marine > Oceanic > Photic zone | place: Costa Rica: the Eastern Pacific...
AGACGCGACGGAATCCGATCAGTGGAACGGCACCGGTGGTTTCCAACTAGCCGGTTGCAAGTAGCCAATTTCCAAAGCCGACGTTCAATTTTTCTGCCAGATGTCCGCTTCGTCCCGCAACTCGGACACAGGCGACTAAATACGCTGCTGTCTGCTCCGAGGGTATAGCCGCCATTAACACCGTGACCAGTTTTCGGCCCAACAACAGAAAGATCAGCGGCAAAGCACGACACCAAAGAAATCATGGACGCTTATTTGCCTTTCGCTTTCTCCCGGCTCGGAGTAGCACCGTCAGATGCCCGCCCCCTATTGGAAGGTCTTTCAAACGATCTATTGTTTTTTGCGGTAACTTCGGGAGATGGAGCGTGTGAGTTTGTCGGGCAATCTTCCGAAGTTGAGAAGCTTCGCCATCAGTTCGATGATGCTATGGATATCGCCCGTAGCATCGTAAAACCAGTGGATGAACGCCGCTTTCTATTATCAACAGGCGGTGCTTCCTTTTCGCGAGTTGGTGATCTCGCCGAACTCGTCCAGTCAGAACGGAACGAATACTTCTTTTGTATCGATCTCATTGCTGCTGGTAGGGGAATTGTTGAACGAGCCCAAAAGCCGCTGTTATCATTTATCTACGGTGGTGACCAACAAACCTCGGCGCAAGTCAGACGCCTTTCACACGGGCAAGGCTTCGATTGAGGCAAGAAAACCAATGCGAAATCGACGCATTGTCAGAATCTATGACATGTCATTTTCCATAGCACCCGGACTTCAAACTAACTCACGACCACAGTTCTTGTCGTGCTTGACCTTGCGCCGTGTCCGTTGCATGAGCAGGCCATGCTGATCTTCAAGATATTCCGCTCCGACGAATGGGCGGCGCTGCGGGCCGAAGGGCACACCGTAGGTGCGCCTGTTGATGTGGCCGACGGCTACGTTCATTTCTCCACCGCCGCACAAGCCGCAGAAACCGCCGCAAAACACTTTGCGGGCGAGAAAAACCTTTTCTTGCTAGCCTGTGAAAGCGAGCCAATGGGTGAGAATCTGAAGTGGGAAGTCTCCCGAGGAGGCGCCGAGTTCCCGCATCTCTATCGCGAACTGCGCCTGAGCGATGTGACCTGGGCAGAGCCTCTGCCACTAGTTGACGGCAAACACGAGTTCCCGGTCGGAGTATTGTCATGAGCCTGAAACGCAGCTTCGAAACTGTTGGCATGAACGTCCTGCGAAGCATGGACCCGGAAAAATCCCATGGCGTGGCTCTAAAAGCTCTGGAAATGGGCTTGGGCAACGCCCCGGGCGAAATCAGCTCGCCACGTCTCAAAACCACACTTGCAGGCCTCGATCTCCCCAACCCTGTTGGGCTGGCTGCGGGGTTTGACAAAAACGCCACTGCGTTGGGCGCGCTTTCCAAATCCGGCTTTGGCTTTGTTGAAGTGGGCGCCGCGACGCCCCGACCTCAACCGGGCAACCCAAAACCCCGCCTGTTTCGGTTGTCCGAAGACAATGCCGCCATCAACCGTTTTGGCTTTAACAACGACGGCATGGAGGCCATCGGCACCCGTCTTGCCAAACGCCCACGAAATGCTGTGATTGGTCTCAATCTTGGGGCCAACAAAGACAGCGAGAATCGGGCTGAAGATTTCGCACGCGTGCTGGCGCATTGTGGCGCGAACTTGGACTTTGCCACCGTCAACGTCAGCTCCCCCAATACGGAGAAACTGCGTGATTTACAGGGCAAAGCCGCCCTGTCCGCGCTCCTATCTGGCGTGATGAAAACCCGGACCAGCCTCGAGCGTAAAATCCCAATTTTCCTAAAGATCGCGCCCGACCTAACGACCGACGAATTGGCAGAAATCGCGCAGGTAGCAGCGGAAAGCCAATTGGATGCCATCATCGCAACCAACACAACGCTGTCTAGAGAGGGTCTGAAAAGTGCCCACAAGGAACAGGCCGGTGGTCTATCTGGAGCACCGCTGTTTGAGAAATCCACACGCGTTCTGGCACAGCTGTCCAAGCTAACAGAGGGAACAATCCCTCTGGTGGGCGTTGGCGGGGTTGGCTCTGCACAGCAGGCCTACGCCAAAATCCGCGCCGGTGCGAGCGCGGTGCAACTCTATACAGCATTGGTTTATGGCGGCTTCTCCTTGGCGGAAACCATCATTCGAGACCTAGATAAACTGCTGCAAAAAGACGGTTTCACCAACGTGGCAGAGGCCGTTGGAAGCAAACGGGAGGACTGGCTGTGATCACAATCTGGCACAACCCACGCTGTTCCAAATCACGCCAAACCCTGGCGTTGGTGGAAGCAAAAGGCGAAGTCACAGTGCGCCGCTACCTCGAAAATGCCCCAAGCTTGCAAGAGCTCACAGAGGTGCAAGCACTACTGGGCCTACCTGTGATCGACATGATGCGACCGAAAGAGGCCTTGTTCAAAGAATTGGGTTTGTCCAAGTCAGATGATAACGCCACCTTGTTGGCGGCGATGGCAGAAAACCCTAAACTGATCGAGCGCCCAATTGTATTGGCCGATGGCAAGGCCTCTTTGGGCCGTCCGCCAGAAGCAGTGCTCGACATTCTTTGAGGTTGGTTCAACCCGCTTGAAACACCGCGCTGATTTCTGCCCGGATGATACGCGCGATCAAAGTGCAATCCGCCTCGGAAAACGTCAGCGGGATGCGCATATCCACGATTCCTTTTAGGATACGGTCGGTTGCGGGCATCGCCTCAGACGGCGCATAGCGCCAACTGTCGTAGCGCGACGTGAAGGCCACCGGCTCTGCGCCACCAAACCACTTGAGCTCGACACCGCGCTCAGCACAGCGGCGTAAGACCTCGGCAATTTGCGTTTCGGTCCAATCTAATAGCAGAAATTGAATGGAACTGCCGACGTAGGCTTCCCCTTCCGGCCGCTCAACCACCGTCAAACCAGGGGTGTCGCGTAACTCAGACAACAAGATGTCATGCCGCGCATTCCACTTATTCACCTGCGCATCCAAGCCCCTGAGCTGCGGCCGCAATATCGCGGCACGCAGATGATCCATTCGGCCAGAGACATTTGGCGTATGATATTTAATCCGCTCGAAAACCTCTGCAGAGGGCGCCGCTCCATGCCGCTCGTAAAGCATGTAGCTGCCGGAGAGCATAACTGCCCGCGCCATCAGCTCCTCATCTTCGCTGATCAGGAACCCACCCTCGCCCGAGTTGATATGCTTGTAGGTCTGGGTGGAGTAACACGCCATAGCGCCATGGCGACCCGAGGCGACACCTTTCCAACCGCCCCCCATCGTATGCGCGCAATCCTCAATCACCTTGATTCCATAGGCGTCACAGATCGCCATCAAGGCTTCCATGTCACAAATATGCCCCCGCATGTGCGACAGCATGAGCACATCTGCTTGATCCGCTTTGGCCTCCAGGTCGTCTAGATCAATGACCAGACCTTCAGTGACACCGACAAAAACCGGCACCGCACCAACACTGGCAATCGCTCCCGGCACGGGCGCCAAAGTAAAGGCATTGGTCAACACACGGTCTCCAGGCTGCACCTGCATCGCCCGCAATGCGCAGGCCAGAGCATAGCCGCCAGAAGCAACGGCCAGACAGAACTTGCTTCCCACCAGGCCCGCAAACTCCTGTTCAAGCTGCGAAACTTCACCAAGCTCGCCGTCTGACAGATTGTAACGGTGCAACCGCCCGCTCCGCATAACCGCAACCGCTGCGTCAATGGCCTCCTCGGAGATCGGCTCTTGCTGCGTAAAGTTTCCGGTGAATGTCTCGCTCATGTCGGTGGTCTCAATCTCTCAAACTTGGCTAGGTAATAGGCAAATAGCCTCACCCGAATTTCAAGAAGGGTTACGCCCAATCAACGCTGCCACAACCTGCGGCAATGCATCATAGTCATGCAACAATGCCTCAGGCTCCAAGGCAGCCATATCATCTCCGCTAGGCCCAAACGTCACCAACACACTCGGAACACCCGCCGCCCGCGCAGTGTTCCTGTCCGTATCACTGTCTCCAACCAATAGAGTTTGCGCTGGATCGCCGTTCAGTCGCTTCACCGTTTCCACTAAAGGCAGAGGGTCCGGCTTGCGTACAGGTAAAGTGTCTGCCCCGACCAACGCGCCAAAAGCATCACGAACACCCAAAGACTGAAGAAGCTGATCCGCCAATCCCTCAGGCTTGTTTGTGCAAATCCCAACGCCGTAGCCTTGAGACTTGAGCACCTCTACCGCATCCATCGCACCGTCATACATCACGGTGTGCTCGGCAATTGCACCACCGTAAGCCTCCAATAGAACTGGATAGTACTTTGTAATCACAGCCTCATCCATGGCGCCAAGCCGGGTCAGTCCCTCGGTCAGCATGCGTCGCCCCCCCCGCAGAGCAACACCAGCGTCGGTTGCCACCGATAGCACATCGCCGTGCCCCATATCGCGGAAGCAAACGTTGGCGGCCGCTATCAAATCACCGCTGGTGTCCGCCAGCGTCCCGTCCAAATCAAAAACCACGGTCTTCATTTTGTGCTCCCTGCCGCCTGCGCGAGTTTTTGCGCACACCTGTTACAGGGCGCAACCTGAATTGATGGCCCATGGCCTTGCACCCTTCCTGCACTCGGATAAAACGGGCACAATCGAAATAAAAGAGAAATCAGATGAGCATCGCACTTGTCATCCTCGCCGCAGGCAAAGGCACGCGGATGAATTCTGACCTGCCGAAGGTCCTGCATCCCATCGCAAACGCACCGATGCTGGTCCATGCCATGCAGGCAGGCGCCGCTTTGTCGCCCTCCCGAACCGTGGTTGTAGCAGGTCACGGATTTGACGCGGTGCAAACCGCAGCCAAGGAGTTTGACGAAGATGTCATCGTGGTGGAGCAGAAAGAGCAAAACGGCACCGCGCATGCAGTTGATGTTTGCCGCGAAGCTTTGCAGGACTTTGATGGCGATGTGATTGTGCTCTTTGGGGACACTCCATTTGTTAGTGCCCAAACACTTGAGAAAATGGCGGCGGCAAAAGCTGAAAATGCCGTGGTGGTGCTTGGCTTCGAAGCCGCAGACCCAGGCAAATATGGACGCCTAATGATGTCGGGGGATCAGCTCGAGCAAATCGTCGAGTTTGATGACGCTTCTGAAGAAGAGCGTGCCGTAACCTTCTGTAATTCAGGCGTGTTGCTCGCCGATCGCGCGACATTGTTTTCCCTGATCGACGAAATCACCCCACACAACGCTCAAGGGGAATACTACCTGACGGACGCAGTGGGATTGGCCCGCAAACGTGGACTTGGCGTCACAGCTGTTTCTTGCGATGAAAGTGAAACGCTTGGCATCAATTCGCGCGCACATTTGGCAGAAGCGGAAGCCGTGTTTCAGACCAATGCCCGTCAGGAACTGATGGAACTGGGCGTCACATTGCAGCAACCGGACACGGTGATGATGTCTTTTGACACCGTGATCGGTCGCGACACGCTCATTGAACCAAACGTCTATTTTGGCCCAGGCGTCACTGTCGAATCCGGCACCCGCATTCGTGCCTTCTCCCATCTGGAAGGCTGCCATGTCTCTCGTGGCGCCTTGGTAGGCCCTTATGCTCGCTTGCGCCCTGGTGCGGAACTGTCCGAAAACGTGCATGTCGGCAACTTTGTGGAAATCAAAAACGCCGAAGTTGGCGAAGGAACCAAGGTCAATCACTTGTCCTACATTGGCGACGCCACCTTGGGTACCGGCACCAACATTGGCGCGGGCACCATCACCTGCAACTACGATGGCGTGATGAAGCATCACACAACCATCGGCGATAACGCTTTCATCGGGTCCAACACCATGTTGGTGGCTCCGGTGAGTGTCGGCAACGAAGCGATGACCGGCTCCGGTTCGGTGATCACCAAAGACGTTCCTGAGGCCGCGTTGGCCATCGCACGCGCAGAGCAGCAGACAAAACCGGGTGTCGCGCGGAAGTTGTTCGAAATCTTAAAAAAGAAAAAACAAAAACGCGCATTGGAGAGCAAATAATGTGTGGAATTGTTGGGGTTCTTGGCAACCACGAAGTCGCGCCAATTTTGGTGGAAGCCCTAAAACGGCTTGAATACCGCGGCTATGACAGCGCCGGCATCGCAACCGTGAACGACGGAACTCTGGATCGCCGTCGCGCGGTGGGCAAGCTCGTGAACCTCTCCGACCTGCTGGTTCATGAACCACTGCGCGGCAAGTCCGGGATCGGCCACACCCGCTGGGCCACCCATGGTGCGCCCAGCGTAGCAAACGCGCACCCGCACCAAGCCGGACCCGTTGCCGTTGTGCACAATGGCATTGTCGAGAATTTCCGCGAGCTGCGCGCTGAGTTGGCAGAAAAAGGCCTCTCCTTTGTCACCGAGACCGACACAGAGACCATTGCCCTGATGGCGCAAAGCCACATGCAATCCGGCCTACAACCCGTTGATGCGGCTCTCAAAACCATCTCTCAACTAGAAGGTGCCTTTGCGCTAGCTTTCCTTTTTGAGGGCGAGGTAGATTTGATTGTGGCCGCCCGCAAGGGCTCTCCTCTGGCCATCGGCCACGGGGATGGCGAGATGTTTGTCGGATCCGATGCAATTGCGCTCTCCCCGCTCACCGATCGCATCACGTATCTTGAGGAAGGCGACAGCGCTGTAGTAACGCGTAACAGCCTCACCATTCGCAACCTGGACGGCACTCAAGTTCAGCGTGAGTGCAAGACCATCAATATCGACCTAACTCAGGTCGACAAAGGTGGGCACAAACATTTCATGGCGAAAGAAATTGCTGAGCAACCCACCGTATTGGGTGAAGCCTTTCGCCATTACGTGCCAAACGACGGCACCGAAATCACTCTCCCGGGCGGAGACATCGATTTCACCAAAGTGAAACGGCTGGTCATGGTCGCTTGTGGCACTGCCTCCTACGCGTGCCTTACCGCCAAATACTGGTTTGAACAAATTGCTGGCATTCCTGTAGAAGTCGACGTGGCCTCAGAGTTTCGCTACCGCGAGCCTCCCATCACCGAAGGAACGGTTGCGCTTTTTGTCTCCCAGTCTGGCGAGACCGCAGACACGCTTGCCGCGCTGCGCTACTGCGCTGGCAAAGCGGAAAAAATCGTGTCGGTTGTGAACGTCGCCGAAAGCTCCATTGCCCGTGAGAGTGATCTAGCGCTGCCAATCCTGGCGGGTGCAGAGATTGGCGTGGCCTCGACCAAAGCCTTCACCTGCCAATTGAGTGTTCTTTTGGTCCTTGCCCTGAAAGCGGCCAGTGACCGCGGACGCCTCACCTCCGAGGCGCTGGAGGCGCATCTGACTGACCTGCGTGCATTGCCCGGACTGGTTAACCAAGCCTTGAGCTCAGAAAGGCAAATTGCGCAGGTTGCCGCCAAGCTGGCAGAAGCACGTGACATCCTGTTCCTGGGACGGGGACGCATGTTCCCTCTCGCATTGGAGGGAGCTCTAAAACTAAAGGAAATCAGCTACATTCACGCAGAAGCTTATGCGTCTGGCGAACTCAAGCACGGTCCGATCGCGTTGATTGACCAACATGTTCCTGTGGTGGTCCTAGCCCCGCACGATGAACTCTATGACAAGTCGATCTCGAACATGCAGGAAGTGATGGCCCGCGCTGGTAAAGTGCTTCTTATTACGGATAGTCATGGCCTAAAAAATGGCGCTGAAGATACGTGGGACACAATTCAAATGCCGCAGGTGTCCGATATTCTAACTCCGATCCTCTATGCTGTTCCGGCGCAGTTGCTGGCCTATCACACGGCTATTGCCAAAGGCACCGATGTGGACCAGCCGCGTAATCTGGCCAAATCTGTGACGGTGGAATAATGGACCTTAAAGATGCCCTAGCCGCGCTTGAGGCGCTGATTGAACCCGGGCGCGCCGAAGGTATGGCTGCTTATCACAAACAATCGCGTCAGGTTCTCGGTATCCCGAACCCGGCCCTTAATGAAATCACCAAAGGCTGGCGCCAGACGCTTACTGTAGAGCAGCGCGTTCAGCTCGCATCCGAACTTTGGCAGACCGACATTTTTGAAGCGCGCATTGCCGCGTCAAAAGTCCTCACTCAGGCCCGCCTGCGTCCAGACGAAGATGCCTGGGAACTGATAGCCAGCTGGACAGCTGATTTCGACAGTTGGGCCATTGCGGACCACGCCTGCATGGCTGGCCAAAAACGTCTGGTCGCCGATCCGACCCGTCTGGACCAAATTGAAACCTGGACCACGTCCGAACACATGTGGACGCGCCGAGCAGCTTTGGTCATCACATTGCCTTGGACAAAACAGAACCACCCCAAGCCTGAAGAGTTGCAAGCCCGCGACCGTATTCTGGGCTGGGCTGCCAGCTATGTCCCAGACCACACATGGTTTATTCAAAAAGCGATTGGCTGGTGGCTGCGCGACCTGTCTAAGCACGACCCAGAACGCGTCCGCAACTTTGTGGACAAGCACGCCGACGACATGAAACCGTTTGCTGTGAAAGAAGCCAAAAGACTCTTGAACTAACGTAAGGCTTAGAGTGCCTGACGGACTTCGGACTTCACAAAGATGTTGGCCAGCTACAACTTTAGGCGCCCTTGCCCATCTCGGCTCTGACCACTACCAATGCAGAATGACTGCACCATTGATCGATCCGTTTCACCGCGCCGTGTCTTACCTGCGTGTATCTGTCACCGACAGATGCGACTTCCGTTGTGTCTATTGCATGGCGGAGAACATGACCTTCCTTCCCAAAAAGGAACTGTTGACGCTCGAAGAACTGGACCGCATGTGCTCAACGTTTATTCGGCTAGGCGTTGAGAAACTGCGCATCACCGGCGGCGAGCCTTTGGTGCGGCGCGACATCATGACGTTCTTCAAAGGCATGAAGCGGCACCTGGACAGCGGTGCTCTGAAAGAGCTGACGCTGACGACCAACGGTTCTCAGTTGGAGCGCTTCGCCGAGGAGCTCTATTCTTATGGTGTGCGACGTGTGAACATCTCCATGGACACCATCGACGATCAAAAATTTGCCGAGATCACCCGATGGGGCCGTCTTGAACAGGTGATGCGTGGCATTGACGCAGCACAAGCGGCAGGTCTCCGCATTAAGATCAACGCGGTAGCTCTTAAAGGCTTTAACGAGGACGAGCTCTTTACCTTAGCTGAGTGGTGCGCGGAGCGTGAGATGGACATGACTTGGATTGAGGTTATGCCCATGGGGGATTTGGGTAATGAAGATCGTATCGACCAATATTGGTCACTTGATGATCTGCGCGGTCGACTGGCAGAGCGCTACACCCTGACCGATCTTGCCGAGCGCACTGGCGGTCCAGCCCGCTACGTGCGTCTGGAAGAAACTGGTCAAAAAATCGGCTTCATCACTCCGATGACGCACAACTTCTGCGAAAGCTGCAACCGCGTACGCCTAACCTGCACCGGTCAATTGTTCATGTGCTTGGGGCAAGAGGACATGGCAGATCTACGCGGAGCCTTGCGTGGCAGTGAAAGTGACGCGGCGCTGGAAGATGCCATTCGCGCCGCCATTGCACTGAAACCAAAAGGCCATGACTTCGACTACTCCCGCCAGGTTGTAGACGGACAAATGTCCCGGCACATGAGCCACACCGGCGGTTAAATGCGAAATTGAGCCCTGCGCTGTATTCTGCAAGTCCACTTATGCGGACCTGTCCGCTGTTGCTGAGAAAACTCTGGTTCACCGTCCCTTAACACAGTTCGTGCGACGTGCATTTGGAACTATGCATTTTTGAATTCTGCTCGGTAATCGCGGGGCGACACTCCCTGCAAACGCTTGAAATTCCGACTGAAGTGGAAAGGGTCTTGATAGCCGCTTTGACCAGCCACCTGTGAGACCGGCAAGTCGGTCGTTCGCAATAAGTAGCCTGCCAGGACCATCCGTTCCTGGCGAAGCCAATCAATAGGACTGGAACCAGTTTCAGATCTAAAACGCCTAAACCGTTGAGATTGGCTAAGGCCAGAAATTTTAGTGAGCTCTGGGATGCTCCACGCGCGATGCAGTTCCTTTCGAACTTGGCCTGTAACCTGGGCAACGGCAGTGGATTGGACGGGTGTCTGAATATCTGTCCGCCTGCCTGAAACCTTGGCAAGCATTGCCGAAACCATGGCGCTCAAGCCTCCATGATCGCAGGCTTGAGGCTCAGAGAGTTCATCAAAAAACGCTTGGAACAAAGAGCTCAGATCGCCGCAGCCGCTCAGAACAGGTTTGTGATCAAATCCAAGTTGCAGGCGTAAAGCATCCAAGCCGAAACCAGAAACCGCCACCCAAAGGTACAACCACTGTTGCGTCAACTCTGCTCCGTGCGCATAGATTTGGGCGGTGTCAATCCACGCCAAATTCCCCGGTTTCGCCTCATATGTTGACTGCCCGACTTTGACACGTCCCGCACCGCGAAGCGTTAGAATAAACACGTGTTCGTGGTAACTCTGGCGCACCTCACCATCTTCCGGGCGCGCAATAGTGCGCCCCGCCACCGGTACGTAATAGGGCCACAGATCAGCATTTGACGGTGCTGAATTGAAAACTATGCGTGTGCTGACGAAATCGGCAGACGACACTCGGCGTTACACCTGAGTATCCGGCACGTTTACCTCAATGCCCTGCATCTCTTCTGTGACAACCACCTGACAACTCAAACGGCTGGTGGGTTGCGGATCGATCACAAACTCCAGCATGTCGATTTCGTCCGCTTCCGGCGCAGCCACGCGTTCAAACCATTCGGCGGGCAGCACGCAATGGCAAGTCCCGCAAGCACAAGCACCACCACATTCCGCGGCAATCGCATCAACACCGGCATTCACGGCCGCCTGCATCAGTGAAGTGCCAAGTGGCGCCTCTGCCTCAATTCGCGAGCCATCAGCCTGCACAAAGGTCAGCTTAATCATATTCTTGTCCTGTTCTTACGCCCGTTTCCATTCGATGCGCAGCGCTTGTGGCCCACGCACAGACAGGCCGCGTTTGTACGCCACATCTGTTTGCGTCAACACGATGTCCGAGAAACGCGCGTTGATCGTTGAAAAAATCACATCCATGTCCAAGCGCGCGAGATGGTTGCCAAGACAAAAATGCCCGCCGCCGCCAAAAGCCATATGCCGGTTTGGCGTCCTGCCAACGTCAAACAAATCCGGGTTCTCAAACCGTGCAGGATCGCGATTGGCCGCCCCATACAGCAGCCCAAAACGCGTTCCAGCCGGGAACATCTTACCACCAACCTCGGTTTCTTCAGTGGCAAACCGATGAAAGTACGGCAGTGGTGATTCAAATCGAAACATTTCTTGCACAGCCGTTTTCATCAACGATGCATCACCCCGAAGCCTTTGATGTTGACCTGGATAACGCAACAATGCGTGCATCCCGCTGCCCAGAACATCAATGGTGGACCCGTGTCCCGCCATAAGGATCAACATGGCCGTGGAGATGAGCTCGTCCTGGCTCAATTGCCCGGCATCACGGTGCGCGATCAAGCGACTGAGCAAGTCTTCCTGCGGCGCGGCTTCGCGGTCCGCCAACAGGTCCAGCAGGTACTCGTAGAACTCCTTCGTCGCGAGTTCCGCACGCGCCTTGTCCGCATCACCCCGCGCTGGGTCAAAGTAGCGGACAACCTCCTCGGACCAATGCCGCAGTTTTGGCGCATCTTCGTCCGGAACGCCTAGTACCCGCCCGATAATATGGCCTGGCACATGCGCGGCAAAATCACTGACAAAATCAATCTCGTCTTGTTCGGACAGCTCATCAAGCAACCCATCAACAAAGGCCTGAATGGCCTCCCGCTGACGCGCAATCATCGCAGGCGTAAATTCCCGAAACACCACTTTGCGCAAGCGATCATGTGTCTCTCCCTCACTTTCCAGCAAGTTCACCTGCACGTAACGCTCATGGAAGGGCATGTCGTGAAAGTTGATCGCGCGCTGTTGCGCCTTGCGATCCGCTACACTGATGAAGGCTTCATTGTTGCGCAACATGGTTTTGTTGAGCGCCACGGCCTCAACATCCGCCATCTTGGTCAACATCCACGTGTCCACCTCTTCCCAATAATAGGGCGTATCCATCGCTCGCATGGCAGCATACACGGCGTATGGGTCTGCAGCGAAAGCCGCACTATGGGGATCCAAAGCACACTTGGTGGCTGGGTTGACTGACATTTCTTCCTCGCGCAATTCGAAACTGGACAATACTTCCACCAGGACCAAAGTAAATGACCAAACCCACCACAAAAATGGACAGAAGTCGCACCCATGCCATGCATACACCGACACTCGGAGCCCGGTCTTTCATCGGCAAGTCGATGAAACCACAACCCAAAAGTGTGAAATCTGAAACTTTCGTAACGCGTGACGAAAATATTTGACCAAATGATACATTCCCCCCATGGTAGCGGTACCAAACACCAAAAGAAAAATCCCAGGGGGATATGTTCCATGAAAAATCAATCATTTAAGCTGTCCGCGACCATCGCCGTTGCCGCCACACTTGGCGCCGGTGCTGCGTCCGCCGACACTCTGCGTCTTTTGACCTGGGGCGGCTACGCGCCAGAAGAAGTTGTTGCCAAATTTGAAGCTGAAACCGGCCACACCGTTGAAGTGACCAAGTCCAACAACGAAGAGATGATCGCCAAACTGCGCGCCACCGGCGGCGGTGGTTTTGACCTGGCACAGCCAAGCCAGGACCGTATCGCAGGCCCTCAGGAAGAGTTCGGCATCTACAAACCAATCGACCTGTCCAAGATTGACGCCTCCCTCTTCATTCCGTCCATGCTGGACGCCACCAAAGGCAACACCACCGTGGGTGGCGACGTCTACGGTGTGCCACACGTTTGGGGCACTTCCGGCCTGGTGGTCGATACTGCCAAAGCCTCCATGGTTCAGGACTACACTGACCTCTGCGCCTCTGACGTCGCAGGCAAAGTGTCCTACCGCCTGAAGCGCCCAACCCTGATCGGCTTTGCCTATTCTATGGGTCTGGACCCGTTCGCAGCCTACGGCGACGCCGCTGCTTATGAAGACATCATGAAGCAGGTCGAAGCCAAGTTGATCGAATGTAAAGCAGGCGTAAAAACCTACTGGGGTGGCGGCGACGAGCTGATGGGCCTGATGCGCTCTGGTGAAGTTGTAGCCTCCATGGCGTGGGATACCGGCGGATGGAAACTGAACGCCGACAACGCCGACATCACCTTTGTGGCACCAGCATCTGGCGCACTGGGCTGGGTTGACACCTTCGTACTGCCAGCCAAAGGCAAAGCAGACGATGCAGCTTACGCTTGGATCAACTTTGTGATGCAGCCTGAAGTGGCCGCAATGATCACTGCAGCCGCAGGCAACTTCACCGCCTCCAAAGGCGCAGACGCCTTCGCAGCAGACGATCTGAAAGCCCGCTATCAGGCGTCCTTCCCAGCCGAAGCCATCGACAACATCAAGTGGTATCCACCAGTGC
>Ga0189275_100512_pt1 | contig 13391 bp, 13 predicted proteins | sample N19A6minimetaG_FD_130329 | JGI IMG/M metagenome (GOLD analysis project Ga0189275, IMG submission 130329) | Marine microbial communities from the Costa Rica Dome - N19 A6 mini metaG | ecosystem: Environmental > Aquatic > Marine > Oceanic > Photic zone | place: Costa Rica: the Eastern Pacific...
CTGTTCGAGAAGATCGAGACCATCGCCAAGTCGATCTATCGCGCCGACGAGGTGCTGGCCGATGGCAAGATCCGCAAGCAGTTGCGCGATTGGGAAGAGGCGGGTTACGGCAACCTGCCGGTCTGCATGGCCAAGACACAGTACAGTTTCTCGACCGATCCCAACCTGCGCGGCGCGCCCACCGGCCATTCGGTGCCGATCCGCGAGGTGCGGCTTTCGGCGGGGGCGGGCTTTGTCGTGGTGATCTGCGGCGAGATCATGACCATGCCGGGCCTGCCTTCGGTGCCGGCCTCGGAAAACATCCGGCTGAACGAGGATGGACAGGTCGAAGGATTGTTCTAAAAGGGGGCGGGCCGAAGGGGGCATCGAGCCCCCTCCGGCCCGGTCGCCGCGAGCGGCTCCTGCCTCCGGCGGAGGTATTTTGGAACAGAAGAAGGACCGGGATGCGCAAGCGGGCGGACGAGATCGAGAACATGGCGGACCTCAGGAGCGTGATCGACGAGATCGACGGCGCGCTGATGGAATTGCTGGCGGAACGGATGACCTATATCGACCGGGCGCCTGTGCTGAAGGCGCGGGTCGGGATCGCGGCCAGAGCGCCGAGCCGGGTGGCGGACGTGCTGGCCAAGGTGCGGGCGAAGGCCGGTGCCGCCGGTTTTGACCCGGAGGTGGCCGGGGACATGTGGCAGGTGTTGATCGACGCCATGATCGCACGCGAAGAGCGGGTCATGGGCAAGGAAGGACAAGACGGATGACGGCGCAGGTAATCGATGGCAAGGCCTTTTCAGCCCGGGTCAGGGGCGAGGTGGCGACCCATGTGGCACAGCTGAAAGAAGCGCACGGGATCACGCCGGGTCTGGCCGTTGTGCTGGTGGGCGAGGACCCGGCGAGCCAGGTCTACGTGCGATCGAAAGGCAAGCAGACCGTCGAAGCGGGGATGAATTCCTACGAGCACAAGCGCGATACCTCGATTTCGCAGGACGAGCTGCTTGCGCTTGTGGACGATCTTAACAACGATCCGGATGTGCATGGCATCCTTGTGCAATTGCCGCTGCCGGATCACATCGACGAAGACCTGGTGATCAATGCAATCAACCCGGACAAGGACGTCGACGGCTTTCACGTCTCGAATGTCGGGCTGCTGGGGACCGGGCAGAAGTCGATGGTGCCCTGCACGCCGCTGGGGTGCCTGATGATGCTGCGCGATCATCATGGGACGTTGTCCGGCATGAATGCGGTGGTGATCGGGCGGTCGAACATCGTGGGCAAGCCGATGGCGCAGCTTTTGCTGGGCGACAGTTGCACGGTGACGATCGCGCATTCGCGGACCAAGGACATCGAGGCGGTGGTGCGCCGCGCCGATATCGTGGTGGCGGCGGTCGGCCGGCCGGAGATGGTGACCGGCGACTGGATCAAGCCCGGCGCAACGGTGATCGACGTGGGTATCAACCGCATTCCGGCGCCGGAGAAGGGCGAGGGCAAGACCCGGCTGGTGGGGGATTGCCACTATGACAGCTGTGCCGAGGTGGCGGGTGCGATCACGCCGGTGCCGGGCGGGGTGGGGCCGATGACCATCGCCTGCCTGCTGGCCAATACGCTGACCGCATGCTGCCGGGCCAACGGGCTGGAGGCGCCGGAGGGCCTGACCGCCTGATCCCCGGGCCCGGGAGGATCAGACCGGGATCATCGTGCCTTGCAGCAGGGCGATCTCGGTCGTCTTGCCATCCTCGATGGCGCAGACCGTGGCCCGCACGATGATCAGCCGCCGTCCCGCCCGCACCACTTCGCCAATGGCGCGTAGTCGCGCGCCCCGGGCCGGGGCCAGCAGGTTGATCTTCATCTCCGCAGTCAGGACCTCTGCGCCTTCCGGCATCGTCGTCAGGGCGGAATAACCTGCCGCGGAATCCCCCAGTGCAAAGGTCAGCCCGGCATGGCCGAATCCGTGCTGCTGCCGGGCGCCCGCGACGATGGGCGCCTCGATCACCACCCGCCCGGGAGCGATCTCGGCCAGCCTCGCCTCGAAGGTATTCATGATGGATTGACGCTGGAAACTGTTTTCGACGTCAAGGATTTTTTGGGGGGACAATCGCATGGTTTTCCCTTAGGTCGGCTCTGCAATTCGAGGCAAGCTAAAAGCAGGAAACGGGGCGTGGTCAAAGCGCCTTGAGCTAACCGGACAGATCAATTTCACAATGCCGGATTCACCAGGCCAAATCGACGAAAATCCGCACAAACCGCGCCTGCGTGACGCAGTGGGCGCGCGGTTGAGGGCGCTTGGCCAGTCGCGGATCTCGCTGGCGATCTTTCTGGGCCTGACTGCGGTTGCCGTCGTGGCCCAGCCCTTTGGCACCCATGGCGCGCTTGGCGTGATTGCCCGGGTCATCTACTGGAGCATTGTTGTCGGGGTTTCGATCATCGCCGGGGCATTGTTCGACGAAGTGTCGAAACATTTGGGCCCGTCACCGGCGTCCCGGCGCGTGCCGATCCGCGCTGCGGCGATGATGGCGCTGGCCTATACGCCGTTCATCGTGCTGGTGTCCAAGGTCTTTGTGGTGTTCGGGGCGCCGCTAAGGGCCTATCCGCCGATGATCTTCTTGTACTCCGGCGTGGTTTCTCTCACCGTCTACAGCGTCATCCACGTGTTGCGGCCGCATCTGCGCGATCCGGCGGAACCAGAGGTCGCGCCGGAGGCGGCGCCGCCGGTGGAACTGCCAGAGCAGGCACGGCTGGTGCAGCGGCTGCGCTGTCCGGATGTCACGATCTACCGGATTTCGGCCAGCGATCACATGACCGAGGTGGCCACCAATCACGGGACCGAACGCATCCGTTTGCGGTTCGCCGATGCGGTGACCGAGATGGACCCGGTGCCGGGGACCTGTGTGCATCGCTCGCACTGGGTGATGCTGTCGGCGGTGACCGGCGTGGTGCGGCGCGAGGGCAAGCTCTACGTGACGCTGGAGAACGGTGACGAGCTGCCGGTCAGCCGGACCTATCGCCCGGCATTGGAAGAGGCGATGCCGGACCTCTTTTGATGCATCGGCAGCACCAGTGCCCGACGTCCGGTCAGAACCGCCCGCGCGGCAGGGGCCATAAGCCGGGTCAGCACCGGATCGTCACAACGTAGCCCGCCGGTATAGGTGCCGAACGCGGGCAGGATCACCCGGGTCTCGTCGATCAGGAAACAAGGCCGCGCCGTGCCGCGCAGCCGCGCCTTCGGGTGATAATGCCCCGAAATTTCCGCCTGTTCCCCGTCGGTTGCAATATGTCGAAAGGTGAGGCCCTGTGCCTGATGACGGGCGAGGTGCGCACCGGGCAGGGCGACGGGGCCGGGATCGTGGTTGCCTTCGATCCAGATCCAGCGCCGCCCCGCCTGGAGCCGCGTGATCCAGTCAAGCGCTGCCTGAGGCAAAGCCTCGAAGGCCACCAGATCATCGAAACTGTCGCCCAGGCACAGCACCTGTCGGGCGCCGGTGGCATGGATCTCGGCCTCAAGCCGCGAAAGCGTATCCTGCACGTCATAAGGCGGCAGTTGCGCGCCATTCAGCCGCGCCTGACGGGCGGATTTGCCAAGGTGCAGGTCAGAGACGCAGAGCAGGTCTTCGCCCGGCCAATGCAGCGCGCCGGAGGGCCGCGCGATCAGGTTCTGGCCCGCAAAGATGAAGTCGTAGGTGTTCATGATATGTTCATGGCCTTGTTGCACCCTGAAGGCAAGGGGTCACAGCGCGTTGAGACCGGCCTCCTGCATCAATGCCTGCGCCTCGTCCTCGAGCAGCCGTTCGCGCCCGGCGCCGTCGATGGGGACCTTGCCGACCTCCAGCAGCAGAGGCGCGGCCAGCGGTGTCACACGTGACAGGCGGATCAGGTCGATACGTCCGTCGATCCGCTCCGCCATCTCGCGGATGCGGTCGAAATCGACGAGGCCGCGCATGGCCTCGGTCCGTGTGATCTGCATCAGCAGGTGATCGGGGTCGTATTTCAGCAGCGTGTCATAGAGGATATCGCTGGAGAATGTCGCCTGCCGCCCGGTCTTGCGACTGCCCGGCATGTTGCGGTTGATCAGCCCGGCTATGGTGGCCGAAGCGCGAAAGGTGCGCTTCATCACCGCGTTGCCCGCCAGCCAGCCGTCGAGCCCGGCCTTTAGCGCGTCAATGTCGAACAGCGGCGCAGGATCGGTCAGCGGCCGCAGGCCCCAGATCAGCGTGGCATAATCGGTGGCGACAAATCCAAGCGGATCGAGCCTCAGCTCCTCCAACCGTTTGCTGAGCAGAAGGCCCAGCGTCTGTTGCGCATTGCGTCCGGCAAACCCGTAGATGCAGGCATGTTCCCGACCGTCATGCGGGAAGCTCTCGATCAGCAGCCGGTCCTTCTCCGGCAGGCGCGACACTTCGCGGTGAAGGTGCAGCCAGGCGCGCGTGTGGTCCGGCAGGAAGGGCCAGTCTTCGGCCTCGAACATCCGCAGGATGCGCTCGCTGAGCTGGGTGGATGTGGCGAACTTGGTGCCCATGAAGGTGGCGATCTTGGGTTTCTTGTGCGCGTCCTTCGTCACCTGCACCACCATCTCGCGCAGGTTCTCGTAGCGCACGATCTGCCCGCCGATCAGAAAGGTGTCGCCGGGGGTGAGCGAGGCGGCGAAGCCTTCCTCGACCTCGCCCAGCGGCTTGCCGCCCCGACCCTTGAACCGCACCTTGAGCAGGTCGGTGTCCTGGATCGTGCCAATGTTCATCCGGATCAACTGCGCCGCCCGAGGGTCGCGCAGGTGCCAGCGTCCCTCGTCGTCCTGCTTGAGCCGCTGCCACTGGTCATAGGCGCGAAAGGCGTAGCCTCCGGTGGCGCAGAACTCCAGACAGGCGTCGAACTGCACCCGGGTGAGCCCGGCATAAGGCCCGGCGCTCTTCATTTCTGTGTACAGTGCGCCGGGCTCGAACGGCCCGGAGCAGGCGGCGATCAGGATGTGCTGGCAAAGCACGTCCAGCGGCCCGGCCCCGCGCGGCGCCCCGTCAAGGTCGTGCTCTCGGGCGGCCTGCAAAGCGGCGTGACATTCCACCACCTCAAAGCGGTTGGCGGGCACCAGCCGCGCCTTGGACGGCGCGTTGTAGCGGTGATTGGCCCGTCCGATCCGCTGGACCAGCCGCTTGACGTTCTTCGGTGCGCCGACCTGGATCACAAGGTCCACATCGCCCCAGTCGATGCCGAGATCGAGCGATCCGGTGCAGACGATGGCGCGCAGGTCGCCGCGCACCATGGCGGCCTCGACCTTCTCGCGCTGGCCGCGATCAAGGCTGCCGTGGTGGATGCCAATGGGCAGGCCCTCGTCATTGGCGAGCCAGAGGTTGTGAAAGAAAATCTCGGCCTGGGCGCGGGTGTTGTGAAAGATCAGCGTCGTGCGATGCTGTCTCACCGCCTCGAGAACTTGTGGAATGGCATAGACCGCGCCGCCCCCGGCCCAGGGCGGGGGATCGGGCAGGTCAAGCATGGCGATGTCGGGATCGGGGCCGGGATCGGCCTCGATGATGGCGCAGGGGTCCGGGTGGCCGGCCAGAAACCGGGCAATCGCCGCCGGGTCTTCGACCGTGGCCGACAGTCCGACCCGGCGCAACCCGGGGCGCAGGCTTTGCAGCCGGGCCAGCGACAGCATCAACTGATCGCCGCGTTTCGATTCGGCCAGGGCGTGGATTTCGTCGACCACAACCCGTTGCAATCCCCGGAAAATCCGCGGCGCATCCTCGTACGACGTCATCAGCGCGAGGCTCTCGGGCGTGGTCAGAAGGATGTGCGGCGGATCGGCCCGCTGGCGCCGCTTCTGGGTATAGGAGGTGTCCCCTGTGCGGTCCTCGATCCGGATTGGCAGGTCCATTTCCTCGACCGGCCCGCGCAGGTTGCGCTTGATATCCGCCGCCAGCGCCTTGAGCGGCGAGACATAGAGCGTGTGCAACCCCTCGTGCCCGCCCGCCGCCAGGTCCGCCAGCGTCGGCAGGAACCCGGCCATGGTCTTGCCGCCGCCGGTGGGCGCGATGAGCAGCAGGGCAGGGTCGGCGGCGCGGTCCACCATCGCCTGTTGGTGCGGGTGGATCTGCCAGCCGCGGGCTGAGAACCAGTCCCTTATGACGGATGGCAAATTGCTCATACTTCTGAACTTAGCGCGCCGCGGCGCCAGTCAAAACCGGCCCAGCACTTCTCTGGTTCAAAAATATCCCGGGGGGTTTGGGGGGCTGGCCCCCCATCTCACAAACCTGTGCGCCGCAGGCGCTCAATCGAAAGACTCTTACTTCACGATCGTCTCGTCCTTGACGAACATGTTTGCCCAGGCCCGGTCGACGAAATCCGGCGTCATCTTCGGCGCCACGCCTTCGAACGCACAGATTGACAGGATCTGATCGATCAGGAAGACGGGCTGATAATTGGCATAGACGTTGTCGATCGTCGGATATTTCTTCTGCAGCAGGTGGATCAGGCTCGCCTCGTCCAGCGGCAGGCCCTTTTTCTTGGCCACGAGGGCAAAGATTTTCAAGAAATCTTTCTGGTGCGGCCCGTCGATCTTGATCTTGAAGAAGATCCGCCGCAGCGCGGCCTGGTCGAAAATCTCGTTCGGGTGGAAGTTGGTCGAAAAGACCACAAGCGTGTCAAAGGGCACCTCGAACTTTTCGCCCGATTGCAGGGCGAGGATGTCGCGGCTTTCCTCCAGCGGAACGATCCAGCGGTTGACCAGCGCCTGCGGCGGCTCTTCCTGGCGGCCAAGGTCGTCGACGATGAAGATGCCGCCCGAGGACTTCAGCTGCAGTGGCGCCTGGTAGGTCCGTGCCGTGGGGTTGTAGACAAGGTCCAGCATCTTCAGCGACAGCTCGCCGCCCGTCACAACCGTGGGCCGCTCGCAACGCACATAGCGGGTGTCATAGCGGTTCGACGCGCGGCGCAACTGGTTGGGATCGTCCTCCTGCGTCTCGGCGGAGGAATGCACGATCGGGTCATAGACGGTGATCACCTGTCCCGCATATTCGATGGCGCGGGGGACATAGATCTTGTCGCCCATGGCCTTGCGGATACCGTTGGAGATCGAGGATTTGCCGTTGCCGGGGGGGCCGTACATCAGGATCGAGCGACCGGCGCTGACCGCGGGTCCAAGCTGGTCCATCAGCGAAGGCGGCAGGATCAGGTCGCCCATGGCGGCGGTCAGCTGTTCGCGGGTGATCTGGATATTGCGGATCGACTGGCGCTTGACCTGTTCGGAATAGACGTCCAGCGGCACCGGCATGGCACCATAGTATTCCGATTGTGCCAGCGCATCGAGCGCCCGGGCCTTGCCCGCATCGGTCAGCTCATAGCCCATCTCGTTGCCGGAATTGGCGTTCAGCGTGCCGGTCGCCTGCAGGAACTTCTGGGTCCGCGCCAGGTCGACCAACTCCTGCGTCACCGGCACCGGAAGACAGACGGCGCGGGAAATCTCGGTCACCACGTCGAGGTTGGAGCGGAACATCGTCTTGAGCAGAATGTCCCGCATCATCGTCACGGGCAACTGCATCTCGTCCATCCGCTTGGGCGCGGGGGGCGCGGTCACGTTTGCGACGGCCATGTTCATGGCTGGGTCCTTTCGGCTGTTGCCGCCAGTCTGGCGTTTTGAAGTTCAGAAATGGTGAAGCGCATCGCCTTCAACTCCCGAAAAACGCGCCAAGCGCGAGATAAATCGCCAGCGCGCCCCCCAGCGCGAGGCCCATGGGAAAGTCGCTGCCGGTTTCCCAGCTGTCCCAGCCCGGCGCCATGCGCCGCAGCGGGCTGTGCTTGGCCAGCCGGTGCGCGGCAAAGGCGGCCAGCAGGGTGGCGGCAAAGAGCATCATCAGAAAGACCAGATCGCCGGGATGGATAAAGGGCGCGGCGGCGGCGGCGAATTTCGCATCGCCCGCGCCCACCAGCCCGCCGGCGTTCATGGCAATGCCGGCCAGAAGAACGATCACCAGTTGCAAGAGCCGCCCGCCGTATTCGCCCAGCGGCAGGGCGATCAGCCCGATCACCAGGAAGACCCCGGTCAGCGCCAGCACCGCCATGTTGGGAATGCGCATGGCGCGCATGTCGGACCAGCAGACGTAGATGCAGATCGGAAGTGCAAAAGGCAGGAACCAGAGCGCCGACCAGACGGTGATATCGAGCGGCATGGATCAGTTCGCCACGCTCTCTTCCAGCGCGCGAAGACTGCGCACCGCGGCTTCGAAATACTGCGGGTGGGTTTCGATGGCGTCGCGGAACAGACCTTTGCCGGTCTCCGGATCGCCGCGTTTCACCGCCGACAGCCCCATGGTGTAAAGCAGTTCCGCGCGTTCCTTCTGGGACATCGGCACGACGGGCAGGGTATATTGCCCCTGGGCACCGCGCGCGAGCACCAGGTTGTTCTTGGCGGTAAAGAGCGAGCTGTCCTGGCGGATCGCCTGCACAAAGAGCTTCTCGGCACCGGGATAATCGCCGCGGGTCAGCTTGGAGTACCCCCAGTTGTTCATCACGCCCGCCGGTTGCGTGGTCAGACCGACGGCGGTTTCATAGAAGCTGTCGGCCTTTTTCCATTCCTTGTTGGCATCGGCGATCATCGCCTCCAGCCGGTAGCGCTTGAAGGTCTCGTGGGTAGGGACGATGGAGTCCAGGGTCTCCTCGGCCTTGTCCCACTGACCGTTGCGGATATAGGCGTCGGCCAGTTCGACCTTGTCATCCTCGGTCGAGCCTTCAAGCTCGATCACCCGCTTCCAGACCGCCACAGCCTCGGTCGGGCGCTTGGCCCGGACCAGCGACACCGCGAGGCCCCGCTGCAGGTCGATCCGTTCGGGCTTGGAATTGGTGGCGCGCTGGAAATAGTTCACCGACTCGTTGGGGTCGGAACTCGACAGCATGACCTCGTTCAGGTCGCTTTCGTCGATGACGTTGATGTCCTGCAACTTGCGATCGACGGCATCCTTATCGATCTCCTTATCACATGCGGCCAGCGCCAGCACGGCGGCCAGACCGAGGGGCACAAGGATGGGGTGGCGCATTTTTGCGTCCTTTTCTGCTCTTGCCTCTTACAGTGCGGTTCGGATCAGATAGTCGGAGCTGCCCCGCCGCACGAGTTTGTATTCTTGTTGTTCGTCAACACCATAACTCAGATTATCCATTTTTGCGAGGGCTAACCGGAGGTTGTCTCTTATCGCATCGCTTTCGCCGTCGTCCAAAGCATAGGCCTTGCGGAACACCTGGGCGGCCTCGGCGTGCTTGCCGGTTTCCATCAGCACGACGCCAAGGTTGTTCCAAACCTCGGGCCAGGCCTCTTCCTTCTTGACGGCCCGGCGCAGGAGCGTCTCGGCCTGTCCCATGCGGCCAAGCGCAAGGTTGACGGTGCCCAGGGCCGAGAGCACTTCGGCATCGAACCCGCGGTCCAGCGCGGCGCGATTGTAGGCGTCGATGGCAAGCTCGTATTCCTTGCTGGCCAGAAGCCGGTGACCCACCACCAACTGGTCGACCATGGGCGCACGCCGGTTGACCTCTGGCGCGAAGGGGCTGTTGCGATCGCGCGAGAAACCGTCCTGCGAACAGGCGGCGAGAAGCGTGCATGACACCAGGAGACCGGCGGATTTGATCAAAGCCACCAACGTTTCTGCTCTTTTACTGCCTCGGTTGTGCCGGTGTCGGACCACGGCCCTGAGACCGCGGTTGCCCGGCTTTGCAGCGAGCCTAGCCCAGGGCGCAGGGTTTGCGGAATTTTCCGTGAAGGCCGCGTGGAAAAACCCTGATAACGTTGCGGATTTGCCGATCACGGCAAGCCTTCCTGTCAACAGAACTGGGCCGATCCAAGAATGGATCGGCCCGGTCCGGATCAATTCGCCAGCGATCCCATCTGCATGATGCCATGCGCCGAGGGGGCGACGAGGATGATCAGCAGCGGCGGCACGGTCAGGCCCATGGTCACCAGCGTCATCTTTGTGGGCAGCTTGTTGGCGGCTTCTTCGGCCTTCATCACGCGTTTGTCGCGCATCTCGGCGGCATAGACCCGCAGCGCCTCGGCAATCGACGTCCCGAAGACCTGGGCCTGGATCAGCACGGTGACGAAGGACGAGATGTCCTGCACGCCACAGCGGTCGCCCATGTCGTTGAGCACCGTGGTCTTGTCCTTGCCGGCCTTGATCTCGTGGCTGACCACCTGGAACTCATAGGCGAGTTCGGCATAGGATCCCTGGATTTCCTTGCTCACCCGCAGGATCGACTGATCGAGCGACTGGCCCGCCTCGACGCAGACCAGCATCATGTCGAGCGCATCGGGAAAGCCTTCCTCGATCTGCTGATGGCGTTTCTCGGCCCGTTTGGTCATCCAGTAGGTGGGCAGGTAATATCCGACACCGGCGGGGCCGAGGATATACATGATCGTCTGCTGCGTCGTGGCGTTTTCCTCGCCGAGGACAAAGTAGTAATAGAGCATGCCGAGGCACAGCCCGACCACCGCCAGCACCACCTGCGCCGCATAGAAGAAGCGCACCGCGTCTCGGCCGCGATAGCCGGCCTGGTGCAGCTTCTTGGTGATCGAGGAATATTGCTCTTCGTCCTTGGGCTCCAGAAAGGCGCCGTACTTTTCCAGCTTCTCGCTCCGGTTTCCGCCCGACCGCAGGTTTTCGCTCTTGCGGGTCTTGGTCTGGCGGGTCTGGGCGGCCAGTTTGTCCATCGGGTCGGGCCGCTGGCGAAACAGCATCGACAGGGCCAGCAGCAGCAGTACGGCTCCCAATGCGCCCACGATCAATACGGGCGCAAGCGGGCCGAGCGTTTCGTAGAAAAAGCCTCCGGGCTCGAACATGATACGCTCCTTACACCTTGATGTTGACCAGCATGCGCATGACGATCAGGTTCGCGGTCAGGAACCCGAAGACGACAAAGCAGGCCGGGATGAAATATTCGTGGTCGATGACATCGTCGTAGTAATGCGGGTCAGTCAGCTGGATGAAGACGAGACAGGCAATCGGGAAACCGGACAGGAACTTGCCGGACCATTGCGCCTCTGCGGTGATCGCCTTGACCCGCCGGAACAGGCGGAAGCGCGAGCGGATCACCTTGGACAGACCGGCCAGCACCTCGGCGAGGTTACCGCCCGATTGCTGCTGGATGGTGACGGCCACGGCCAGGAAGCGCAAATCCTGCATGTCCAGACGGTGGGCCATTTCGCTCAGCGCCTCGCCCACGTCGCGGCCATAGGCGGCCTCGTCGGCGATCACGCCCAGCTCCGAGGCCAGCGGATCGCGGACCTCTTTGGACACGATGGTCAGGGCCGAGGAAAACGGATGGCCGACGCGCAAGGAGCGCACGATCAGTTCGATGGCGTCGGGCAGTTGCTCTTCGAGCATCGACATCCGTTTCTTGGCCTTCATGTTGACCCAGGTGTAAACCCCGCCGATGCCCATCGCGATCGAGGCGGCGATGCGCACGGCAATACCGGTTTCGGTGCCCAGCGTCAGGCCGACGAAGGCCATGAAGCTCACCACCACCATGATCAGCATCAGCTGGGTGGGGGTAAAGGCGATGGCGGCCTTCTGCGCCTTGGCAGCCAGCAATGAGTAGAGCGGGATCTTCCGCGACTTCATGTGCTGGTTCATCTCCTTGCGGAGCTTTTCCAGCACTTCGTCGCGGCGCACGCCCTTGTCCATCATCTCCAGCCGGCGGTTGACCCGGCTGTTGAGGCTGATGGATTTGCCGAAGACGGTCAGATAGATACCTTCGACCAGCGCCAGAACGCCGACGAAGATCAACCCGTAGATAATCGGTTCAGCTGAAATGTTCATGGCCTACTCCGCCGCGAAGGGTTCAAAGATGGCAGGCGGCAAGTCGTACCCCCAGAGCTTGAACCGCTCCGAGTAATGGCTGCGCACGCCGGTTGCTGTAAAATGACCGACAATCTTGTTGTCGGGGGTGAGGCCGACGCGCTGGTAGCGGAAGACCTCCTGCATCGAGATCACCTCGCCCTCCATGCCGGTGATTTCGGTAATCGAAACCATACGGCGCGAGCCGTCCTGAAGGCGCGAGGCCTGGACAATCAGGTTGACCGCCGAGGAAATCTGCGAGCGCACCGCCTTGATCGGCATCTCGATTCCAGCCATGGCGATCATGTTCTCCAGACGGCTGACACCGTCGCGGGCGCTGTTGGCGTGGATGGTGGTCATCGAGCCGTCGTGGCCGGTGTTCATGGCCTGCAGCATGTCGATGACTTCCTCGCCGCGCGTCTCGCCGACGATGATGCGGTCGGGACGCATCCGCAGGGCGTTTCGCAGACAGTCGCGCTGGGAAACCGCGCCCTTGCCTTCGACGTTGGCCGGGCGGCTTTCCATCCGGCCCACGTGGGTCTGTTGCAGCTGGAGTTCCGCGGTGTCCTCGATGGTCAGGATGCGTTCGCTGTCGTCGATGAAGGACGACAGGGCGTTGAGCGTTGTGGTCTTGCCCGAGCCGGTACCGCCTGAAACGATGACGTTCAGGCGGCAGGCGACGGCGGCCTGAAGATAGGCGGCCATCTCTTCGGTAAAGGCGCCAAAGCTGACCAGGTCGTCGATCGCCAGCTTTTCCTTTTTGAACTTACGAATGGAGACGAGGCTGCCGTCGACCGCAATCGGCGGCACCATGGCGTTGAAACGCGAGCCATCGGCCAGACGGGCGTCGACATAAGGGTTCGACTCGTCGACCCGGCGGCCAACGGCGGAGACGATCTTGTCGATGATCCGCAGCAGGTGGCGTTCGTCCTTGAACGTCACGTCGCTGAGTTCCAGTTTGCCCGCCCGTTCCACGAAGATCTGCTGCGGGCCGTTGACCAGGATATCGTTGACCGAGTCGTCCTGCAGCAGCGGCTCCAGCGGTCCGAGGCCCTTGACCTCGTTATAGAGCTCCTGGATCAGCGTGCTCCGGTCGTCGCGGTTCAGCACGACGCCCTTTTCGTTCAGGAATTCCTGGCTGATGTCGCCGATCTCGGACTTCAGGTCCATCTCGGTCGCGTTTTCAAGCGCGGCGAGGTTGAGGTTGTCCAGAAGCGAGCGGTGCAGTTCGAGCTTCAGCTCGCCCATGCGTTCCTTGCGCTTGAGTTCCTTGTCGGTCGCGACCGCGCGGGCGGCCATTTTCGACACCACCGGTTTGCGCATCGAGACCGGCTTGGCCGCCGGCTCGGTCTTGGCGGGCATCTTGGCGACATTGTCGGTCTTGGGCTTTTCCGAGGCCGAGGGTGCTTTGCGATATTTCGAAAACATGGGCTTTTATCCTCAGGCAGCTTCAGCAGAATCTTTGCCGATTTCATGCAGCGACTTGGCCAGCTTGGCGATTTCGCGGCGCAGCGGGTTCTTGGCGGCGGCAGTGGCCAGCGGCAATCCGTGGTCGCAGGCCTGGGTGATCGGGCGACCTCCGTCGGGGAACTGCACGTC
>Ga0189275_100513_pt1 | contig 13386 bp, 14 predicted proteins | sample N19A6minimetaG_FD_130329 | JGI IMG/M metagenome (GOLD analysis project Ga0189275, IMG submission 130329) | Marine microbial communities from the Costa Rica Dome - N19 A6 mini metaG | ecosystem: Environmental > Aquatic > Marine > Oceanic > Photic zone | place: Costa Rica: the Eastern Pacific...
GACCTGTGATCTCGTCCATCGGCAGGGCGTCCATATCAGCGCGCAGGCCGATGGTGGGGCCGTCGCCTTGACCATTGATGATGGCCACCACGCCGGAGGTCGCAATGCCTTCGTGGATTTCATCGACGCCGAACTCTTTTAGGCGCTCAACGACAAAGGCCGCGGTCTCATAGCAATCAAACGCCAGTTCCGGATGGGCGTGCAGGTGGCGACGCCAGCCCTTCATTTCGTCGGAAAAATCGGCAATACGGTTTACAACAGGCATAGGTGGACACCTTTTCTGAATGGTCGTTCAGTTAACATCAAAAGCAAATTCCGGAGCGCGACGCAATGGCCGAAGATCCTCTTATTCTTAATCCCAACGGCGGATTGCCGCGACTATTGGAGATCATGCGGCGTTTGCGGGATCCGGAGACCGGCTGCCCCTGGGATATTGAGCAGGATTTCGCGACCATTGCACCATACACCATCGAGGAAGCTTATGAAGTGGCGGATGCCATTGAGCGCGAGGCCTGGGACGAGCTAAAAGGCGAGCTGGGCGATTTGCTGTTTCAATCGGTGTTTCATGCGCAGATGGCGACGGAGCGGGGTTTCTTCACCTTTGACGAGGTGGCGGACACGATGTCGGACAAGATGGTTGCGCGTCATCCGCATGTGTTTGGCGATGAGAGCCGAGATAAGTCTCCTGAACAACAGACCCGCGATTGGGAAACCGTGAAGGCGGCGGAGCGGGCAGGGAAGGCGCAGCAAGGCACGCTGGATGGTGTGGCGCTTGGACTGCCAGCTTTGCTGCGCGCGGTGAAACTGCAGAACCGCGCGGCGCGGGTAGGGTTTGATTGGCCGGACATTTCGCAAGTGGTTGACAAAATCGTTGAGGAAGCCGGAGAGCTGGCTGAGGCACGGGACACGCTGTCGCAGGCGGAGATCGAAGAAGAGTTTGGCGACATGCTGTTCGTGATTGCCAATTTGGCACGGCATTTGAAGATTGAACCCGAGGCGGCTTTGCGGGCCACAAATGCCAAGTTTGTCAGGCGGTTTGAGGGTGTGGAGGCCAAGCTCAAGGAACGCGGAAAGTCCCCACACGAGAGTGATCTTGCCGAGATGGATGCGCTTTGGGATGAGGTGAAGGCGGAAGAGAAGTCACAGAAAATTAATCCTGAATGAATTATTCAGGTATTGATCTGATTAAAAAACTCGGATTAAAGTTGCGTCATCGAAACCGTGACACCGTGAGTGATGACATGACCAAATTTCTTTCCACGTCGATCTTCTTTACAGCCGCTGCAGCCGTTGCCGCGCCAGTTCTGGCTGAAGAAGTCAACGTATACTCCTATCGCCAGCCTGAGCTGATCAAGCCGCTGACCGATGCTTTCACCGCTGAAACCGGTATCAAAGTGAACGTGGCATACCTGAAAAAAGGCATGATCGAGCGTCTGGAAGCTGAAGGTGAGCGTTCCCCAGCCGACCTCGTGCTGACCGTGGACATCTCCCGTTTGGCTGGTGTTGTGAACGCAGGTCTGACCCAGCCGGTGGAAAGTGACGTGATCAACGCCAACGTGCCAGCGCAGTACCGTGACCCAGACAACCAGTGGTTTGGTCTGACCACCCGCGCGCGCATCGTTTACGCATCCAAAGATCGCGTGGCAGATGGCGAAGTCACCACCTACGAAGATCTGGCAGACCCAAAGTGGGCGGGCCGCATCTGCACCCGTTCCGGCACCAACGCCTATAGCGTGGCGCTCACCTCCGCAGTGATCGAGCACCACGGTGAAGAAGGTGCCAAAACCTGGCTGGAAGGCGTGAAGTCCAACCTCGCGCGCAAGCCACAGGGCAACGACCGCGCACAGGTGAAAGCGATCTGGGCCGGCGAATGTGACATCTCCGTGGGCAACACCTACTACTTGGGTAAGATGCTGGGTGACGAAGAACAGAAAGAATGGGCTGACAGCGTGCGCATCGTGTTCCCGACCTTCGAGAACGGCGGCACCCACGTGAACGTTTCCGGTGTGGCGCTGACCAAATCCGCACCAAACAAAGACAACGCCATCAAGATGATGGAATTCCTGACCTCGCCACAAGCTCAGGAAATCTACGCGGAAGCCAACTTCGAGTACCCAATTGCGCCAGGCACCGAAGCCTCTGATCTGGTGAAAAGCTGGGGTGAGTTCACCGCGGATGACGTGAACCTGATGACCCTCGCCGGTCACCGCTCCCAGGCGTTGAAAATCACCGAGCAGGTTGATTTCGACGGCTAAACAGGCTGTTGAGTGAGACGAAAAAGGCGGCCTTTGGGCCGCCTTTTTTGTTCAGGTGCAGCGAATGACCGTTTCGAGCCCATTTTGCCGGATGCTGCACCGCGCACTAAGGTCTGGTTACTATAGTGCTGTTTTCATCATGAATATGCCAAGTGCCCCGAACAAAGTGCCAAAGAGCGCTTCACTGGTCTTTTGGAATTGCTGATATAGGCCTCGGGCGCGGCCTGTGGAGAACAAGCAGCCATAGGTTCCATAGATTGCAAAGATGATGATTGTCGATCCTGTTGTGAACATCAAAAGGAGTGGCCAGTCGGTGATTGCCGGCCCAACGAGCGTCGAAAGCGACGCCCAAAGTAGAGCAACCTTGGGGTTGGTAGATGTGACCGTCAGACCATGTAAAAAGTCGTGCCACACCCCGCGCCCCTTGATGGGTGCGATCTGTCCGCCTTTTACGGTTAGCGCAGCGCGCCATCCTTTGAAGCCAAGCCACAGAAGGTATACTCCACCGAATAGGCCCATGATGTGCAGGAGGGCCGGATAAGCATCAAATAAAGTTCCAAGTCCTACGGCTGTTAGAAATGACCATAGAAACGCACCGCAGGCTAAGCCCGCCGCAACAACCAATGCAGCGCTCCTGCCCGAACCAAGACCCCGCGATGCAACGGCAACGAGGTTTGGTCCAGGCGAGATCGCCGCCGTGGCGAGGGCAGCCCATGCTGTAAAAATAAGTGAAATCATGAGTGGGCCTTTTGGCTGTCCTCTGGGGATTGCGCGCGATCAAACATGCCGTAATCGCGGATGACGTGTGCGATGCGCAGCCGATAATCGTTGAATACGCCGCTTCGCCCCTTCGTCTGCGCCTCGCGATGCGCGCTCAGAGCGCGCCAGCGTGTGATTGCGTCCTCGTCTTCGAAAAACGACAGGGAAAACACCTTGCGCGGATCGGTAAAGCTCTGAAATCTCTCGACCGAGATGAACCCCTCGATCTCATTCAACAACGGTCTCATCTCGGCGGCGATGTCGAGATAATCACCCTTGCACCCCTCGGCTGGTTCGACTTCGAAAATCACCGCGATCATGCGCCACGTCCATGCGGGGCTGACGCGAGCTTGAGCCATGTCCGATCCTCGCGGAGCAGAAACTTCTCTTTCTGGGCGAACTCGTAGTTCTCGCGGCCCAACGGATCCGCAGATAGGCACGCCCGATAGGCTTCATAGTCGGCAAGGCTTTCCACATTGTAGATGCCGTAAGCCAGCGTCGATGACCCCTCATGGGGGGCGTAATAGCCGATCAGCTCCGCGCCACATCGCGGGATCGCTTCGCCCCAATTGCGGGAATATTCTTCAAACTGTGCCTTCTTGGTAGGGTCGATTTGGTAGCGAATGATACAGGTCAACATGGTGGAATCCTCTCGGTACGTTTTCTACGGTCTACTGGATTGCAGCAAACAGATGCTTCGATTATGGTCGAACTATGAAAGAAGGTCCTGATATCGCTCATGTCGCCGCTCTGATCGGTGATCCTGCCCGTGCCAACATGCTAACCGCGCTGATGAGCGGGAAGGCCCTGACCGTGAGCGAATTGGCAGAGGAAGCGGGCGTCACCATTCAGACAGCCAGCTCCCATCTGTCCAAGCTCGATGGAGGCGGTCTGCTGCGACCTCGTAAACAGGGGCGGCACAAGTATTTTTCTCTCGCCAACGACGAAGTTGCGCATGTTCTGGAAGGTTTGATGGGTTTGGCCGCAGGATCAGGACATCTGCGCAAGCGCACCGGACCGAAAGATGCTGAGTTGCGGCGGGCACGCGTCTGCTACAATCATCTTGCGGGTGATATGGGCACGCAGATGTTCGACAGCCTGATCGCGCAGGACCATCTGATCCTCGACGGGGACGATCTAAATCTAACACGTTCCGGCCAAGCTTTTGTGACAGACCTCGGAATTGATCTGGCGGATTTACGCAAAAGCAAATCACCTCTTTGCCGAGAATGTTTGGATTGGAGTGAGCGCAGGTCACATCTAGCGGGGAGTCTTGGCCGCGCGTTCCTTAGCCGGTTTGAAGATCTGTCGTGGGCCAGACGCGATCAGAAAACGCGCGTGGTTTCGTTCTCGGCAAATGGAACCAAAGAATTTGAGAAACTATTTTCTGTTGATTGAACTTATTTGAAAATCGGGAACCGGGCATTGGTGCGGGCGCAGCGAAAACTCACTTTGTCCGCATTGCTGAATTCAAACGAACTGGCAAACGATGACGCTCTCAAATGAACATAGGGAGCGGCCCAGCATTTCTTTAGAGCTCACTCCAACCGCGCCCGCAGTACCCGCAACATGTTCTCGCCCATGACTTTTCGGATTTGTGCCTCGCTCAATCCCGCACCCATCAGCGCTTGGGTCAGGGCGGCCAGCTCAGACGTGTCAAACGCCGTGCCTACAGAACCGTCAAAATCCGAGCCCAGCGACACGTGGTTTTCACCCAGAAGGTCCACCGCCGCTTTCACGGTTTTGGCCACACCTGCCGGGCTGTCGTCACAGGTCACATCCGCCCAATAGCCGATGCCTACCACGCCGCCGCCCTGGTCCATGCCGTTTTGCACAATTGCCTGCATCAGCGCGTCCTCATAATTCCGTTTGACCGGGCAGTTGCCGTAGATGCCGGTGTGGCTCACGATCATTGGCATATCGGTCATCTCGATCACCTCACGCGCCACCTGCGGGCTTGAGTGGGCCACGTCGATCACCAGATTGCGGTCTTCCACCGCTTTCACCACCTCGCGGCCAAACTCCGTCAGGCCCTTGTTGCCAATGCCATGAAGCGAGCCGCCGAGTTCATTGTCAAAGAAGTGCTGCAATCCAATCACGCGGTAGCCGACGTCTTGCAGCTTTTGCAGGTTGTCGATGTTGCCTTCCAACGGGTGGGCACCTTCGATGCCCAACATGCCCGCAACCACGGTTTTGCCCGCGGCACGGTCGGCCAGAACGGCGTCGAGTTCAGCTTTGGTGCGCACGATGCGCAGTTGACCTTCTGAGCGGGTCTCCGCATCATGCAGGCGCTCCGCCTGATAAACCGCGCGCTCAAAAATGCTGTCCCAAGTGCGGGGCGGCCACATCTGGCCCACGGCCAGAAGTGTGATATTGTCACGTGCATCGGCGGAGTTGCTGTCATAGTTTTGGCCAGCCGGAGATTTGGTCACGGCGGTGAAGACCTGCACCGCGACGTTGCCTTCGATCAGGCGGGGTAGGTCGACATGCCCACGATCCGCATGGTCCAGTGGGTCGCGCTTCCACAGCAAGGTGTCGGCGTGCCAGTCGCCCACGGTGAGGCTGGCGTGCAGGTCTTTGGCGGCGTCGCTGACCGCGTAAGGTGCGTGGTCTTTCACGGTGTTGCGAGATTTCTCCACGTGGCCAGGTGCCACGATCAGAAAGGCGGCCACTGCCACCGCAACAACCAACAACAGCCGTCCCAGCCATTTCCCCAACGTGCGCATGTTTTCTCCCCCAATGCGTGTGCTTGTCCGCAGCCTAGGAGGGTGGGCGCGTTTGTCAAAGGTTGACGTAGCGAGAGCGTTTTTTTGCGCGGGCCGGAGGTGCGGCTTTGAGATTGGGGCCAATCGTGTCAGTGTTCTTGGCATTAGAGCCTGTTGAGAGGACGTATCATGATTTTTAGACCTGTTTTTTACATTGGCCCTTGCGGTGTCTGTGAGCCTATTTGCGGCGGATATGACTTTGGCAAAGGACAAAGTCGGCCAAGGCAAAGGTAACAAAGTGAAGATCGATAAACCGGGAAAGGGCAACGGTAAGGTGATCCCGCCGGGCCAGATCAAGCGGTACACGCGTGGGGCGAAATTGCCCACTGATTTGAAATGGGAGGATATCGGCGATCTGGATAAGTGGAACCTGAAGGCGCCTGGAAAAGGCAACCGATACATCCGTGTGGATGATGAAATCCTCGAAGTGACCGATGACCTCTCCACGGTGGTGGATGCGGTTGGCATCGTTGGGGATCTGCTGAAGTAGAGCGCGACCTTACATGCGCACGCAGTTGATGGGCGCGCTTTCTGCCGTGAGGATCATATAGTTTTCCGAGGTGAACGTGACCTTGGCGCTGGCATTACTGCCGTCCAGCAGTCCTTGGCGCAGGGTGTCGGCATGCTCACTGCGTGTGGCATCCTGTCCGTCGATCAGAAGTTTGTTCACATGGGCGCTGACCGGTGTGTCGCTGAGCATGTCATTGTCCAGTTGATAGTCGGAGCGGTAACGGGCCTGCGCAGAGACTTTTTGGTCCAGTCCCAAGAACTCGATGTTCACCAGCGCATCCATGCGACCATTTTCAGCAAAAGTGACATTTGAGACCGCATCATTGTCGGCTGTAGTGCGCACACAGGTCCATGTGCCAATAAGCGATTGCGCAGACGCCAAAGGCGCAGTGCAGAGGACAAGGGCGGCAGCGGTCAGGACGGCTTTCATATCGGGTCTCCCTCAGGACAAACAGGCGCACAGTATACGCAGAGACAGTTGTGATGAGCGTAGAGCAGGAGGACTAAGCCTGCAATCCTTGAGTGTGATTGCCTTTGGCACAGAGGCGCAGGTAGGCTTAGCGTTGCAGCCCCGATCAAGAGGTAAGTATGGCTCAGGTTTTGATTGTCTATCACTCCCGTACAGGAGGCAGCCGTCAGATGGCGGAAGCCGCCTATGCGGCGGCTCGGGCCGAGGGAGAGGCACGGATGGTGTGGGCAGAAGAGGCGATGCCCGAGGATGTGCTGGCTGCGGACGGCTATCTGTTTTGCGCTCCAGAAAACCTCGCTGCGCTGTCTGGCGCGATGAAGGAGTTCTTTGACCGCTGCTATTATCCGGTGCTGGGGCAGATCGAAGGACACCCCTACGCGCAGATGATCTGTGCCGGGTCTGATGGCGAAGGCGCCGCACGTCAATTGGCGCGGATTGCCACCGGGTGGCGGCTCAAAGAGGTGCAGCCACCGCTGATTGTCTGCACCCATGCGCAGACGGAAGAAGCGATTTTGGCTGAGAAGGTGATTGGGGCGGCGGATTTAGAACGCTGTTCTGAGCTGGGATCGGCCATGGGGGCTGGGTTGGCGATGGGGGTGTTTTGAGGGGCAGATCCCGAGTCTTGATTGTAAAAAAACTGAGGGGGTGGGAATGAGCTTGGAGGAACGAATTTGGGTTCATAAACTCCTTGTCGCAAACAAAAACCGGAGCCTTGACCCCGGTTTCCTTCAGCAATCAGTTCACTTATGTGAGCGATTATTCCATCGCCTCTAGCTCGTCGATCATCGACGAGATCATGCTTAGGCCCTTGTCCCAGAATTTCGGATCGGAGGCGTCCAGACCAAAGGGCGCAAGCAGCTCTGAGTGGTGCTTGGAACCGCCTGCCTTGAGCATCTCGAAGTATTTGTCCTCAAAGCCTTCGTCGCCTTCGGCGTAGACCGCATAGAGTGCGTTTACGAGGCCGTCGCCAAAGGCGTAGGCGTAGACGTAGAAGGGCGAGTGTACGAAGTGCGGGATGTAGGCCCAGAAGGTTTCGTAGCCGTCCATGTACTCAAACGCTTCACCAAGGCTTTCGGCCTGCACCGACATCCACAGCGCGTTGATGTCTTCCGGCGTCAGCTCGCTCTCGCGGCGCGCGGCGTGCAGCTTGCATTCAAAATCGTAGAAGGCGATCTGGCGCACGACGGTGTTGATCATGTCCTCAACTTTGCCCGCCAGCAGAATTTTACGCTGCTCTTGGGTTTCGGCCTTGTCCAACATGGCGCGGAAGGTGAGCATTTCGCCAAAGACCGAGGCGGTTTCGGCCAGTGTCAGCGGGGTGGAAGACAACATCTCGCCTTGCTCGGCGGCCAGCACCTGGTGCACCCCGTGGCCCAGTTCGTGCGCGAGGGTCATCACATCGCGTGGCTTGCCGAGGTAGTTCAGCATCACATAGGGGTGCACGTTGGTCACGGTGGGATGGGCAAAGGCGCCCGGCGCTTTGCCCGGCTTCACGCCCGCATCAATCCAGCCTTTGGTGAAGAACGGCTCGGCCAGTTCACCCATGCGCGGATCAAAGGCGTTGTAGGCGTCCATCACGGTTTTCTGCGCAGTGGCCCAGTCCACGGTGGTGGGGTCTTCTATCGGCAGCGGCGCGTTGCGGTCCCAGACCTGCATCACGTCCAGACCGAGCCATTTGCGCTTCAGCTCATAGTAGCGGTGGCTCAGTTTTGGATAGGCGGCCACAACCGCATCGCGCAAGGCCTCGACCACCTCGGGTTCCACATCGTTGGAGAGGTGGCGGCCGGTTTGCGCCGTGGGCATGTTGCGCCAGCGGTCGATGACCTCTTTTTCCTTGGCGGCAGTGTTGTGCACGCGGGCGAAGATTTTGATGTTTTCGGCAAAGACTTCAGCCAGTTCGCGTGCGGCGGTTTCGCGCTTTTCGCGGTCCGGGTCGGTCAGGAAATTCAGCGTGCCTTCGATATTGAGCTCTTCGCCATTCACATTGAAGGTCAGCCCTGCGATGGTTTCGTCAAACAGGCGCTCCCAAGCGTCGCCCACCACGCCAAGATCGTGCAGGAACTTCTCCAGCTCATCGGAAAGCTGGTGTGGCTTCATTGCGCGGATGCGGCGGAAGACCGGCTCATAGCGAGCAAGTTCGGCGTTTTCTGCAAAGGCGGCGGAGAGTTTATCGTCTTCGATGCGGTTGAGTTCCAGCGTGAAGAACACCAGCGGCGTGGAGAAGTTTGTCAGCTTTTCTTGCATGTTGGCCATGAACTGCGCGCGCTCGGCGTCGGTGGTCAACTGGTAGTAGCGCAGACCGGCGTAGGACATGATACGGCCAGAGGTCTGGCTGATCTTTTCATTGCGCTGAACGCATGTCAGCAGGTCGGCGGCTGAGAGATCGGCCAGCTTGCCTTCGTAATCGGCAGCAAAGGCAGCACATTCGCCTTCGAGCCATTCCAGATCGGCGGTCAGCTCTGGTGCGTCGTCGCCTTTATACAGGTCGCTCAGGTCCCATTCGGGCAGGTCGCCAAACTCATTTGCGCCGGAGGATGCGTTTGCATCACGTAGAAGTTCTGGGGCGGGGAAGGGAAGGTTCAGCATGGACGCGGCCTTTGTTCAATAATCTGTTGTGGATCAGATAGGCAGAGTGGAGCGGGAGGTTCAAGGGGGGGCGACACTCCTTTGGGTTGCGCGTGACCGTGGCAGCAGGCCAAAGGCGAGGGCAGGGAGGTGACTTGTGCGAGAGCATGACCTTGCACCGTGTCAGTGCGAAGGCGATTGGCACGCACTACCTATTCGTTTGGGTGCAGCAATAGCTGCAAGGGCAGACACCTTAGAGGCCAGCCCGTCACACACTTCGAAAAATTTGTAGAAAGAGAATGTTACGCGCTGTTTGTGTCGTAGAAGGCCGCGCAGGCGTCAAAGATGTGCGCGCGCGTTTTGGGCACTTCCATCATAACTTCGTGTTCGCCGTCTTCAACGAGGTCGAGGGTGCCGTTTGGCCAGCGTGCCATGCGGTCGTGGATGTCGCCGGTGTGCACAATGCGCTCATCCATGCCAAGGAACGTCAGGCAAGGAATGTCCGGCGAAGGTTTGGCGCGCAGGGTTTTGCATTCTTTCAAAGCTTCGTAGACCCAGTTGATTGCGGGACCCGACAGGGCCAGATCAGGCTGCTCGGTCATTTGCCGCTGCATGTAGGCATACATGTCAGGGTCTTTGGTCAGCGTGTTGTCATCAAAGGGCTGGTCCAGCACCAACGTCACCGGTGAAGTTGACGGCGACAGGCGAGCGCCAAAACCCAAAGGCTTGCTTAGCGCACCCACGGCCCAAGCCGCTGCACGCAAATAGGGGGCCAGGCCGATGCCCCACATCGGGGCGGAGAAAGACGCGGTCTTGACCGGCAGGCCTTCGTGCAAGGCGCGCAGACCAATGCAGCCACCCATAGAGTGGCCCAGAAGGTGCCATGGTTTTGGGAGGTCAAGCTCGTTGAGAGCACCAAGGACGGCTTTCACATCGCGTTGAAAATCATCAAATGTTTCCACATAGCCCACATAGCGGGGTTCGACCATGCGATCGGCCAACCCTTGGCCGCGCCAGTCGATGGCAATCATCGCGTAGCCGCGCGCCGCAAAATCCGCGGCGGCGCGGCCGTATTTTTCCACATATTCCGTGCGGCCGGGAAACAGCAACACGGTGCCTTTGGCCGGACCTTGATCGGTGTCCAAAGGCCAGTGGGCAAAGCGCAGGCGCACCCCGTCATCGGCCATGACCCAATAGGCCTTTGCCTCTGGACCATCGGCGACGTCGTGATGGAAGGGTGCCTGCTGCAGAGTCATCAGGCCAGTACGCCGCCGAGTTTCATCGCCGCGCTCATGTCGCCGTCGATGGTGAGTTTGCCGGACATGAAGGCCGCGGTGGGGTTCAGCTCGCCTTCGAGAATCGCCTGGAAGGTGTCGACATCTGCGGTCATGGTCACATCTGCGTCGTCGTCACCGGCACGTACGCCGTCTGCGTCGATGATGATTGCGCCTTCGCCTTCGATGGCAAATTTGGCAGAGCCGTCAAAGCTTTCGCCAACGAGTTTCGCGGTCAGGGCCTCTACGGCGGAGGAAATGATATCGCTCATCTTCTTGATCCTTCAAATTCTTGTGCACATCTTGGGAATCAGACAGGCACGGGCTACACTGATTTACGTTATGGTCAACTTACGACATCTTCTCAAACCTACCGTTGCGGCATTTGTGCTCAGTGTCACGGTATTTCAATCGCCAGTTGCAATTTCTCAGGAAAGTGACGCGCCTGCGACCGGTGTCGGCGATGACTTGCCGAGATTGATGGCTGAGCTGCGAGCGGCGGAACCGGCGCGCGCCGAGCAGGTGGCGGGGCAGATCCGACATTTGTGGGATGCCTCGGGGTCGGCCACAGCGGATTACTTGCTGCGCCGCACGCGCAAGGCTATCGATATATCTGAGATGGAAGTGGCAGTGGAACACGCCACGGCCCTTGTCGATCACGCGCCAGAGTTTGCCCAGGGCTGGGCGGAGCGGGCACGGGCGTATTATGCGCTGGATCTGTATGGGCCGGCGTTGAGTGATCTGGAGCAGGTGATTGCCCTGAACCCAACGCATTTTGATGCCATTATGGGCCTCGCGGTGATGCTCGATGAGATGGGTAAACCCGAGGATGCCTATGAGGCCTATCAGCAGGTCGAGGCTATACATCCCCATCAGGCGGGCCTAACAGAAGCCTTGGAGCGACTCGCGCCGCTGGTGCGCGGGCAAGAGCTATAAGCGACGAATTCTAAGCCAGACGGGGCAGACAGATGGCCGGACAGCGGCAGATCATGGCGGTGTTGGGGCCCACCAACACAGGCAAAACCCATTATGCCATTGAACGGATGCTGGGCTATCGCACTGGGGTGATCGGCTTGCCTCTGCGACTTTTGGCGCGGGAAGTTTATGACCGCATCGTTGCTGCGCGCGGGCCGTCTGTTGTTGCTTTGGTCACCGGAGAGGAGCGCATTGTGCCGCCCCGCGCGCAGTATTGGGTGGCCACGGTGGAGGCGATGCCTGAGGGGCTTGGCGCAGACTTTGTCGCCATTGACGAGATCCAACTTTGTGCCGATCCCGAGCGCGGTCATGTTTTCACCGACCGTTTTCTGCGGATGCGCGGCATCCATGAGACATTGTTTTTGGGCAGCGACACTATGCGCAGCACCATTGCGGAGCTGGTCCCCGAGGCGCAGTTCATGCGGCGCGAGCGTATGTCGACTTTGAGCTATTCCGGCAGTCGCAAGATCAGCCGGATGCAGCCTCGCTCTGCCATCGTCGGGTTCTCGGTCGATAGCGTCTACGCGATTGCTGAGCTGATCCGCCGTCAAAAGGGCGGCGCCGCGGTGGTGATGGGGGCGCTTAGCCCGCGCACGCGCAATGCGCAGGTTGAGCTCTATCAAAACGGCGACGTGGATTATCTCGTGGCGACCGATGCCATTGGCATGGGACTGAACCTCGACATTGATCACGTGGCCTTTGCCTCGATCACAAAGTTTGACGGGCGGCGCATGCGCCCCTTGGCGCCTAATGAGTTGGCGCAGATTGCCGGTCGTGCAGGGCGGGGCATGAGCCATGGCACCTTTGGCGTAACTGGCGAAGCGCCGCCGCTGGATGAGGGCGTGGCCGAGGCGATCATGGAGCATCGCTTCACGCCGGTCCGCAAGCTGAACTGGCGCAATGCGGCATTGCAGTTTGGTACCGTAGATGCGTTGATCAAATCCTTGGAGATGGGTTCGGATGATGAGCTGCTGATCAAAGCGCGGGAAGCGGACGATCTGCGTGCGCTCAAAACGGTCGCGAATGAGGCAGAGGTCATTGCGCGGGCCAGCGACGGGCGCTCGGTGCAACTCTTGTGGGATGTATGTCGCATTCCGGATTTTCGCGGTATCAGCCACGCGGAACACGCCCAGCTGATTGAGAACATCTTTGGTTTTTTGCATGAAAAGGGCAAAGTGCCGGATGATTGGCTGGCGCGACAAGTCAAACGGCTGGATCGCGCGGACGGCGACATTGACACATTGTCGAAACGTCTGGCGTTTATCCGCACGTGGACATATGTCGCACAACGTAAAAACTGGGTAAGTGACGAAAACCATTGGCGCGGGGAAACACGCGCGGTAGAAGATCGCCTATCGGATGCTCTGCATGAGCGTCTAACCCAAAGATTTGTGGATCGGCGCACATCCGTTTTGATGCGCCGGCTCAAGCAGAAGGAGGCCCTTTTGGCCGAGGTGAACGACAAGGGTGAAGTGACCGTCGAAGGCGAATTCGTCGGTCGGCTGGAAGGGTTCCGGTTCCGCCAGGACCAGGGCGCGACGGGGCAGGAAGCGAAGGCGCTGAAGCAGGCGTCGCTGCAGGCGCTGGCGCCGCACTTCCACCTGCGGGCGGACCGGTTCTACAATGCACCGGATACCGAGATCGACTTCACCGAGCAGGGTGGTCTGATGTGGGGTGAGCAGGCCGTGGGCAAGCTCGCCAAGGGCGACGATCCGCTGAAGCCGCGCGTGGTGGCCTTCGTGGACGATATCGCCGGTCCGGAAGTCCAGCAGAAGGTCGAGCGCCGCCTGCAGCATTTCATCGACCGCAAGATC
>Ga0189275_100515_pt1 | contig 13204 bp, 9 predicted proteins | sample N19A6minimetaG_FD_130329 | JGI IMG/M metagenome (GOLD analysis project Ga0189275, IMG submission 130329) | Marine microbial communities from the Costa Rica Dome - N19 A6 mini metaG | ecosystem: Environmental > Aquatic > Marine > Oceanic > Photic zone | place: Costa Rica: the Eastern Pacific...
AACGATTGCAACGTGGCCCCCGCCACCGTGGTCGATGCGCGATGGCCTGCTTCCGCCAATGCATGGCGCAGGCTCGAAACAATCAGCCCCCGCGCCAGACCCGGATCGCGGAACCGCACCTCAGACTTGGCCGGATGCACGTTCATATCCACCAGATGAGGGTCACAGTCGATGAACAGCGCCACCGCCGGATGGCGGTCCCGGCTCAGATAGTCAAAATACGCGCCACGCAGCGCGCCTACGAGCAGTTTGTCCTTCACCGGACGCCCGTTCACAAACAGGTACTGCGCCACAGAGGACCCGCGCGAATAGGTTGGCAGCGCCGCATAACCAATCAGCCGCAGCCCCTCCCGCTCCGCATCAATCTTCAGTGCGTTTTCGGCAAACTCCTTGCCCAATATCCGCGCCAGCCGCCCATGTAACGCATCAAACAGATCGCCGTTTTCCGCCTCTACGCGGAAGGTCACACGACCCTCGCCGCCGCCGGTCACATCCCGCGATGTGAAGCCCACAAACGGCTCCGCCATCGCCAGCCGCTTGACCACGTCGGTGATCGCCTGCGCCTCAGCCCGATCGGAGCGCATGAATTTCAACCGCGCGGGCGTGGCATAAAACAAATCTCGCAATTCCACGATGGTGCCGCCGGACAGTGCCGCCGGCTTCACCGCGCTCATTGCGCCACCTTCCACGGAAATCTGCGCCGCAGGTGCTTTGCCCACCCGGCTGGTGATGCTCAGGCGGCCCACCGCGCCCAAGGAGGGCAAGGCCTCTCCGCGAAACCCAAAAGTGTGGATGTCGAGCAGATCCGTGCCGTCAATCTTGGACGTCGCATGGCGCGACAGGGCCAACGGCAACTGTTCCTCGGTGATGCCACAGCCATCGTCCGTGATCCGGATCAACGTCTTGCCGCCATCGGCATAGGCAATCTCAATCCGCCGACTGCCCGCATCAATGGCGTTTTCCACCAGTTCTTTCACCGCGGAGGCAGGTCTCTCGACCACTTCACCGGCAGCGATGCGGTTGATCGCAGCATCGTCCAGTTGCCGAATTACAGGCAATGCTGGAGCGTTTTCGGAGCTTATATTGGGGTTATCCACAGGCATAAGACGAAATCTAGCATGTTCCCCTTTGATTCTACCACCAAGATTGCGGTTCCTCTGCGTCGCTTTTTCCTATCCCGCTGTCGCTCTTTCTCTGGACAGGGTCTCACCACGACTCCATAATTTGATCAAATTTCAAAACACGCAGGAATCACCCCTGCCGCTTAGGGAGCACAGCCATGAAAGACGACAACTTCCTGACGGAAAACAACGCCCGCCATCTCTGGCATCCGATGGGCGCACCAGCGGACAGCCACAGCACCCCGCCCAAGATCATCAAAGGCGCGGAAGGTGTGAACATCACCGACATCGACGGCCATTCCACCGTGGATGCTGTGGGCGGCTTGTGGTGCGTCAACCTCGGCTACTCCAACGATGTGGTGAAAGAGGCGATCGCCAAACAGCTCTACGATCTGCCGTATTACTCTGCGTTTGCTGGCACCTCGAACCCACCGGCCATCGAGGCCTCTTATGCGGTGCGCGAATTCTTCGCTGAGGACGGCATGTCCCGTGTGTTCTTCACCTCCGGTGGCTCCGACTCCGTGGAAACCGCCCTACGTCTTTCACGCCAGTACCACCGCCTGCGCGGCGAGCCGACCCGCACCAAATTCATCAGCCTCAAGAAAGGCTACCACGGCACCCACTTTGGCGGCGCGTCGGTGAATGGCAACAACCGTTTCCGCATCAACTACGAACCGCTGCTGCCCGGCTGTTTCCACCTGCCGTCGCCTTACACCTACCGCAACCCATTCAACGAAAGTGATCCGGCCCAGTTGGCGCAAAACATCGCCGCCGCGTTTGAGGACGAGATCGCGTTTCAGGACCCAAAAACCATCGCTGCTTTCATCATGGAGCCGATCCAGGGCGCGGGTGGTGTTATTGTGCCGGACGCCAGCTTCATGAAGCTCATGCGCGAGATTTGTGACCGCCACGGCATCCTGATGATCTCTGACGAAGTCATCACCGGCTTTGGCCGCACCGGCGACTGGTCCGGCGCGCGGCACTGGGGCGTGCAACCTGACATGATGACCACCGCCAAGGGCATCACCTCCGGCTACTTCCCGGTTGGTGCCTGCATGGTGGGCGACAAAGTCGCCGACGTGTTTGAAAACGACCAGACCGGCGAAGCGGGCATCTTCCACGGCTACACCTACTCCGCCCATCCGGTCGGCTCCGCCGCTGTGATCGCTACTTTGGCAGAGACCACCCGTCTGGACCTGAAAACCAATGCGACCGCCCGTGGCACGCAGCTGTTTGAAGGCGTGAAAAAACTGGCTGACAAATACGACATTATCGGCGACGTGCGTGGCGGCCACGGCCTGATGACCGGCATCGAGCTTGTTTCTGACACTGCCGCCAAAACCCCGATGGACATGGCCACCATGAAGAAGATCCACGAGGCGACCTATCAGGCTGGCTCCATGGTGCGTCTGGGCGCACACAACATCCTGATGTCGCCACCGCTGACCATTTCCGAGGGGGAGGTGAACACCATCCTCTCCGCTTTGGACACCGGTTTCGCGGCCGCCTAAAACCTCTGCGGCTCGGAGCACATCACTCCGGGCCGCATACGCGACAGGCCCGTTAACCTGACGTTGACGTCAATTTTTGCACTGTCGCAATACCGTCGGGATACCGACGTAATACCGACGTCCCGTTTGTTCGGTTTGACTGCGTTAACCTTTGAGCCGCGCCGTTATTTTCCCACAAGTTTTCCTGTAAGGGTTTTCTTATTCCAGTTTTGGAATATATAGAGCGCACCCGCGACTCTCATGAGGCCCCTATGCCACAGCAGCTCAAGCGTTACCTTCCCATCCTAGAATGGGCAAAAACATATGACCGTCAGATACTTGGCGCCGACCTCATGGCCGCCGTGATCGTGACGATCATGCTGATTCCGCAATCTCTGGCCTACGCCCTGCTCGCCGGTCTCCCGCCCGAAGTGGGCCTTTATGCCTCGATCCTGCCGCTCATCGCCTACGCCTTCTTCGGCACCTCCCGCGTGCTCGCCGTCGGCCCCGTCGCCGTGGTCTCCCTGATGACCGCCGCCGCCCTCGGAAACCTCGCTTTGCAAGGCACCACAGAGTACCTGATCGCGGCCATCACACTGGCCTTCATGTCTGGCGTAATGCTCACTTTGATGGGCCTCTTACGCCTTGGATTCCTTGCCAATTTCCTATCCCACCCGGTGATTGCAGGCTTCATCACCGCCTCCGGAATCCTGATCGCAACCAGCCAGTTGAAGCACATCCTCGGCGTCTCTGCGCACGGCCATACCTTGCCCGAATTGCTAGGATCATTGGTGGCCCATTTACCAGAAACCAACCTCTACACGCTGGCGCTCGGCGCCGCCGCTTTGGCCTTCCTGTTCTGGACCCGCAAAGGCCTCAAGCCGCTCCTGCTCAAACTCGGTACAGGTCCCCGCCTCGCGGACGTGCTCACCAAAGCCGGCCCGGTCGCCGCCGTTGCCGCAACCACACTTTCCGTCTATGCCTTTGACCTTGCGGGAAAAGGTGTGGCTATTGTGGGCACCGTGCCAACCGGCTTGCCGCCACTTTCAGCCCCCAGTTTCTCCCCGGACCTGTGGTCTCAACTCTTCCTGGCCGCCCTCCTGATCTCCATCATCGGTTTTGTCGAAAGCGTCTCCGTCGCACAAACCCTTGCCGCCAAACGCCGTCAACGCATTGACCCCGACCAGGAGCTCATCGGCCTCGGCACCTCCAACATTGCCTCAGCGATTTCAGGTGGTTACCCGGTTACCGGTGGCTTCGCTCGCTCTGTTGTGAACTTCGACGCAGGCGCCCAAACCCCCGCCGCCAGTGCCTTCACCACCGTGGGCATCGCCGGTGCCGCGCTCTTCTTGACACCACTGCTGTTTTTCTTGCCCAAGGCCACCCTTGCCGCCACAATCATCGTCGCCGTGCTCAGCCTCGTAGACCTCACGATCCTACGCCATGCTTGGGGCTACTCCCGTGTTGATTTTGCCGCCGTCGCCACCACCATAGCCCTCACTTTGGGCCTTGGTGTCGAGGTTGGTGTCAGCGCCGGTGTGATCCTCTCCATCGCTTTGCATCTCTACAAAACCAGCCGTCCGCATGTGGCGGAGGTTGGCCTTGTGCCTGGAACACAGCACTTCCGTAACATCCTGCGTCATAAGGTAAAAACCGCGCCGCATCTGGTCACGCTACGCATTGATGAAAGCCTGTATTTCGCCAACGCACGCTTCTTGGAAGACTACGTCTATGACCGCGTGGTCTGTGACCAACCCATCACCGATGTGGTGCTCATGGCATCAGCGGTGAACGAGATCGACATGAGCGCGCTGGAAAGCCTTGAGGCGATCAACACGCGCCTCAAAGAGCTCAACATCCTCCTGCACTTCTCAGAGGTCAAAGGCCCCGTCATGGATCGCCTAAAGCGCAGCCACTTCCTCGACGACCTGAGCGGCCAGGTCTTTCTCGCGCAATACGACGCTTGGACCCGCCTCGCGGAGGGCAACACGCAACAAGCCGCCTAAACCGCTGGCGCCCCGCTGCGATGGCGGTGGGGTGCAAAACACGCTGCAATAGAGAGGATTATCCCGGACACGGTCGCTATCATGCCCGCCGCGCTGACAGCATTGTCAAAGCCCAGCCACAATGGCCCGTATCCGGCAAAGACATAGCCCAGAACCGCAGAAAGTACCGCAAAAACAACGCTCCAGGCCACTTGATGCTCCAACCGGTTGGTCATCAACCGCGCCGCGGCTGGCGGGCAGATGAACATAGCAATCACGATGATCGACCCCACCGCATCAAAGGCCGCCACCGCCGCCAAAGCCGCCACCATCACAAGCGCCACGCCCAAACGGTTCGTCGCAATGCCCATGGCCTGCGCAAAACTCTCGTCAAACGTGGACAACACCAAAGGTCGCAAAAACAGCCACAAGAACGCGCAAACACCGAGCAACGCGATCACAACCCGCCCCAACTCTGGCGGCAACCCCGCCAAGGCAACGGGGTCAAGCAAGCTTTCCCAACCAGTTGCATCCAGCCAGATCAAGCTCTCCAAATTGCCATAAAGCGCGTGTTCCACATCCAGATGCACAGAGGACGTATCACTTTGTTCCAAAAGCAAAACACCCGCTGCAAACAATGTCGTGAAGGTCAATCCCATTGCTGCGCCCGGTTCGATATTGCCCAGCCGCCGAATGGCCTCAATCATCAACACAGACACCAAAGCTGCCCCCGCCGCGCCCAGCATCATCGGGGCAGCGGCAACCACGCCGGTGATCAAAAACGCCACGACAATGCCCGGCAGCACCACATGGGAAATCGCGTCCCCAATTAGCGCCTGCTTGCGCAACACCAGAAAATTGCCCGGCAAAGCGCAGGCCACCGCCGCCAAAACGCCAATCAACATCGGTGTCAGGGACAGGGGGACAAATTCCTCACCACTCATGATGCCACCCCCTGCGGTCCGCCAATGCGTTGATCTATCTCGGCAATCTGATCGCCGGTCAGAACGGTTTCAATATCACGCAGCCCGTCATAAAGCGCTGCCGCACTTTCAAAAGCCTGATCCGCCCGCACCAGCTCCCAGCGCTTTTCGTCTCGCAGAGCTTTTGCCGCCCGCGCACGTCCAGCCTCAGTCGGTACACCATCGGCATGGGCCAGGCCCGCGCACTTCAACAACCGCACCGTATAGGCCTCATAAATCGGCTGTCCTTGCGCTAAGGCCAGCAATCCCTGCCGCAAATGCACCCGCCGCTGAAACCGCATGTGTCGCAGGTATACCGCGAGCACACCGCGATTGGGTGCCAAGAGCAGCGACGTGACAAACAAGCCAAAGCTCACCAGCACAATGATTGGTCCGGTTGGCATTGCGGGCGCCACAGCGGACAGCGCCGCGCCTATCCAGGCGGCCAATCCACCGCAAAGCCCTGAAATCAAAACCATATGATCTGTGCGCTCGGTCCAGAACCGCGCTGTCACAGGCGGAATGATCAGCATGGCCACAATTAGGATCAGTCCCACAATCTTCAAACCAATCACCGTCACTGCCAGCGCAAGCGCCATAATCGCGAGATCCATACGCCCAACATTAATGCCCCGCGCCGCCGCATACTCCGGATCAAACGCAAGCAACGTCATCGGCCGCCGTAAGATCAGTACGGCAACCAGCGTCAGCGCCCCGCCAACGGCAATCACCAAGGCGTCGTTAAACAACATGCCCGCCGTGGCCCCAAGCAGGAAGCTCTCAAGCCCCGCCGCACGACCCGCGCCCATGGCCTGAATGACGGTCAGCAACACAATGCCGAAACCAAAGAACACCGACAACACCGCGCCAATCGCGGCATCCTCAGACAGGCGCGTCAACCGCGTGAGCCAGCTCACACAGAGCAATCCAATCCAGGAAGACACCGCCGCGCCCAGCAACAAGCCCGGCAACGCCCGCCCGTCGCCACCAAGTAGCACCATCAGCATAAAGGCGATTCCCACCCCTGGCAGGGTAGCATGGCTGATCGCATCGCTGACCAGCGCGCGCTTCCGCAGATAGAGGAAAGTCCCGGTTACTCCCGCTGCAATGCCCAGCAAGGTCGCACCAATGGTCACCAGCGTGGCGTTGTAGCCAAGCTGCAAAGTTAACGCATTCCAAAACATGGGTTAGCCCGCCGCCAGCTCCAGCTGATCGATCTGGCCTGTTGCCAACCGCCCGCCGTAAGTCTGATTCAAGTTTTCTGACGTGAAGGCCTCATCCACCGTGCCTTCCGCCATCTTGCGTGTGTTGATCAGGAACACTCGGTCAAAATAGCTGCGCACCGAGGTCAGGTCGTGATGCACAGCCACAACGGTTTTGCCCTCAGAACGCAGGGATTTGAGCACATCAATGATGGCTTTTTCGGTCGCCGCATCGACACCGGCAAACGGCTCATCCAGCAGATACAAATCTGCCTCCTGCGCCAACGCGCGGGCAAGAAACACACGTTGTTGCTGCCCCCCGGAAAGCTGCCCAATCTGCCGATCGGCAAAATCGGTCATGCCCACACGCTCCAGACACGCCCGTGCCTTTTCAATGTGGTGCGGACGGATGCGGCGCAGCAGGCCCAACTCGCGGTAGAGCCCCATCAGAACCACATCAATCACGCGGGTCGGGAAATCCCAATCCACACTGGCGCGTTGAGGCACATAGGCAATGCGATGGCGTGCCGACTTGAGCGGTTTGCCATAAACCAATGCCTGACCAGCCAGCGGCTGCACAATGCCCAGCGCGGCTTTCAACAACGTGGATTTACCGGCGCCGTTTGGCCCAATGATCGCGGTCATGGAGCCTTCGGCCACAGTCATATCCACCGAGAACACCACCGGTTTCTGCCCGTATGACACCGTCATGCCCCGGATCGCCAGCGGGCTATCCGATGGGATTTCCGCCTTGGGCGCTGCGCCCATGTTTGCTGCCAATTCCAGGCTCATCGCTTAATCCTTACGATCCCGCAGACAGGCGATCATTCATACCGCGTTCCGGCACTTCCCCGCCCAGCGCATCGCTGATCACGGTGATATTGTGGTCAATCATGCCCACATAGGTGCCCTCATAGGTACCATCCGGCCCCATCGCATCCGAGAACAGTTCACCGCCAATTGCCACCTCATGGCCCTTCGCCGCCGCGCCTTCAACAAGCGCCCGCACGGTACGGTCAGACACGGAGCTCTCAACAAATACGGCCTTGATGTCACGTTCGATCAAAGTGTCCACCAAAGTACTGATCCGATTGAGGCCCGCCTCACTTTCGGTGGAGATACCCTGCACCCCCAGAACCGAGAAGCCATAGGCCGCGCCAAAGTAGCCAAAGGCATCATGCGCAGTCAGCAGGATGCGCGCCTCTTCCGGCACGGTCGTCAGCGACTTCTTTGCATAATCGCTTAGATCAGACAGCTCTGCGAGGAAGGCCTTCGCGTTGGCGACAAACTGCGCCTCGGCCGCTGGCATTTTCTCGATCAACGCATCACGTACGCGTTCGGTCACAAACACCCAAAGGCGCGGATCCATCCACACATGTGGGTCAAACTTGTCGGCATAGTCATCATGCCCACGCAGCAAATCGCGTGGCAGCTTGTCAGTCACCGCGACAACGGTGCCACGCTTTTCCAGCTTGTGGAAAAAGTCTTCCATCTGCGCTTCCAGATACAGCCCATGCCACAGCACCAGATCGGCTTTGGTCATTGCAACAATATCTGTGCGCGTCTGGCGGTAGGCATGCGGATCAACGCCCGCGCCCATCAGGCCCTTTACCTCCACCGCATCGCCGCCAATGCGCCGTGCGGTGTCTGCGATCATGCCTGTGGTGGCAACAACCTGCAATTTTCCACCCGCAAAAGCAGGCGTTGCACCGCTCAAACCGGCCGCCGCCGCTGCCACAATAAAACCTCGACGAGAGAATCTCATACTTCACCTGTGCATCGCTTTCACCTGAATATGAGAACCATTCGCAATCATGTCAACGCAATTGCGACTTATTCTCATCTTTTTGTTGACTAAATGGTCAAAAAAGTAGCTGACGTGTCGTTCTGCGACTTGCCAAGGCCTGTATTTCTGAGGCATTTTGGTCCCTGTTTTCCGCAACAGGATGGATCGATGCACACGCCCACCACGACTGCCGAAGGGCATCAGCTGCCCACTGCGCTGGAACCGCGCAACCCCGGGATGGCGCTGGACCTTGATTGGGTTCGCACCGCGCAGGCCAACACTTCGGCCATCGAACGCCGCGCCAAGACCTTGCCGGGCCGCCGCTCCGTTAAGAAAGACTATCAGGCCGCCTGGCTGTGCAAGGCGATCTCACTGATCGACCTGACCACTCTGTCAGGCGATGACAGCGAAGGCCGCGTGGAGCGTCTCTGCGCGAAAGCCAAACAACCGGTCCGCGCCGACATTCTCGATGCACTTGGCATGACCGGCCTGACCACCGGCGCAGTTTGTGTCTACCACGACATGATCGAAACCGCCGTGTCCTCACTCAAAGGCACAGGCATTCCAGTGGCGGCCGTGTCCACCGGCTTCCCGGCGGGTCTGTCGCCTTATCACTTGCGCATCGCCGAAATCGGCGAAAGCGTGAAAGCGGGCGCAGAGGAAATCGACATCGTCATCACCCGCCGCCACGTGCTGCAAGGCAACTGGCAGGCGCTCCATGACGAAATGAAAGAAATGCGCGAAGCCTGTGGCGACGCCCACGTCAAAGCCATCCTCGCCACCGGCGAATTGGGCACCCTGCGCAATGTCGCCCGCGCTTCTCTGGTGTGCATGATGGCCGGCGCCGACTTCATCAAAACCTCCACCGGCAAGGAAAGCGTGAACGCAACACTACCTGTGTCCCTGGTGATGATCCGCGCCATTCGCGACTACTATGACCGCACCGGCTTCCGCGTCGGCTACAAACCGGCGGGCGGCATCTCCAAGGCCAAAGACGCGTTGGTCTACCTGTCGCTGATCAAAGACGAGCTCGGCGACCGCTGGCTGCAACCGGACCTGTTCCGCTTTGGCGCGTCCTCCCTGTTGGGCGACATCGAACGCCAGCTGGAGCACCACGTGACGGGCCAGTATTCGGCCAACTACCGTCACGCGATGGCGTAAGGACAGTCCGGTGAGCGCATCCGCAGACACCAACGCCCCTGTGCCGGATCAGCACCTTCTGCGCATGAAGGTCTGGTCCCAACGCACATGGGTCGCCCGCTGCGACGACCACCTCTCTGGTGCAACTCTGGCAGGCCGGCTTGCGGACTTCCTGCAGGAAGCCTTTGAGTACGCCCACACACAGCCGGACCTGCTTGACAAAACCACCGCCCAAATTGCCGAAGCCGTCATGGCCGGCATTTTACACAGCGAAACAGTGCCAGCCGACGCGTTACAGGCCGCACTTCACAAGATAACCTCGTAAGGGGAAGACACATGACCGTTAAAGAGATCTTCGAAACCATGGATTACGGCCCCGCCCCCGAAAGCGCCGCAGATGCGCTGGCCTGGATTGTCGATCAAGGCGCGGCCTTTGGCCATTTCATCGACGGCAACTGGACCACACCACGCAAGGACTTCCAGTCCAAAAACCCGGCAAACGGCGAAACACTCGCCGACCTGACACAGGCATCTCAGGACGAGGTCAATGCCGCTGTAAAAGCTGCGCGCAAAGCCCAAGCCAAATGGGAAGGCTTGGGCGGTCATGGCCGTGCCAAATACCTCTACGCTATTGCGCGCCTGCTGCAAAAGCACAGCCGCCTCTTTGCGGTTTTGGAGACACTCGACAACGGCAAGCCAATCCGCGAAAGCCGCGATATCGACATCCCTCTGGTGCAGCGCCATTTCTACTATCACGCAGGCATGGCACAGCTGATGGAAGCAGAACTGCCCAACGCCCAAGCGCTGGGTGTTTGCGGTCAGATCACCCCATGGAACTTCCCATTGCTGATGCTGGCGTGGAAAGTGGCGCCTGCCTTGGCGATGGGCAACACGGTTGTGCTGAAGCCAGCCGAGTACACCTCCCTCACCGCCATGGCTTTTGCCGACATCTGTCAGCAAGCAGGCCTGCCAGCGGGTGTGGTCAACATTGTCACCGGTGACGGCGCGGTGGGTGAAATGATCACTGCCCATGAAGACATCAACAAAGTTGCCTTCACCGGCTCCACCGAAGTGGGCAAACGCATCCGCGAAGCCACCGCAGGCTCCGGCAAGGCGCTGACTTTGGAGCTGGGCGGTAAGTCGCCTTACATCGTCTTTGAGGATGCAGACATCGACTCTGCCATCGAAGGTCTGGTCGACGCCATCTGGTTCAACCAAGGCCAGGTCTGCTGCGCTGGCTCCCGCCTTTTGGTGCAGGAAGGCATCGCCGATACCTTCCACCGCAAACTCAAGGCCCGCATGGACGGTCTGCGCATCGGCAATCCACTGGACAAATGCATCGACGTTGGCGCCGTGGTCGATCCGGTGCAGCTCAACACCATCACCGAGATGGTCGAGAACAACACCGAAGGCGAGACCTACCACGCCCCCATTGAGATGCCTGCCGAGGGTTGTTTCTACCCACCCACCCTGATCACCGGCCTCGCGCCATCGTCCAAGCTGATGCAGGAAGAGATCTTCGGCCCTGTTTTGGTTTCCACCACCTTCCGCACCCCATCCGAGGCGGTCGCGCTTGCCAACAACACCCGCTACGGCTTGGCGGCGACACTCTGGACCGAGAACGTGAACCTTGCGCTGGACATTGCGCCAAAACTGGTTGCCGGTGTGGTCTGGGTCAACGCCACCAACCTGTTTGACGCCGCCGCCGGCTTTGGCGGTGTGCGCGAAAGCGGCTATGGCCGTGAAGGTGGCTGGGAAGGTCTGGCGGCCTACACCAAGCCCAAAGGTGCCTCCAAGGCACTTAAGCCAGTCGAAGCCTTCACCGGTGATAAAGGTCCAACCGATCCACTAGACCGCACGCCAAAACTCTACCTTGGCGGCAAACAGGCGCGTCCGGATGGCGGCTACAGCCAGAACATCTACGGCAAGTCCGGCGCTCTTCTGGGCCAGGCCCCGATTGCCAATCGCAAGGACGTGCGCAATGCAGTTGAGGCCGCCCACGCTGCCAAAGGCTGGTCCGGCACCACGGGCCATCTCCGCGCGCAAATCTTGTATTACATCGCGGAGAACCTCTCCGCCCGCAAAGACGAGTTTGCCACACGCGTGAACCTCTTGACCAGCGGAAAGACCGGCGCTGCAGAGGTCGAAACCTCGATCCGCCGCCTCTTCACCTACGCCGCCTGGGCCGACAAATATGACGGCCAGGCCCATGGTGTGCCAATCCGCGGCGTGGCGCTAGCGATGAAGGAACCGGTCGGCGTAATTGGTGCGCTCTGTGCCGATGACGCGCCGCTTCTCGGCCTGATCTCCGCCATGGCGCCCGCCATTGCGATGGGCAACCGCACCGTGCTGGTCGCCTCTGAAGCCTTTCCGCTGGCCGCCACCGACTTCTACCAGGTGCTCGAAACCTCCGACGTGCCGGGCGGTGTGGTCAACATCCTCACCGGCTCCCACGCAGAACTGGCCGGTCCATTGGCAGGTCACCTCGATGTGGACGCGCTTTGGTCGTTCTCCTCCTCGGACGTGTCCGCAGAAATCGAACGCGCCAGCGCGGGCAACCTCAAGCGTACCTGGGTCAACAACGGTCTGTCGCGTGACTGGATGGGCGCCGAAGGCGAAGGCCGCGACTTCCTGCAAGCAGCGACCGAAGTCAAAAACATCTGGGTGCCCTACGGCGAATAAACCTACCCCAAACCCAAAAAAGCGCCGGTGGGTTCCCATCGGCGTTTTTCTTTTTCCACATTTGACCTGATCAGGCGGCGGCACAAGCCTCGTCATCGCCATCGTCGTCAAACATCTCGACATCACCGGTCTGCGGCGCAACCGCAGCCACACGGAACCCGGCCAGCGCATCGACAAGACGATCCACCGCCATGTCCAGGCTGGAAGTCGCCGCAGAGGCCTCTTCCGCCCGCGCCGCATTGGCCTGCGTCTCGCTGCCAATGGTCTGCATGCTGCCACGGATTTTCTCAACCGACTGCGCCTGTTCACTGGACACATCCGAGATTTCCGCCACATTACCAGACACTTGGTTCACGTCGCCGAGAATCGCCTCCAGCGCATCGCCCACCTGACGTACCAGCGCCACACCATTGGTCACATGGCCGTTGCTTTCGGAGATCAGCGTGTTGATATTCTGCGCCGCCTCTGCCGAGCGATGCGCCAACTCGCGCACCTCAGAGGCCACGATTGCAAAGCCTGCACCAGCTTCACCGGCCCGCGCCGCTTCCACACCGGCGTTCAACGCCAACAGGTTGGTCTGGAACGCGATGTCTTCGATCAACGTCACCACGTGATCAATCTGCGCAGACGACGCCTCGATTTCATCCATGGTGCTCACAGCCTGACGCACCACTTCAGCACCATTGCTGGTCATGTTGCGGGTGTTGTCAAACCGCTCTTGCGTGGACTTGGCCTTCTCAACCGCCCCGTTCATCGCATCGGCAATCTGCTCCACCGCATCAGTCACCCCTTGCAGCGCGCCTGCCTGTTTCTCGGTGCTGTGTGCAACGCTGTTG
>Ga0189275_100516_pt1 | contig 13186 bp, 10 predicted proteins | sample N19A6minimetaG_FD_130329 | JGI IMG/M metagenome (GOLD analysis project Ga0189275, IMG submission 130329) | Marine microbial communities from the Costa Rica Dome - N19 A6 mini metaG | ecosystem: Environmental > Aquatic > Marine > Oceanic > Photic zone | place: Costa Rica: the Eastern Pacific...
CAGGGTTGGCAGGCTGAGGCGGCTTCCCTGCCGGGGCAGGACCGGAAAGACAAAAGCCAGCACGACAACAAGGAACGCCACAGCCAGAATGACCGGGGGCAAGAAAGACGGCACGTGTGGGGTGGGCAGGATCAGCGCGGCGATGGCGATGGTTACAGCCATCGCTGCCAAGAAGGTCACGGTGACAAAGGCAGTTATACGCGCGGCGTCTTTGAGCGACAAATCCGGCATCATGCGCCAGCGCACGAAGGTGCCAACCACCGCGCCCGCACCCAAGGTCTGACCCAGGCCAATGGCGGTGGCCCCAACGGTCATGGCCTCAGAGTTGCTGCGATGCATCTGAAAATGGCGTTGGGCAATCACATCGTAGCGCGAGACCGCCATAAAGCTGATGGCGGAAAACGTGAGGGCCAGTCCCCATTGCCACGGCGTTGCAGAAAGGACGGACGCCCAAAGCGCGCTGTAGTCCACATCGTCCACTTGTTCGGAAAGCAGCCAGAGGCACACGGCGCCAAAGGCAAAAGGCCAAATCCGCTGCAGAAAGGTCTGCGCAGTCTTCATCTTTGGTATCTTCAAGGTTCCCGCCCCAAATCGTTACCTATCCCAAGTGACCCAAATCGCTATCTGACTTGTGGTTTCAGCCGCCTTAACAAAGACAATTGGAGCTAAAAAACGCGCGGGCAGGAACCCGCGCGGTGTCTCATATTGTGTCCACGAAAGCTTAGACTTCGGTAGCCAACTCTTCTTTGGCTTCCGCAAGCGCTTCGCGACGTTTTGCGCGGATGGTTTGCTCATCTGCCTTGTCGCCCAAGTCGCCCACAACTTTGCGAATTACATCATCGTGACCCGCCTCTTCGAAATCTGCGGCGATGACGGTTTTGGCATAGGCTTCGGCTTCGGAGCCGGATTTGCCAAGCAGCTCAGCGGCCCAAAGACCCAGATTTTTGTTGGCACGGGCCTCGGCCTTGAATTTCATCTCTTCGTCATGGGCGAATTTGGCCTCAAAGGCGGCCTCGCGATCGTCAAATGTGCTCATCTTTGAACTCCTCCATAATTCTTGGATGCCTTAATACCCATATGACCTTTCAACGCGAATGCTGCAAGTGCAAGCGCCATGCTTGCGACAATGCTATCCATCCATTAAGAGGGCGAACAAATTCGGGACTCATCCCGGAAGAGAAGGAATGTAGCCATGGCCCGCGGCAAAAAAATCTATGAAGGCAAAGCCAAGATTCTGTTTGAGGGCCCAGAGCCGGGCACCATCGTGCAATATTTCAAAGACGATGCCACCGCATTCAATGCGGAAAAGAAAGACGTCATTGATGGCAAAGGTGTGCTGAACAACCGCCTGAGCGAATATTTCATGACCGGTCTTGGCCAGATCGGCGTGCCGACCCACTTTCTGAAACGCATGAACATGCGTGAGCAGCTGGTGCGCAACTGTGAGATCATTCCGTTGGAAGTGATCGTACGAAACTACGCCGCCGGGTCCATGAGCAAGCGCCTTGGCATTGAAGAAGGCACACAGCTGCCGCGTCCGATTGTGGAATACTGCTACAAAGACGACAGCCTGGGTGATCCGCTGGTGTCCGAAGAGCATATTGCCGCCTTTGGCTGGGCCAGCCAACAGGATATGGACGATATCCTTGGTCTGGCGCTGCGTGTGAACGATTGGCTGAGTGGTGTGATGTTTGGTGTGGGCATTCGCCTGATCGACTTTAAGATCGAGATTGGCCGTGTGTATGAGGGCGACTTCCAGCGTCTGGTTGTGGCCGACGAGATCAGCCCGGACAGCTGTCGTCTGTGGGACATCGAGAGCGGGCAGAAGCTCGACAAAGATGTGTTCCGCCGCGACCTTGGCAATCTGACCGATGCATATTCCGAAGTGGCGCGCCGCCTGGGCGTACTGCCCAAGGGCACCGGCCCCAAGCCGACGCTAGTAAACTGACCCTGACCTAAGGCTCCTGCGCCCGGTTGCGGGCGCCTGGGAATGACGAATTTTGGCAAGAAAAGCGGGACAGTCCCGCCACATGCCCAATTGGAGAGAGACCAAATGAAAGCCCGCGTATATGTCATGCTGAAGAACGGCGTTCTGGACCCACAAGGTGAGGCCGTGCGTCATGCCCTTGGCAGCCTTGGCTTTGATGGTGTGGAAGGTGTGCGTCAGGGTAAGGTAATCGAGTTGGATCTGGCAGAGGGCACCACCGAGGCAACTGTGACCGAGATGTGCGAGAAGCTGCTCGCCAACACCGTGATCGAAAGCTACCGGGTGGAGATGGGCTGATGAAAGCAGCGGTCATTGTTTTTCCGGGCTCCAACTGTGACCGTGATCTTGCGGTTGCATTTGAGAAGGCCGGTGCGGATGTCACCATGGTGTGGCACAAGGATACGGCGCTGCCGGAGGGCGTCGACATCGTAGGTGTGCCGGGCGGATTCAGCTTTGGCGATTACCTGCGCTGTGGTGCGATTGCGGCAAATTCTCCAATTTGCCATTCGCTTATCAAACACGCCGAACGTGGTGGCTATGCGCTGGGTGTCTGCAACGGTTTTCAGATTCTGACCGAAACCGGTTTGCTGCCAGGCGCGCTGCGCCGCAACGCTGGTCTGAAGTACATCTGCCGCACGGTGGGTCTTGAAGTGGCGAGCGCCGATACCGCGTTTACCGCTGGCTACAGTAAGGGTGACGTTGTGAATGTGCCAATCGCGCACCATGACGGCAATTACTTTGTGTCCGATGAGAAGTTGGCGCAGCTGCGTGACGAGGACCGGATTGCGTTCACCTATACTGACAACCCAAACGGATCGGTTGCCGATATCGCCGGTGTGGTAAGCAAGAACCGTCGTGTGCTAGGCATGATGCCTCACCCGGAGCGGGCGGCGGATACCGGCCATGGCGGCACCGACGGGGTGGCAATGTTCCGCGCGTTGATGGACCAGTTCGCCACTGCGTGACTTGAGGGTGTCGGCGCGTCGGCGTAATATTCTTGCATGACGCAAAACGCCACCGACACCACTGAAAAACTGCGCCCGGCGACAACAAGCTGGCGGGCGCGAGTGACTTTGGCCTTGTTGGTCGTGGTCGCGGGGGTGACGATCTGGGTCACCAACAGCTTTCTGACAGATCGGTTTACGGCCAATACGCGCAATCGGGCAGAGCTCCGTTTGGCTCTGTATTCTGGCAACTTGCTTAGCGAGTTGCGTCGTAGTGCCATTGTTCCGCAGCTATTGGCCAAAGACCCTGCGTTGATTGGGGCGTTAAATTCTCAGGACTTCTCCAGCTCGACGGCGCGGTTGATCAGCTTTGTGGATGAAATCGGTGCGGCGTCTTTGTTGATGCTGGATGAGACCGGACGCACGGTGGCGGCAACTGACCGCACGCGACTTGGAACGATGTACCGGGAACAAGAGTTCTTTATCAATGCGTTACGGTCCAATGTTACGCTGTTTACGACAGCGAAAGATGAGACTGGCGCCTATCGGTTTATCTACTCCCGGAGATTGGAAAGCGGCGGGGCCACGCTTGGCGTGATTGCGGTTGAGGTGGATCTGCACAAGTTTGAGCGTGCCTGGGCCGGGATTTCGGATGCGGTTTTGGTGACCAACAGTGAGGGCACTATCATCCTCAGCAGCGAGCCGAGGTGGCGCGGGTTGACGGAAGAAGAGGCACTCTCTCGCCAGCCGGCATTGGGGGCCATCGAACGTGCCATCAAAGTGACTGCGGACTGGGCGCAAGACCCAGCGGATGCATATTTGCGCGGTGAAGCCGTGATGCGTATGGGCGCGCGTATCCCGTTCCGAGGCTGGCAGATGACCAGTTTCACCAGCTATGCGGGCGTGCGGGAAAAGGTGAACGCGGTTCTGGCGCTGGAGATTATGGGATTTGCGATCCTGTTGGCGTTGGGTTTTTACGTGCTGGGGCGAAAAAGCGCGCTGCGCATGGCGTTGTTTCAGCGCGAAAGTGTAGAGCTGCGTGGATTGAACCAGCGACTTCAGCGTGAAATTGCAGAGCGCGAGCGGATGCAGCAGAGTCTTGAAGTGGCGGAGCAAAGTCTGGCGCAGAGCTCCAAACTGGCGGCGCTTGGAGAGATGTCGGCGGCGGTGAGCCATGAGTTGAACCAGCCGTTGGCGGCGATGAAGACGTACCTGGCCGGGGCGCAGCTTTTGGTGAAACGCAATCGGCCGGATGAGGCTTTGACCTCGTTTCAGCGTATTGATGACCTGATCGAGCGTATGGGCGCGATCACCAAGCAGCTCAAATCTTATGCTCGCAAAGGTGGAGATGAGTTCCATGTGGTCGATATGGGAGAGGCTGTGGCCTCCGCTCTGTCGATGATGGAGCCGCAATTGCGCCAGCGACAGGTGCGCATAAGCAAGATTGTGCCGACGGATCCGGTGCGCGTGATGGGCGATCGGGTGCGGATTGAACAGGTGATGATCAACCTGCTGCGCAACGCGCTGGATGCGACGGAGTCTGTGGCCGATCCGGAGATCGAAATCCTTTTGGCAGCAGGGGAAACCGCCACTTTGACAGTGCGGGACAACGGGCCCGGCATTGAGGATTTGAACAACCTTTTTGAGCCGTTTTTCACCACCAAACAGCCCGGTGAGGGCGTTGGATTGGGGTTGGCGATCAGCTCTGGCATCGTCAGCGACCTTGGTGGACGGCTGACAGCGCGGAATGGAGACGGGCAGGGGGCTGTATTTGAGGTTCAACTGCCTATCTTGAACGAAGATATTGAAGCAGCGGAGTAAATTCGTGGCACAAAGCATGAAGATCGCTATCGTCGATGACGAGCAGGACATGCGGCAGTCGATCAGCCAATGGCTGGCACTGTCGGGCTATGACACAGAAACTTTTCCCAGCGCGGAGGATGCGCTAAAGGCGCTTGGCGCCGAGTATCCGGGGATCGTGATTTCCGACATCAAGATGCCGGGCATGGACGGGATGCAGTTTCTGAAGAAGCTGATGGGTGCGGACAGTTCCTTGCCTGTGATCATGATCACGGGGCACGGCGATGTGCCGATGGCGGTGGAGGCGATGCGCGTGGGTGCGTTTGATTTCCTGGAGAAGCCGTTTAACCCGGATCGTATGACGCAACTTGCGAAGAAGGCCACCAATGCACGGCGTTTGACGCTGGATGCGCGAGCGCTGCGGCGTGAGTTGTCTGATGGCGATCAGATTATGAACAAGCTGATCGGTGCGAGCCCGGTGATGGCGCGCCTCAAGGAAGACATTCTCGATCTGGGGCAGGCCGATGGGCATGTGTTGATCGATGGCGAGACCGGTACGGGCAAGACCTTGGTGGCGCATGCACTGCATGCGGTTGGCAGCCGGGCGGGCAAGAAGTTTGTGCTGGTGAGCTGTGGCGCTTTTGAAGAAGAGGCGCTTGCCAAACGCCTGTTCGGACCAATGAACCCGGAAGACAGTCAGTTGCCAGCGGTGGAAGAAGCGCGAGGCGGGACTTTGGTGCTGGAAGACATCGAGAGCCTGAGCGATGCGCTGCAAGCCAAGCTGCTCAATGTGATCAATGAGCAGGGCACACCAGCGGAAACGCGGATTGTGGCGATTTCCAACATGCAGGAGCAGGATCGCACCTGTGAAGATGCGCTGCGTTCCGATCTGTTTTATCGCTTGGCCGCGCTGCGGATTACTGTGCCGCCTTTGCGGCAGCGTGGCGAAGACATTCTGAGCCTGTTTACGCGTCTGTCAGAGCAATTTAGCGAGGAATATGGTTGTGATGCGCCTAAGGTAAGCGCGCAGGAAGCGGCGCAGTTGCTCCAAGCCCCGTGGCCCGGAAACGTGCGCCAGTTGATCAATTTGGCGGAGCGAGCTGTGCTGCAGAGCCGTCGTGGTGAAGGCACCATTGCTTCGCTTCTGATGAGCGATCACGAAGAGATGCAGCCGGTTGTGACCACAGAAGGCAAGCCGCTCAAAGAGTACGTGGAGGCTTTTGAGCGTATGCTGATCGACAACACGATGCGCCGCCATCGCGGGTCCATTGCTGGCGTGATGGAAGAGCTGTGCCTGCCTCGCCGGACGCTGAACGAAAAGATGGCGAAATACGGTCTTCAGCGGGCGGATTACCTCTGATTTTAGGCCGATAGATTATGTGAACGCCGCAGGCCCGTGAAGGGCTTGCGGCGTTTTCTGTTTGGTGACAATGTGCGCACCGTTGGCGCTAACGGTATTTGTGGGGCTTCTTAGTATGACAATGTTGAAATCCCCGGCGGCCTATTTGTTCGATATGGACGGATTGCTTCTGGACACGGAGCGGATGTTCCTGTCGGCCTTTGTGACATTGACGGATGACCTTCAGATTGCACGCGAAGAGGCGGAAGCGTTTTTTGGCACGTTGGTGGGCACGTCGAGCCAGCACACAACGGCCCAACTGCATAGGTTTCTACCCAAGAGTACGGATGTGGCAGAGTTTGACCTGCGGTGGCGTGCGCTTCACAAGGAGAATGTCTCCAATGGCGTGCCGGTAAAGCCTTATGCTTTGGACGTTCTGCGGACCATCCGCGCCAAAGGAGTGCCAATGGCGGTTGTGACCTCCACCCATGGACCGGCGGCTCAGCATCATTTAAAAGCCGCAGGGCTTTTGCCGTTTTTTGACACGGTCTGTACCGGCAATGAGGTGGCCGCCAACAAGCCGGACCCGGAGCCCTATCTGGAGGGTGCTCGCCGGTTGGGAGTGGACCCGACGCACTGTGTGGCTTTTGAAGATAGCGATTTGGGCACCACAGCCGCGGTGCGTGCCGGGTGTTTGACAGTGCAAATTCCGGACCTGCGTCCACCAAACACACCCTTGCCGGATTTGGGGCAGCTGATTGCCCAAGATTTGGGCCATGCTGCTGTCCAGATTGGTCTTTTTGACAAGGCGTTAACCTAAGCCAGCTATCCGTCAGACGATTCCCCATTGTGTTTTCCACAGGAGTGGTTTTATGTGGGGGAACGGTCTGCGCAGGCTTTGCGCGCCGTAATGAGTTTCGCTGAGTGTTGCGTATCAGGTGGCCCACAGGACCCCGAGGGGCAGAGGGCCGGGCACAATACTCAGACAGATTGGGTTCATGAAAATGAACCAGTAGAGACGCCCGCACCGCCACGGCGGAGGGCATGTAACAGGCGCAGGCTCGGACATACCGATCGCCGCGTCGGAGAAGAAACGCGATGAAGCGCGCGAGTAATTTGAGAAACCGAGCAGGGACCGTACGCGGCCCCGTCGGCGGCGCGCATCCCCTCGCTCAGACAAGACACCCCCGATCAGTTCACCGACCCGATCCCCCGGGAGGGGCGCGGCGCTTGCGCGGGTGCAAACGGATAACATGGCTAAGAAAATGCTCATCGATGCCACCCACGCGGAAGAAACCCGCGTTGTGGTGGTGGACGGAAACAAGGTTGAGGAGTTCGACTTTGAATCCGAAAACAAGCGCCAGCTTGCTGGCAATATCTATCTAGCAAAAGTTACACGGGTTGAGCCGTCGCTGCAGGCGGCCTTTGTGGATTATGGCGGAAACCGCCACGGGTTCCTGGCGTTTTCGGAAATCCACCCGGATTACTACCAAATCCCAGTTGCGGATCGTGAAGCGCTTATGGAAGAAGAGCGCGCCTATGCCGAGTCTCTGAAATCGCGCGACGAGGAAGAAGAAAAGCCGAAGTCGCGGTCCCGTCGGTCCCGCTCTCGCAAGAAGAAGTCCGAGGATCAGGTGGCCACTGAGGCTGCCGAGGCGGATGCGGTAGAGGCCGCTTCTGAGGCGCCGGTCGCGGAAATCTCCGGGATGGAGACCATTGATCTGGTGGAAGATGCCGGTGGTGACGAAGACGAAGGTCTGTCGCCGATGGAACTGGTGGAAGAAACACCGGTGGAGGAGCCTGCAGAAACAGAAGCGCCTGAAGCGGATGCCGCCGAAGAGGTTGAAGCTGACGCGGCTGAAGTAGCGCCCGCAGAGGCCGAAGAGGCTGCTGAGGAAGAGACTGTAGAAAACGCACCGGTAGCGGGAAGCGACGTTGCTGAGGACGCTGAATCGGCGGACGCAACGGGTGCGGAAGAGCCTGCGGACGCTGCGGCTGAAGTACCTTCCGGAGACGGTGAGGACAAAGACGAAGGTCCAAAGACCATCGCGGCCAACACCGAAGGCGAAGATGCGGTGGTCAGCAAAGACCCGGAAACTGGCGAAGAAACCGAAACCGAAGCCAGCGCTGCGCCTGAAGGCGACGACGCTGCAGAAGCCGACGTTGCGGTGGAAGAGGTTGTCGAAGAAACCGAGGCGGCTGAGACGGAAAGTGCCGGAAATGCTGAGGCAGAGCCTGTAGAAGAAAGTGCCGCAGAAGAGACACCGGAAGATGCAGAGACGGAGACTGCTCAAGCTGAGGAAGTAGAGGCCGCTGCTGAAGAGCCAGAGGTTGCAGAAACATCCGATGTTGCGACGGATAGTGCCGAGGCAGAGTCCGAGAACCCCGCGAAGGAAGAGGACGCTGTTGCTGAGGACGTTCAGGAAGTTGATGCAGAGGCAGCAGGGGATGCCGATGACGAGTCGGATGCCGACTCCGAGGCTTCTTCGGATGATGAAGACACCGGCAAGAAGTCTGGTCGCCGCCGCTCCCGTCGTCGTGGGAAGCGCTCTGAGGCATCCGAGAAAGATGAGAGCATCGAATCTGTAGCGGATGAAGACGACAGCGAGGATATCCGTCCGCCGCGTAAGCCGCGTCCGCGTCGCTACAAGATTCAGGAAGTCATCAAAGTGCGCCAGATCATGCTGGTGCAGGTTGTGAAAGAAGAGCGCGGCAACAAAGGCGCGGCTCTGACCACCTACCTGTCCCTGGCTGGTCGGTATTGTGTACTGATGCCAAACACCGCGCGTGGTGGTGGCATTTCCCGCAAGATCACCAATGCGGCGGACCGCAAGAAGCTCAAGGAAATCTCCAACGAGATTGATGTGCCGCAGGGCGCGGGGTTGATTGTGCGTACTGCTGGCGCCAAGCGCACCAAATCCGAGATCAAGCGCGACTATGAGTATTTGCAGCGTCTGTGGGAGCAGATTAGAGAGCTGACTCTCAAGTCGACTGCACCTGCCAAGATTTATGAAGAAGGCGACCTGATCAAACGTTCGATCCGCGATCTGTATTCGCGTGAGATTGACGAGGTTCTGGTTGAGGGCGAGCGCGGTTATCGCATTGCCAAGGACTTCATGAAGATGATCATGCCGTCCCACGCCAAAAACGTGAAACGGTATCAGGACAGTCTGCCTTTGTTGGCGCGTTATCAGGTGGAGAGCTACCTGTCTGGTATGTTCAATCCGACGGTGCAGCTGAAGTCCGGTGGCTACATCGTGATCGGTGTGACCGAAGCACTGGTGGCGATTGATGTGAACTCTGGTCGGGCGACCAAAGAAGGCTCGATTGAAGAGACCGCACTGAAGACCAACTTGGAAGCTGCGGAGGAAGTGGCACGCCAGCTGCGTCTGCGTGATCTTGCCGGTCTGATCGTGATCGACTTCATCGACATGGACGAGCGCAAAAACAACACTGCCGTTGAAAAGCGCATGAAGGACAAATTGAAGACCGATCGCGCCCGTATTCAGGTGGGGCGGATTTCGGGCTTTGGTTTGATGGAAATGAGCCGTCAGCGTCTGCGTCCCGGTATGATCGAGGCGACCACACAGCCATGTCCGCATTGTCACGGCACCGGTTTGATCCGCTCTGATGACAACCTGGCGCTGTCGATTCTGCGTCAGATTGAGGAAGAGGGCACGCGTGGCCGGTCCCGAGAGGTTCTGGTGAAGGCGCCGGTCGCCATCGTGAACTACCTGATGAACCAGAAGCGTGAGCATGTAGCGCAAATTGAGGCGCGCTACGGCCTGTCCGTGCGGATCGAAGCCGACCCGCATTTGGTGTCGCCGGACTTCACAATTGAGAAGTTCAAGACTGCGACACGCGTTGTGTCTGCGCCGGAAGCCCCGGTTGTGTCTGGTGACATCTCTATCATGGATGAGATTGATGATGCCGAGGTGGAAGACGCCGAGGTGATTTCGGAAGACAAGCCCGAGACCGAGGACGGTGAAGGCAAGCCAAAGAAGCGTCGTCGTCGTCGTCGTCGTCGTCGCGGCAATGGTGAGAATGCAGAAGGGGACGCGTCCAACGACACGTCATCTGAGGGTGATGCCGAGCCAACTGAGGCGGGTGATGCCTCTGACGTGAGCGAAGAAAAGTCAGCGGACGAGGCTTCTGAGAGTGAAGAGAAACCTAAGAAGCGCAGCCGGAGCCGTCGGAGCCGGTCTCGTGGGAAGAAGTCTGACACCGCCTCAGAAGAGGTGAGCGCAGAAGCCGCTTTAGATGAGACCGCAGGATCAGAATTAGCGGAAGTTCAGGCAGCTGAAGCCGAGACGCCTGCGGTGGAGGCTGAGGAAGCCGAAGTTACTGAGCCTGAGGTTGTAGAACCGGAAGCCGAGACTTCGGTGGAGGAAAATCCACCAGAGCCGGAAGCCGCAGAAGATGCCGCGCCAGTTGAGGAGGCGCCTGTAGAGGTGGAGCCGGAGCCCGTTGCGGAAGTGGCCGTTTCCGAGCCAGAACCAACGGCGCCACCCAAGCCAAAACGGCGTGGCTGGTGGTCACGCGGAAAGTAAATTTGAAGCGCCGGGGGAAACCCCGGCGTTTTTATTTGTGCATGTTGAACATCAAAATTTCACGAGAACTTCAATTCGTGGTGCTCGCTTTAGTTTAGTGCGGGCGCAGAATTCTTGATATTTGGTGTCTCTTGTAAGATTAAGGTTGATATTCATCGTTCTGAAAAGGTATGGAAAAATACCTTTTAAGCTTGAAGATATTTTAAGCTTAAAAAAAATTCCTCCAGCTTATTGACGGACGCCCCTTAGAACGCCCAAGGTTCCTCTTGAAAAAACAAAGAACCAGGGAGCGACATGATGAAGTTGCGGAGTGCGGCGCTGGCCGCGGCAATGGCATTGGCAGGCGCAACAGCGCAGGCGGATGTGAAGGTTGGAATGATCACCACACTGTCTGGCGGCGGCGCAGGTTTGGGCATCGACGTGCGCGATGGCTTCATGCTGGCTGTGAAGCAGGCGGGCCGGGATGATCTGGAAGTTGTGATTGAGGACGATCAGCGGAAACCGGACATTGCCGTGCAGTTGGCTGATAAAATGATCCAGTCTGAAAAAGTGGACGTGCTGACCGGCATCATCTGGTCCAACCTCGCGATGGCCGTGGTGCCAGCAGCGACCGCTCAAGGCAAATTCTACCTGTCGCCAAACGCGGGTCCGTCGCCACTCGCAGGCAAGGGGTGTCATCCAAATTACTTCAACGTGGCGTGGCAGAACGACAACCTGCACGAAGCAGCAGGCGCGTATGCCAACGACAGCGGCTTGAAAAACAGCTTTATCCTCGCGCCAAACTATCCGGCGGGAAAAGACGCGCTGACGGGTTACAAGCGTTTCTTTGAAGGTGAGTTGGCCGGTGAGCTGTACACCAAACTCGGTCAGACCGACTACGCCGCCGAAATTGCGCAGATCCGTGCGTCCGGTGCTGACAGCGTGTATTTCTTCCTACCGGGCAGCATGGGGATTTCTTTCCTGAAGCAATATGCCGCGAGCGGCGTGGACCTGCCTCTGGTCGGGCCGGCGTTCAGCTTTGATCAGGGTATCCTGCAAGCCGTTGGCGATGCGGCGATGGGTGTGAAGAACACCAGTCAGTGGAACAAGGACATCGACAACGCCACCAATGCGGCATTTGTGGAGACCTTCCAAGCCGAGTACGGCCGTCTGCCGTCGCTCTATGCGTCCCAAGGTTTTGACACGGCCAACCTGCTGATCTCTGCGATGGGTAAGGCGGATGTGGCGGATGCAGATGCGTTCCGTGCGGCACTAAAAGCCGCGGAGTTTGACTCGGTGCGTGGGGATTTCGCTTTTGGTGACAACCACCATCCGGTGCAGAACATCTACGTGCGTGAGGTGATCAAGGAAGGTGACGTGTACACCAACAAGATCATCGCGACAGGTTTGACCAACCACGCGGATGCCTATGCGGCTGACTGCAAAATGTAAGTGACTCCGGGGAGGCCTTAGGGCCTTCCCACCTCCATGCATCTTGGCGGGGTGGGTGCATGATGTACAGTCTTCAATATCCTGAATAAACGAGATTTTCTGCGCTGATCAGTTGGCGGAGGGGTGCCGCTTTGGCACTGAATGTGGGCAATGACAACACTACTATTCATAGAGCAGATGCTGAACGGGCTACAGTTTGGTGTGATGCTGTTCCTAATGAGCGCAGGCCTGACGTTGGTCTTTGGCGTCATGGGGCTAATCAATCTAGCGCATGGGTCGCTTTACATGATCGGTGCCTTTGCTGCGGCGGCGGTGGCGGCCGCAACCGGATCCTTTGTGCTGGCCCTGATGGCGTCGTTGGCGGCGGCCGCACTTGCGGGTGCACTGATAGAATTAACCATCATTCGGCGCTTGTATGACAGAGATCATTTGGACCAGGTTTTGGCGACCTTTGCGCTGATCCTGATTTTCTCCGAAGGCACGCGCTGGATGTTTGGGTCGTTCCCCTTGTTCCTTGACGTGCCACCAATGTTGGCAGGGCCGGTGACCTTGCCGGGCGGGATTGAGTACCCGGCTTACCGACTGTCCATCATTGTGATTGGTCTCTTGGTGGCAGTGGGCATGTTTGCTCTGATTAACCGCACGCGTGTTGGCATCCGCATCCGAGCAGGTGAGGCGGATCGGGAGATGATTGCCGCTTTGGGCGTGGACATTGCCAAGCTTTATACATTTGTATTTGCGCTTGGCGCGGCTTTGGCAGGTTTTGCGGGTGCCTTGGTGGGCGCGATCCAATCGGTGCAAGTGGGTATGGGCGAACCGGTACTGATCCTGGCCTTTGTAGTGATTGTTATTGGCGGCATTGGCTCGATCAAAGGCGCGTTTGTCGGTGCCTTGTTGGTGGGGATCACTGATACAATGGGGCGGTTTTTGCTGCCGCAGATTTTTGCGCTGTTCCTCGAGCCTTCGGCGGCGGTGTCGGTGGGATCAGCTCTGGCGTCGATGCTGATTTACATCCTGATGGCGGGCGTTTTGGTGTTCCGCCCCCGCGGACTATATGGGGTGGCGTGAGATGACAAGGGAAACCTGGATCAATGTGGCCGCGCTGGCGGTTTTGCTTGGGGTGCCGCTTTGGGCG
>Ga0189275_100518_pt1 | contig 13172 bp, 10 predicted proteins | sample N19A6minimetaG_FD_130329 | JGI IMG/M metagenome (GOLD analysis project Ga0189275, IMG submission 130329) | Marine microbial communities from the Costa Rica Dome - N19 A6 mini metaG | ecosystem: Environmental > Aquatic > Marine > Oceanic > Photic zone | place: Costa Rica: the Eastern Pacific...
GTTACCATCAACTTGCTGTTTAGGCATTTCAGCTTTCAGAATTCTAATTTCTGATTTTCCCTTCCGTCTCCGTGCTTCCGTCTCCGGTCTTCGGTCTTCCAACTCTTTTGAGCATGAAAAAAATTCTATTCACATGCTTCCTGGGAGGGCTATGCCTTGTCGGAAGTGAATTCACCTGTTGGAGTCAAGTTGCAGACTCACCCTTGGGGATCGGCCATGCCTGTGCTGATTCTCATCATCCAGGGAGGGAGCGGAGTTTTGCTCCCCCTTTTTCAGGGAAAGCCATATTATATGGTGAATTAATTAATCCGGATTCATTGGGCCCCTTGAAGATGCAGATCAGCCCTTTTAAGAAGGTCTTGGGAGATGCCCTGCCGGATTCAGTATTGGAAATCCAGACAACTCATGGGACTTTCTTTGATGGGGTCCTCGATCCACGGGTTCGAAAATTCAGAGTGGTCCTTCCGGAATTTACCGAGTATGCTTATGTCAGCTTGATGCTGGGAGATAGGACTATTCTGGATGAGTTTCTTGTCTTTCCGGGGGATAGTGCGATGCTGGGCCTAGATCTCCAAAAGTTCACCACGGTTTTTGCAGGTCCGGAAGGGGATTGGATGGAAACCCAATATCTTGTCCAAAGGGCAATAAAGCAGCATCAGTTTGAAACCCCCAGGGTCATCATCGAACGAGATAGAGAGGGATTTCTGGATAAAGATGATTACCGGGAGCAATACCAAGCTGCTTATCAGAATTTTGGAGCTCAATTGGAAATTCAAAATTTTGGGAAAGATGATATCGAAGCAGTATTCCGACAGCTCGCTATTCCCAAGGAGGAAATCCCGGGGATAGATATACTTTTTCAACGAAAGCATTTATTGAGTAACAGCCGCATAAAGCTCCTGGAGCAGGAAATTCTGGGGAGCTTTTATGCCAAGACGCTGAGTCACCTGAGAAGATATGGGTATCAAATCGGAAAAGCCCAGCATAACCAGTTTGTGGTTCAAAGGATTGAATCAGAGATTCCGGGGATTCTAGAAAGTCTGGAACCCTTGTTTAGCGACCAAGAATTTTCGGGGCCTGGTTCCGGTGGTCTACTGCTGGCGATGGAATGGGCTAAAATGAAGGCTGCGCTGAATAATACGGACTTTAGCAGACTGGTACTGAACGAAACAGAGGGACGCCTTCAGGATCAAATGCTCTACGTCTATGCATTGGAAAATGTAAACAGAGTTGAAGATCCGATTGCTTTTTTGGAAGGGATCCAATCACATATCCGAAAGGAAACCTACCGGGGGCATCTGGAAGGAATAGCTTCCCGTCTTGAACCAGGCATCAAGATCAAGATGGCCTCCTTATATACCCTGGAAGACGAAAGCATTTCTATCCGGGATTTAGAAGGAAAGGCCACGCTATTATATTTTTATTTCTCCACCTGCTCCCACAGTGCCAAATTCTTCCATACGGTGCTAAAACCAATAATGGAGTCAGGTTTATCCAATCAAGAGTTCAACCTGGTAGCCATTTCAGTTGACAATAATCCCAAGCTATGGAAGGAACAATTAAGTACCTACTCCAGTCCTGATATTCCCAATTACCGGCTTCCCAGCAAAGAATGGAGAGCGTGGTTGGATTATTACCTTATCTCCGGGTATCCCAGAACCATGCTGTTGGATTCCGATGGGAAACTATTGAGCATCTGGGTTTCAGGTCGTACCGAAGAAAGCTTTAAAGCCAGCCTTCAAGAATTAGTACCCTTTTATCCAACTACTCTGTCAACCCCATCTATTCAAGAACCATGAAAAAAATCCTACTACTGATTTTGGGCTTTTTGCTGATAAGCTTGGCCCATGCACAAGAAAATGAGCAATATTTAATCAAAGGAGTGGTCTATGACCAAGCCTCCGGAGAAACCCTGCCTGGGGTAAACATCCTGATCAAAGGCACAACGCTGGGCACCGTTTCCAATGATGAAGGTGTATTTTCCCTCCAGAGTCCGGGAGGAAATCAAACCCTTTTGGTCAGCTTTATCGGCTACCGACACCAGGAATTGAATTTGACTCTTCCAATTTCTAATGATTTAGAAATTTACCTGAAAGAAGATGAGCTTTTATTGGCTTCATTCGAGGTTTTATCTACAGGATTTCAGGAACTTACTCCTGAAAGGTCCACGGGTTCCTTTGCTTACCTGGATAATGAACTGATCAATCGAAGGGTCAGTACAAACCTGATTGACCGGATGGAGGATTTGACCCCGGGATTGGTATTCAACAGGGATAGACCAGATTTGGAAAAGGGAGAAAGCATATCGATTCGGGGAAACAGTTCCCTGTTTACGGACAATAATCCCTTGATCGTGGTGGACAATCTGGCTTATGACGGTCCACTTTCATCGATCAATCCCAATGATGTGGAAAGTATTACCGTTTTAAGAGATGCAGCAGCCGCTTCTATTTGGGGCGCAAAGGCTGGGAATGGTGTCATAGTCATTACGACCAAATCAGGAAAATTTGCATCTCCTATAAAAGTAAATCTGGTCAGTAACCTTACAGTAGGTCAGGCTTTTGATCCTTTTTACGCCCCTCAGATGGGAATTGGAGAATTTGTAGAGGTGGAAAGAAGACTATTTGATCAGGGCTTTTACGATGGAGATTTCAATTCGTTTGATCAACGGGATTTATCTCCCGTAGTGGAGACACTTTTTCAATTTCGAAATGGGGAGCTTTCAGAAAATGAATTGGAGAACCGACTTAATGCTTTCAAAAGCAGAGATCTTCGGACGTATTTGCAGGAGGACTTTTATCGAAGCTCTCTGAACCAACAATATGCTTTGAATGTAAGTGGAGGGTCTCCCAATTATACCTACTTTGCAGGAATTGGATATGACAGAAACCGAGAATCTCAGATAAGTGCATCTTCGCAGCGAATTACAATAAACCTCCGGCAAAATTGGAGAAGTTCCAATGAGAGATGGAAGGTGGGATTGACTACCTATCTGGCCAATTCCCAAAACCAATCCGGCTTTCCCTTTTTGGAAGGGCTAGCACCATATGATCGATTGAAGGATGAGTCAGGAAATCCTTTACCCGTATTCCGAAATTATACAGTCCGATTCATCAAATCCCTCCGGGATACGGAATTGTTAAATTGGGATTACTTTCCCTTAAGGGAAATCAATGAATCCCGTACTTTTCAAAGTTCCAATGAAATACGAATTAATCCATCCCTTTCCTATGAATTCTTGGAGGGACTTAGTTTTCGGGCAGATTACCAATACTGGAGATCTTTGGGAAAAAGGGAACAGCTCAATCCACTCAGTTCCTACTTTTCCAGAAACCTAATTAATCTTTATTCCACACTCTTGCCCTCTGGAGAGGTTTCCAGGGTCATCCCTCTTGGCGGCATCAATGACTTTGATTACCTGGAGGCTTTTAGCCATACCTTGCGAACGCAGCTCAACTATTCCAAAGTCTGGAAGGAGAAACATGAATTAACTGCTTTGGCTGGTTTTGAGCTCAAGGACTTTCAGCGAAGGATTTCTGCTGAAAGGGCCTATGGGGTGGATGAAATTACAGGAATTCCACAGCCTGTGGATTACCTAAATTTCTACACCCAGATTCATACCGGATTTCCGGACCGAATACCATTCAGACAGAACTACGGAGGATTCACAGACCGATTTCTTTCCGGTTTTGCAAACCTTGGCTATACCTTTAATAAAAGATATTTGCTAACAGCCTCTGCCCGCAGAGATGCTTCCAATCTTTATGGGGTCAAAACCAATAACCGGGCAGTTCCACTTTGGTCTGCGGGTTTAGGTTGGATCTTATCTGAAGAAAACTGGATCCAGAATGACTGGATATCCTTTTTGAAGCTCAAACTGAGCTATGGGTTTAATGGGAATACTAACCCCGCAGCGACTGCCTTTACCACAGCCCAATATTTCGCCTCGGCTAGCAACAGCTTGGTAGGCAGGCCTTGGCTTTCCATTCTCAGTCCTCCCAATCCCCAATTGCGATGGGAGCGCATCAAAATTGTCAATTTCGGGACGGAATTCGAATTGGCTAGACAACGATTGACCGGTTCCATTGAGGGGTACCAAAAGCAGGGGATTGATCTTTTTGGGGTTTTACCAACCTATCCCTCTTCAGGTCAGTCCAATTTGACCAAAAACTACGCCCGAACCAATACCATTGGGCTCGACATCCTTTTAAATGGAAGAATCATGGAGGGGCCGGTTGAATGGAATGCAAGTTTGATGTATAGCCATTTTAATGAAAAAGTGGTTGATTATAGACAAAATCCAACGGCTTCCCAAGTTGCTGGATATTCCTCAGGGCTTTTTGGTATCAGTCCTGTTCCGGTAGAAGGGTATCCCCTATACAGCATTTTTAGTTTTCCTTTTGCAGGACTGGATCCTGACACAGGAGATCCTTTAGGATTTCTAAATGGAGAACCCAGTTCGGACTATGCTTCTATTTTAAATCAAACTGAACTGGAGGATTTGATTTTTGAGGGTTCTTCCATTCCCACCCACTTTGGAGCCCTTCGAAATTCCTTCTTTTGGAAAGGCTTTGAGTTATCGGCCAATATTTCCTTTAGACTGGGCTATTATTTCAAAAAAGAGTCGGTAGAATACGATCAGTTGAACAGGGGAGAAATTACGCATTCGGATTACGCTTTGAGATGGCAAAATCCAGGAGATGAGCAGATGACTGATATCCCCTCTGATCCTGAAATGAACAATCCAAGAAGGGCCACCTTTGACAGGATCAGCAGTAGGAGAGTGCGGAAAGGAGACCATATTCGATGGCAGGACCTCCGAGTTTCCTACACTTGGGATAAATCCAAATTTTCGCGATTACCGGTACAAAGAGTGCAGCTCTACACCTATCTGGATAATCTGGGGATTCTTTGGAAGGCATCCAAGGATGTGAAAGATCCTGATTACAGAAACTTTCAGGCTCCCCGAACCTTTTCTATGGGGCTTTCAGTCAATTTCTAAAAATGCTTCAGAGGTAAAAGTTCAGAAGAAAAAATAAAGCATTTCTCATAGGATTTCGCTCCAAGTACTTCTGTTCCGGCGGCTGGTTACCGTCACCTCTGAAGAATTGAATTTGAATAAACGATTAATCAAACAAATGAAAATGAAAAATATTAAATCACTACTAATGGGAATTTTACCGCTCTTCACTTTGGGCGCCTGTGAAAATTTCCTGGATGAAAAACCGGATCAAACACTGGTTATTCCACAGACATTGGATGATTTCCAAGCACTCTTGGATGCAGAGCCTAGATCCATGAATTCAAGCTCGAAAATGGGTTTTTTAGCTTCCGATGAGGCTTTAATCAGTAATAATTTGCTTAACCTGATGACCTTGGAAGAAAGTGGGGCCTATTTCTGGGAAAAGGATATTTACCCCCCTGATAATGCAGGGGTAGACTGGGCCTTTTCTTACCAAAAAATCTTTTATGCCAACAATGTATTGGAAGGGCTTCTGGATTATGCTCCCAAAACTCAGGAAGAGGAGAGAAGAGCGTTGGATCTGAAGGCCTCAGCACGATTTTACAGAGCTATGGGACATTTTTCTTTGGTCCAGCAATTTGCAGAGCCCTATGTACCTAATCAAACTCAACAAAAAGGAATACCAATCCGAAGAGATGCGGATATTAATGCTTCAAGCCCTGTATTCCCTTTAAGAGAGGTCTATGACTTCATTATTGAAGATTTGGAATTTGCCAGAACAGAGTTGCCAGATTTTCCTGAGATCCCTACTCGTCCTTCGAGATGGGCGGTAGAGGCCTTACTTAGTCGAATATTTCTTTCGATTCAAGATTATGAAAAGGCTTTTGAACATTCTGCCAATGCCTTAGCTATCAGGAATTCGCTTTTGGATTTTAATGAATTGGACTTAAGTCTCAGATACAGATTTTCCCGATTCCATAAGGAGGTGATTCATTACAATAAGATGTATTCGGGAAGGTTTACAGTCAATAATCAAATGGTGATCAATCCTGAAGTTTATGAGTTATATGATTCCTTGGACTTACGAAAAACTGTTTATTTCAGTTCAAGTCCCGTGAAGGGAATGTATTCTCTCACGGGAAGGTATACCGGAGATGCTTTTTTGTTTACAGGTCTGGCTACAGATGAAGTTTTATTGGATCACGCCGAAGCCGCAGCCAGATTAGGAAGAGAGGACCAGGCATTAAACGACTTGAACTATTTGCTGGAGCACCGATTTCAATCTGGGGCCTTTACCCCGTTGGTTGGGGTTTCTGGGAAGGAACTGCTTCGAAGAATTATCGAGGAGCGTAGAAAAGAGTTGGTATTTCGGGGAATTCGTTGGTTGGATTTAAGGCGCTACAACCAAGACCCGGATTTGGCCATTACCATAGACCGCAGTTGGAATAACTCTGAAAGTATCTTGCTCCCGAATTCAGAAGGCTATGTATTTCCAATTCCTCCACGTGAGCTAAGATGGAATGATTTACTGTAACAAAGGGAGGGCCTAGGCCCTCCCCGGTAAAGGACTTACTGTCCCAGGAACTCAAATGTTCCCTCTTTCACCATTGGCGCGGTGATTGAAGGGGCAGTTCGAGTACAAACCTCTTCACTTTCGTTACAGAGGTAATCTTGACCTATTTGCAGGTTTTCCACATTAATCCAGTTGCTACCGTCAAGACCGTATTCTGGCTGAGGTTTATCTGGACTTGTGAAAGCCACAGCTGCAAATGCCCCCAGCACCAAAGCCAGTGCTGGAAGCAGTTTTGAAAGTTTATTCATCGTTTTGGACCCTTTTTTAACGCATCAAAAAGGGACAAACCGTTTTGGTTGTTTGCCTACTCTAACAAGGGTTTTCGGCATCTCCCTGGAGGAGGTTCACCGGTATTGGCTTGTCTCTCACCCAAACCATCGAGAGAAATGAACTTCCGTATTTTAACTATATTTATCTCACTTTTTGCAGCCTTACTTGCAGGTTTTCAGGCTGCCGGGCCAGCCTCCACAGCTGGCCCTCTTTTTCTCTAACCTTTGAGGTTTTCCAAACCTCGAAGGTTTTAGAAGAAAGCCAAAAACTCTTTTCCCTAGGCATGATCTAATACTCTTCTAAATTTGAATTCAATATGATCAATTACAGGATTGGCAAAATGAAAATAAACAGCTTCATTATTTCTGTAAACTCCGTCCTCATGCCTTCAGTCCACCATTCTTTTACACTGGACAAATGGGTAATCACAAGCGAAACCTAAGTCAAGCAGTTTACCCCACTTTAAACTTTACACTTTAAACTTTACACTTTAAACTTTACACTTTAAATTTTTCACTTTAAACTCCTCATCCCCCAAATTCCCACAACGATAAGTCCCAGATTTAAATAGAAATGCCCTGACCAACCCAAACTCTCGATAAGTCCCGCACAATTACAAGGAACCCTAGGAAAAGCTCCCACCCAAATCAAGCCCACATAGGTGATAAATACTGTCAATATCAACATGCTTCCCAAGTATCCCCACCATCGTGTAACTGAAAAGAGCAGGAGCAGGGAAATCAGCAGCTCTGCCATAGGAATGGAATAACTCAAAATTTCTGCTAATTCTGCAGGAAATGGCTGATTATGAAAAGCTTTCCTGCTGCTTCCAAAATTGATAACCTTTTCCAATCCCGTATATGTCCACACCAACACTAAAAGGGACCTGATACCTAGCTCAATATCTAATCTTTGTATATCCATCACTTTAAATTTTGAAACATCTACCTTCCCAGATAAAGAAATTCTTATCCTCCTAAGAAAATCTGTTCTGATTGAAGGAAATATAAATTTCCAGAGACTTCATTGTTAAAATCAACAGAAACCCACAGACAGTCAGTTGAGAACGATAAACAACCTCTTAAATCACACGAAAGCAATTCTGATTAAGATGGGTAGACACCTGGGAGCAGAATTTTTACCAGTAGTTTTAGGAGACTTTTTTTATAGTTTGAAAATTATTTTTAATTTCATGCCACTTGCAAGTAATTTGGTTTGGTACCATTGCTGTACTCGGTGGACAAGAATCATTTTTGAATTGTCTTTTCTTAGTGGATTTAAATCTCTTGTTAATCCCTGACATTCAATTGAAACCCATAAGGGAGTCCGAGCCTTTTCTTTGCGAAAAGAATTGGAAAGAATGCAACTAGTGGATTTTCCCGAATGCCAGGGCTTTTTGATCAATATCTAACCTCTGAAAAAAAGGAAAATAATTTATGCTCAGGATATCATGGTGTTTACCGGAAGATCCAGGTCATATGCTTACAAGATTTTAAGACAAGTGAGAGAGAGTAAGGGGAAGTCTAAGCATAATTTGGTTACGATTCAGGAATTTGCGGATTTTCACCATATCCCCGTCAATGAGATTTTAGAAACATTATTTGGTTGACTCCAATAAAAAGGATCTGCATTGGCAGATCCTGATCTTGGGATGTTAACCCCACCGGATTGACGACCCGGTATATGGCCTTTTCTCGGCTAAATAAATAAGTTGAGGCGAAATAGAACCTTAGTTACTCTTTGGCTCCTGCTAAAATCGCCTGATTGATTGGCAAAGGAATTTTGGGATTTGCTGATTTCCCCTACAAAATTCCTAATAGCTGGTTAGAGTGGTGGAACACTCACTGGTTAAACTGGTGGTGAATACTTTTTCACCTGGCCTTCTGGAGGGGCTCAAATGCCTGATTTTAATCTGTTTGATTGCCTCCTGGCTTTCCATAAGTTGTTTTGATGTAAACATTGTTTGATGATTTGATGAAAATGAAAAGTATCATTGCTCAGTTTTTAAATCAACAAAATCCAATAAACGACCAGAGTATTGCCATAGAAGGCTTATTCAAATGGATGAGAGACTCTCCCGTTATTTTTTTGTGGTCACTTTGGTTTGCTTACCTATTCGTAGATTGGATGATCAGGCTCTTGGGAAATATGACCATTGCCCCTTTTCCCATAATCTTTTGGAATTTCCTGGGCTGGGGCATCATCAATCAGTTTTGGTTTCTGGTATTTCTACCCAATGCCTGTTTTCAAAGAAAATGGAAATCGGAACTGCTAATTTTAATTTCGCTTTTCAGCTTTTACGCTTTTTGGAAATTTTACTTGATAACCTTTCTTACTCCCTCAAAAATTGAAGTGGGCTCTTTTCTTCTGAATGAAAGTGCCAGATCTCTTCAGTTTTTACTCAATACCTTGGCGCTCTGGGGATTCTATGTGCTTGCTGTATCCCAGGATAAATTCAAAGCCATGGAAATCAAGTTAATCAGACTTCAAATTGAACATAAGTCCCTCCAATTAAGCCCACATTTTACACTGAATATGCTAAGCCAATTTTCAGCTTCAATCTTGAACCTTTCTCGGGATTTATATCAGTATATGTCCAAATTCACTGAGGTCCTTTCTTACAGTTATAAAAAACCGACAACCCATAACTCTCTGGCTCAGGAAATCACCAGTATGAAAAGTTATCTGAACTGTCAAAAATTCAGATTTGGAGAAAAACTCCATTTTCTGGTACTGAATAGGTTCAGCCAAGATCAGCTAAGCCAACTTCCATTGCCTAAATGGACATTGATGACCTTGTTGGAAAATGTATTTAAACACGGAGACTTTACTAACGAAAACAACCCATGCAGCATGACATTTCAAATTTCTGACTCAGGGAAAGGGCCACTTTTTTCATTTTCCTTATATAATCCCATCGATATCCAGGTGTATTCTCAATTCTCTGAATTTGGTATTGAAGCAGTCAAACGGATTTTAACTTATTATCATCCTGATCATTTCAATTTATACACCTTTAGAAACTCTTTGGAATTCAGCCTTTTATTATATATAGATTATGGAACCAATTTTGAAAGTAGGTCTATTGGATGATGAAAATCATCCCCGAATTTTGTTGACGGAAATCATCGGATCTATTCCGGGATTTGAGATTTCATTTTCCTTAGACGACCCATTCAGAGCTTTAGAATTATTACAAAACAGAGCAGCTGATATCCTAATCACCGATATCAAAATGCCCGGCTTTTCAGGATTAGAACTTTCAAGGAAAATCAATCATTTGGAAATCCCCATTATCATCTGTTCTGGTCATACTGAATTTGGAGTGGAGAGTTTTAAAGTCAATGCAATTCACTTCATTTTAAAGCCCCCCGGTATGATTGAGGTTTCTGAAGCTTTGGATAAAGCCCGTTCTATCATTTCAAAGACCAAATCTCCTGAAAAGGAATATCATCAAGATTTTATTTTGGTTCGGGAGTTGGGTGAATTCAAACACGTCTTTATCAAGCCACTGGATATTAAATATATTGAGCAAAAAGGAGAATTAACCTGGATCTATTTAGACTCAGGGGAATTTATTAGAACAAGGAACAGGCTTTATGCAACAATAGAGAAAGTCAACCGCCCTTATATCTTTAAAATTCACCGATCCTTTGCTGTCAATTACCTGAAAATAAAATCTTTGGATCAAGGTTATTGTCACTTTGAAGAAAATATTAAAGTACCTATTGGTAGGGAATATCGCCAGGAATTTGTAGAATTTCTCAAATCAAAAACTCTCACTTAAATTCTTGTATGCCAAAGCATTTTCTTCTCTTCATACAAAGTTAATCCTATGCCAAAACATATCAATTCCGGCAGGATCAATTCCCTTAAAGGAAGCAAGGGGGATTTTCCCTGCTTTGATCTCCTATCGTAGGATTTGTAATCCGATACAAACAAAACATCAATCCATCAGCCACAGCGTACAAGTTCTTGCTGGCGATGAGATTTTTTTCCAAACGGAGAATGTGCCCCAGCGCTGGGCGGGGATTGGTGTACCATGATCCGTGGGTCAAAACCCCTGCCTAGCCGTGGCTGGGCTACTATAATTTGCGCTCCTTTGGAGCTTTGAAAAAGGGTCCAGTTCGAAGGAGTTATAAGTCGCAGCGCGACGAAATATTATATAGCCAGAGATTTCAATCTCTGGAATTTAAAAAGGTTATGAATTTTTCGATGTAGTCCCATAGGGACGGCCGATAAAAATGGTTATTTGAAAGGACAATCCTAAATGGGAAATTAATCTTATCTTCTTGTAGGTGTATTTCTACTTTCTTCCATACCTACGGCATGGATTAGGATCGATGATCATTTTTGCTACCGAGCTAAAATCCCTACGGGATTGGGTATTCCCTCAATGTTTTTCGGATATTTTGCTGGCACGGTGATATCGAATCCAGACAAAGCCCATGCGCCAGCACTGGATTGATTATCGTTCAAACATTTACCCCGGGTTTCACCCAGGCCTGTGCGACTTTGGCGTGGCAATTAAAGAAATTAAATTTTTGATCTCAATGCCTTAAATCATAGCAGGATCAATTCCCCTTTTAAAGGGGGTAAGGGGGATTTTTAAATTAACTGGTCCTAAAAATAGTTTACAGGTTCTGGTCCACTCCCCTCCTCCAGGAGGGGCTGGAGGAGGTCAGGATCTTCCCTTTGTCCCTTTGACTCTTTTAAATAATTCCTTTCTGATCAACTTATGCAATTCAATGTATATTCGGAACTCCATAGATTGACGCTCTTCTCCAAAAAACCTATTAGCCATCATATGAATGTGATTCCCTACAACCCTGAACCTCTCTTCCTCTTCTTTCTTTAGATTTAGCAGGTTTAGGAAAAGGGATTCATAGTTTTTCTCCCATCCTAATTCCAGAAAGGAACCCATAAAATCCAAATCTATGGAATTTTGGAGTAAATCTTTTTTTTGCTCATAGGGAATAGACTTGACTTTTAATTGTAGAAATCTAAATGCTCCTTCCTTGGAAAATGTCTTTTGAATCAATTTGCTCCATAATTTCAAGCTGATTGCTTGAAAAAAACGATTTCGAAGCTCTTCATCCCGGTAAAATTTAATCGCTTCAATCAATAATTGGGATTCTAAATGGAAGAGCTCTTCAGATATTTTATAAGTTTCAGCCCCGTATTTTTTGATTTCGGGATAATATGGTCTCAACTCAATGGAATAAAAGGAATTCCTGACTTTCCCATAACCCAACCAGAATAATTCTTTTTTCTGCTGGGAATTGACCCTTAAAAACCGAATTCTGACCTGAATGCAGCCAGACTCAGGATAGACTAAAAAGTACCAAACGATTTTCTGTACTGAAACATACTCGATCAATTCCCTGGAGAAATAATAAATCAAGAAATCCCATAAATCCTCTTCATGAATTTTGATTAAAAAATACAAGGACTCTTTATCCTCGGATGAAATAGAATTGATAAAACCCTCCCAGCTCCATTCCTTTTTTTCTCTGCTGAAATTAATGGCAAATTCAGGGTAGATAGTACGGGCAGATTCCTTTGAAATATAACTGTTATCTTCCAGCCAAATAGGATCTGAAAGAGTGAGTTTATTCTTTTTTCTCAGCTCTTCCCAAAAAATCTGTAACTCTTCGTTTTTCTCCCAATTGATAAGTAACTCTCTGTCAAAAATTCCGATTTTTATCGGACATGGAATTTGGTTTCTGATGAGCCACTGTTCAAGATCTTTTCTGACTGAAAACCATTCTGCGTAAATTTTCCATTTTCTGCACTGTAAAATCAGATTACCCCATTGAAATTGAGGGCTGTGTGGAATAAAAGACTTAGATTGAAACTCATAGATCCCTAACCTATAGGACTGTCCTTCATTTAGTTCCCAGATCAACTTGATTAAAGGATGGGATATTTCTCTCCCATTTAAAGGGTGGGTGACTACAGGAACAACTCTTTTACCGGTGCTTAGTTGATAAATCAAGATGTTACCCTCCCTAATTCCCAGTTCTAAATCACAAAGTGAAATTGCCCCGGGGTCAGATTCCCTCATTGGACTGATGTAATATTGGAATAATGGGGCTGTCTGACAGATTCCTTGGACATTGCCGGATTCCACAATTTTTAGTTCTGCGTAAATAATGTCTTGATTCCGGAAAACAGTGTCTCTTATTTCCTTTTGACAATTCAATATTGGGCCATAGCGATTGAACCTCCCAAAATAGCTGAATGGCTTGTTACAAACTAGGTTTTCAACCAAAAGCCTGCCTCGATTACATTTTCTAATTAGGAAGTTGAGATCGTAAATTGCATCTGAAACAGGTTTGTTTGTTAATCTGCTTTTTAAATCAA
>Ga0189275_100519_pt1 | contig 13162 bp, 12 predicted proteins | sample N19A6minimetaG_FD_130329 | JGI IMG/M metagenome (GOLD analysis project Ga0189275, IMG submission 130329) | Marine microbial communities from the Costa Rica Dome - N19 A6 mini metaG | ecosystem: Environmental > Aquatic > Marine > Oceanic > Photic zone | place: Costa Rica: the Eastern Pacific...
AAAAGAGCAAACATCACTAAATGAATCAGGTAGAGTTTTCCCACAACTTAGAATAATAAAAGCGATTCCAAGTTTTATGCGGCTGTAAGCCGGTACGATCACTAAATCTAGAATCCCATCAGTGTTTTTGGATTCAGGTGAAATAACATACTTTCCTCCTTCAATTGCTCCATTGGCAACAGCAACTAACCAGACTTTTTTGCTCAATTTCTCACTATCAATAACTCCATTTATTTGAAAAGGGCGCGCAGTTAGAAAAGCTTTTAAGCCTGCAACAGTATATTTGATCATTCCCTTGAGGGACCTGAATTGCGATGCGTAATAGTTAGTTAAACTATCGAAACCAATCCCCGCAGTATTGACAAAAATTTGGTCGTTAACTACGGGGATATCAACGTGCAAAATTTCTCGTTTAAGAATAACATTTAAATAATACTCGATATTCTGCTTTGTTTTTAACCCGATAGATTTTGCAAAATCGTTACCACTTCCAACAGGAATAAGTCCCATCAAAGCCTTAGAACCATGAACTCCTCGAGCGACACTTTGAGCGGTACCATCTCCACCACAGGCAACAACCACTGAAGATTTTTTTGCGGATTCAAAACTAATAGAAACTATTTCTTCAGGCTTGAAAACATAAATGATTTCACAGTTCGCTAGAGTTCGATGGATCAATTCCTCCGATTCCCGAATTAATTGTTCGGATCGGGATGAGTTAGATCGGACATTTACAATGAGTGTATAAGAGGTCAAAACGGGCATTTAATGTTCTGCGAAGTAAGAATATAATCTTTAATAACATTATTGCGATTTCTAAGTTAACTTCACTGCTTCAATATTTAAACAAACGGCATAGCACTCTGGAAACGATAGATAATATTTTAGCGGCATTTTCATCCTTCATGTGGGGAACGCCTTTGGTTGTTCTTTTAGTAGGCGGAGGATTATTTTTTCTTATTTACTCACGATTTATACCTTACCGGTACTTTTTTCATTCCATAAATATTCTTCGGGGAAAGTACGACGATCCTAACGATCCGGGAGATATTAGTCATTTCGAAGCTTTGGCAAGTGCTCTTGCAGCAACTGTGGGATTAGGAAACATCAGTGGAGTTGCAGTAGCTATTGCTATTGGTGGACCCGGCGCTGTTTTCTGGATGTGGATTAGCGCAATAGTGGGAATGGCAACGAAGTTCTTCACATGTACACTTTCCATTATGTATAGAGGTAAAGACACCAATGGCGATATTCAGGGTGGAACCATGTATATGATTATGGAAGGGCTTGGAAAAAAGTGGAAACCATTAGCGGTTCTTTTTGCTGTGGCAGGATTATTCGGACCATTGCCAATCTTTCAAGCAAATCAGGTTACACAGATTGTAAGAGATTTTCTTCTAGTTCCGAACGGGCTAACAGATCCTGCGAATCACTTTTCTACCGACTTAATAAGTGGAATCGTGATCTTGTCAATTGTCTCATTAGTGATTTTTGGAGGTATAAAAAGAGTAGGAAAAGTAGCCTCCAAAATGGTGCCGGCTATGGTTGTTATTTATGTAGCTTGTGTTTTGGTGATTATTGGAATTAATATTGATCTGCTTGGAAGTACTTTCGCTTTAATTTTTACAGATGCTTTTACTGCTAATTCGGCAATGGGTGGAGCTCTTGGCGCTTTGATCGTTACCGGAGTTAGAAGAGCGGCATTCTCAAACGAAGCAGGAATTGGTACGGCGACGCTTGCTCACGGAGCTGCAAAAACCAAAGAACCTGTTCGTGAAGGGTTGGTTGCTATGATGGGACCATTTATTGATACGCTCGTTGTTTGTACAATGACCGCATTAGCAATTTTGGTAACAGGAGTTTGGCAATCAGGTGATGATAACGGAATTACACTGACTGCTTCAGCATTTGAAGCGGCGCTTGGACCATATGGTGTTTATCTGTTGATCTTCTGTGTACTGATATTTGGATTCAGCTCGCTGTTTACCTATTCGTATTACAGTACCAAGTGTCTTGGTTTCTTAATCGGCGCAGACAAGCAGAAATACTTCAACTTCTTTTATGCGGCTGCAATTATTTTTGGTTCCGTTGCAACCATTAACGCCGTATTAAACTTCACGGATGGAATGTTTGCCTTGATGGCAATCCCTACCATGACAGTGGCAATATTACTTTCACCAAAAGTAATGGAAGCGGCCAAAGATTACTTCGGAAGAATGGAGAAGAAAGAGATTTTGTAGGTTTACTCAGGAAGAAAGTGTCTTGAATAGGTTCTTTCAATGGGTAGTTCATTGCTCTGATAGAATTTGGCGATCTGAAAAAGTTTAAAATTTTTAGTGTCAATAATTCTGTCAGAGTTACCACTTCTTAACTTTAAAAATCAACTAACCGACAAAGTGATCGATTTGGAGAAACTTACTGGAAGTAAAACCAATGAAGGGGAAACCTGGGTATATTTTCCTCCAGCTGATTATAAAGACCTTCCGTTAGAGCACAAAGACCAACTTTTTTATTTAGACAAAGAATCGACAGATATAGTTTATAAAACTGCTGATACTTACAATGTAATTTGCGGAGATGACGGTTGGGGAAACAAGCCATTCAGTGGAGGCTGCTACAAAAATGTTGAGCGAATAGAAAGATGGGCTAGCGAAGAAGCTTTAAAAAAATGGATGTATAAATGTGGAGTTCCATTCAAATCTGAAGTTTTATTACTTCCGGTATTTGCACCCAAAGATCAACCAATGCTACAAACAACCTGGAAAATGGCTGTAAAATATGCAGAGATATTTTTCAGTTACGACAATTTGATAATTCTAGACCCGAAACTAAAGTGGTGTCTGTATTATCATCATGATGATGTCTTATATTTTGCTGAGGGGCGAACTTATTAACTCTGGAAGAGTTTGGGATTGAAGTCGTCCCGGTAAGAATTTGGTAATATTTTAAAATACGTCAACATTCATCCGTCATATTGGATGTTCAAAGTTCTTTTACCATCTTCAGGCGTTAAATCTAAAAAACTGATCATGAAAAAGCTCATCCTACTTTTAATTCCTGTATTCGTAATTTCAATATTCAGCGAAGTGACCGCACAAGCGCCAACCATCAAAGAAAAAACCAAAGGGCTTAAAGTCACAGAAGGTTATTTCGATTATTATTTTGATGAGGGTAACGATAAAATGTGGCTCAAAGTCGATAAGCTGAACGAAGAGTTTCTACATGCTAATTATCTGGCTGCGGGTGTTGGGTCTAATGATATTGGGCTGGACAGAAGCCAACAAGGTGGGCAGCGAGTGGTTTATTTCGAGAAACGCGGACCAAAATTGATGCTCATCCAGCCAAATCTGGACTATGTGGCAAAATCAGATAATGAACTTGAAAAGAAATCAGTAAGAGAAGCGTTTGCATCATCGGTTATTCATGGTTTTAAAATTGAAGCCGAAGAAAATGGTTCCTACCTGATCGATTTGACTCCTTTTTTAATCGACGACTCACATAACGTTTCTGGACGATTAAGAGGAATGGGAGAGGGTTCTTACAGTTTGGATAAAAACAGATCAGCTTTATATGCAGAAGGCACCTTCAACTTTCCGATGAATACAGAATTTGAGGTGATGCTGACTTTTTCAGGAAATCCAACCGGTAGATATTTGCGTTCTGTTGCTCCTGATGCAAACTCCATCACCGTAAGAACACATCATTCTTTTGTGCAACTTCCGGATGACAATTACGAGCCGAGAGAATTTGATCCTCGTGGTGGGTTTTATGCAACTTCTTATCAGGATTATGCAACCCCAATCGGCGAGCCAATGGTTAAAAGGTTTATAAACCGTCACAGATTGCAAAAGAAAAATCCGGGTGCAGCGGTAAGTGAAGCTGTTGAGCCTATCGTTTATTATTTAGATAATGGAACTCCTGAGCCGGTTCGCGGGGCGCTACTGGATGGAGCTCGCTGGTGGAATCAGGCTTTTGAAGCAGCGGGATATAAAGATGCTTTTCAGGTTAAAGTGCTTCCGGATGATGCGCATCCTTTAGATATTAGATACAATGTAATTAACTGGGTTCACCGCTCAACAAGAGGGTGGTCGTACGGTGGTTCAGTTACAGATCCAAGAACAGGCGAGATCATTAAGGGAAATGTATTACTAGGTTCACTTCGTGTGCGTCAGGATTATATGATTGCTCAAGGTTTACTAGCTCCTTTTGAAGAGGGAAATGAAGACGATCCCAGAATGTTGGAAATGGCGTTGGCTAGAATTCGTCAGCTTTCAGCACATGAAATAGGTCATACACTGGGAATTTATCACAACTTTGCATCTAGCGTTAATGGCAGAGAATCTGTGATGGATTACCCGCACCCAAAAGTGGATATCAAAAACGGGGAATTGGATCTGAGTGATGCTTATGATGTTGGTATCGGAGATTGGGACATTGTAACGATCAAGTTTGGATATCAGGATTTCTCAAATGGAATCAATGAAAAAGAAGCGCTTAATAAGATTCTGGAAGCGGCCCATTTAGATGGACTAAAATATATTTCTGACAGCGATGCTCGTCCACAGGGAGGAGCTCATCCTTACGCACATTTATGGGAATATGGAAAAGATCCGGCAACTCAACTTTCGCACATTTTGGAAGTAAGAAAAATTGCTTTGGATAATTTCGGAGAAGCAAACATCAGAAAAGGAACTTCCATGTCTGAATTGGAAGACGTGCTGGTTCCGATCTATTTATTCCACAGATACCAACTTGAGGGGACTGTTAAGTTGATTGGTGGGCTGGATTATTACTACAAGCTTCGTGGAGATAATCAGCCAAATCCGGAGATCGTTGACGCAGCAACTCAACGAAAGGCGCTGAATGAAATGTTGAAAGCTATTGATCCAAAAGTACTGGCTGTGCCAGAGAGTTTATTAGATCTGATCCCTACCAGACCCGCAGGAATTTCATCATCCAGAGAGTTATTCAGAGGGAATACAGGACCAAGCTTAGATGCACTCGGAATAGCTGAAACAGCCGCAGAATTATCTGTCAGCTTGATCTTAAATCCTCAAAGGGCAAATCGTTTAGTAGAATACGGCGCAAGAGATAACAATCTTACTCTTCAGGAAACCATTGAAGAACTAATGGACGCCAGCTGGAAGAAGAAAAAAGACAGAGGATATTTAGGCTCTATTCAGGATGTTGTAAATGCGGTTGTAACAAAGAATCTGATAGAACTTCATGCTTCAGGACAATCGAATCCCTTAACCAAAGCTATTGTAGCTTCAGAGTTGGTAAAGCTATCAGAGATGATTGCGGAGCGATCAAATGATCCAATGGCTTTACATGCTTCTATGATTATAGATAGTTATTTAGATGATCCGTCTGAATTTGAATCTCCAAGAACTCTGCCGGCTCCTCCGGGTTCGCCAATTGGTTCGGGACCGATGTTTTATTGTGAGTTTTAATTTTTGCGAGCAAAGCGAAGCAATCTCTGTCTACAATTTCAATTGTACTGATGAGATTGCTTCATTCGTGCTCCGCGTACTCATTCGCAAATGAAAATTATTCCACCTGAAATATTACTCGAAGCTTATGCTCAGGGGATTTTTCCGATGGCGGATTCAAGAGAAGACGAAGAGGTAGATTGGTATTCCGCCCGAAAACGTGGTGTGATTCCTTTGGATGAATTCCATATGACAAAGAATGTACTACGGATTATTCGTCAGGGTAGATTTGAAGTGAGACTCGATAAAAATTTCAGAGAAGTAGTAAAAGCGTGTGCTGATCGGGAAACTACTTGGATCAATGACCTAATTATTAATTCCTATGATATCTTAAACCAATCCGGAAACGCGCACTCGGTAGAGGTGTATAAAGAAGGAAACTTGGCCGGAGGATTATATGGGGTGTCTTTGGCTGGTGCGTTCTTTGGTGAAAGTATGTTCAGAATAGAAAAAGAAGCAGATAAGGTAGCTCTGTATTATTGTCACCAGATCTTAAAGGAGAACGGATTTACACTTTGGGATACTCAATTCTATACGGAACACTTAGGCAGATTTGGTTGTAAAGAAATTGAAGCAAAAGAATATGAGCGGATGCTGGAAGAAGCACTTAAAATTGAAGCAGAATTCACACTGTAAATCAATCAGCAAAATCAGAGATCCAAATTAGTGTAATCAGTGATCAAAAAAAACCGCATTTGAATTCAATCAAATACGGTTCTGATATGATTTCGGTCTATAGTTTAGTATTCGGTTACTACAACTTGTTCAAGGGCTTTCTCGCGGGAGATCTGTCCCCGGTCTAACTGATCCAGCACTGACTTCTTAAGTTGGAAGTCGATACGCTCAGGGATGTCTTCATAACGGCCTCTGAGGTTGACGGTGGTAAGAATGTACTGATCAGGCTTTACAGAGCTAACCGTTCTTCCATAGTCTACTAAATACTCTTTTATATTACCTTTCAGTTGAGCATACGCTTCATTAACATTAGCTAAAAACTCGGCTTCTTTTTCATCCTGTTCTTTTGCATCAGGAGCATCTCTCGAATCTGTTCTTATATACGTTCCGGTTACAGTAATTCCGGAAACACGACCAAATAAACGATTATTAGTTCTGTAACTGGCATCCAGATTAAAAATAGCTCCAAAGTTATCCAGCATCAGATAGCTAACATTACCACTAATACGGAAAGACTCCTCAGGTTGATCTCTTAAAGCAGTTTCAAAAATGTTGCTCATAACTTTAAGATCGAGGTATTCTTTGTCTTCGGCGGAAGCCATATTAATCTGTTTAACAAGGTCATTCTCACTTAATTTCCCGGAACGGTAATCATCTAAGTCTTTTTTCTTGATGGCTCCGGAAATAACAGGAAGTTGCTTTAACTCTTGCTTAGCTAATTTTTCTCTGTTCGAAGAATATACAATTCGATTAAAATCACTTTTTGACTTAGATCCATAGATAACCATTACACTTTCCGAGGGTTTTAATTGCCCAATGCTGGTAGCGTAATCCTTAAGGAACTCAGTAATTCTAATCTTTACATTTTCTTCACTTACGTCTGAGTTTTCCTCAGATGAAAATTCAGAGCTGTAATAAAAAGAATTAGAAGAGGAAGTATTAGTAGGTGAAATTTGGTAAACGAGAGATCCAGAGCTACTTACGACATTAAAAATAATTCCAAATCCTGGTAAATAGGTTCCTCTGATGTTTCCTGTTCGGTTGAAATCAGAAAAAGCAAAAGTGGCGGTTGAACCTTCAAGCTTATTATTATAGGTTTTAAACATCTCTCCGAGAATATTCTCCATGATCTTTATATCACGGTTCATTCGATTGGCATCAAAACTTTGAGCCAAAGCAACAGACGAGGTTAAAAGTATAATTAATAATGCGGGTAATATTTGTTGTATTCGTTTCATGGTTTGTCCTTGTTTAATTTCCATAACTAACAGTTTGTATTATTTCGCCTAATACCTGTTCGTTTTCTCGAAAACGCGTAAACGTGTTTTCTTTAAGATCTTCTAAGCCGGAGCTGATAAGTCGTAAATCATTTGTTCTTTGGCTTTCCAAGTAGGAAGCAAAGCTTGCAAAAGTCTCCTCGAGTTGAATGTTCTGTTGTTCCTGGGCATCTGCTACTACTTGCTGAACCAATGCCACGTTATCACGCTGAATTTGCTGAACAATTTGTTCAACCTGAGCAGCAGAGAAAGTTTTTTCAGTTGTAGGAATTTCTCCAAAACCCAACTGTACTCCGGCATCTGTATAAGAAACATTCAAACCGGTTAGTGCTCCTGTAACAATAAATACAAAAGCTAAAACAGCAACTCCAAAACTCGCCTGCGCAAATGCATTTTTTGGAGTAAGGGAGTTAAGTATACTTTCCCAGAATCCTTCAGACGAAGCTTTTGTTGGTTCCATAATAACCAGCTGTTCAGCCGGGTCCTGTACAGGAAGATGGTGTAGAAAAGACTGAGTTTCAGTGAGTTCTTCAAATTCTTGTTTCAGATCATCATGTTGGTTGATAAAGTCCAGAAGTTCAGACTTCTTTGCCTCATCCAGCTCACCATACATGTAATCCATTAAGAGTAATCGCGCTTGTTCTTTATTCATAATTGAACACCTCTTTATTGATATTCCAGGAGTCGAACGTTTTTTTCAGCGCTCGTAATCCATAATACATTCTTGACTTTACTGTGTTAATTGGTTCATCTAAAATATCTGCAATCTCCGGGAAGGTTAATCCTTCATATTCTTTCATGATCACTACTACCCGTTGGTCGTTGGGTAACTGAAGCAAGGCTTTATGAAGCAGAACCAATCCTTCATTCCGCAATACTTTCGAATCTGCTGATGAAGCAGTTTCCGTTTGAGGAGCAACTTTTAATGTTTCGTAAGAAGTAGCTCTTTTTCTGCCAACTCTCTTTAATTCATCCAAGCAAAGGTTGTTTGCTATTCGATATAACCAGGAACTGAATTTGTTCACATCATCCAAAGTATCCAGCTTTTGGTATGCTTTGATGAACGTTTTCTGAGTGATTTCAGCGGCGTCGTCACTGCTGGCAAAGTAGCGATATGCAAAGTGATGAATCTTACCTTGCCACCGACCAACCAGCGTATTGAACGCCTGATGATTTCCTCCCAGAAAATCCTGAACTAATCGTGCGTCTTCCATTTTATCGTATTGCAATTTCCTTTTCCCGAAGTTGTTTTCAGGTATAGGACGAGTATGGTTTCAATATAGTTTTATTGTTCGAGAAGAATATTTTTTCTTAAAGGTGAAAGGTGAAAGGTGAAAGGTGAAAGGTGAAAGGTGAAAGGTGAAAGGTGAAAAGTGAGTTTGAAAACTAAAAAAAATTATTTCCGCTAACCGCTAACCGCTAACCGCTAACCGCTAACCGCTAACCGCTAACCGCTAACCGCCGTCTAAACTCTAACTCCAGCTGCTCATAATAATGATCTTCAGAAAGGTTCAGGTTTGACAAAGAAATTCCCAGTAAACGAACCTGACGATTTCCCACATCAGTATCTTCCAAAAGTTGACGTACAACGGTAGAAATTTGATAATGGTCATTGGTATAATTCGGCACAGATTGGCTACGTGTTATCGTATCAAAGTTCTTATACCGAACTTTCAGTGTGATGGTTTTCCCTTTTGCGTTGATCTTTTGCATTCCTACAGAAATAGACTCTGCCAACTCATCCAGAAAAGTAGTGATCCAAGTCAAATCACCTTTATCATCGGAGAAAGTGCGTTCCTTCCCATAAGACTTTCGTATTCGATGAGGTTTTACTTCTCTGTTGTCAATCCCTCTGCAAATTCGGTAATAGTACCTGCCGGATTTCCCGAATGCTTTAACCAGATCAATCTCGTTCCATTCTTTCAGATCAGCTCCGGTTTTGATACCAAGCGAATGCATTTTCTTTTGAGTGGCTTTTCCTACTCCGAAGAATTTTTTGATATCTAAACCTTCCAAAAACTCTCCAGCTTCTTCGGGGGGAATAAGTGTCAATCCGTTTGGCTTGTTATAATCAGACGCGACTTTAGCAATGAACTTGCAGTAAGAAACACCTGCTGAAGCAGTAAGCTGAGTTTTTTCCTGAATCTTTTCCAGAATCTCTTTTGCAATAAGTGTTGCCGATTTCATTCCTTTATGATTCTCTGTCACATCCAGAAACGCTTCATCCAAAGAAAGAGGTTCGACGAGATCCGTGTATTCAAAAAAGATCTCACGAATTTGTTGAGAGGCTAATTTGTAAGCATCGAACCTGCCTTTAACAAAAATGCCATGGGGGCAAAGACGGGCTGCTTGCGAACAAGGCATTGCAGAATGAACGCCAAATTTTCTGGCTTCGTAACTGGCAGTTGAAACCACACCACGCCCATTAGGAGAGCCACCAACAATAACCGCTTTTCCACGAAGAGCCGGATTATCCCTTTGCTCCACAGCGGCAAAAAAGGCGTCCATGTCTATGTGGATAATCTTCCGGATATGTTCTAGTTGGATCATTACATGTATTATACATATAAATTAATTCAGAAGGAATTGAAGACCAATGTTATTTCGTTAAAATTATTCGCAAACATGGATTACTCAAGCTATTTGCGGAAATAACAGAAAATCTACTTTATAGCATCTTCTATTAAGATATCACCTGAAACAAAATCGAATGTTTTACCAATAGTATTATCATTATTGAGACATGCCGTGATAACTGAAGCTACATCCTCACGAGGTATTTCATTTTGGGATGATGAATCCGGTGATATTGAAATACATCCTGTTCCTTTTTTATTTGTCAGGCTTCCCGGCCGAATAATTGTGTAATCAAGATTTGAGCGTTTCAAATTCTGATCAGCGTAAAACTTTGCGATCATATAAGGTTTTATGGGCGATTTATCCCATACTTCACGATCATCTGCATTGATCACGCTAACTATTAAAAACCGCTGAATATTATTTTTTTCCGCAGCCTCCATACATTTAACAGCAGCGTCCAAATCAATTTCCAGAGTTTTATCATAATCGGTTTTTCCACCTGATCCTGCTGTAAATACAATAGAATCTGCGTTTTCAAATGATTTAGAAAGGTCTTCGACGGAATCTTCCAGATCTCCCATTATTGTTTCCACACCGATATTATCAAAAAATGATTTTTGGTCCTCTTTTCTAATCATGGCAATAGGTTTCATGCCATCTTGATCGGATAATTGTTTTGAGAGAATTCTTCCGATGCCTCCATTTGCTCCTACTATCAGGGTATTCATAATGCTTTAATCTTATTTAGTTGAATTACTTTATTCTTTTAACAAGATGTGCTCTGATATAGTTGGCAAATATCAAAACAAAGTTCATAGCCTAATAATAAAGATATAAAAAAGGTTCCGACGCAAAGCACCGGAACCGAGATCGTAAATCTTACATCCTAAATCTAAATACTAACCTTCCGCCTGAATTTCGGCAGCTATTTCTTGAACCTCATCCAGCACGCGAAGAAGATTTCCACTCCAGATCATTTCAATTTGCTCTTCGGTATAACCCCTTTTTACCAGCTCAGTAGTAACATTCAAAGTTTCAGAGGCGTCCATCCAGTCTTTAACACCACCTCCGCCATCAAAGTCAGAGCTGATACCAACATGTTCAATGCCTATCAAATCAACCATGTAATCAATATGATCAACAAAGTCGAGCACATTTACTGAAGGGGCAGTTCCCTCCGTTTCCTTTTCAATTCTAGGGCGAGCTTTTTCCTGCATCTCTCTGTAAAGAGCAAAATATTCGTTGCGGGTTTCTGTACTCATTTGTCGCATAGAATCACGACTTACCATTTCGAAGCCCATTTCTTCAGCAATTTCCTCTTCAATTTTACTAGCCGCTTCGCGATAAGCTGCGTGCTTTTCTGAATCGACATAACTTCTAAATGCTACAGTTTGTACAACACCGCCATTTTTTTTCAGCATCATCAATTCTTCATCATCAAGATTTCTACTTACAGAGGGGTCTAAAGATCTTGCGGAAGAATGAGAAGCAATTACTGGCGCTCTTGATAACTCCATAGTTTGCATATTCGCTTTCTTGGAGGGATGAGAAAGATCAATCATTATTCCCCATTTGTTCATTTCAGCGATTACTTCTTTTCCGAAATCACTTACACCGTCATGTAACCAAATATCATCTCGTTCTCCGGTATTAGAGTCACTTAGTTGACTATGGCCATTATGGGAAAGTGACATATATCGTGCTCCGCGATCATAAAACTCTTTAACACGATCTAATTCCATGCCCAATGGGTAAGCATTTTCAACACCGATCATAGCTACTTTTTTACCTGATTTATGGATTCGACGCACATCATCTGAAGTCAAAGCAAGCTCAATTTGATCGGGAGCTAGTTCTTCAGTTAAACGGTGAATGGCATCAAATTTAGAAACCGCGTTTTCATAAGCAGCATCAAATCCTTCCTGATTCAATTCTCCTTGTCCGGTATAAACGATTAAAAAAACTACGTCCAACCCTCCGTTATTCATTTTCGGAAGATCCACCTGAGTGTCCAAATTCATGGTGTAGTTTTTTTCTTCAGTGAAGTTGTTAGTATTGATATCGACGTGTGTATCTAATGTGATTACACTTTCATGAATCTTTTGGGCTTTAGAAATTAGCTTAGAATCCGTGTTTGTATCTGAAGAACATGCCAATAACAATGCAATGGCAAGGATAAAGATTGATTTTATAATATTCATTTTAAATGAGTTAGTTGTATGTATATTGGGTGATGGTTATTAAAGTCGGAACTTCATAAAGAGTTATTACATTTAAGTGTATAGGATTTTATTTAACAAAACACTGATGTGATGGAATTTTTTGGATTTTTAACACTAGGAACTCTTATTGGCTGGTTAAGCCATACATTTTCAGGAAATCATGGAATAAAAATGCTTCCAAGTATAATAATTGGTGGATTTGGAGCTTTAATAGGAGGTTCAGTTGTGATGTATTTCCAATTAAAGGGTTCAGGATTTTACGCCGCAATTGCATCGGTAGGTATTCTATTTACCATTAATGCATTCAGAAAAAAGAAGCCAATTTTTGTTGAGGAAGAAAAATAGGGAACAAACTCGGTCAGTTTGGTATAAGCATTCACATCACCATACCTTGAACCGAACGTTAACTATGAATGAATCGTAAAGATCGCAACATCCACCTATTTCTTTTATTATTTTTTATCGCAGTTGGTTTATATATGTCAATATCAGCTGGCTGGGATCTTCTTTCTGCCAAACAAGAAAATCTGTTTGATTTCGAAAACAAAGACATTCCAGTTTTCTTATACATCTCCCAATTAATGATAGGGCTTATCAGTCTTTTTTCAGGGCTTGTTATGTGGATGAGAGTTCATTGGGCATTCAGTTTTTCATTATTTACTTCAGGACTTTTAATGGCCTTTAATTTAAATAATATGGGAAGAGCTATTTATGAAAACCCTACAGAGGCAATTATCATGGCGATTATTTTGATCGTTGTTTTGCAGAGTCTACCCTTTTCAATTCGTCAGAATCAAAGAGTTTAAAGCCCGAAACTTGAACCGCCTTGTTTCGTGTACATGTTTATGGAACAAGTGTCAAAAAAGGATATAGAATGGCTACTAAAGCCGAATCAGGATTTTAAATATTCGGAAAA
>Ga0189275_100521_pt1 | contig 13065 bp, 11 predicted proteins | sample N19A6minimetaG_FD_130329 | JGI IMG/M metagenome (GOLD analysis project Ga0189275, IMG submission 130329) | Marine microbial communities from the Costa Rica Dome - N19 A6 mini metaG | ecosystem: Environmental > Aquatic > Marine > Oceanic > Photic zone | place: Costa Rica: the Eastern Pacific...
AGAAGTGGATGAATGAATACAATACATATGCACCACATTCTGCATTAGAAATGAAAACACCAAATGAATTTTATAACTTTAAAATCGCTGCATAACTAGTCCAACTTTCAAGCGGAAAGAGCACGATGTTTCCAATTATTTCTGAAAGAAGGGATAATAAAAGCCAGTCCGACGAATATCAATCCAAATACAAAAGCACCAATGCAATTTTCTAAAATGCCTATCAGTCCCTGAACTGAAAAGAACCCGTGCTCAGCAGATTCTCCTGAATACTTTCTCACGATCCTCCATCCCAGATATTCCACTAGGCTCATCACTAGAAGAGTGATAACTCCCATCCAAATAAGGTGACTCTTGTATTTCAAAGGATTTGAATTTTATGGATAAAATTAAACTCAGTATTTTAATTCTATTTCAGAACCCTTACTACTCCAAGCAGATTAATCTCCAAACGCTTTTGGTTGCAATAAATCAAGTGCTATAGAAGCGGCACAGCGCAATTGAAAACTGCAATAATTGGATTGTTTTAAGTAGAACACTAAAGAGTCAACGCTGGTCCAAATAAAATCATCTGTTAAATTGAAGTCATTGATTTCTATCAATTGATACTCGCTGTCGTTTTGAAAAAATCTTCCCCCTTCATCGCATTGAATTATTTTTCTTTTTAACCTTCCATTGGTTATTGGTTTACTAGAATTTGGATTTTCAGGACTTGACATATAGGTTGGGTAAAATGCAAACTCAGTTGAGATTCCCCATTCATGATCTTTTTTGATTAAAAATTCAATACTATCACCCATTACTCTGTAGGCTAATTGAATTAAACCTTGGCTCGGTAATTTATATAAAGGTTGAGACCAAGCTTTTACTTCTCTATTTGTTGCTGAAAAATGAAAAAATCCGATCGTCGGAAGTGCTGGGTTTAATGCACTTATTCCATTTTTAGTAGTATTCCAATTTTCCAATTGATCTACAGGAATCATTTTGTAATTCCCTAATGTGTAATTATTAGGCTGATCAATTTCAATTTTTTTTCTATCCTTTTTATCCTCCATCAATAGGCTGTCCCAGTCAAAAACAGCTAAAAGAGATCTAAGGTCTGCGTTTAAAAAATTATCTTTTAATAAGACTCCCTTAATTGCTTTTAAAGAAGCCCAAACCATATTTTCTTTGGTTTCAATTAAATCTTCGGAGAGTAGGTAGTGATGAGTTTTACTTTTTTGGAAATATTTGGAACCTAGGTCATGCTGCATGGAGTGGGTAATAAGATTACATCCAGGTACAAAACTTGTAAAATACTCAATGTAGGCAGTTGCTTTCCCGCCATGAAGTCTCAGGTAATTTGCAGGTGTACTTTGGATAGTAGGGCCAAATTGAATTACTCCGGTATTTCCAGGTTCTACACGCGCTTGAAGTAAAACGTATATTTCATTTTGTTGTCTTGAAATTATCAAACCTGTTAATGCACTTTGGGGCTGATATAGCATTAATTTTTGATCATTCAGCCCGGTAGTGGTTTCCACACCTACAACTTGAAAAAAACCTTTAGACGAGTGAGATAATGCTCCGTCTGAAAAATTCCATTGATTTTGAGATTCAAAATCAATTTCCTTCAAATCAAACTCAGACCTTTCTTTCGTTTCATTTAAAAAATCGATTAAGGATTGTTTCGAATCAACAATGGTTAGGGGTCTTTGTATTTCTCGTTCCATTTAAAATAGATTTTATTGTTTCAAAGTTTAATCTTGGCGATTTCTCCCCATGATGGGGAATTTCATAAAATTGGTGACCACAACATCTTGCCAAAATAGGCTGAGCAGCTTTGTTAATGAGTCCACTACTAGCTTGCATTATAACGGTGGAGTTGCTTGGCATCCAAAACATGTTAAATAAATCTGCTCCTCTAATTCCAATCAATGTTTTTGAGCGATAATGTGCACTTATTTGTTCCTTTAAATTGTGGTCTCCAGAGGCAAAAATAAAAGGATTATAGGCTCTTTTTTCTAATTCCTGATATAGGGAATCGATACCTTGGAGTTGTCTTCTTTCAGAACCATAACCCTTAAGCCACCTTGTTTCAATAGATTTTTTTCCTAAGGTAGAGTTGGGAGGATCAGACCTTTTTAATATCAATGTATAAGCTCCACAAGTTTCTTTATCCGGTGAATCTGCCCAATCGATTAAGCTATTTCTTATGCTCATGATTTGGGACTCGTAAGCTTTTGGGAAGGTGCCAATAAGCTCTAAATAAACATCCCATCGAGGAATAATAATAGAATCTTTTTTTTCTAGAAATTCATGGAAAATAAATAATGAAGCTTTGGTGCCTCTGAGTTTTAATTCAAGTTTCAAAAGGCGCCTTTTTAGCTTTTCTCTGTAGGACTTCCAGTACTTTTTTGAAATCTCCAATTTCTTTTCAGATAGTTGTTTCATTTCGTAGGAAAATAAACTTTCCTTCAAAAATTCTTCAAGAATTCTATCCGTCATTGGGTTGCAACTATCGATAATCAGTTTTTTATCTTTTAAGTCGTCTGAGTTTTTCTCCAGCCAAACCAAAAACGGCAAAAAGAAGCCTAACATGTAATGCCAATAATTGCCTAGATCACCGCCCTTAGTAGGATCCGCTATTATCTTGATTTCCTTCATTTCACAAACAAAACCCAAACTCCAGCTTCTTTGGCCTTTTGATTAAAGTCCTGAACAGCACTATCAATTAATCTTTCTCCCTCAGCTTTCAAAGGCTTCCACTGCTCCATCAATCTGGAATATTCTGCCTTTGTTCCTTCATTTACTTTCGGGATACTGCTCTCTCCATGGTTAAGCATAAATAGGAAGTTTGCGGTAAACTTATTTGGGAAGTTCTCCACGTCATCATAAGCGGTGGATCTTCTCTGAATCATTTCTTCATCCCAGGCTTTTAGCTCTTTGAGAAGTACCTCTCCGGCAGACTTGATTTCTTGATACTCAGCTTTTCCTTCCAATCTTTTCAATAAGGAAGCAAGCTGGTCTTGATAGTCTTTAGCGGTGTTTACCATATTATGCATAGTGCTTACCTCAGCTTCCAATTTGCTCATCCACTCATGATAAGCTTGGTAATCAGCCGCAGTAAGTTTATAGGCAGGAATATCCTTTATTTCAGCTTGGGCTTCCGAGCTCACACCCATTCCGCTCAAGCGAATGGTATACATGCCCGGAATAGCTTTGTGCCCTCGATAACTTGACTCAATATAAGCTCCCGGAATTCCAGGCATTGTCGGGTGACGCATATCCCAAACAAATCGATTCAATCCTTTTCTAGTGGAAATGGTGGGTTCCAACGGTGGTCCTCCAGCCCAGCTTTTTGCATCAGGAATTCTTTTTGAAGAAATTTTCCGAACCATATTGCCTTTTGCATCCAGAATTTCCAAGGTCAGCTCAGTAGAATCTGTCACCGATTCTGGCAGAGAATAATGGATGACCATTCCATTTGCAGGATTAATTCCTTCAAAGGGATGTGTGCCGGTAAATTCCTCCAAGTTTCCTCCATTCATACTGGAATACCAGTTTCCTAAAAGTGCATTTTCAGGAGTGTAGAGTGTGGGTTGATCTACCTTTTCTTTCACTTCCCTTACCACATTCAACTCGTCTAATATCCAGAATGAACGTCCTGAGGTTGCTACAATCAAATCATCATGCGCTACTTTCAAGTCAGTGATTGGGGTTACAGGTAAATTCAACTGAAATGAAGTCCAGTTTGCTCCTCCGTCTCTGGAAATGTAAACCCCTTGCTCTGTACCGGCATAAAGCAGACCTTTCTTTTTGCTGTCTTCTCGAACTACTCGTGTGAATGCTCCATATGGAATTCCTTTGGAAATATTGGTCCAGGTCTTTCCGTAATCTGTGGTTTTATAAATCGCCGGAGTGTAATCATTGAATTTATAGCGGGTAGTGGCGATATAGGCCGTAGCAGGATCATGGGGAGACACTTCAATAGCATTGATCAAAGTCTCCTGCAATCCCTTTGGAGTTACATTGATCCAAGTTTTTGCGCCATCTCTAGTAAGGTGCACCAGTCCGTCATCGCTTCCTGTCCAGATTACTCCAGCTTCATGTGGGCTTTCCATGACATAGGCAATCGTGCCATAATTTTCAGCTCCCACAGCTTCATTGGTATAGGGCACTCCCGGAGTGCCTTGCTTTTCCTTTTCATTCCTCGTCAAATCGGGAGATACTTCTGTCCAAGTTTGTCCCATATCCTGGGTCTTCAACAAGATCTGAGAAGCATGGTAAAAAGTATTGGGTTCATGCTGAGACCAGATAATAGGTGCGTTCCAATTGAAGCGGTATTTCATGTCTTTGGCATCCATCCCCAAGTATTGGATGGGAGCCGCCATGATATTGGTTGATCCTTGGGTTTCCATGTCCAAAACCTCGATAGTTCCCTGATAGCTTCCTCCTAATACATAGCGGGGATTATCCGGGTCGAAGGCTAAAAATGCAGATTCACCACCTGCCGAATAGTTCCAGTTTTCACGCGAAATTCCACTTCTCCCCAAAGCCATACTGGAAATCACAACAGAAGTATTGTCCTGTTGACCTCCGTAAATTCTGTAAGGGAATTGATTGTCGGTATTGATCCTGTAAAACTGGGAGGTTGGCATATTATCTTGAGTGGACCAGGTTTTTCCTCCATCGAAGGAAATAGAACCTCCTCCATCATCAGCCAAAATCATGTTTTTGGAATTTTTGGGATTGAACCATAAATCATGGTAGTCTCCATGAGCCCCGTCTACTGCCTCAAAGCTTTTACCCCCATCGTAGGACATGAGCATGGGAGCACTTTGCACCCAAACCGTATTTTCATCATTGGGATCTGCGAAAACTTCAATGTAATACCAAGCGCGTTGCGTTAAACGATTGTCCTTATTGACCAGCTCCCAGCTTTCACCTGCATTATTGGAAACAAACAGCCCACCTAAGTCTTTGTAGGTGTCACTTTCAACCAAAGCATACACTTTATTGGAATTGGCTCTGGAAACAGAAACAGCCATTTTACCTTTTTCCTTTGGTAATCCATTTTCAATTTTTTTCCAGGTTTTTCCCGCATCTGTAGATTTATACATGCCTGAACCCGGTCCGCCTGAAATCACCTGCCAAGGTTTGCGTTGGTGCTCCCACATGGCGGCATAAAGCACCTCCGGGGTATTCATGTCCATGGAAAGTTCCACCGCTCCGGTTTTAGTATCTACAAAAAGTACTTTTTCCCAAGTCTCTCCGCCATTGACAGATTTATAAACCCCTCTCTCAGGGTTTGGTGCATTCAAAGCACCCTGAGCTGCCGCATAGACGATGTCTGGATTGCTTGGGTGAATTTGAATTCTGGAGATATGTTCTGTCTTTTCCAGTCCGAGTTTTTTCCAGGTTTTTCCGGCATCCGTGGATTTATATACTCCATCACCGTAAGAAGTCATGACTCCTCTGGGTGCATGTTCGCCCATTCCTACATAGACGATATTGGGATTGGATTCTGAAACGGCAATGGCTCCAACAGATCCTGTTGAAAAGTATCCGTCAGAAATATTGACCCAATGCTGACCAGCATCACTGGTTTTCCAGACACCACCACCCGTGGTTCCGAAATAATAGGTCAATGGATCACCGACTACCCCAGTGGCAGTAACTGAACGGCCACCCCGAAAAGGCCCTATATTTCGGTATTTGATGGGGATGGAAGAATCATAAATGCTTTGTGCAGGGCTTTCAAAAACTAAAAAGATCAATAAAACAAATAGATATTTTTTCATATTGGAATTGGTGGATTCAATCCAAAAGATAGAAAAAATATAGCTTTTCTAGTCTGTTGAAATAAAAGAGGCTATGGTAAGCCACATTTTTTTAGTGTTGGTCTTAAGGTTTCTTCGGAATTTCAAATTGAGAAATGACAATAATAGGGCTTAAAAGCAAGACTTTTGGTATTAATATAAGGTTGAAAAAACCATTTTGAAATTTAGTTAATAGAGAATTTGACTACTTGACGATGCTTCAGCAAGAGATTAACAATGACAGATTTAATGAAATTTCAAAAAATGTGAAATACTCCTAATTAGACTTTTTATACTTAGTATAGTGTTGCTAAAATGAGCATATCCTGCTTCAAATGAGTGTTTTGCTTTTTTCCTCTTTATTCTTTTGCCTTGAAGCAAAAGAATCAAAAATTCAAGACGCAGCAAAGCTCCAACAGCACAAGGCCGGACGCTGGCCCGCTGCTGCGTCAGCCCACCCGCCCTATTAAATTAAGTTTTGTGCTCCAAAAATGGTTTATACATGGGGAATGATCAGGCATATGCTATTGTTAAATGGCCCTTTCAGATACTTTTATACCCTCGAAGAATATTTATGACATCTTGATAGCAATCAATTCTTAGCATAATAAACGAAGTCGAAACCTATTCCTAAATATGGAAAACATTTCGACTTCGCTCAATTCAACAAATTAACCTTATGAGGCGGGCTCAATAACTTTATTCACTCTCTCTCAATTATTCCTAGAATTTCCTCTAGATGAACTTCCTCTTGTACTTCCTGAAGAAGATCTGTTGGAGGAAGACCTGGACTCTACTTTTGCTCCTGTACTTTTTGTATTGGAGCTAGGTCTTTGAACCCTTGAACCGGCAGGACTTGAGCTGCTTCTACTTGGAGCGCTTGAGCGTGTATTCACTTGCGGAGTACTTCTTCTCGAGGCATCAGGCCTTACTGACTCTTGTCTGCTAGGTGCTGGTTGAGTTCTCACATTGGATTGTCTACTAGGCTGAGTTCTGACATCAGACTGTCTGCTAGGTGCTGAAGGCCTTCTGACATCTGCCTCTCTAGAAGTATTTGGAGAATTACGAACTTCACCTTGTCTCGAAGGAGCAGGGGAGCTGCCTCTTCTATTTTCTTGATAAGGTCTCATCTCGAAGTTTGCATCTCTACCTCTGCTCGGCTCGGCAGTTCTTACCCTGCTATCATTCGAGCTTCTAGAAGGGCTACTTTCATAGCGGGAGTTTTGTCCTCCTCTAGAAGGGTAGGCAGATCTCTCATCTGATCGTATTTCTGAATTTCTTCCACCTGCATTTGCCGTACCTGCGCTTCTGGTGCTTCTCACCTGATCAGGACTTGATACTCTGGAGGGTCTTGCGTCCACAGTTCTGCCTCTTGAAGAAGCTTGCAGATCAGGCCTGTAGATATCTACTGAATTTCTGGATACAGAAGCTCTTCCTGGGTTACTGCTTTGTCTTACCTGATATACTGGAACTGTTCTTCTGATAGTTCTCTCTACCTCTCTTCTGCTAGGACCTGTGATATAGGTATTGTTATTATAAATTACCGTGTTATTGATGATTTTGGTTCGGTTGATAATCTTAACCCTATGATTGTATGGCGCATAGTATCGGTAAGAATATCTGTCATAAATCCTGTTGCAAGGCAAGAAAACCCAATGATAAGTAGGAATGTTGATCCTTACATTGACAGAAAAAGCCGGGCCTAATGGAGCCCAACCATAATAACCACCCCCACTTCTCCAACTTACCCAGGCCGGTCCCCAATCATAACCCGGTATCCAAGCCCAGCTTTGGAAGTAGTCATCGAAGTACCACCTTCCATAGTGAAATGGTGCCCAGCCCCAATCATAATAAGACACCCAGGTATTGCCATATTCAGTCATCACCCAATGGCCGTTGGTTCGGTAAGGATGAAAATCTCCCTGAACAGCAGGCAACCAAATGTATCCATGTCGAGCGTCTTTGATCCAGTCTCCATAAGGCTGTAATTCATCATAGAATACCTGAAATGAAACTCCATTCCAATCTTCTGCTTTGGAAGGTTGAGTGAATAAGATCCCTAAGAATACTATTCCAGCGAGTATGGACCGGTGCCAGTAATTTGAGAGTAGCTTTTTCATTTGTTTGTGGTTTAAAGTGGGAAATCTGGATGTTCCGGCTGGTTGGTTTTAATTTATAGATGCATCTTTCTCTGTAAAGGTTGCATTCTAATAGAAACTAAAATCAAGCCAATCTTTCGAACTTTCATGAAAATCCAAATGGTTTAATGGTATTATCGTAAAAAATTAATAGAAGGTTCGATGTTAATATTTCATTTTAATCAAAAATACTTTTAAAAAATATATACTTATTTAAAAAAATTAATTAATGATTATTTTTAGGAATAAAAGTTTTTCCAAAGCAAATAAGCTTCCTATAAAAACTAGCCTGAAAATGGGCATTTTATCAGAAATTGAGATTGATAGAAAAAATTGAAATTTTTTAGATTTTTTTTGAAGTCAACTGATCCATTGCCCAGTTTGCTTTGGAAGCGGTAATTCCTGTGCTTGGGCAGCTGCCTTTTCCAAGTAATTGCGATACAATGCTTTCTATAAGAGGTTGCTGAATATGCTTGGGTAGATCTACTTGATAGTGGTAAGGTTCTTTCCCGTCTTTAAAAACTGTGAACTCTCCTTTACCAAAGGTTTCCACTTTGATTTGACCTTTGCTTCCGTCTATGACGATTTCATCCTTTTCCGCGGACTTAGAGGTGGTAAAGCACCAGTTTCCGGTTCCCAAAACTCCGTTTTCAAAGGCAAAAGACCCGACAACAATATCCTCTGCTTCATAGGCTTGCGCTTGGTTGCTACAAAGCCCATTGGCAAAAATGATATCTCCAAAAAAGAAAGCCAGCAGGTCCAATTGATGGGAAGCCAAATCAAAGAAGTAGCCACCTCCTGATATTTCCGGTTGAATTCTCCAGTTGTTTTCCAACTGTGCAATAATTTCAGGCTCAACCACCTGTTTCATATTGATATGAACAGTGCGTATATCTCCAATATGTCCTACGTTTAGTAACTCTTTGATTTTGACAAAATGAGGGAGCGCTCTTCGATAATAGGCAACAAATAAAGGCACCTCATGCTTTTCACATACCTGGATCATTTCCAGACATTCTGCATAATTTCTGGCCATGGGTTTTTCCACATACACCGGTTTTCCGGCCTCTGCAGCCAATTTGCATAGTTCCAGGTGTACATTTGGAGGTGTGGCTATGTAGACTGCATTGACTTTGGGATCATGAATCAGTTGTTGCGCATCCGTATACCAAGTATCTATTCCATGCCTTTGGGCATAATCCTTCACTTTTTCTTCTGATCTGCGCATGACAGCTACTATCGTGCTATTTGGGATTTTGTCCATGGCAGGAGCTGATTTGACCTCACATACATCTCCAACTCCGATAATTCCCCAGCGAACTTCCGAATGATTAAACTTCTTCATGCTTAAAAATAGGGGGAGAAAAGGCTATTTAAAAATCAAAAAGCGTTTGGGTTGTTTTATTTAAAGGCCACCTCGGCAATCTACGACGGCCAAGTCGTCCGTCAGGTAATTCGTGCACCTTTTACACTGGCTTTTCGGACCACGATGGAGGAAGAATACGCTCAAGAAGAAGAGCAGCTTTTTGAACAGCTTCCGGAAACAAGGATACTCGACCACCGTCATAACAATACTGCGGGTTGAAACCAAGTGGCTTGGCTGAATGCCGAAAGGGGAAAAATGCTTGGTCCATCAAGAACGCAGGAGGTACAGGAAGGAGATAGCTTGACGCTTGAAGTGGATGTGATTTTCGACAAAAAGAGAAAGGGCATATTGCATCCTTCTGCACTGATCAAAAGTGGAAGTCAAACATTATGGAAAGATCGCTTGCTGGAAGGGGTACAAAACCTTAACTTTTCTCCTGAGATCAATCCGATGTTGATCTATGAGTTTACCCGATTGCTATTGGCAGAGATCGAATCCAAGAAGACCCCAGAGAGTTACCTGATGTATACGCTATATGATCAGGACAGTGTGCTATACGATCAGGACAGTGTGCTATACGATCAGGGCAAGGTCTTGGTCAGCAATGCTGCCGCCAATGAGCATGAGCAACTACGACAGACACTCAAGGTCAAAAAGAATGGATATCTGGAAACTTTTGTGGTAAACGAAACAGCTCAGAATATCTTTTTCGATAATCTAAAAGTACAAAGTACCAGTCCGATCATCGTTCAGGAAAATGCCTACTATCCCTTTGGTATGACCATCGCAGGATTGGATTATAGCTATAATAATCATACGAATAGGTACCTCTACAACGGCAAGGAACTGATCGAGGATCTGAATCTTGGTCTATATGACTATGGGGCTCGGATGTACGACCCAGCAATAGGCAGGTGGATTTCTGTGGATCCTTTGGCAGAAGAACGAAGTTGGGTAAGCCCTTACAATTTTGTGCAGAATAATCCATTGAACAGGATTGACCCTGATGGGGCACTTGACAATCCGATTGTTAATTCACAGGGAGAGTTTCTGGGATATGATGAACTTGGTGCTGGTGGAGAAGCTATCGTTTATGATGGTGCATTTAAAGAAGGGATGAGCCAGGATGAAATTTTCAATAACGGAGGGCAGTTTGCAACTGATTTTTTCATAGGTAATAATTTTAATATGGGTGACGCCTTAGATTTCCAATCCAAGGCGAACCAATCTTTCAAGGACAAGAGAAATACAGAAGCATTATTAGCTACAGGAGATTTAATAGGTGATATTTCTACGGGATTGTCTTTTATGACTGGTGGAGCAGGAGGCGCAAGGGTAGCTGCAAGGAGTGGGCTTATGGCCAGGGGTGTGGGCAATCAAGCACTTACGGCCAGCCCAAGACTTTTTAAAGCAACAGAACAGACGAGTAGATCAGCGGTTAAGAGGATTGCCCAGAGTATGAGTCAGAGTGGTTGGCAAGGTGAGGCAATTCATGCATATAAATTAAAGGACGGAACATTTGCCATACTAAATGGACATCATAGGGTTCAAGCAGCTACAAGGGCAGGAATAGATGTTCAATATAAAGTATTGAATTTTACGGAAGCACAGTCGCTATATGGCTGGAAATCAGAAGCTGAAATTATAATGTCAATTATTAGATAATGAGTCAGGAGAGCTTAATAGAACTCATCAAGGAGTATTTACAAGATGTTGATATCTTTATGTCTTTACTCCGAAAGAAGATTGGGGACAATCATCCCCTTGCATCTGCCAGACATGGTTTGATTCCGAAAGAGGGTTTATTAGAGGGGATTAAGTATAATTTTCATGGTAAGGGGTGTAGGTTTGAGAAATCGGGCAGGACTGTAGAGTTTGACTTTGGTAGTGGCTTAAATCATGAAGGTTTTGATTTATGGAGGTTGGGCATTTATGCGCATAGTAGGGAAAGTGACTTCCCTCAATATCAAGATCAGAAGGTACTTAGTGATGATTTCAATTCAGCAATTCGGGAAGGGTTGATTTTTAAAAGTAAGGATGAGTTAGATTCTAATTTTTATTTGATACCCAATTTCAAAAAATAATTTAAAGCTCTGGGTCTCTAGAGCTTTTAAATTATAATGCAGCTACATTTTTCTGAAAGAAGTCTTTGAACTTCTTTTTGGTCAGGAAAGTATCGATCATTTTGAAGACCATATTTTTTTCTTCGGGTTCGAGTTCAGCAATAAGTTTTACCTGTTCCATCAGGCTTTTATCTTCAATGGTCACTTCATCGGGGATGTTGCCGTCAAAGTTGATCAGCTCATCAATGGTCATTCCGAAATATCTGGCGATTTTGTTCACCCCCTCTGGGTGTAGAAGGTGCTTGATTGGGGCTAGGTGTAGTTTGTAACTACACCTTTCTATACAAAAAAAATTTGTAATTTGCTGATATCGAAAAACATTGTTTTATGGGAGAGGCCTATCAGATAAGAGATCAAGAAATGCCCTATTTCCTTACTTTTCAGGTTGTAGGTTGGGCGGATGTTTTTACCAGAAAAGTATATCGTGATTTTATTTTGGAGAACCTATCATATTGTCGGTTGGAAAAGGGATTGTACTTGTATGGTTTTGTGATTATGAGCAATCATGTTCATTTAGTGGTTCAGCAAAAGGATGGGAAGCTTTCGGATTGGGTGCGGGATTTTAAAAAGTTCACCAGTAAAAAGCTATTGAAAATGATCCTTGAGAATCCGCAGGAAAGCAGGAGAGAATGGATGAAGATGATTTTTGAGTACCATGCTGAGTTTAATAAACGATCAGGCGATTTTCAGTTTTGGACCCATGACAATCATGCGATAGAACTGTATCGGCCTGAAATGATTGAGACTAGGATGAAGTATATTCATGAGAATCCAGTTAGGGCAGGAATTGTCGAAAAGGAGGAAGAATATTTATACTCGAGTGCTAGGAATTATTCTGGTTTGAAGGGTTTGATTGAAGTGGATTATTGGTAAATAAAGTAACTAAGCCAATTGCAAATTGGTAAGGATATTAGGGTGAAGTTGCAAACTTCACCCAGTCCTAACGATGATTTTACTACACCCAGTGGAGACATCCAGTGCGGGAGCGGCTTCTTACACGGTAAAAAAAGTCAAAGAAGATGAAAATAAGTAAAATATCAGGTGATAGGTTGAGGATTAGAAATCTGGCATCTTACATAGTGGTCGTAGTTTTGATAATTGTAGCCTCTGAAAAGTATGGATATGGGCCAGTTTTAAAAGGATTGGGCATATTTATTGGAATAGTGTTGTTTAACTTGGCTGTAGTTAGGTCTTATCAGGAAATTACGTTCTTTTTTAAAACAAAATCTTGGGGGATTTCATCTCTTGTTACTATACTTTTGATATTATTTGTAGTTGGTATCCCTTTTGTTTTTGTTACTTTTTTAAATAGCACATTTGTTATATTGGGATCTGTGCTTAGTGCCTGTGTATTAGGTATCTTACTAATATATGATATAGGAAGGAGGACGTTAGGTTAATGGGTAAGCGAACAAGTATCTCTATAACGGGAAGGAACTGATAGAGGATCTGAACCTTAACCTATACGACTACGGAGCTAGGATGTATGATGCGACTATTGGGAGATGGGGTGTTGTTGACCCCTTGGCAGCACAGTTCCCAAGCTGGTCGCCATATAGTTTTAGCTTCAATAACCCAATTCGATTCATCGACCCAGACGGTAGGGCACCTTGGGATGTAATTATTAAAGGTTCGGA
>Ga0189275_100524_pt1 | contig 12967 bp, 9 predicted proteins | sample N19A6minimetaG_FD_130329 | JGI IMG/M metagenome (GOLD analysis project Ga0189275, IMG submission 130329) | Marine microbial communities from the Costa Rica Dome - N19 A6 mini metaG | ecosystem: Environmental > Aquatic > Marine > Oceanic > Photic zone | place: Costa Rica: the Eastern Pacific...
AGACCGAACGCGCCATCCGCACCGCGCTGCAATCGGCACAGAAGATGGCGGGCATCCGCGTCGACCACGTGATCGCCTGTTTCTCGGGTGCCGAGCCGCGCTCTTACGGGCTGGCGGGCGAGGTCGAGGTTCATAGCCAGACGGTGGACGAACAGGACGTGGCGCGCGTGCTTTCGGCCTGCGACGTGCCGGACTTCGGGGCAGGGCGCGAGGTGCTGCACGCCCAGCCGGTGAATTTCGCGCTCGATCACCGCTCGGGCCTCAACGATCCGCGCGGCCAGATCGGCCATTCGCTCTCGACCGACATGCACATGGTGACCTGCGACGCGCAGGCGATCCAGAACCTCGCCCATTGCGTCAAGCGTTGTGACCTTGAACTGGCGGGGCTGGCCTCTTCGGCCTATGTCGCGGGCATCTCGGCGCTGGTCGAGGATGAACAGCAGCTGGGTGCGGCCTGCATCGACATGGGTGGCGGTGCGACCGGCATTTCGATCTTCATGAAGAAACACATGATCTATTCCGATGCGGTGCGCATGGGCGGCGATCACGTGACCTCGGACATTTCCATGGGCCTGCAGGTGCCGATGTCGATGGCCGAACGGATCAAGACTGTGCATGGCGGCCTCGTCGCCACCGGCATGGACGACCGCGAGATGATCGGCATCGGCGGCGAGACCGGCGATTGGGAACATGACCGCCGCACCGCGTCGCGCGCCGAACTGATCGGCATCATGCGGCCCCGGGTCGAGGAGATCCTCGAAGAAGTGCGCGTGCGGCTGGACGCGGCGGGTTTCGAACACCTGCCCAGCCAGCAGATCGTGCTGACCGGCGGCGGCAGCCAGATACCGGGGCTCGACGCCCTGGCCAGCCGCATCCTCGGACATCAGGTCCGCCTCGGGCGCCCGCTCCGGGTCCATGGCTTGCCGCAGGCGGTGACCGGGCCGGGGTTCTCGGCGGCGGTCGGGCTATGTCTTTTTGCTGCCCATCCACAGGACGAATGGTGGGATTTCGACTTGCCGGTAGATCGCTATCCGGCGCGGTCGCTGAAACGTGCCGTGAAGTGGTTCCGCGACAATTGGTAGGGGCCTGAGGCCCGAAACTGGGGGCGATTCTGTGGATAAGGCGGCCGGTTGCCCGGGCCGCCTTGTGGGCATTCCTGCGAACTTCCACCATATTTGGCGACATTGGCGAAATCAGGGGGGAATTGGCATCAATCCGCCCAGATTTTGCGTTTATTTAATGTTTTTTACGTGACGCCTTGGTCTGCATTCGGCATAATGGAGAATAACAGGCAGCAAACGTGCCTTTCACGGCGCGAATAAACAGGCGGACAAGGCGGACAGTTATGACATTGAATCTTACCGTACCAGGACATGACGAACTGCGGCCCCGCATCACGGTTTTCGGCGTGGGCGGTGCAGGTGGTAATGCGGTCAACAACATGATCGAAAAGGCGCTGGAAGGCGTCGAATTCGTTGTGGCCAACACCGACGCGCAAGCCTTGCAGCAATCCAACGCGGAAAACCGCGTTCAGCTTGGCGTGAAGGTGACCGAAGGTCTGGGTGCGGGAGCCAAGGCCTCGATCGGCGCCGCCGCTGCCGAGGAAAGCATCGAACAGATCGTCGATCACCTGGCCGGCGCGCACATGTGCTTCATCACCGCCGGCATGGGCGGTGGCACCGGCACCGGTGCGGCCCCGATCATTGCCCAGGCGGCCCGTGAACTCGGCGTCCTGACCGTGGGTGTCGTGACCAAGCCGTTCCAGTTCGAGGGCGGCAAGCGGATGAAACAGGCCGAAGACGGCGTTGATGCGCTGCAAAAGGTCGTCGACACGCTGATCATCATCCCCAACCAGAACCTGTTCCGCCTCGCCAACGAAAAGACCACCTTCACCGAAGCCTTCTCGATGGCTGACGACGTGCTGTACCAGGGTGTGAAGGGCGTGACCGACCTGATGGTGCGCCCGGGCCTGATCAACCTCGATTTCGCCGACGTCCGCGCGGTGATGGACGAGATGGGCAAGGCGATGATGGGCACCGGCGAGGCCGACGGCGAAGATCGCGCAATCCAGGCGGCCGAGGCCGCGATTGCCAACCCGCTGCTCGACGAAATCAGCCTGCGCGGCGCCAAGGGCGTACTCATCAACATCACCGGCGGCACCGATCTGACGCTGTTCGAACTGGACGAAGCCGCCAACCGCATCCGCGAAGAGGTGGACGCCGACGCTAATATCATCGTCGGCTCGACCCTCGACGATGCAATGGAAGGCATGATGCGCGTCAGCGTTGTCGCCACCGGCATCGACGCCTCGGAAAAGACCCACGACATCCCGGTTCCGCGCCGTAAGCTCTCCGAGCCGCTCAAGCAGGTGCCCGCAGCCGAGGAAAAGGTTGAAGAACCGGCGCCTGCACCCGCTCCGGCCGTCGCCGCCCGTGTCGAAGAGCCCGAGCCGGTGCGCGAAGAAGTCTATGCACAGCACGAGGAAGTCGAAGCCGAGGAAGAGCCCTCGCTCTTCGAAGGCTTTGGCCAGAAGGTGGACGACGTGGCGGAAGATGACATGCCGCCGCCCGCCTATCAGCCCGAAGCGCAGCAGTACGAAACCCGCGCCACGCATTATGACGCCGACGATGCGGAAAGCTTCGTGGCACCGCGCGCTCCCGCGCCCGGCACCCCGTCGCCCGACGCCCTGGCCCGTCTTCAGGCTGCGGCGCACCGTGCAAACGGCGGCGGCGCACAAGAGGCCGAGAGCCGCGCCGAGCCCGCCGAGGTCGAGCGTCCGCGCTTTGGCATCAACTCGCTGATTGGCCGCATGACCGGCCACGGCCAGGAAAGCGGCGGCCACCAGCCCGCACGCCGGCAGCCGCCGGTGCAGTCCCCGGCGGCGAGCCACGCCCCGGAACCGCAAGCCGATCCCGAGCAGGAACGCATTGAAATTCCAGCGTTCCTGCGCCGCCAGGCCAACTGACCCAGACCGGTTGACCTTGCAGCGAAGGGCCCCTCAGGGGGCCCTTTTGCATTGCCCATCGCCAGAATCGTTTTTCCGGTTAAGATTGAAGCGCTTCGACATTCAATTCGGAAAACGTGTTTCAGGAAATGAGGTCTGCCATGAAAAAATTCATTATCACGGGTTGCATTGCCGTTTTTGCGGCGACGTCTGGTTGGGCGGAAACGATCAACGGCATCGATGTGTCACATTATCAGGGCGATATCGACTGGACCCAGGTCAAGGCCTCGGGCGTCGTCTTTGCCTATGCCAAGGCGGTGCAGGGCGACGACGGGCTTGATCCCGACTTTGCCCAGAACTGGTCCGAGATGAAGGACGCGGGCCTTTTGCGCGGCGCCTATGACTTCTTTGTCGTGGGCGACGATCCGACAACCCAGGCACAGGATTACATCGGCAAGGTGATGCTCGATCCCGGTGACCTGCCGCCCATGGTCGACATCGAGACCGAAAGCAGCGGGGTGGAATCCGATCCCGCGCAGATCGCCGATCTGCACAGCTATCTCGAAACCCTGACCACCCATTACGGCGTCACCCCGATCATCTATACCAGCCCCGGGTTCTGGAATTCCTATTTCGACGACAGTTTCAGCGACTATCCCCTCTGGGTTGCGGAATACGGCGTCTCGGCGCCGAAAGAGGTCACCGGCTGGACGGTCTGGACGATCTGGCAGCATTCGCAGTCGGGCTCGGTGCCGGGCATTACCGGCTACGTCGACCTCGATTATTTCAACGGTGCGCTGTCGCAACTGGAGAAATTCACCCTGAAATAGAGCGGTCACAGGCCACCTGTCGCCCACCGAATGCTACGCGCGTGTAACAAATCCGGGCCAAAAGGCTTCCGAGACGGTCACGTTATGGCTCTGAGTCGGTGGGTCAAACCCATAAATAATGACAACACTTCAATCGGTTACGTGATCGGTGCGGGTTCCCGCCGACGCCCTGACCGATATGTTTCATCACGTTGCAATACGTTATTTGAGCCTGAAGCACGAAAATCCTAATTCTCAGTCAACACCCGGCTGCAGCACGCGATCTCCGGGATGGTCCCGGTCATGACCAGAAATGCTGCGGCGCCGACAGAAGCCGAAAAGGTCCGATACGGCGACGGGTCAGACGAGAGGGAAACCGATGCAGGCGACACTGAAATCCAGGATCCGTTTTGACGGGGTCGGCCTTCACTCCGGCCGTCCGGTCCGCATGGTCATCTCTCCGGCCTCCGCCGGTTACGGCATCTGGTTCAAACGGACCGACATCCTGTTTGGCGATGCCATGGTGCCGGCGCGCTGGGACGCGGTCGAGCGTTCGCCGCTCTGCACCCGAATCCGCAACGGGGCAGGGGTCGAGGTTTCGACCATCGAACATGTCATGGCGGCGCTGGCAGGCTGCGGCATTCACAATGCCTTGATCGAAATCGACGGGCCGGAAGTGCCGATCCTTGACGGATCTGCCGCGCCCTTCGTCGATGCGATCCTGTCGCGTGGCATCCAGTCGCTGGACGTGCCGGTCATGGCGCTCAAGGTCGAAAAGTCGGTCACCGTGGAAACCGCCAGCGGCTGGGCACGCCTGACGCCCGCCGACACGCTGTCGATGAGCTTCCACATCGACTTTGACGATGAGGCCATCGGCACCCAGGAAAAGCACCTGGTCCTGTCGAACGGCACTTTCGTGCGCGAGCTTTGTGACAGCCGGACATTCTGCCGCAAATCGGACGTCGATACCATGCATGCCCATGGATTGGCGCTTGGCGGCACCTATGAGAACGCGGTGGTGGTGGATGGCGCCTCGGTGCTCAGCCCCGGCGGGCTGCGCCACCGCGACGAGCCGGTGCGCCACAAGATGCTGGACGCCTTGGGTGACCTCGCACTGGCGGGCGCGCCGATCATGGGCCATTACACCGGGTATCGTGCCGGTCACTCGATGACCAACCTGCTGTTGCACGCGCTCTTCACCACGCCCGGCGCGGTGCGCTTTGTCGAATGCGACGGCCTGGATGCCGCGCGTCTGCCCGGCGTCGGCGTGATGCGCTACGACATGCCCGCCGTGGCCTGAAATCCGCGCTTGGATGTCATTGCGCCCGCCCGTTAACGGCGGGCGTTTCCATCTCTGGCGATCTGTCGTATGCCCTTTCAGAGCCTTCGGGCTTTGTGTTAGGAGGTTGGCAACCGGAGCTGTGTCGGGCGACAGGGAACCAACCGGGATATTGTGGGTGAGGAATCGACAGGCATGACGGGCGGGGGACCTCTGGGTAGCAGTACATCGCGGGCCATCCTTTTGGCCCTGGCGCTTGGTATCGGCCTTGCCGGTTGTGGCGATACGTTCCGCAACAGCCGCGGCAATATCGGCTTTGGTAACACTCCCATTGAAGCCTACACCGCCAAGCAGATCTTCGAACGCGGCGAATATGAGCTCAACGGCGGTCGCTATGGCGAGGCGGCCGAGTTCTTCTCCGAGATCGAACGGCTCTATCCCTATTCCGACTGGGCCAAGCGGGCGCTGATCATGCAGGCCTATTCCCATCACGAAGACCAGGAATACGAACAGGCCCGCTCAGCCGCGCAGCGCTATATCGATTTCTATCCCGCCGACGACGATGCCGCCTATGCGCAATATCTCCTGGCACTGTCCTATTACGACCAGATCGAGGATGTCGGCCGCGACCAGGGTCTGACCTTCCAGGCGCTGCAATCGCTGCGCACGGTGATCGAGCGCTATCCCGAAAGCGAATATGCCCGTTCGTCGATCCTGAAATTCGACCTTGCCTACGATCACCTCGCCGCCAAGGAGATGGAGATCGGGCGCTATTATCTCAAGCGCAAGCACTACACCGCCGCGATCAACCGGTTCCGCGTGGTGGTCGAGGATTTCCAGACCACGACCCATACCGCCGAAGCGCTGCACCGCCTGGTGGAAAGCTATCTCTCGCTGGGTCTGACCCAGGAGGCCCAGACCGCCGGCGCCGTGCTTGGCTACAACTACCAGTCGACCGAATGGTACGAAGACAGCTACCGCCTGCTGACCGGGCAGGGGCTTGAGCCCAAGGTCTTCGAAGGCAACTGGCTCGGCGCGATCTATCGCCAGATGATCAAGGGCGAGTGGTTGTAAGGTTCAGGTGGGCAGACTGCCCACCCTACGGGGCATCCCATGCTGCGCGCACTTGAAATACGGGACATGCTGATCATCGACCGGCTGGAACTGACGTTTCAGCCGGGGTTGAACGTGCTGACCGGCGAAACCGGTGCGGGCAAGTCGATCCTGCTGGATTCGCTGGGGTTCGTGCTGGGCTGGCGCGGGCGCGCCGACCTTGTGCGCAGCGGCGCGGATCAGGGCGAGGTGGTGGCCGAGTTCGACCTGCCTGCCGATCATCCGGCGCATGAGGTCCTGACTGCCGCTGGTCTGCCTGTCTCGGACGAGCTGATCCTGCGCCGGGTCAATTCCGCCGACGGGCGCAAGACCGCCTGGGTCAACGACCGCCGCTGCTCGGGCGAGGTGCTGCGGCAATTGTCCGAGACGCTGGTGGAACTGCATGGCCAGCATGACGACCGGGGCTTGCTGAACCCCCGTGGTCATCGCCGCATCCTCGATGCCTTTGCCGGGGTGGACGCCGAACTGGCCGCCACCCGCGCCACATGGCGCGAGTTGCGTGGTGCCCGCAAGGTGCTGGCCGAGGCCGAAGCGGCGCTGGCGGCGATGCGCGAGGAAGAGGATTTCCTGCGTCACGCGGTGGCCGAGCTTGACACGCTCGATCCGCAGCCGGGCGAAGAGGCCGCGCTCGATACCCGGCGTCGCCTGATGCAACAGGCCGAGCGCATCCGCGACGACGTCTCGCGCGCCGGTCAGGCGCTTGGCGGCGACGGGGCCGAAGGCGCGATGAGCGATGCGATGCGCTGGCTCGACGGCGTGGCCGACCGCGCCGAAGGCCGTCTGGACGCGCCGCTGGCCGCGCTTGCCCGGGCGATGGAAGAACTGGACACTGCCGCGCGCGGCGTCGACGAGGCGCTGGAAGCGCTGGCCTTCAACCCGCATGAACTGGAAGAGGCCGAGGAGCGGCTCTTTGCCATCCGCGGCCTCGCCCGCAAGCATCAGGTGGCGCCGGAGGAACTTCCCGCGCTGGCCGAAACCCTGCGCGCCCGGCTCGAGGCCCTGGACAGCGGCGATGCCGGGATTGCGGCCCTGCGCAGCGCGGCGGTCACGGCGCAATCGGCCTATGACAGTGCCGCCGAGGCGCTCAGCGCCACGCGGCGCGCAGCCGCCGCCCGGCTCGATGCCGCGGTGACGGCGGAACTGGCGCCGCTCAAGATGGATCGCGCGGTGTTCTCGACCGAACTGACCGAAGATGCCGCTGGCCCCGAAGGCCGCGACGCGGTGGCCTTCACCGTCGCCACCAACCCCGGCGCGCCTTCCGGCCCCATCGGAAAGATCGCCTCGGGCGGCGAACTCAGCCGCTTCCTGCTGGCGCTCAAGGTCTGCCTGGCCGAGGGCAATGCCGGCGTGACGATGATCTTCGACGAGATCGACCGTGGCGTCGGCGGTGCGACGGCGGATGCGGTGGGGCGCAGGCTGGCGGCGCTGGCCACGGCGGGGCAGGTGCTGGTGGTGACCCATTCGCCGCAGGTGGCAGCGCTTGGTGCCTATCACTGGCGGGTGGAAAAACGCGTCACCGGCGGGCAGACCTTGTCCAGCGTCGTGCCGCTGGACGCAGGCGACCGCGTCGACGAGATCGCCCGCATGGTGGCCGGCGACACCGTGACCGACGAGGCGCGGGCGGCGGCACGGGCTTTGCTGGCAGGGTAGTCCTCTCGCGCACCGTCATCCCGCGCCTGGCCCGGGATCTCCATCCTCCGCGCTAACGTCATCCCGGGCTTGACCCGGGATCTCCATCCTCCGCGCTGGCGTCATCCCGGGCTTGACCCGGGATCTCCATCCTCCGCCCTCCGTCATCCCGGGCTTGACCCGGGATCTCCTGGTCACGTGTTCAACGAGATCCCGGATCAAGCCCGGGATGACGTCAGCGCCTGTCAAACCTTCACCGCCTCACCCCCGCGCCAACCTGACCACCCCCATCAACCCCATGCAAAACACGACCCCCGACGCCACGGTCCTCGCGACATTGTAGACCTGCCACTTCGCCGAATAGGCCGCCCAGACGACCCGCGCCTCCGCCGCATCCTCCGGCACGCCCCCGGCCATCAGCGCTTCGTTCATCGGAACGTTGACCAGCATCGTCACCGCGAATGCACCCAGTAGATAGACCCCCGCCGCCAGCCCGAACCAGACCGCCGCGCCCCGGTGACCCGCAGCCATGGCAAGCCCCGCCGTCACCAGCAAGGCCACCGGCGTGCCGAAAAACGCAGGCGCAAAGACCGCGTTGCGCACGCTGGCGTTCATGCCGTTCATCGCTTCGATCGCCACCTGCGGCGCCAGCGTGTCGAGCCCCCACATGGTCGAACACACCCAGGCGTAAAAGAACCCGAAGATCGCCGCGCTGAGCAGCATGGCAAGACCGGCGGACAGGGTCAGGGCAGGGGGCATTGGGCTCTCCGTATCAACATGTACGGACATATGCGTACACATAGATACGGAAGCTGGCAAGCCCCGAAACCCCCGAAACCCTGGCCTCAAACGAGGGTCAGTTGCGCGGCGGCACCAGCTTGCCGGGATTGAGGATGTTCTTGGGGTCCAGCGCGCGCTTGATTTCGCCCATCACCGCCCAGCCGTCGCCATGCTCGCGCGTCATGAGTTCGAGCTTGCCCATGCCCACCCCATGCTCGCCGGTCGACGTCCCCCCAAGCGCCAGCGCCCGTTCCACCATCCGCTGCGACAGCACCTTCGCCTCCGCGATCTCTTCCGGCCGCGCCTCGTCAACCAGCAGGATGGCGTGGAAATTGCCATCGCCCACATGTCCCAGAATGGGTCCGGGGACCCCCGATGCGGCGATATCGGCCTGCGTCTCCTCCACCGCCTGCGCCAGTCGTGAGATCGGCACGCAGATGTCGGTCACCAGCCCCCTTGCGCTCTTGCGCGACGCGAGAATGGCGTAATAGGCATTGTGCCGCATGGTCCAGAGCGCCTTGCGATCCTCCGCCCGCATCGACCAGTCAAAGCCGGTCGCGCCATGATCGGCCACGATCTCGCCGAACTGCTCGGACTGTTCCGCCACCGCCCCCTCCGAGCCGTGGAACTCGACCAGCAGATGCGGCACCAGCGGAAAATCCATCCCGGCATAGGCATTGACCGCCTCTGCCGTCGCCGCGTCGACAAACTCGATCCGCGCCATCGGCAGGCCCATCTGGATGGTGTCGGTCACCGCCGCCACGGCCGACCGCATGTCCGGAAAGGCACAGACCCCGGCGCTGATCGCCTCGGGCTGGCCGTGCAGCCGCAGGGTCAGTTCCGTCATCAGCCCCAGCGTCCCCTCGCTGCCCACCATGAGCCCGGTCAGGTCGTACCCGGCAGAGGACTTCCTTGCCCTTGTCCCGGTGCGGATCACCCGGCCATCGGCCAGCACCACTTCCAGCCCCAGCACATTGTCGCGCATCGTGCCGTACCGCACCGCCGTCGTGCCGCTGGCGCGGGTCGCGGCCATGCCGCCAAGCGCCGCATTGGCACCCGGATCGACCGGAAAGAACAGCCCTGTGGCCCGCAACTCCTCGTTCAGCGCTTCCCGCGTCACTCCGGGCTGTACGGTCACATCCATGTCCTCGGGCCGGATCTCCAGCACCCGGTTCATGCGGCTGAAATCCACCACCACGCCGCCCTTGATCGCCAGCGAATGCCCTTCGAGCGAGGTGCCCGTACCCCAGGCCACCACCGGCACCTCGTTGCGGGCACAGATTGCCACAATTTCGGACACCTCTGCCGTGGAGTCGGGATAAGCGACCGCATCCGGCGGCGTGAGGGCAAAATAGCTCTCGGACCGGCCATGCAGGTCCAGATCGGACTTGGACAGCGACAAGCGCTCGCCTAACAAGGGTTTCAGCGCCGCGATGGCGGCCTCGATCCGCGCCTCTGCAGTGGTCATGTGGTTTCCCCGCCTGATCTCCGAATTGCGCATACTTAACGTGACGCAAAGGGCGCGCAAAGACGTGAACATGACCTATGGCCGATAGAGACCGAAACCTGGCCCTACGGCAGGTCCGCGAAATGTCGGGTGTTTTCTCCCGCGGGTGGCAGCTCTTTCGTCACCGCGGTCCCAGCCAAATCCAGTTCTGGTTCATCGCGCTGATGATCGGGATTGCCGCCGGTTTCGCGGCGCTGCTGTTCCGCCGCGGCATCGAATGGCTGCAGGCCACGCTCTACGGCACCAAGGACATCAACACCTTGCACACCTTCGCCGAAGGGCTCGACTGGTTCTGGGTGCTGATCATCCCGATGGGCGGCGGCATCGCCGTGGGCATCATCCTGCAGGTGTTCACCCCGGATGGACGGGTGCGCGCCGTGGCCGACGTGATCGAAGGCGCCGCGCTCAACGACGGGCGGGTCGAGAAAAAGGCCGGCATCGCCTCGGCGCTCTGCTCGCTCATCACGCTCTCGACCGGCGGCTCGACCGGCCGGGAGGGGCCGGTGGTCCATATCGCGGCGATGATTTCTTCCTGGGTGTCGAACACTCTGCACGCAGATGGCATCACCGGTCGCGATCTTCTGGGCTGCGCCGTGGCCGCGGCGGTTTCGGCCTCGTTCAATGCCCCGATCGCGGGCGCGCTCTTCGCGCTGGAGGTGGTGCTGCGCCACTTCGCGCTGCATTCCTTTGCGCCCATCGTCGTGGCTTCGGCTGCGGGAACCGTGATCAACCGGCTGGCCTTCGGTGATGTGACCGAGTTCACCCTGCCGGGCACCACGGCGCTGGAATTCTACCTCGAACTTCCGGCCTTCCTGATCCTCGGGCTGGTCTGCGGGTTGATCTCGGTGATCATGATGCGGGCGATCTTCTGGGCCGATGACATCGAAAGCCGGATTCAGCGCCGCCTCGGCTGGCCGCTGTGGATCCGCCCGGTCCTGGCCGGGGCGATGCTGGGGATCATGGCGATCTTCTTTCCGCATATCATCGGCGTCGGGTACGAGACCACTTCGCTTGCGCTGACCGGTAACCTGCTGCTCTGGGAGGCGGTGGTCTTTGCCATCCTCAAGGTGATCGCGGTCGCGGTGACCATGGCGGGGCGCATGGGCGGCGGCATGTTCTCGCCCTCGCTGATGGTGGGCGCGCTGACCGGCCTTGCCTTCGGATTGATCGCCACCGGCCTGTTTCCCGACCAGTCTGGGGCCTTCACCCTTTATGCGCTGGCCGGAATGGGCGCGGTGGCGGCGGCGGTGCTTGGCGCACCGATCTCGACCACGCTGATCGTCTTCGAGCTGACGGGCGACTGGCAGACCGGCCTGGCGGTCATGGTCTCGGTCTCGATGTCCACGGCTTTGGCGTCTCGCCTCGTCGACCGCTCGTTCTTCCTGACCCAGCTGGAACGGCGCGGCGTGCATCTGGCCGCCGGACCCCAGGCCTATCTGCTGGCGATGTTCCGGGTGTCCCAGGTGATGCGCCCGCCGGATGCGCCCAATGCGCCGTCAGAGGACGTCTGCTGGAAAATGGTGGAGGAGGGCGTCTACCTCGACGCCAATGCCACGCTGGAGGCAGCAATGCCGATGTTCGAGAAATCCGGCGTCGTCTTCCTGCCGGTGGTGGCGATCCGGGGCGAGGGGCAATCGCCGGAATTGCGCGGCGCGCTGTTCCACATGGACGCGCTCAAGGCCTACAACAAGGCACTGGCGGCGACGGCGGAAGAAGAACACAGCTGACGTGTCGGGCGTCCGAAGCATGGTGCCGGACCTTGCCCAGGGTCTTTCGCGCCCCGGACTTGATCCGGGGCCTCGTGGTCAACCGGGCGGGGGAGGCCCCGGATCAAGTCCGGGGCGGGAGTTTCTGTTGGGCCGGTCACGTCCCGGCCCAATTGCCATTGCGTGATTGCCCGTGTCTGCCGGCGATAGCGCCCCGAAGCGGCCCCAGCCGCCGTTCAGACCCCGCTCAGGCCCGCTCGACCTTGAGGAATTCGCCCGGCTGAAACGCCAGGTAGCCCTCGATCTGCTTCGCCGCCTCCTTGGGCGCCTCGTAGGACCAGACCGCGTTCTCCAGCGTCCGGTTCACCGTGGCGATGGAGTAGTAGCTCGCCACGCCCTTCTGCGGACAGGTGGTTGTCTTGTCCGACGGCTCCAGAAATGCCATCGCGACATCACTGCGCGGGAAATAGATTACCGGATCACTGCCATCCTCGATCAGTTCCACCGCCTGCGTGCTTGCCCCGATCACCGAACCCGCGGCGCGCACGGTCCAGTTTCCACTCGTCTTCACGATCCTGATCGTCACGGTCCGTCCTCCAGATAGATGCCCAATCATGCCAAGGGCATGTCACGGCGTCATGTCAAATTGCTGCGGTTGCGGCATCCAACCACATCGCCGCGGCATTGCCCAGCCTGCCCTGCATTTTCTCGCGGCAGGTGGCGTGATAGGCGTTCAGCCAGTCGCGCTCCGGCCCGGTCAGCATATGCGGCGCGATCAGGCGGGTGTCGATGGGGACGAAAGTCAGGGTTTCCCATTCCAGCATGTGCCCGACAGTGCCGCCGGGCAGGGGGGGCGCCTCGCGCGCCGCCATCAGGTTCTCGATGCGGATGCCAAAGGCGCCCTCGCGGTAGAAGCCGGGCTCGTTCGACAGCACCATGCCCGCGCGCAACTCCTCGGTCCCGGTGCGCGCCAGCCGCGCCGGGCCTTCATGCACGCAGAGATAGGCCCCGACGCCGTGCCCGGTCCCATGGCCGTAATCCTGCCCCGCCATCCACAGCGGCATCCGCGCCAGCGCATCCAGATCGCGCCCGGCAAGCCCCCGGGGCCAGCGCGCGCGCGACATGGCGATCATGCCCTGCAACACCCGGGTAAAGGCCTCGCAGGCCTCCTGCGGCGGTGGGCCGATGGCAATGGTGCGG
>Ga0189275_100525_pt1 | contig 12956 bp, 10 predicted proteins | sample N19A6minimetaG_FD_130329 | JGI IMG/M metagenome (GOLD analysis project Ga0189275, IMG submission 130329) | Marine microbial communities from the Costa Rica Dome - N19 A6 mini metaG | ecosystem: Environmental > Aquatic > Marine > Oceanic > Photic zone | place: Costa Rica: the Eastern Pacific...
CAAAAGCTCCCATTCCGACAAAGCCCCGTCGCGGGTCCCGTCGCCCGAGATCACGTCGCGCATGGAGCGCCCGTGGATCTCCATCAGGCTGTCGGCCCCGGCCCAGTCCATGAAGGTGGCCCCGAGATCGAGCGTCGAGAGCGGCTCGTGGCTGACCTTGTCGACCGGCACGTCCGGACCCTTGACGATGGCACGCACGTTCAACAGTCCCTCGAAAGGCATCGGGCCTTTCAGGACCAAGCCATGATCGCCCAGCCAGTCGCCATGATCGGCGGTGTAGACGATATAGGTATTGTCGGCCAAACCCAGCGCCTCCAGCTCGATCAGGATGCGGCCCACCGAATGGTCGATCAGCGCCAGCTGACCGTAGGTATTGGCGATGACCTCGCGCAGATGGTCGTCGGACATTTCCGCCAGCCGCGAGTAATTGGTGCGGACCTCGGCCCCCTGCCCTTCGATCTTGGTTTCGACCGCCGCCTGGTGCCACCAGGGGCGGCCCTCGAAGTTCCGTTTGCGGTGCTCCGGCAGGTCGACGTCTTCGGGCCGGTGCAAGGAAGCCCAGGGCTCGGGGCAGTCGAAGGGGTGATGCGGATCGGGGAAGGAGACCCAGAGGCAGAAGGGCTTGCCGTGGTCCTGCTTGAGGAAATCGATCGCCCGGTCGGCAATCCAGGTGGAATTGTGCCAGGCCACCGGCAGCTTCGAGGACCAGGTCTGCGGCGCGCCCTTGTGGTCGCGCGCACTTTCCCAGAGCAGCTTGTTCTTCCACTCCCCGCGCCCGTCGCCGTAATACCATTCCTCGTAGGCCAGCCCGCCGGGCGGCTCCTCCGGCAGCCACCAGTTGTGGCCGATATGAACCAGCTCTGCGTGATCGAAGCCCATGTAGGGCCCGCGCCAGCCCTTGGGCACGTTGCGCGCCCCGGGGATCGACTCCACCGTGTCGCTGTCGCCGAACACGTGGTAGGTGGCGAAATGCGCCTTGCCGATCTTGCCGGTATGATAGCCGGCGGCCGAGAGCGAGGCGGCAAAGCCCTTCTCTCCCAGTTCGGGATCAAGGTCGATGCCGTTGTCATGCACGCCGTGGGTGCGCGGCAGCAGCCCGGTGAGTATCGAGGCGCGCGCGGGCTGGCAGACGACGCAGGGGGTAATCACCGTCTCGAGGCTGGTGCCTTCTCTGGCCAGCAGGTCAAGGTGCGGTGTCTGCACATTGCGGCCGCGGAATCCGTAGCAATCGCCGCGCTGCTGGTCCGAGGTGATGAACAGGATGTTGGGGCGTGTCATGGGGTCACTGCCTTTGGCTTGCGAACAGAGAAATAGACAACGGCCACGGCCGCGAAGATGAACAGCGCGGCGATCGGGCTCTTGAGCAGGAAGAACGGATCGCCCCCGGTGGCCGAGAAGGCCTGGCGCGCCGTCATTTCCAACCGCCCGCCAAGGACGAAGCCGATGACGAAGGGCAAGGGCGAGATGCCGAAGCGCTTCATGAAATAGCCGAGGATGCCGAAGCCGAAGCCGAACCAAACCGCGCTCATCGAAGTTTCCTCGACATAGAGCGAGGCCAGGGTGAGCAGCAGCACGACCGGCAGCAGGTGCTGTTTCGGGATGCGCACCAGAACGCCGAGCCAGCGCATCAGCGCGCCGCCGACGGTCCAGTTCAGCAGGTTGGCGATGATCATCGTGGTGAAGAGGCCGAAGGCGATCACCAGCTCCGGGTTCAGGTCGGTCGAGAACTTGAAAACCGCCGGGCCGGGGTTGAAGCCGCCGATGCTGTCCGCGGCGAGGATCAGGAAGACCGCCGCGGTATTGCCGGGGATGCCGAGCGAGAGCACCGGGATCAGGTTGGCACCGGAGACCGAGGAATTGGCGGCTTCGGTGGCGGCGATGCCCTCGGGCGCGCCTTCGCCAAACGCCGGATCGCCGGGGACCTTCTTGCGCGCATGGCGGCGTTTTCCGGTGGCATAGCCGATGGTCGCGGCGAGCGTCGAGCCGATACCGGGTAGCGCGCCGATTGCCGTGCCGATCAGGGCGGAACGGCTGATATAGGGAAAGATGCGGCGGATGTCGGCCCAATGCAGGCGCTGGTCGCCTTGGTCTTTTGCGACCTCGATGGTGCCGGTGCGGCGGGTCTGGTGCCAGAGTTCCTCCAGTTCGGAAAAGATCGCGCCGATCACCAGGATACCGATCACCGCGGCGGTGATCGGAATGCCGTCAGAAAGTGCCGGCAGGCCGAAACTGAGGCGCGGGTAGAAATCCTCGCCGGTGCCTATATAGACCGCCAGCAGACCGAGGCCGCAGCTGAGCAGCCCTTTGGCCGCCGAGCCGCCCACCACCGCGGCGATGAAGCTGAGCGACAGGATCAGGAGCGCGGTCTTTTCCGGCAGGTCGAGAAAGGCTTCGACAAGGATCGCCAGGAAGGGCGCGCAGACGATCAGAACTATGTCAGAAAACGTGTCGCCGGTGACCGAGGAGAAATGCGAAATCCGCAGCGCCTTGCTGGCCTTGCCCGCCCGCGCCATCGGGTAGCCGTCGAGCGTCGTCATGTAGGCGTCGGGCGTGCCGGGGGTGTTGAACAGGATCGCGGGGACCGCGCCGCCGACGGTCGAGCCTTTCATCACGCCAATGAGGAAACCGAGCACGGGCAGAAGCGCATCGGAGCTAAAACCGAAGGCGGAAATCAGGATCGGCAGGGAAATCGCCATCGCGATCACGCTGCCAAGGCCGGGCGTGGCGCCGACGACGATTCCGAGGATTAGTCCGAAGGTGACCATCAACACTGTGATCGAGATCGGTAAGCCCAGGAGGGAAAAGGCCTCCGGCCCCTGGAACACTGCCAGAACCCCGAGCCAGATGTAATCGAGCGCGCCGAGATCGGTCATCTACACGTCTCCGTTCGGCGGCAAGAGGATGTCGTCGAAGGGCACGTCATAAAGCAGGATGATCCCCGCCACCGCCGCCAGCGCGATCAACAGCGCGCGCCAGCTCAGCCGTTCCTCGACAAAGGCGATCATCGAAAAGATCAGCGTCCCGCCACCCAGAATGAAGCCTGTATATTTCCACGGTGCGGTGTCCCGCAGCAGCCGGTAATCGCCACCCTCGGCCAGCAGCGCCGCCAGCGCCGGTCCGGCCCAGCGCATGATCAGCAGGCTGACGACGCCGATCCCGATCATGGTGCAGATGAAGCGCAGGTTGTCGCGACTGGGTTTTTCCTCATCGCCGCCCCGGTGGAACATCAACATGATCCCGGCGACCAGCACGAAAGCTGCGGCCAGGGTTGGGGCGAGGCTGTCGCCGACGATGTTGCGCCCGCGCTTGGGTTCGACCAGCCAGGTCTCGGTGTCCAGCGGGATCCAGACGAAGGCCACCAGCAGCGCAAAGGCAATGCAGGCCAGACCCAGTGCCCGGTTGGCAGTGAGGTTTCGCATATCAGTCTCGCAGATTTACGAATGATGCCGGGCGGCGCGGATCGCCGCCCGAGGCTGCCGACGGTATTACTCGGAGGCGGCGGTGATCAGCGCGCCGGAGGAGTCGAAGTCCTTCTGCACCGCCATTTCCAGTTCCTCGCCCTGGATTACCACCGGGCCGCCGAAGCCGCGGGTAATGAACTCGTTGGCCTTGCCGCCCTCGTCGGTGACGATCTCGCCGATCGCCGCTGCGATAGCCTCGCGGGCCGCCGGGTCCATGTCAGGCGGGCCGGCGAACATGAAAGCGATCTCGTTGACGAACTCGACACCGTAATCGGCCAGCAGCGGCGCATCGGGCGAGTTGACCAGCGGCTCGCTGCGCGCCGAGGCCAGCTCGACCATGTCACCGGCGGCGACGGCCTTGGCCTGGATGCCGGCGCCGAACCCCACATCCATGTCGCCCGCGTTCAGCCCGTCCATGACGGCCTTGCCGCCGCGTACCGAGATGATGTTGAAGTCGACATCGTTTCTGAGCCCGATGACATAGGCCAGGTCACCAAGCGCGCCGGTCATGACGCCAAAGCGGATGTCTTCGCCCCCCTTGGCGGCCTCGATCACGTCACCCAGCGTCTTCCAGCCCTTGGAGGCCAGCGCCATGACAGCGATCTGAGTCCCTGCAGTGGTGGTGATCGGGGTGACGTCGGTGGGTTGCCCGGCCTTTGCCGCAGCCATGTTGTAACCCAGCGTTTCCGACACGATCATCGCGATGGCGGTGCCGTCGCCCGGCTCTTCCTTCAGCGCGTTGACCGCGTTCAGACCGCCCTTGCCGGTGACCTGCTCGGGGATGATCTTCCAGCCGTGGCGCGCTTCGAGTTCCTCGGCGATCAGCCGGGCCTGGGTGTCCGCACCGCCGCCTGCGGCGAAGGCAATCATCATCTTGATCGGCCCCGGCGGGGTCCAATCCTGTGCGTAAGTGGCCGTGGATACACAGAAACCTGTCAGTGCGGCCGCGGCGAGTGCGAGTGTTCTCTTCATGCCTTCCTCCCTGAAGCATTCGGATCGTCGAAGGCATTTGTCGGTCAATAAGGTGGAAAAATCAACAATCAAGTTGACATTTCCACCAAACTCGAAGATGTTCGACCCCACAGGGAGGACGTAACACCATGACAAAGCGGGCAGACAACGCGATCGATCTGGGCCTTCACCTGCCCTTTCAGATCGCGCAGCTGCACTCGGCCCTCAGCGCGCAGGCAAAAGTGATCATCGCGCCCTATGGCAATCTGAACCTCGCGCAGTGGCGCATTGTCCGGGTGGTAGCGCTCGGCATTGCCGATACCTCGACCGCGGTGCGCAAGGCCGCCGGAATCGACAAGGGCCAGTTCTCCAAGATGCTCACCGTGCTCGAGAAGAAGGGCTACGTGATCCTCCACCCCTGGGACGAGGACAAGCGCCAGAACGTCATCGAACTGACCGAGATGGCGTTCAAGGCGCACGACCGCCTTGGCCCCCTGCTCGACGCCCGACAAATGCACCTGCTGGCCACTCTCACCGAGGACGAGCAGGCCACCGTGCGCAAGGCGATCAAGGCAATTGCCGCCGCCGCCACCAAGACCGATTTCGATATTCCCGACCCCTTAGCAGACTCAGACCCGGAAGACCTCTGACCATGACAAAGACCCCGAACCTGCTGGTCATCCTGTCCGACCAGCATCAGGCCCGTGCCATGTCCTGTGCCGGTCATCCGGTTGCGCAGACCCCCAACCTCGATGCGCTGGCCGCCCGCGGTACCCGCTTTACCAACGCCTACACCCCCTCGCCGATCTGCGTGCCGGCGCGCGCCGCCTTTGCCACCGGGCGCTACTGTCACGATATCCGCCTGTGGGACAACGCCATGCCCTATACCGGCAGGCCGCGCGGCTGGGGCCATGCCTTGCAGGACAAGGGCGTGCGCGTAGAATCGATCGGCAAGATGCATTACCGCGACGCGGGAGATGACGCCGGCTTCGATGTCCAGCACATCCCCATGCACGTGCATGACGGCGTCGGCATGGTCTGGGGCTCGATCCGCAAGGAGAACGAGCGCGTCTACCACAAGGAGGTGCGCATGATGGGCGACTACGTCGGCCCCGGCGAAAGCCCCTACACCCGCTATGACCGCGCCGTCACCGACCGGACCTGCGGCTGGCTGGCGGATGCGGCGGGGGACGATCCGTGGTGCCTCTACGTCGGTCTGGTCGCGCCCCATCACCCGCTGGTGGCGCCGCAGGAATTCTACGACCTCTACCCGCTGGACAAATTGCCGCCCGACAAGTTGCACCCGCGCGACGGCTACCGGCAACACCCCTGGATCGAGAAGACGGCCTTTGCCATGGTCGGCGAGGACGGCTGGACCGACGAGCACGAGCGGCGCCAGGCCATCGCCGCCTACTACGGGCTGACCAGCTATATGGACCACAACGTCGGCCGCATCGTCGAAGCGCTGCGCGCCAGCGGCCAGTACGACGACACCACGATCATCTATTCCAGCGACCACGGCGAAAACCTCGGCGTGCGTGGCCTCTGGGGCAAGATGAACATGTACGAGGAATCCGCCGCGATCCCGCTGATCGTCGCCCCCGCCCCGAATGCCGACACCGCGCCCCGCGCCACCTGTGCCACCACGGCCAGCCTGCTGGACATCTCGGAAACCATCATCGACCATTTCGACGCCGATCTGCCTGGAGACCGCCCCGGCCAGTCGCTCTATGCTCTGGCAGCTGCCGAGGACGACTTCGAGCGCGCTGTGTTCAGCGAATACCACGCGGTCGGCTCGGTTTCCGGCGCTTTCATGCTGCGCAAGGGTCGCTGGAAGCTGATCGAGTATGTCGGTTTTGACCCGGAGCTGTTCGATCTCGCGGCCGATCCGGAGGAAGAAAACAACCTCGCAGGGCAAGCGGAACATGCGGCAACGCTGGCGATGCTCAAAACCGAGATGCGCAAGATCTGCGATCCCGAGGCGGTCGACGCCATGGCCTTTGCCGACCAGGAGGCGATGATCGCGGGCTACGGCGGCAAGGCGATTGCCGCCACACTCGGCGCGCCCTCGGCCACGCCGCCGCCGAAGACCTGACACAGAAATCCAACGAACCGCAAGAAGGGGGGCTGGCATGGACCAGGACAAGATCGCCATCGCGATTGCCGAGTTGAAGGACCTTCTGGGCGACCGCCTGTCACAGGGCGAGTCGATCCGCGAGGCGCATGGCCGGGACGAAGCCTATTCGCAACCCGCACTGCCCGATGCCGTGGCCTTCCCGGAAAGCACCGCGGAGGTCTCGGAGATCATGAAGATCTGTTCGGCCCATCGGGTCCCGGTGGTGCCCCTCGGGATCGGCACGTCTCTCGAAGGCCATGTCATCCCCACGCATGGCGGCATCAGCGTCGACACCGGCCGGATGAACAAGGTGCTGGAGATCCACGAAAGCGACCTCGACGCGGTGGTGCAACCTGGCGTCACCCGAACCCGGCTGAACGAGGAACTGCGCGCCACCGGGCTGATGTTCACCGTCGACCCCGGCGCCGATGCCACGCTGGGCGGCATGGCGGCCACCCGTGCATCCGGCACCAACACCGTGCGCTATGGCACGATGCGCGAGAACGTACTGGCGCTGGAGGTCGTACTGCCCGACGGCTCGGTGATCGAAACCGGCTCGCGGGCGCGGAAATCCTCGGCCGGATATGACCTGACCCACCTGTTCGTCGGCTCCGAGGGCACGCTGGGAATCATCACCAAGCTCACCGTGCGCCTCTTCGGCCAGCCCGACACCATCCTCGCCGCCACCTGCGCCTTCGAAACCGTCGATGGCGCCGTGAATACGGTGATCATGGCGATCCAGATGGGCCTCCCGATGGCCCGGATCGAACTGCTGGACGAGGTGCAGATGAAGGGGATGAACATCTACAATCCCGACCTGGGCCTGCCGGAAAAACCGCATCTGTTCCTCGAATTCCACGGCACCGAGGCGGGCGTCAAGGAGCAGGTCGAGATGTTCGAAGGCGTGGCGGGCGAGTTCGGCGTCTCGGGCTTTGAATGGGCCACCAGGCCCGAGGACCGCACCCGGCTCTGGACCGCGCGGCACAATGCCTATTACGCCGGGAAATCTCTACGCAAAGGCTGCGAAGGCCTTGTCACCGATTGCTGCGTGCCGATCTCGGCGCTGGCCGGCTGCATTGCGCAGACCAAGGCCCTGATTGCCAAGGCCAGCCTGGTGGCACCGGTGGTGGGCCATGTCGGCGACGGCAATTTCCACCTGTTGATCCTGTTCGATCCGGGCGACCCCGCCGAATTGCAGCGCGCCAAGGACCTTGCGGCGGAAGTCAACCACGTCGCGCTGTCCTTTGGTGGCACAGTGACCGGCGAGCACGGCGTCGGCACCGGCAAGAAACCCTACATGGCCGACGAACACGGACCCGCCTATGCGCTGATGGCGACGCTGAAACGGGCCGTCGATCCCGACAACATCATGAACCCGGGCAAGACGGTCGACGTCAACTGAGGGTGCGTCTCAGGCGTCGTAAACCAGCCGGAAGCCCTGGTGCGAGGTCGAGCTGTCCGCGCTCGTGCCGGTACGCGCGGCGATGCGGTAACGATAGCAATAACTTGCGTGGCACAGGAACGAGCCACCCTTGCCCAGCTTGTACCCGGCCTTGCCGGCATGCGCGCGTTGCACCGCCTTTTTCAGCGATTTCACCTTGAAGGGCTGCGACGTGTATTCCCAGACATTGCCCACCATGTTGTAGGGCCCATAGCCATTGGGCACGAAGGACCGGGCCGGCGCTGTCCCGGCATATCCATCGCGGCCCAGGTCTAGGTCGGGAATCCGGCCCTGCCAGATATTGCAGGGAAAGAAATCGGTGTCGTTGGGCTCCTCATCGCCCCAGGGAAAGCGCACATCGCCCTGCCTGCCGCGCGCCGCGTGTTCCCATTCCGCTTCCGTAGGCAATCGGCCTCCAGCCCACTTGGCGAACACCTGCGCATCGTTCCAGCTGACATGCACCACCGGGTGGTCGTCGAGGCAGGCATCGGACGAGCCCGGCCCCAGAGGCTCGGCCCAATTGGCACCCTCGATCACCCGCCACCAGGGCACGGCGGCCACTGCCTGGGAGGGCGGGACATCCCGGGGCAGTAGGTGTTCGAATACGAAGGAATTGCCCAACCTCTCGGCCTCGGTCACAAAACCGGTCTCTTCGACGAACCGTTGGAAGCGGGCGTTGGTGACGGTCGTCACATCCATGGAAAACGGCTTGATCTTCCTCTGCCGCAGCGGTGCCTCCCCATCCACCGGCAGTTCCGGCCGGTCGGTGCCGACAAGGCTTTGACCGCCGGGAATGGCTACCCGGTCGGATTTGACCACCTCACGCCCTCCACAGGCGCCTCAACCCGAATGTCGGGCTGGCGCTCTTGCAACGGCAGACAGCATCCCGGCGCGTCCGGCCGCGTCGCCGTCACGTCAGCACCTCCATCTGGCGCTTGGTGAAGTCCCTCAGGTAGGCCATGAGCTCCTCAGACTTTTGCGCCGGCACTGCGGCGTCGCCGGACATCAAGCCGCGCAGCAATGCACAATAGAGATCGGTGCAGAAACGCTGGTCGTCGTCGTTGGCATAATAGCGCCAGAACCGGCGTGAGAGACCCTGCGTGGTTTTCATCGTCGAGAGAATGAACTCGTTCTTCGAGGCCTCGGCAAGTGCCGTGTGGATCTGCCGCAGCAAATCCATGAACCCCCCGCGGTCATGATGCGGCAAGGGGTCGAGTTGCGCGAGGATCCGGGCAAAGCGGTCCATGTCGTCGCTGTTGTGGCGCTGCATGGCTTTCTCGATGCTCAACCGCTCGATTGGCTCGCGCAACTCCAGCAGCTTCAGCATGGTCATGGCGTTCAGTTCCGGAATCACGATGCCCGCGCGGCCGAGGCGCACGAGGTTCTCGCTCGACAGTCGAACCAGCGCCTCGCGCACCGGGGTGCGACCTAGGTCCAGCATTTCCATAAGATCGGCCTCGGCCACAACTGTTCCGGGTTCGAGATCGCAGTTGACGATAGCACGCTCCAGACGCTCAGCAGCTTCTTCCGCTTTGGTTTTCCTGAAAGAATTGCGCTGGTTCACCCGCTTCCTCGCCATCGTGGCATGTTCGTTCCCGCCAATCTTACCCGGCGCTTCAGAAAGCGGAAACACCCTTTCCACTCTCAAGACGGACGGAAGGACTTGCGCGCGTAGACGAAAGGTTCGACTGCATCCCAGTCCATCTCGACCCCCAATCCGGGGAGATCACTGGTTTGCACGAAGCCCTCGTCGTCGGGGCGGATCACCTGCCTTGCGCCGAATTCGTATTTCTCGAAGGGCGCGGCCTGTTCAAAGAAATCGCAGTTCTCGTTGGCCAGCACCAGGTGAAGGTTGGCGGCCTGGGTGAGGGTGTAACCCCAGCTTTGCACTTCGGATTTCATACCGTGGGCGCGGGTGATCGCCATCGCCTCGTTACCGCCGGTGAAGCCGCCGATGCCGGTCACGTCGAAGCGGCTGCGGTCCCAGGAGCGCATCTGAAGGGCCAGCTGGATCAGCCGCAGGTCGGGCACGGAATTGCCGCCGCAGATCACGTCGGTGTCCAGCGCGTTGGACAGGGCCTGATAGCCGGACAGGTCGCTGTCCGGGATCGGCGCTTCGAAGAATTCCCAGCCCGAGGCATCGAGCACGCGGCCCATGCGCAACGCCTGGTTCAGGCTGTAATTGGCGTCGGCGTCGAGGATCCAGCCGATCCCCTGTCCCGCGAATTCCTCGCGCAGGCGCCGAACCAGCCGCATGTCATCGTGGAACCGGCAATAGGGATGCACCTTGATCGCGCGATAGCCCCGGTCGATCATGCGCTGGCAATAGGCGACATAGGCATCATCGTCGGGCAAAAGCGGGCTCGAAGCATAGGCCATGATCTTGTCGCGCACCGCGCCCAGCATCTGGTAGATCGGCAGGCCCAGTGTCTTGGCCTTGCCGTCATGCAGCGCAATGTCGAAGAGCGAGGTCGCCAGATGGTTCAGCGGCACGTAGCGGCTGCGCATCATGGCGTAGACCTGCGGGATCTCGAGAATGTTGCGGCACAACACGAAGGGCGCCATCAGCGAGGCGGCGGAGAAAACGGTGTTGTCGAATTCGTGCTCGGTATAGACCGTCATGCCTGAGATCGCCTCCACGCCGTTCGACAGCTTCAGGCGTGCGATGATCAGGGCCTCGTACATCTCGCCCAGATGCGAGGACCACGTGACGCGTTCGCCGTCGGGACCGACGGCCAGGAGTTCGATTTCTTCGACCAGTGCTGCAGACATGATGCGTATCCGGAAAGGAATGGGGTGAGAGAACCGGAGGCGGCCGGTGGGCCGCCGCCGGTATCGAAAATCAGGCCTGGTCCTGTTTCAGGAACCGGACGGTGGTGATCATCATGAAGACCATGATGACGATGACCGGAAGACCCACCAGCACTACCGCGGTTTGCATGGTCTTCAGCCCGCCGAGAAACAGCAGCGACATCGGCAGGACGGCGATGGCGCCGCACCAGAACAGCCGGTTGCCCCGGGCCGGCTCTTCGCCTTCGTCCAGCTCCTTGGTCGAGGCGCAGGCCATCACGTAGGCCGCTGAGTCGAAGGTGGTGGCCAGCATCACGATGCCTGAGACCGCGACCGCGACGAGGACCAGCGAACTGCCCGGCAGGGTCTTGAACATCTCGATGATCGCCGGGGCGACACCCTGATCGTTCACCAGGTCTACCATTGGCAGGGTGCCGTTGATCTGCTGGTCGATGCCATAACCGCCCAGCACCACATAGAACAGAACGCAGCCCGAGGAGCCGAAGGTCAGGAGGCCGATGATGACCTCGCGGATCGTGCGCCCCATCGAGATGCGGGTCACGAAGAGGCCCATGAACGGGGCGTAGGCGACCCACCAGGCCCAGTAGAACACGGTCCAGGCTTGCGGAAAGCCGGACTGGCCCACCGAGTCGGTCCAGAGGCTCATGGTGACGTAGTTGCTCAGCGTGTAGGCAACCGAATCCATGCCGAGCTCGACGATGAAGCCGGTCGGGCCTGCAAAGAACACGTAGACGATAATTGCCAGGGTCAGCAACGAGCCGGCATAGGACAGCCGCTTGATCCCGTCGTCGAGGCCGAGGCCGCTGGAAATCGAAAAGACCGCAGTGCAACACAGGATGATCGCCACGTCGAGCCAGACGTTAGGTGCGATCCCCAGCACGTTGGCAAGCGCGCCGCCGATCATCGGGGTTCCGAGCCCCAGAGAGGTCGCCGCCGCGCCGAGAATGCCGAAGATGAACATGTAGTCGATCACCTGGCCCACCGGCCCGTCGACGATGTTGCCCAACGCGCCGCGGCACGCTTCGCTCACCTTGTAGATGTGGCGCTTGCGGACATAGTAAATGTAGGACATGGCAACCGCAGGAATGCAGTAGAGTGCCCAGGCGGTTGGACCCCAGTGAAACATGCCATAGGCCTGCCCCACGGTGAACATCTGCGGTGACGCGGCCTCCAGCCCGAAGGGAGTCCAGGCGTAGTGATAGGCCCATTCGGTGCCTGCCCAGAGCATCAGCCCGGAGGCGATCCCGGCAAGAAAAACCATCGCGCCCCAGGCCGACCAGGTGAATTCCGACGCGGTGTCCTCGGCGCCCAGCTTGACGGTGCCGAAGCGCGATGCGGCGAGCCAGATAACGAAGACAAGCGCACCGAAACCAACGCTCAGGAAGGCGAAGTCGAAGCTGTCCGTCATCCAATTGAACAGACCGTCCAGCGTTGTCTTGCTCTGTTCGGGGAACAGGATCAGCAACGCCGCCGATCCGAAAATCAGTGCCAGGCTGATGCCCTGCATCCGCCGGTCGGTCTCGGGTCCACCCACCCGCTTTTGCGCGGCGCCATAGAGCGCCTCTTCAACTATTGCCACGTCTGTCTCCTCCAAGTGTGCCGGATCAGCCGGCGGATTGCATGCGTTGGGAAATCTCGACCCCGTCGATGGCTTGAAAATCCATCCCCTCCCGGATCGACATGTCGGCGGCGAGCGCGGCGGCCCGTCCGTATTCGAAGCACTGCGCGGTCACCCGGCAGCTTGCCAGCGCCTCGTGCTCGGCACTCAGGCAGCGGCCTGCGACAATCACATTGCGCCCTTGTTTCGGCACCAAGGTGGCGAAGGGCACATCGTAGTAGTCGTCCACCAGCCATTCGGTTTTCGGCTTGGCGCCGTAGTGCAGTTCAATTGGCCAACTTGACCGGGCAATCGAATCCCTGGTCTTGCGGGTGTTCACCACGTCGTCGTTCATCAGCCGCTTCACGCCTTCGATCGAACGGGTTTGCCGCACACCCACTTCTTGCGCGTAGTCGATGAAATAGGCGTTCTCGCAGCCTGGGATTTCCTCCTTCAAGAAGTCGAAGAAGGCCTTTGCTTGGTAGATCGAGAATTGTTCTGCCTCGGAATGATCAACAGGGTTCGTGACATCCAGATCGCGCCCGTCGAAACCGGTGATTTTGGTTCCGTTGACGAGAA
>Ga0189275_100526_pt1 | contig 12919 bp, 9 predicted proteins | sample N19A6minimetaG_FD_130329 | JGI IMG/M metagenome (GOLD analysis project Ga0189275, IMG submission 130329) | Marine microbial communities from the Costa Rica Dome - N19 A6 mini metaG | ecosystem: Environmental > Aquatic > Marine > Oceanic > Photic zone | place: Costa Rica: the Eastern Pacific...
AATCGGCCCTGAGGATATACAAATAACCAGAGATCTGATTGAGGAAATTAAGCCTCATCAAATATATGCAGCCGGCGACTTATCTGATCCACATGGCACTCATAGAGTTTGCTTGGATGCTATTTTTGCGGCATTAAGAGAACTCAAAGACGAAAGCTGGATGAAAGACTGTTGGACTTGGCTTTACAGAGGTGCTTGGCAAGAATGGGGAATTGAAGAAATCGAAATGGCAGTTCCTTTAAGCCCACAAGAAACTGATCGTAAACGAAAAGGAATTTTCAAGCATCAATCCCAGAAAGATCGTCCTCTTTTCCCTGGTACAGACAAAAGAGAGTTTTGGCAGCGAGCAGATGATAGAACTCGAACTACTGCTGAATTATATGATAAACTTGGGCTGGCCGAGTATGAGGCAATGGAAGCCTTTGTTAGATGGAAGGAACTAGATTAGTTTTTACCTGATTATTAGCTTGGGTTCAATTAAAATCTTAGCTGGCACTTTACATTCTGTTTCATCAAACACCATCTTGAAATTGTTATAAAGCGCTTCTCCGAGTGTTTTTGAATCAATTCCGATGGTGTTTAATGAACTATCTTTTTCTTGGGATTCTTTTACATTTCCGAATCCAAGAATGGATATGTCATCTGGTATGGAATACCCCTTATTGATGAGTGCATTTTTAAATCCTCGGGCAACTTCATCGTTCGAGGCAAAAACTGCATCTACTTCTGAACTCGATAAGTCGAGCATCGCACCAATATTAAAACCATCTTCATAAGTAGAACCTTGATTTTTAAACGAATTCCTAATGACGATACATCGTCCACTTGCGTCCTGTTTTTCAAGCTCATCTAAAAATCCTTCCAGCTTTAGGTCATCCGATTTATATCCATTTTCATCTAAAATCACACAGATCTTTTTCTCAGATTTTTTTAGTAATTCATTAGCAGCCATTCTACCAACTTTATAATTATCGATAGTTACAACCGGTAAGTCTGAATCATAAATATCGTGACAAAAGAAAGCCGGTACTTGATTGGCAATTCTTTTAAACAATTTAACTCCGAATACGGATTTTCTGGAAGTGCCTAGTATTAATCCATCTACCTTATTATTTGAAACAAGATTCGAGATATATTCTTCATGATCATTAATAGTTTTGGAAACATGAATCTCTAGCTCTTTGCCTAACTTTTTTGTTAGTCTTTCTACTTCGGTTTGGATATCGAAAAAATTGGCATCATTATAATTAATAAGAGCAAAAATTATCTTATTTGTTGGCTCACTTTTTTCGTTATCAAATTTTAAATGTTTTTTGTTGATAAAAGTGCCTTTTCCTACTCTACTAACCAAATACCCTTTATCATTAAGTAGCTGCATTGCTTTCTTTACTGTAGACATACTTACATCGTACATCTCAGTTAATTGAAGGTAGTTTGGTAACCTTCCACTTTTTCCGAAATAATCGTTAACAATTTTGTCGATAAGATCTTCAGTGATAATTTCATAAAGATGTTTATTCGTATTGTTTTTGTTGATCATTGTTACTTTTTAAACAGTTTTAAAATTCTTTCTAATACTAACAAATTATTAGATTAAAATGTGCACTATACTTCTTAAAATATGAGAAGATGGAAACCTCTTCTAGTCCTTTATAGAATCATCATTTACGATTATTTTAAGTCCGTTTTTTTAAGTTTCTTTTTAGTTTTACGCTCACCTTATTGAGCGTCAATATTTTTTACATTTTATCTTGCTTTATGATCTTTATGCTTCTTGATTTACAAAGCTCAAAAACCTATCTACTAGTACTAAAAATAAATGAATACATCAGATAACTTGAGAATGTTTATATGAGTTTTATTACCGCTTTTAAAAAGAATCCTTGGTCTTGGATTCCCTCTCTTTATTATACACAAGGCATTCCATATGTAATGGTAGTTACTGTTTCAGTAATTATGTACAAAGATCTTGGTATTGAAAATTCTCAAATCGCACTTTATACTAGTTTACTTTCATTACCATGGGCTTTTAAACCCGCTTGGAGCCCATTCATTGATATTTTCAAAACCAAAAGATGGTGGACATACTTAATGCAAGGTTTGATTGGAGTTTCGTTTGCCGGAGCTGCAATTACTATTAACACTCCCTACTTTTTTGAAGGTTCTTTAATATTTCTTTTTGTAATAGCATTTTGTTCCTCTACTCATGACATTGCCGCTGATGGATTTTACATGCTTGCTTTGAATGAAGAAGATCAATCCTTTTTTGTTGGAATTAGATCAACATTTTTTAGACTAGCAATGATTAGTGGTGAAGGTCTTTTTGTTGTTCTTGCCGGAATTATAGCAACATCATCAGGAAGTGTTCACTTTTCATGGGTTTCTATTCTTGGAATAGTTGCTTTGTTACTCTTCGTAATGTCAGCGTACCACAGTTTTATTCTTCCGAGACCTGATGGAGACTTCCCTGTAAGAAATGAAGGTGAAAATCCTCTAAAAGCTGTTTGGGTAACTTTTGTTGAGTTCTTTAAAAAAGATCAAATTCTCTTGGCTATACTATTCGTAATGCTTTATCGCTTTGGAGAAGGACAATTAGTTAAAATTGCAGCTCCTTTCTTATTAGATTCTAAAGAACTTGGCGGACTTGGACTTTCAGTTACCGAAGTTGGGGTCATAAACGGAACTATTGGGTTGATTGCCTTAACACTTGGAGGAATTCTCGGCGGAATTGTAATTTCAAGACATGGATTGAAAAAATGGCTTTGGCCGATGATCATTTCCATGAACTTACCAAATGCAGCGTATTGGATTTTAGCTCATTACCAACCTGAATCTTACACGGTGATAAGCTCATTGGTTGGACTTGAAAAATTTGGTTATGGATTCGGTTTTGCTGCATTTTTAATGTACCTCATTTATATAGCTAGAGGAAGTTATAAAACCGCACATTATGCTTTTGGAACTGCATTGATGGCTTTTGGAATGTCTATTCCTGGCTCAATAAGTGGTTTTATTCAAGAAGCGGTTGGATACGAAAAATTCTTTATTTGGGTTTTAATATCAGCTATCCCAATTCTAGTCGTTACACCTTTCATCAGAATTGAAGACGATTTCGGAAAGAAAAAAGAGAAGGCTAGCGAAGAGTAGTCAAAGGAACTAAAATAAAATCATCAATTATACATTTAGATTATACACTAACAACTTACCTATGAGATTTAAAAATTACACAAGCATTGCAATTCTGCTTTTAATATTAACTGCTAATTACAATGCTATTGCACAGCCTAAAGTTACAGGCGAACCACAAATTATACTTCAACAAGACGGAATAAATTTTCAAGCTCCCGTTTGGTCGCCTGATGGTTCTAAAATTGCGGTAACTGCGAATCAATATAGAGGAATCTGGTTAGCCGATGCAAACGGTTCTAACCTACAATTACTTACCGATGCGGATGCTGGTTATGGCATGTCTTGGTCTTTGGATTCGAAATCAATCTTAACGCGGTTAAATACTGTTGAAAACAGAAGACGAAATCATTCCATTGCAATTTTTCACACAGATGGAAGCTCCACACAAATAACTGAGCCTCGTTCAAAAATGGAAGCCCTTCCAAAGTGGGGACAGTATGGAGAAAAGGTCGTGCTTATTCAAAATGAAAGTATTGAAGCGTTTGAATCAGGAATGGAAATTCCCCAACAGTTTAAAACTAAGCCGAGCCAAGCTTTTTATGTCCTAAAGGATAATGAAATTGCAAAAGGCATGATTCCAACAAATTCTACCGAAGACATCTCCCCTTTTGATAATGCTCAGTATTTGAATTTAACAGTTTCCCCTGACGGAAGAAAACTAGCTTTCGAAGTATATGGAGGAAACCTATACATCATGAATGTAGATGGTTCGAACTTGGTAGATCTTGGAAAAGCAAATCGACCTTCATGGAGCCCAGACAGTCAATATATTGCTGCATCTGTTAGCGAAGATAATGGCTATAACATCACAAAGGGTGACATCTTTGCATTTAGTGTTGATGGAACTCAAAAAGTAAAACTAACTGAGAATGTAAACCTGATTGCCCAGAATCCGGCATGGTCTCCAACAGGCTCTAAAATCGCTTTTGACGTACCGGATAAAGGTGCGATTTATGCAATTACTATTCAGAAGTGAAATTAAAGAGAGAAATAATCATGAAATCTAGTTCATCAAATAAAATAATGAAGCTTTTAACTTTAACCGCCCTACTGGCATTTACTTTAACAAACTTTTCATCACAATTAAAAGCCCAAGAAGTAACAGGTCTTGAAGGTGTTTCTATCTTTTTGGATCCAGGACATAGCCAAACCGAAAACCAAGGTTTATATGGCTACTCAGAACCTCAAAAAGTACTACGTATCGGATTAGCACTTCGCGAAATGTTGATGACTCAAACTGATATTGATACTGTTTATATATCTCGAACAAATGATCAACAGCAAGTACCTCTTGGTCAAAGAGATGATTTAGCAAACGCTACAGGAGCAGATTTTTTCTACTCCATTCATAGCAATGCAGGTGCAACCACAACTAATAATACATTATTACTTCACGGCGGCTGGCGAAGTAATGGACAAACAGTTGAAAAAACTCCTAATGGAGGAAAAGCTTTTTCAGATTTACTTATAGATGAATTAACTGATGCAATGCGAATTGCCACAATAGGTAATTATGCTGACCGAACTTTTTACCAAGGATTTCCTGATAACCACAGTAATAAATGGCCTTATTTATTTGTAAATCGAACTACAAATATGGCTTCCACATTAAGTGAAGGAGGGTTCCACACCAATCCATTTCAGCAAAAAAGAAACTTAAATGCTGAATACAAAAGGCTTGAAGCTTACGCTGCTTTTTGGAGCTTTCTAGAATATTTTGGAGTTGAAGATCAACAACCTACGGTTGGGATTGTAACGGGAGTAATCTCTGACAATGATAGCGATGAACCACTTAATGGTGCTTTTGCTACAATAGATGAACAAACATACACTACCGATACATTTGAGTCTTTGTTTAATCAATATTCTTCCGATCCTGAAGAGTTAAAAAATGGGTTTTTCTTTTTAGAAGATATCACTAATGGAAATCAGCAGGTAATAGTAAGCGCAGATGGATTCTATTCTGATACATCAATGATTGATGTTCTAACTGATGATTTTACTTTTCATGATGTGAGCCTAGTTTCGGCTATTCCTCCTTCTATTACAGGGATTGAAATAACAGACACACTTTTGGTTAACCCGGGTGAAAATCTAGTTCTTCAATTTAGTAGAAATATGATTAAAGAAACGGTAGAAGATGCCCTTTCGTTAACACCGGCTGATAGTATCAGGTTGGTTTGGAAAAGCGATTCAAGGCTTGAAATCATTACCAACGAACTTGAATTTGAAAGTAATTATGTTTTAAAATTAGACTCCACTGCAATCGATAATTCTTCTTATATGCATCAATTAGATGGAAATGCTGATGGTGTAGGTGGTGATTCATTTGTTTTGCAGATCGAGACGGGTAATGCTGATATTCAATCTCCTGTTGTTTCTGATATTAACCCAACAAACACAAGATTTAATGAATTGTATCCAATTGCTTCAGCTACTTTCAATGAATATTTGGATTCAACTACTGTTGAACAAGCTGTTCAAATTAAAAAGAGTCAGTATGTAGTTCCAGGTACAACCAAGTATTATGAAGTTGGCGACCGAAGTGTAATAAACTTCTTTCCTTCTGAAAGGTTAGATCCTAGTACTAATTATGTACTTAAAATACTTGGAACTATAAGCGACACCGTTGGTAATGCGATAGGGGCAGATATAAACAGAACATTTCCTACCACAGATCAGGAAATAATTACTCAAACTACTATTGACAATTTTGAGTCCGGACTTACAGCTTGGTGGGAACCATCTCAATCAGGAAGTACGGAAGGCATTGTTCCAGAAGAGACTTCAATGGAAATTGAAACCGATATAGTAAATATATTTTCCGGTAGCACTCAAGCTTTGCGTGTTAACTACGGATGGAGAACACTAGATACCTCACACCTAATTCGTGAATACAGAGGAAGTGTAAGTACTCCAAAATTCAGTAGTTCAAAGATTATGCAATCTTACGTATTTGGTGATGGAAACGGTAATAAATTCAGGTTTGTAGTAAATGATGCAAAAAATCAACTTGAAGCTAGTGAATGGTATACTGTTGATTGGTTAGGCTGGAGATTGATTTCCTGGGATATGAGAAATGACGAAGTTATTCCTTGGGTTCGTGGTGACGGAACAATTGACGGAACTGTATATTTAGACAGTTACCAACTTACTTATACTCCTGGTCAACCTTCCAATGGCTTCATTATTTTTGACGATTTAAAAGCCGTAGAATTAGGCTTAGCCACTTCAAATGAAGATGAGTTGGCTCTTGATATACCTAATGAAGTAAAATTGGACCAAAACTATCCAAATCCATTCAATCCAAGCACCAATATTACTTTCGGATTACCGCAACGTAGCAACGTAAATATCACGGTATATGACTTACTCGGTAGAAAAGTAGCTACTGTATTTTCAGGTGCAAAAGCTCAGGGATTCCATTCTGTCCAATTTGATGCTTCTAACCTAGCCAGTGGAATTTATATCTATCAATTGAGAACAGATCTTGGAGTTGTTTCTAAGAGAATGACACTCTTGAAGTAGATCTCTAATTACCAAATATTCATCAAAGACCATTCATTAATTTGAATGGTCTTTTTTATGGCAATATATTTTGATACAGGAGTGAACTCGACTCTAATTTTATCAATTTATAAAAGAGTTTGTGACTTCCGGAACAGAGTAAACTAAATGCACGATTATCGAAATAGCGACATGCCTGCATAGGTAGGAATTTAAATAACAAATAAGATATATATCCTTACTTTTAATCCACATCTCGGGTACACCGTGAGATTGTATGTGTTAGATAATTCGATGACAAAAGTTATCTTTTCTAATTGAATTAAATACCCATAATCATACTTTATTACTGCCGTTTGCACCACTTTCGGTTTCTAATTTCCTAGTACAAACTTGATACAAATTCTTTGTAGAGATTACGAGCTAGAGATCTTGTTCGAAATCATACGGTCAACGATGTAGTGCGGACTAAAGTCCTTACTGGTGTACTTGATTTGAATTTTGTCAAGTTAGCTAGCGAGGAATTTATTCCGCTGTGGAGATTGAATTGGCTGGATTCGTATTAGGGAATTAAGAATAGACTTAATTTTCACTTTAAAAGTCATTCTTGTAGAAGTCAGATAATTCACTTTAAAAAAGTATCCTGTATTTAATCCTGATGATTTCAGAAGAAGCTTGCAACTAAACTGAATTTCAGAATTAATTCCACCAACTCCATCACCCCGCTTTCAGCGAAATGATGGATAGCTACTTTTCCGTCTTAAATACTAAGAGCGATCTTTCTCAAAAAATCATATTAAACTGTCAACAAATTACCTAACAATCAAAAAATTACTTTTCGGGCATCTCAGAAACAGACTCAATAAAAGCATGCTCTAAATAGAATTGCTCCAGACCTGCTACTATTTGCTCTGCTATTTTTTGTTGAAAATCTGTATCCGTCAATAGTATTTCCTCTTCCGGATTAGAAATAAATGCCGTTTCAACCAAAACATTTGGAAACTCTATAGGTGCGTTTAATGAAAAGTTAAAACTTCCTGTTAATCCATAATCATCTAACCCTAAACTCGTCATTCTACCATACATTATCTCAGCTAAAGGTTTAAATGCGATATGTTTATAGAAAGATCCTGTACCTTTGATTTCCATTGGGTCACTGCCATAACCAATAGAGTTAGTATGAATACTCACCAATAAATCTGACTTATTATCTAACGTCATCTCTTTTCTATCAGACATGTACACATAGCTATCATCAGTTCTGGTCATTACCACATTAGCACCGGCTTCTTCAAGCTTGTTTTCCAAGATTTTTGAGATCTGTAAAGTAACATCTTTTTCTTGATATCCGGCCGCGCCTAAAGAACCGTTGTTATCTCCGCCATGACCTGCATCTACAGCTATTACTCTACCCGTTAGCGGCTTTGATACACTAGTAATAATCGGGGGGCGTTTTATTCTGATATCCATAATTGTTCCCCATCCATAGCTTACAGAATAACCCCAATTCTGGCTATTCTTTAACTTGATTATTAATCGAAAACGATCGTTCTCAACTTGCTCCCAATCTACGCTTTCAATTCCCTCTGAAGTAAGATATTTAATCTTCCAATTTGTATTAGAAGTAGCTCCAAAAATATCTACTATAATCTTATTAGGATCAATCTCTTGGGTAGTTATGTAAGGTAGTTTCTCAGAGAGTGTAACTCTTATCAGATCATACTTCGAATTTCCAGAAACGCGAATGTTTCCGGTTAAAGATGTAATTGGTTCTATTTGTTCTTCTTTTAATTCAACAAAACGACGTGGAATCCAAGCATCTAAACTTTCCGAGAGCCGAACTTTATACATGCCTTGCTGCATACCTACAATGTTAAGTTTAACACCTTCAGAAATAGTTCCATATTTCGTGCCACCTAACCTATCTCTTCCAAGTCCAACATTTAGATAAGCATCATCTGTAATAACTTCACCTACAATGGGTTTTGGTAGAAAGCTCACCTTAAATGTACTTATCCTTTTATGATATCCAAGAAGTCCTTTTTTAATTTTAAAAGTGATTGCAGCATCTTTTACCTTGTCTCCTTCTTTCACATAATATGTTCCTCTGTACACTCCTAATCTTCCATCAACTAGTTTTGCTGGAACTTCTTCCATTTTTATGTTATCGGTAAACCCGTTTATGTTGAAGTAAGCTTCCTCGCCGGGTTTACCCTGAAATTGCACGTTTAATGCTTCTCCCGGCTCCAACCATACATCGCTTCCCGGTTCTACCATTAATTCTGAAATAATATTTTTGCTCAGGTCTGGTTCTTCTGGTTGTGGACGTACTAAGTAGAGCGTATCGGATAAACTTTCCTCATTCATTTCCACTCGGAAAACAATAGCCGTAGTATCTTCTCTGTGGTCAATCATATCAATAAATGCACCACTAGAATAAACTTTTGCGCTTCGTCCATTTATGTAAGCTGTAGCATTAGGATTTGTATTTGCAGCTACTCTATATCTACTGAACGAATATATCACCGTATCTTGCTCGGGGATTACGATATTCAGATATAAAGAATCGTCGTTATTTTGTTCAAAATCTTGCGCTGAAGCAATTGTGTTAATAAGTAAAAAACTTAATAATAGTAATAGTGTACCCTTCATAAATTTATTTGTATAGATAGTATTGAGATGATTTTTTCTGGAATGAGTCAACGTCTTTTTTCAGATACTCTTCAATATCTGAAACTCGATATGATTTTTTGAATTTATTTCTTATTTGATCCGTACCTGAAACTTTATCGAACATAGACCATCTGTTTTTGCCTTCTTCAAAGATGTCTTTATCAGGATACATTTCTTTATGAACTTGCATAAAATAATACTGCAAACTCATTAAATGAGCTTGTGTATAATCTGAAAAGTGGATTTGAACTCCATGCAAAGTTTTTCCCTGATCTCTTCCATAAAATGGTTTAAATACAATAGGTCGAAATTCTACACCCGGTATCTCCAGCGCATTCATATTTTCGGCCAGTTTTCTTTCATCAATCCATTCTGCTGCAAACAATTGAAATGGCAAGGTATATCCAACGCCTTCAGAAAAAACTCCAAGTTCTCCCATAATTCCTGTAGCAACATAAAAATAAGCAGAGTTTGCGTGTGGAATATGTGGTGAAGTTGGTACCCAAGGTAATCCTGTTTCTTCAAAAGTCATAGATCTCTCCCATCCTTCCATTTCAACAACAGTTAAGTCAACTTTCTTTCCATCGCCTAACCATCCTTCTTCATTTATCATTACTGCAACTTCACCGGGTGTTAATCCATACACGTAAGGAATTGGATATTGACTCACAAAAGAAAAATATCCATCCTCGGCAATATTACCTTCAATTTTATTTCCACCAAGTGGATTAGGGCGATCTAAAACTACAAATTTTATATTCTGCTCAGCAGCAGCTTCCATTGCCAAGCCCATTGTACTTATATAAGTGTAAGATCGAACACCGATATCCTGAATATCATAAATAAGAACATCTATACCTTTTAACATTTCCGGTGTAGGTTTTCGGGTTTTCCCATACAAAGAATAAACCGGAACATCTGTAACCGGATCAGTATAATCTTCTACGTGATCTCCCGCCGCGATCTCACCCCTTGCACCATGTTCCGGACCATACAATGCGACCAAGTTTACATTTTTTGCTTCGTGTAAGATGTCAATCGTAGGTTTTAAAGCAGAACTCAGCCCTGTAGCATTTGTTATAAGCCCAACTTTTTTTCCGTTCAATAAATTAAAATTCTGCTCTTTAAGAACTTCAATCCCTGTTTTTGTTATTTTTTGATCCTGAGCACATGCCCCATTTACAAGGCAAAAACCCATTAATAGAATCAGTAAATTTTTAATACCCATCTGTAGTTTTTTATTACAATTAATTTTCGATTTTAGTTGAAGTTAAACCATCTGAAGTTGAACTTCTGTAACTAAATATTAAAAGGAATTGATCAATAGAATGACAATCAATCAACACGCAATAAAAGACTTATCTCTGAAAGAAAAAATAGCCCAAATGTTTCTTATTGGGTTTCATGGAAATGTATGTGAAAAGGACTCGGAAATATCGAATTTAACCAGAAATATAAAACCGGGAGGAGTAATTCTCTTTGACAAAGACATGGTTTACAATAAACCGGTTCATAATATTAAATCTCCGGAACAGCTACAGTTATTGACAACACAATTACAAGAAATTTCAGAAATTCCTTTACTTATTGGTGTTGATCAGGAAGGTGGTTTAATCAATCGTTTAAAACCGGAATATGGATTTCCTGAAACTCAATCTCATCAGAAACTTGGATCTATTGATGATCTTGATATTACGAAAAAAGAAGGGGAATTAATCTCAAGCGTCTTAAAACAAAATGGAATAAATATAAATTTTGCTCCCTGTGTAGATCTCGATCTTAATGAACAAAGCTCAATTATTTCTAAACGTGAGAGATCTTTTGGTTCTACTTCCTCTCAAGTTAACAAACACTCGAAAGCATATATACTTGGACACCAAGAAAATGATGTATTAACAGCTTGCAAGCATTTCCCAGGACATGGCAGTGCCGCCGGCGATACACATGCTGGATTTGTTGATGTTACACAAACATGGAAAAATGACGAGCTAGAACCCTATAAAAAACTTATAGAGGACGGTCTTTGTCCGGTTATTATGACTTCTCATATTTTTAACGGAAACATAGATGATAAATATCCGGCTACTTTATCTAAAAAGACAATTGCTGGTTTACTCAGAAAAGAATTGAAGTTTGACGGTGTAGTTATTTCTGACGACATGCAGATGCGAGCTATATCAGATCATTATGAATTGAGTGAATCACTACTACTTGGATTACAGGCCGGAATAGATATATTTTGCTTTGGCAATAATCTCTTAAAAGAACAAATAGACCTATCAGAAGCTGTAAACACTATTTCTGAATTGATAGACAAGGATCAAATATCAGAAGAAAGAATTAACAAATCTGTACAAAGAATTTTAAATCTGAAGCAAAAATTAAACTCTTGTTAACCTTAATTAATCACTCACTCTTTTGATTGTACAGCCTAACGATTTTGTATTCGGAGTTTCTACTTTTTTACCCAAAACCATTTGTTCTATGGCTTTTTTTAAATAAAAACTATCTACGGCATTTGCATCTTTTGCGTTATCATCAATAGCACCAACATAAACAAGTTCCATATCACCATTAAACAAATATACATGGGGAGTTCGGGTTGCTCCAAAAGCATCTGCTATTTCGTGATTTCTGTCTAGTGCATAGGCAAAATCATAATTCATTTTTGAAGCTCGCTTTTTCATGTCATCCATACTATCGCCTTTTTTTCGATAAGCTTCATTTGAGTTGATCGCAATCATACCTACTTCGTTTTCTCTAGTTATTTCAGAAATCATTGGATATCTATCTTCCCATCTATCTACCCAAGGACAAGTATTGCATGAAAAAATTACCACGAGACCATTCTTTTGGGTCGCATCTTGCAAAGAGATTTTATCTCCTGATACGTCTTCCATTTTCTTATCAATCAGTGGTGCTTTAGACCCAACCTCCAATTCATCCATTTGTTGAGAAAATGCTGAGCCGGCTGCTATAACCGCTACTAATAATCCTGAAATTATGAACTTTAATGTCTTCATGGCTTTATCCTTCATTTATTACTTTTTGTAATTCGCTTTCAAATTGTTCGTACTCAGCCTTTCCTTCCCATTCAGAAGAAACGGCTCCATCCTTTGAATAAATAACAGTGTAAGGTAAAGCCCCAGACCAAGAGTCTGACACCGTTTGGATGAATTCATTGTCTTTACCCGTTTTATAATAAGTAGTAAAGTTTACATTCTGTTCTTTTAGAAACTCCTTGGCTTCTTCCTTCGCTTCTTCAAAATCGCCAGACACAAAGATCAATTCAAACTCTTCTCTATACTTCTCCTTCAGCTTCATGATATGAGGAAACTCCTCTATGCAAGGAATACACCAAGTTGCCCAATAATTTACTAAAACTGGTTTTTTCCCCTTAAAAGATTCAATATGCTCAACCAGTTGAACTGCACTTGTGTCAACCAAAATTTTCTTTTCTTCTGAGGATGAACAGCCTAATAAAGTAAAGAGTAAAACAGCAGTAAAAGTCTTCATATTCTAATTAAATAAAGCATTCAATTTCTTTTTA
>Ga0189275_100527_pt1 | contig 12918 bp, 13 predicted proteins | sample N19A6minimetaG_FD_130329 | JGI IMG/M metagenome (GOLD analysis project Ga0189275, IMG submission 130329) | Marine microbial communities from the Costa Rica Dome - N19 A6 mini metaG | ecosystem: Environmental > Aquatic > Marine > Oceanic > Photic zone | place: Costa Rica: the Eastern Pacific...
CCCCGGGCCTGACCCGGGGCCTCGTGGAGCCGGAGGGAGAGGCCCCGGATCACGTCCGGGGCGCGTGCCGCAAGGCGTCTCAGGTCGGCTCCACCGGCCAATGGGTGTTCAGGTCCCGAAGCCCGGCGGCGATCAGCTCTTCCAGTACCGACAGATCGACATCCGCCAGTTTGTTCACGTAGAGACAGGATTTGCCGGTCTTGTGCTTGCCCAGCCGCGCCAGCAGATCGCCGAAGTCGCCATAGCCCGGCATGATATAGATCGACATGCTGGCCTTGCGCGGCGAAAACCCGGTGGCGAGGAAATCGCCCTCGCGTCCGGTGGCGTAGCGATAGTGGTACTGTCCGTAGCCCACGATGGTCGGCCCCCACATGCGCGGCTGAAAGCCCGTGACCCGCCGGAACAGCGCATCCAGCGCTTCCGCGTCCTGACGCTTCCTTTCCGGTTCCACCGACGCCAGAAAGTCCTTGACCGATGCCTCGGTCGCCGTTGTCTTGTTGTCATTCCTGCTCATCGGGCCCTCCCGGTCCGGCGCAGTCTCTACACCCGGGTCCAGACTGTCACGAAGCCGTGAGCAGGAGGGACAAGGCGTCTTACCGCGATACCATAGAGCCACCTTAACACGGAGAACTGACATGACGATCCTTTCGCGCCGACACCTCCTCGCAGCCGCGGCCGCCGCGCCTCTGGCCGGGCTTGTTGCCGGACGTGCCAGTGCCCAGCCTGCGATGCTCGGACTGCCCACCGTGGATTTCCGGCGGGTCAAGCTGGGCGATTTCGAGGTGACGACGCTTCTGGCGGGCACCCGCACCGTGCCCGATCCCCAGACCATCTTCGGCATGAACGCCAGCGCCGAGGACTTTGCCGCCGTCTCGGACAGCGCCAATATCCCGATTGATGCCGCGCAGTTCTTTTTCACGCCGACGCTGGTCAATACCGGCGCCGAGCTGGTGCTTTTCGACACCGGGCTCAATGCCGCCGGAATCACCGCCGCGCTTGAGGCGGCGGGACGCTCGCCGGAGGACATCGACGTGGTGGTCATCACCCATATGCACGGCGACCATATCGGCGGGCTGGCGGGCGACGACGGCAGCCCCACGTTCCCCAATGCCCGCTATGTCACCGGTTCCGCGGAATACGATCATTGGGCCGCTGCCGAAAACGAAGGTTTCGAGGCCAAGGTCCGGCCCTTGGCGGAAAAGATGGAGATGGTTTCGGGCGGTGGCTCGGTGGTCTCGGGTATCGAATCGATGGAAGCATTTGGCCATACCCCCGGGCACATGGTCTATCGCATCGAAAGCGGGGGGCAGAACCTGGTGATCGCGGCCGATTTCGCCAACCATTATGTCTGGTCGCTGGCCCATCCCGATTGGGAAGTGCGGTTCGACATGGACAAATCCGCCGCCGCCGCGACCCGCAAGTCGCTGCTGGGCATGATGGCGGCGGACAAGATCCCCTTCATCGGCTACCACATGCCTTTCCCCGCCATCGGCTATGTCGGCGAGCGTGACGGAGGTTTCGAGTACCAGCCGATGTCATATCAGCTGATGATCTGATGTGAGGCCGGCGTCCTGACCTTCGGGACGCCGGCGCCTTTGCCCTGCGCCGCCTTGTGCCATTTCACCACCGAGGTCTGGTAATCCCGCCGCAAGAGTGAGAATGTGAACGCTAACATAGCTGTCCCATGAAACCTGGATACTCTCAAAGCCCGATGCAGACCAACATCCTGACCATCACGCTGAACCCGGCTGTCGATTTCGCGACCACGGCGCCGAATGTTTATCCCGAGCACAAGCTGCGCTGTACCGATCCTTCGATCGATCCGGGCGGCGGCGGCATCAACGTGGCGCGCGCGATCCAGATGCTGGGCGGCCATGCCACCGCGCTGATTGCCATCGGCGGCGCCACCGGGGCGCAACTGCTGCAATTGCTGGCGCTGGAGGGTGTGCCGACGGTGGCCTTCCAGGGGCCCGGCGAGACCCGGCTGAGCTTTTCCGTCATCGATCAGACCACCAACGAGCAGTTCCGCTTTGTCATGCCCGGCGACCCGTGGCAGGAGCAGGACGTCGCACGCGGGCTCAACTCGATCGATCAGGCGGCGGCGGATGACACGCTGGTGGTGCTTTCGGGCAGCCAGCCGCCGGGTGTGGCCAAGGAATTTCCCTCGATCCTGGCCGCGCACGTCAAGGGGCGAGGCGCGCAACTGATCGTCGACACCTCGGGGCCTGCGCTGTTCCAGCTGGCGCGCGAGCCGCATGAAACCGTCTTTGCCCTGCGCATGGACGGGCCGGAGGCCGAGGAACTGGCAGGCCGCGACCTGCCCACGCGCGAAGACAGCGCCGCCTTTGCCCGGTCTCTGGTGGACAACCACGTGGCCCGCAACGTGATCGTCGCGCGCGGTGCCGACGGCTCGGTGCTGTCCAACGCGGAAGGAAGCTGGCACGCCGTCGGGCCGAAGATCGAAGTGGTCAGCAAGGTCGGCGCGGGCGACAGCTTCGTCGGCGCCTTTGCCCTGGCCCAGGCGCGGGGCGAGCCGGTCGAGCAATGCCTGCGCGTGGGGGTCGTGGCGGCGGCCGCGGCCTGCATGAGCGAGGGCACCCGGCTGTGCGAGAAGGCGACGGTCGAACGGCTTTTGCCGGATTGTATCCTGACCCGGCTGTGACCGGAGGGGCGGAGACCTCGGAAGCTGCCTTTGCCGCGCTGGCGGCCAAGGCCATTGACGCGCTGCCGGAGGTCTTTGCCGGACCGGCGCGCGAGGTGGTGATTCAGATCGCCGACTGGCCGTCCGACGAGATCCTGCGTGCCATGGGCATTGCCGATCCGCGCGATCTGACCGGTCTGTACGAAGGTATCCCACTGACCGAGAAGTCGAGTTTTGATCAGCCTTATGGGGCGGATGTGATCTGGCTCTACCGTGAACCCATCCTGACGGAATGGCGCGAACGCGGCGACGTGGCGCTTGGCGATTTGGTCGCACACGTGCTGGTTCACGAGCTTGCGCATCATTTCGGCTGGTCCGACGCGGATATCGCCTTAGTTGACCGGTGGTGGGAGTGAGATCCGGACCGGCAAAGCCGGTGATCGCTCCAGTGGAGCGATCAAGGATCGAACGGGCGGAGCCCCCGGACCGGCGCAATCGGCAGTCGCACCGGTGACAATCCTGGGGTCTCAGGGTGACAGTTGAAAGGTGCAACATGGTGCGATGGTGTCTCATTCTGGCGGTGCTTGCCCTGTGCTCGGGCGCTTCCGCGGAAACCCGGGTTCTGGTTCTGGGCGACAGCATTCTTGCGTGGAACAAGACCCGCGGACAATCGATCCCGCAACTGCTGGACAGCGTGCCGGGGATTTCGGTCGAAAGCCGGGCGGTATCCGGCGCGGCTTTTTCCGGCTCCCGGTTCCTGCGCCGCGAGGTTCGCGGCCAGGTGCCGCGAGGAACGTGGGACGTGATCGTCGTCAATGGCGGCGGCAATGATCTGGCGGGCGAGTGCAACTGCCGGGCCTGCGAAGCGACGCTGGACCAACTGGTGAGCGCCAATGGCAGGAGCGGCGAGATCCCGGCGTTTCTCGACCGTCTGGCGGGGCGGGCGACGCGGGTGATCTGGTTGGACTATTATCCGGTGTCAGTACGCGGCGGGCCGTTTGCGCCCTGTATCGAGGAATTGGCGGTGCTGGAACAGCGGATGCAGGCGGTGGCGCGGTTGCGGCGGCACGTGGCATTCGTCGATGCCGGAGAGGTCTATGACCGGCGGGACATGTCACTTTATGCCCGCGACCTAGTACATCCCACGCCGAAAGGCGGTGCGCGGATCGCCACATTGCTGGCGCGCGCCATCGGGCGCTGAGCCAGGGCGAAGACGACCCGAAAGGGGCGGATGAGCCACTCGTCAAGCCCTTGCGGGCATTCCTCGTTAAGTCACGACGGATCGCGCCAGCGGTTCACGATGGGGTAGCGCCGGTCCAGCCAGAAGGCACGCTTCGTCAACCGCGTCCCCGGCGCCGACTGGAACCGCTTGTATTCGCTGATGTAGAGAAGGTGCTCCACCTTCTTTGCCGTCGCCCGGTCGAACCCCGCCGCCACGCAGTCCTCGATCGAGCCGTCCTGATCGACAAGAATATCAAGGATCGCGTCCAGTTCGGGATAATCGGGCAGCGAATCGCTGTCTTTCTGATCCTCGCGCAGTTCGGCGCTTGGCGGCTTGTCGATGATCGCAGGCGGGATCACCTCGCCCTCGGGCCCCATCATCCAGTCGCGGTGATTGGCATTGCGCCAGCGGCATTGCTCGAACACCCGCGTCTTGTAGAGGTCCTTGATCGGGTTGTAGCCGCCCGACATGTCGCCGTAGATCGTGGCATAGCCCACAGCGACCTCGGACTTGTTGCCGGTGGTCAGCAGCATCTCGCCGAACTTGTTCGACAGCGCCATCAGCAGCAGCCCGCGCAGCCGCGACTGGATGTTTTCCTCGGTCAGCCCCGGCTCGGTGCCTGCAAAGAGCGGCGCCAGCGTCTCGGTCACCGCCGCCCGCGCCTGGGCAATCGGCACGAAATCGTAGCGGCATCCCAGCCGCTCGGCGCAATCCTTGGCATCGTCCAGCGACCCTTGCGAGGTATATTCAGACGGCAGCATCACGCAGCGCACGTTCTCAGCCCCCAGCGCATCGACCGCAATCGTCGCCACCAGCGCCGAGTCAATCCCGCCCGACAGTCCCAGCAATACCTTCGCAAAGCCGGTCTTTGCCACGTAATCACGCAGCGACAGGACCATGGCGTTGTAGTCCTGCTCCCAGCTGTCGGGGTCCTGCACCACCTCGCCCGGCACGATGCGCCAGCCCTCGGCGCCGCGCTCAAGGTCCACATGGGTGACCCCCGCCTCGAAGACCGGCATCTTGAAAGCGATCTCGCCATGCGGGTTGATGCCGAAGCTGCCGCCGTCGAACACCTGATCGTCCTGCCCGCCGACGAAGTTCAGGTAGATCAGTGGCAACCCGGTCTCGACCACCCGGCTGACCATGTGGGTCAGGCGCACGTCATACTTGCCCCGGTAGTAGGGCGAGCCATTGGGCACCAGCAGGAACTCGGCCCCGGTTTCGGCCAGCGTCTCGGCCACGTCCTCATACCAGGCATCCTCGCAGATCGGGCTGCCGATGCGGGTGTTGCCCACCGAATAGGGGCCGCCCAGCGGCCCGGCATCGAAGATGCGCACTTCGTCGAAGACGGTCTCATTGGGCAGATGATGCTTGAGCTGGGCCGAAGCGATCTTGCCGCCCTTGCAGATCAAATAGGCATTGTAGAGCTCGGCCCCCTCGACCCAGGGCGCACCGATGGCCAGGGCCGGACCGTCGGCACAGTCTTCGGCCAGGGCGCGCACGGCCTTGATCGCGTCGGTATGAAAGGCCGGTTTCATCACCAGGTCCTGCGCGTTGTAACCGGTGATGAACATCTCGGGGAACGCCACCAGGTCGGCCCCGGCCGCCTTGGCCGTCTCCCATGTCTCGCGGACCAGCGCGGCATTGCCGGCAATGTCGCCCACGGTGGGGTTCAGCTGTGCCAGGGTGATGCGGAATGTGTCGGCCATCGGGAGTTCTCCTGTCGTCCCGCTCTCCCTACCCAGAACCGCGCGCGGGGTGAAGGGCCGATCCGCCCGAGAGCCGCCGCCCTGCCCCGCCCGGAGCGGAACTGCCGGTGCAACAAGCAGCCAGCGACAAAGCCGCGCATCTGGCCCATTGGCGCGGAAACCCCGTGGCGGGCCATTGATTTCGGCGGCGTCGCGATTAATTCAATTTCGCGAATATGTAGACCGGCCGATAAGGAGACTGTCCCATGCCCGAGTCCAGGATGATTGCGAACCTCAATACCGCGGTTCAGATGGAGATGAGCGCCGCGCACCAGTACCAGTTGCACGCCCATGTGCTCGAAGACTGGGGGCTTGACCGGTTGGCTGCCCAGATGCGCGCCGAAATGACCGAGGAACTTGGCCATTCCGACCGTTTCATCGAGCGGATCATGTTCCTCAAGGGCGATCCCGAAATTGCCTTTCAGAAGCTGCCGCATCGGGCAAAGACGCTGGTCGAGATGTTCAAGGCCGATCTGGCCGACGAGGAAGAGGCCATCGAGGTCTATTCCCGCGCCGCGCGCGAGGCCGCCGATGCCGGCGACATCGGCACAAGGGTCCTGTTCGAGGAAATCGCGCTGGACGAGGAGGGTCACAAGAGCTGGCTCGAGTTGCAGCTCGACCTGATCGAACGCATCGGCGAGCCCGCCTACAGCGCCAAATACGTGTCGATTGGCGGCTCCGATACCTCGGCCTGAGCGCGCGGACGGGGCGGAGGAACGGCGGGAACCCGCCGCACCGCCCCGCCTGCGACGTGAAGAAACCCGTCAGATCAAGCGCCTGTGATCGAAAGGCATTGTCTGCGCTGGCCGCCTCCTTTACCTTCTGTGCAAGTAGAAGTCGGGGGCATCGCAGGCCAGATGAAGCAATCCATTCGTATCGCAGGCACGGTTCTGGCGCTCTTGGCAGCCGGTCCGGCGCTGGCTCAGGACGGCGAGGTCCTGACCAAGCAATATGACGATGGCGGGGTCTATGAAGGCACCTTCCGCGACGGGTTGCAGCATGGTCAGGGCACCTACCGGCTGCCCAACGGCTATGAATACATGGGCGATTGGGTCGAGGGCGAGATCAAGGGCAACGGTATCGCGCGCTTCCCCAATGGCTCGATCTATGAGGGCGAGTTTGCCAAGGGCAAGCCGCATGGCATCGGCAAGATCACCTTTACCGATGGCGGCACCTACGAGGGGTCGTGGGATGACGGCCAGATCACCGGCCAGGGTGTGGCGATCTATGCCAACGGCGTGCGCTACGAGGGCGCCTTTCGCAACGCCATGCAACATGGCCGCGGCGTGATGACCAGCCCCGGCGGCTATACCTACGACGGCGACTGGGTGAACGGGGTCAAGGACGGCACGGCGACGATCGCCTATCCCGATGGCTCCACCTACGAAGGCCGGGTCGCCGATGGCACCCGCGATGGCCAGGGCAAGCTGGTGATGACCGACGGGCTGATCTACGAAGGTCTCTGGCGCGCCGGGCAGATCTCGGGCACCGGCAAGCTGATCCAGCCCAATGGTGACGTCTATGAGGGCGAATTGGTTGAGGGCCGCCGCGAAGGCCAGGGCCGCGTCACCTATGCCAATGGCGACGTCTACGAAGGCCAGTTCCGCGACGACCAGCGCAATGGCAAGGGCGTCTTCACTGGCGAGGACGGCTATCGCTATGAGGGCGACTGGGAAAACGGCAAGATCCAGGGCGTGGGCACAGTGACCTATCCCGACGGCTCGATCTATGTCGGTGAATTCGTCGACGACCTGGCGCATGGGGTCGGCAATATCACCTATCCGGACGGCTCGACCTATGAGGGCGACTGGGTCAACGGCGTGATCGAGGGCGAAGGTCGCGCGACCTATCCTAACGGGCTGGTCTATGAAGGCGGGTTCCAGAACGCGCGCAACCACGGCTTCGGCGTGATGACCTATGCCGATGGTTACCGCTATGAGGGCGAATGGGAACGCGGCCGCCGCCATGGCAAGGGCACCGCCACCTATCCCGACGGCACGGTCTATATCGGCCAGTTCGCCGATGGCCAGCGCCATGGCGAAGGCGAGATCTCGATGCCCGACGGATTCAAGTACATCGGCGAGTGGAAGACCGGCGAGATCTCGGGCCAGGGCGTGGCGACCTATGCCAATGGCGACATCTACGAAGGCACATTCGTCGCCGGCAAACGGCAAGGCGAAGGCACCATGCGCTATGCCGCCGGGCAACAGGCCACCGGTGAATGGAAGAACGGTGCTTTGGTGCAGTCGGCGGCGACGGAAACGCCGGAAGAAGGTGAGACCGCAGCAGAAGAAGAACCTGCCGCTTCAGAGTAAACCGCGCAGCCTTTCCCACCCGTCCCGGGCTTGCCTCGGGACCTCGTGGCCGACCGGGAGGCCCCGGATCAGGTCTGGGGCGCGTGGCACTCAGCCTCAAACAACCTCGCCCCTCCCCAGCGCGTCAAGCACCGTGTCGGCCTGAGCCAGGATATCCTCCCGCTTTTCGCCGTCCATCCGGTCCCATGTCCGGTACATATTGCCCATCCGCGGGTTATCCCCAAGTCGCTCGCGCTGCCGATCCAGGAAATGCCAGTAGAGCAGGTTGAACGGACAGGCCCCGTCGCCCAGCTTTGTCCCCACCTTATAGGCGCAATTCTTGCAGTAATCGGACATCCGGTTGATATATGCACCGGATGAGACATAGGGCTTGGAGGCAAACAGCCCGCCATCGGCGAACTGGCTCATTCCCACGGTATTGGGCGCCTCGACCCACTCGAAGGCATCCACATAGACCGCGAGGTACCACTCATGCACCTCTGCCGGGTTCACCCCGGCCAATAGCGCGAAATTGCCGGTGACCATCAGCCGCTGAATATGGTGCGCGTAGGCCTCTTCTCGTGTCTGTTCAACGGCTTTGGCCATGCAGTTCATCCGGGTCTCGCCGCCCCAGTACATCGCCGGCAACTTGCGCTGTTGCTGGAGCTTGTTCTGGCGCGGGTAATCCGGCCCTTCGAGGTAATAGATGCCGCGCACGAACTCTCGCCATCCGATGATCTGGCGAATGAACCCTTCGACGGCGTTGAGCGGCGCATCGCCCTTGCGCCAGGCTTCCTCCGCCGCCGCGCAGACCTCCATCGGATCCAAAAGGCCGATGTTGAGATAAGGCGAGATCACCGCGTGATAGAGGAAACGCTCACTGTTCATCATCGCGTCCTGGTAGTCGCCGAACTTCGGCAGCGCGCCCTTGATGAAATGGGTCAGCGCCCGGCGCGCCTGCGCCCGGTCCGTGGCGAAATGAAACGGGTGCAACTCGCCGAAATTTTCGCCGAAGCGCGCCTCGACCAGCTCCAGCACCTCCGCGACGGTCTCATCCGGGGTGAACTGCATCGGGCCGCCGAAATCCACCGCGTCCGGCGCCGGTTTGCGGTTCTCGGTGTCGTAGTTCCACGCGCCGCCCTCGGGTGTGTCGCCGTCCATCAAGAGCCCGGTGCGCCGCCGCATCTCTCGGTAGAAATATTCCATCCGCAGCGTCTTGCGCCCTTCCGCCCAATCCTCGAAGTCCTTGTGGGAGGCGATGAAGCGATCATCCACCAGTTGCTCGACCGGCAACGGCGCGTCGTTAAGCGCCTCGATCAGCCGCCATTCGCCGGGCTCGGTCGCCAGCACGGACTTGGCGCCGGTTTCCTCGGCGCGGCGCAGCAACTCGCTCACGATTGAGCCGGAGTTTTCGGTATCGTCAAGCTGGGTATAGCGGACATTCCAGCCGTCCTCGCGCAACTCGGCAGCAAACTTGCGCATCGCAGACAGGATCAGCGCGATCTTCTTGGGGTGGTGCGGCACATAGCCGGTCTCACCCGCCACCTCGGCCATGACCACCACGTCGCGCGCCTTGTCCGCCGCCTTGAGCGCGGCGATTTCGGGCGACAGCTGGTCGCCCAGTACCAGCACGAGGCGGCTCACCAGGCCACCGCCTTGCCCGCCCAGTCCCGGAAGCTCCCGGTGTCCTCTGGCGTCAGGCCGTCGATCACCGACAGCAGGTTCTGCGCCGCCACAGCAGGCGTGACCGAGGGGTGGCGGCCGAGGTAATCGCGGGTGAATTCCGTCGCCACGGTGCCAGGATGCAGCGCAAGGCAGACCGACTTGGGATGCGTCCGCGCCAGCTCGATCGCGGTGGTGTGCACGAGCTGGTTCACTGCCGCCTTGGCGGTGCGATAGGCGTACCAGCCGCCCAGACGGTTGTCGCCGATGGAGCCGACCCGGGCCGAGAGCACGGCAATCACCGCCCGCCGGCCCCGGGGCAGCAGGGATATGGCGTGTTTCAACACCATGGCCGGGCCGATGCAGTTCAGTGCGAACTGATCCGCCATCGCCTGCGGTGTCAGATCGCGGATGGTCTTTTCCGGCCTGGCCCCGTCGATTTCCAGTGCGCCCGAGGCCACAAAGATCAACTCGAAGCTCCCCGCCAGCGCGCCCAGATGCGTCGCCACGCTGGCCTCATCCGTCACGTCCAGCCCGTCGGCCGAGCGCGAGAGGCCCACGACTTCGCTCCCGCGCGCCCTGAGCGCCGCCACAACTGCCGCGCCGATGCCGCCGGAGGCGCCGATCACCAGAGCGCGCGTTTTGTCTTTTTCCTCTGTCATCCCCGCCCACCTAGCGAGGCCGGGACCTCAATCAAGCGCCACAGAATTGCCCGGGGCGATAAAAAGACACTTTTCATTCACGGCACGGCGCGTATAGTCCGGCGCATGTTGACCGAGGCCCATATCGCGACCCTGCCCTGCGCCCCCCGCGCAGAGCGTTCGCTTGGCCTGCTCCTTCTCCTAGCCCGCCTCTGAGCGTGCCTTTCGGCGCGACCGCTCAGAGGAGGCTCGTTCGCGCCCGAACCCCGGAGAAATATTCAAGAGACTTCAGATCATGACCCAGACAGACCAGAACCGCGTGTTGATTTTCGACACGACCCTGCGCGACGGCGAACAGAGCCCCGGCGCCACCATGACCCATTCGGAAAAGCTCGAGATCGCCGAACTGCTCGATGACATGGGTGTCGACATTATCGAGGCGGGCTTTCCGATTGCCTCGGAGGGGGATTTCCGTGCGGTGTCCGAGATTGCCCAGCGTTCGAAGAATGCGGTGATCTGCGGGCTGGCGCGGGCGCAATTGCCCGATATCGACCGCTGCATGGAGGCGATCCGACATTCCGAACGCCCCCGCATCCACACCTTTATCGGCACCTCGCCGCTGCACCGCGCCATTCCGAACCTCACGATGGACGAAATGGCCGAGCGGATCGAGCAGACCGTGACCCATGCCCGCAACCTCTGCGACAACGTGCAATGGTCGCCGATGGACGCGACGCGGACCGAGTGGGATTACCTCTGCCGGGTGATCGAGATCGCCATCAAGGCGGGCGCGACCACGATCAACATCCCCGATACCGTGGGCTATACCGCCCCGCGCGAGAGTGCCTCCTTGATCAAGCGGTTGATCGAGACGGTGCCGGGTGCCGACGAGGTGGTCTTTGCGACGCACTGCCACAATGACCTCGGGATGGCGACGGCGAACTCGCTGGCCGCCGTTGAAGCCGGGGCGCGGCAAATCGAATGCACGATCAACGGCTTGGGCGAACGCGCGGGCAATACCGCGTTGGAAGAAGTCGTCATGGCGATGAAGGTCCGCAATGACATCATGCCGTTCGAGACCGGGATCGACACCCGCAAGATCATGCATATCTCGCGCCGGGTGGCGACGGTGTCGGGCTTCAATGTCCAGTTCAACAAGGCGATTGTCGGCAAGAACGCCTTTGCGCATGAGAGCGGCATTCACCAGGACGGTATGTTGAAGAACGCCGAGACCTTCGAGATCATGCGCCCGGAGGACGTGGGTCTCTCGGGCACCTCGCTGCCGTTGGGCAAGCATTCGGGCCGCGCGGCGCTGCGCGCCAAGCTGAAGGACCTGGGCGTCGAGGTCGGTGACAACCAGCTGAAGGACATCTTCGTGCGGTTCAAGGAATTGGCCGACCGCAAGAAAGAGGTCTTTGACGACGACGTGCTGGCCCTGGTGACGGCGACCACGGATGGCAACACCGAGAAGCTGCAACTGGTCAACCTCAAGGTGGTCTGCGGTACCGGCGGCCCGGCGGAAGCGGTGCTGGAAATGGAGATCGACGGAGCCGAGCACTCGGCCACCTGTCAGGGTGACGGCCCGGTCGATGCCAGCTTCAAGGCGGTGCGCAAATTGCATCCGAACACCGCGCAACTGCAGCTTTACCAGGTGCATGCGGTGACCGAGGGCACGGATGCGCAGGCCACGGTGTCGGTGCGGCTGGAAGAGGACGGCATGATAGCCACCGGGCAATCGGCGGATACCGATACGGTCGTGGCGTCGGTCAAGGCCTATATCCAGGCGCTGAACCGGCTGCTCGTGCGGCGCGAGAAGCTGGGCCCGGGGGCGGATGCACGGGAGATCAGCTACAAGGAACTGGGCTGAACGGCGGCCGCTCCTCAAGCCCTTGCGGGCTTTCCTCGCGAGGACGCCGGCAACGGCGGAGGAGCGGTTTGCGCCGACGCGGAGCGCCGATCACCTGCGCCAGTGGAATGGCACGATGATCAGCGCACCGATGGAGGACAGGATGGCATTCAGGCCCGGCGAGCCGAAGCCGATCCCGAACATGATCCGGACGAAGTAGAACAGGAACGCGCCGCCCACGCAGATGATGATGCTCTGCACATAGCCGTTGTGGGTAAAGCCGGATTTCTCCGAGGCGTAGCCGACGATCCCGGCAATCACCACCGTACCGATCAGGACCGGAAACATCAGCGCTCTCCCAGTTTTGTGCCCGCAGGCAAGGGCATGCCGCGCAGGAAGGTCCCGGCATCTTGCGCCGCCTTGCCCGCCCGCTGCAAGCTCAGAAGCCGGACCGCGCCGGAGCCGCAGGCCACGGTCAAAGCATCGTCGAGCACGCGGCCCGGCGCCCCCTGCCCTTCGGCAAGCTTCGACATCAGGCATTTCACGCGGGTCTCGCCCGCCGTGGTCCAGGCGCCGGGAAAGGGCGACAAGCCGCGGATCTTGCGGTCGACCTCTTCGGCGCTTCGGGACCAGTCGATCACCGCTTCCGCCTTGTCGATCTTTTGGGCATAGGTGACGCCCTCATCGGGCTGCGGCTCGGGTGTCAAGTTGTCCAGCCGGTCCAATGCATCGAGGATCAGCCGCGCCCCCAGATCGCTCAGCCGGTCGTGCAGGAGCGCCGTCGTGTCACCCGCCCCGATCGGCACCGCCGTGCGCAGCAGCACCGGGCCGGTGTCGAGTCCGGCCTCCATCTGCATGATGCAA
>Ga0189275_100528_pt1 | contig 12861 bp, 15 predicted proteins | sample N19A6minimetaG_FD_130329 | JGI IMG/M metagenome (GOLD analysis project Ga0189275, IMG submission 130329) | Marine microbial communities from the Costa Rica Dome - N19 A6 mini metaG | ecosystem: Environmental > Aquatic > Marine > Oceanic > Photic zone | place: Costa Rica: the Eastern Pacific...
CGCCCATGGCGGACAGCCGCCCGCCGTGGTCTACTTCAACCAAATCGAAACCGACCAGCAGGGACAGAGAGTAGCTTAAATCATCCCGGTTTCTGTCCAAGGGATGGGGAGTAGCTCAGTCCTTGGGGATTTACGCGACCTTGCCGCGCGACGGGCTGCGGCCTCCAAGGTGGGCCGACGCGATACGGAGGCGGACGGCGAAGAAGTCCGAAGGCTCAAAAACGACAAGCAAATGCTTGCCACCCAGAATGCTGGTCTGCTGCGGCGGGCGCTGGACGCCGAAGAGCGCTTGAAACGCAGCGAAGACCGCAATGCGCAACTTCTGCGAGAGATCGCCAAGCTCAGGGCGCCCGTGGTCGTGCCCCGCGAAAACGCAGGGCAGCCCGGCAGACAAGATTGATCGGCAACCCGGTCGCGATGCCCCGACGCTGCGCGGCGGGCAGAGGGAGAGGCGGCTGAGGAAGCGGGCGAGCCCAGAGATGGTGAAGAAGAGAGGTTTGTCGGTTCCGCTGGCAAGCCACCGGACGCTCCCGATACCAAAGAATACGTCATCTTTGCTTCCTGATCGGAAGGCTCGTTGCAGATCAACACCTTACCCATAACAAGACAGGTTGACAAATGACCTATTCCTTCATGGATGACAGTAAAAGAATATTGATCTTCTCCGACGCTGGCGGCACCGGGCGCAGCTATCACGCCGATCTTGGTGCGAAGAACCAGCGCCTCCGGGTGCATTACCTGTTGGAACCGGGCTGGAAGGCAGATGCGGCGATCCAAGGCCTCGGGCGGACCAATCGCACCAACCAGGCGCAGCCGCCGCTGTTCCGGCCGGTGGCCACCGATGTGAAGGCGGAGAAACGATTCCTGTCGACCATTGCGCGCCGCCTCGACACGCTGGGCGCCATCACCCGCGGCCAGCGCCAGACCGGCGGGCAGGGGCTGTTCCGGCCCGAGGACAACCTGGAATCGCCTTATGCCCGCGATGCCCTGCGCCAGCTTTATCGCCAAATCTTCCGTGGCGCGGTCAGGGGGTGTTCGCTGCAGCGCTTCGAGGAGGCGACCGGGCTGAAACTCGCCGACGAAACCGGGCTGAAGGAGGACCTGCCGCCGATCACCACCTTCCTCAACCGCCTGTTGGCGCTGAAGCTCGACCTGCAGGCGGCGCTCTTCACCGCGTTCGAGGAACTGCTTGATCAGCGGATCGAGGGCGCGATCGCTGCCGGGGTCTACGATCTCGGGCTCGAGACCCTGCGGGCCGAGAGCTTCCGCGTCACCGACCGGGCGACAATCTACACCCATCCGGGCAGCGGCGCCGAGACCCAGCTCCTGACCATCGCCCAGAAGACCCGCAACCGCCCGCTGTCGCTGGCGGATGCGCTCGACTGGCTGGACGACCCCAAGGCCCGCCTGCTTGTCAACAGTCGTTCAGGCCGGGCGGCAGTGCAGGTGCCCGCCACCTCGTTGATGCTCGACGATGGCACGATCGAGCCGCGGATCCGGCTGGTGCGTCCCTCGGAGAACCACTCTGTACCGCTCAAGGCGACGGGCGACAGTCACTGGGGCGCGGTCAACCGCGCCGGGTTCGCGACGGCCTGGCAGAAGGAACTGGCGGATATCCCTGAGTTTTCGGAAACCACCGTGCACATGGTCTCGGGGCTCCTGCTGCCGATCTGGAAACAGCTGCCGCAGGACGAAACCCGGGTCTACCGGCTGCAGACCGATGACGGCGAACGGCTGATCGGGCGGCGGGTCTCGCCGGCCTGGGTCGCCAACACGTTGGCCGCCGAGGCGCCGGAGGTTTCCGCTGCCGACCTGCACGCACTGCTGCTCGCGGGCAAGACCCGTGCCGAGCTGGCGGACGGGTTGGAGCTGATCCGGGCGCGGGTCATGGGCGTCGACCGGATCGAACTCAGAGGCTTCACGCCGGAGCAGAAGGACCGGCTCAAGGCGCAGGGCTTCTTTTCCGAGATCATCGCCTGGAAGCTGCGGCTGTTCTGCCCGGTGGATCAGGCGGGCGTGGCCGTTCTGGAAAGCCTGCTTGCACAGGCTCCGGTACGCGGCCTACATGCACGCAAAAGTTGTTGAGAGCTGCTCCATGCCATCTGAAACCGAGACGCTCCTGCGCGATCTAGCGCAGGATGCAGAGAACGTCTGCCGCCGCTACCTTCCCGCTGGGCGGCGGGAGGGCAATTACTGGCTGGTGGGCGATCTGCAGAACACTCCCGGCCGGTCGCTCTACGTGCGACTGACCCGGCCGGAAACCGGCAAAGGCGCCCGCGGGAAATGGACGGATTCGGCAACCGGCGAGTTTGGCGATCTCCTGGACATCATCCAGGCGCGCACCGGGATCGCGACCTTTCCCGAGCTCCTCGAAGAAGCCCGGGCGCATCTCGGGCGGCCGGCCTTGGTGGAGGCAATGGAAGACGCCAATACACGCGGCGCAGTCTCCAGCGACAAGCGCGCCGCGGCGAAACGGCTCTTTGCAGCGGCGCGGCCAGTGGCAGGAACATTGGCGGAGACCTATCTTCGGACCCGCGGCATTTGCCGGCCGGTTCCGAGTGCCGCGCTGCGGTTCCGTCCGACCTGCTGGCACCGACAGGGCGGTGAGGCGCAGGCGACACCCCGCCCGGCGCTGATCGCCGCGGTGACCGACGGGGCAGGGGGCCTTCAGGGCGTGCACCGCACCTGGCTGGCGGCGGATGGCAAGGGCAAAGCCCCAGTCGCGGTGCCGCGCCGGGCCATGGGGCAGATCCTCGGCAATGCGGTCCGCATCGATCCGGTCTCCGACTGTCTTGTGGTTGGCGAGGGCATCGAGACCATGTTGTCCATCCGCGAGGCGCTTCCCGAAGTACCGGTCTGGGCGGCGCTCTCGGCCGGCCATCTCGGGGGTGTCTCTCTGCCGCAAGGCCTCGCGCGCCTCTACATTGCCCGCGACCGCGACCCGGCCGGAGAGCAGGCGGCCGAGCGGTTGCGGGCCCGCGCCGCCGAGGCCGGGGTTGCGGTTATCGTGCTCGCGCCGCGGCTCGGGGATTTCAACGACGATCTTTTGGCGGATGGCAGGGAGGTTCTGCGGCACAGGCTCCGGACGCAGATCGGGCCCGAAGACCGGGTGCGCCTGAAGCAGCCGGCCTGAGCGCAAGGGGCGGTCTGAGATTTCTGCCGAACGGTCTCGTCAAGAGGGGTCCGGGGAACCTGTGCCAAACCCCTGGCAAGGTCCGGCGCCGGCGGGGTCGCGCACGGCCTTCACGTGATGGGCAGGCCGTCAAAGGCGCCGCCCCCTCAAGACCGGGGGGCACCTGATTTCCGCCGGCGGCTAAGCCGCCTTTGCATCGCGAGGCAAATCAGCCGCCCCCCGGCCTCCTCCACATGCGTTCCGGCCCCTGCGGGGTGAAGGGGCGCCGCCCGTGATGGCGAGGGCTGCCCATGAAGGCCGCGCGAGACCCCGCGCGGGCCAGACAAACCGGAGGCAAGAGCCCATGACCACCTTGACCCACGACGATTTCGAACCCGCCCATTCCGCATCCCAGACCGCCCATGCGATCCAGGAGCTGCAGCTCTACGGCTACCGGCCCTTCCAGGACGAACCCGATCCGCGCCCGATGCCGGACGGCCAGCGCCTCGCCTCCGCCGTCGCGGATGTCTTCGATGCCCTCGTTGCGACGCTCGCCGACACCCGCATGGAACCTGATCTCGAGGAATTGCTCTGGGGCAGCGTCAACCTCTTCCACCGCGCCTCGGCCCGGATCGAGCGGTCGCTCGACGACAATGAACAGGCCCAGCGCCGGCTCGCCCGCGAGCAGGACGGCTCCGAGGTCAAGGCCGGCGAACTCGAACGCCTGACCGCCGAGGGGGTGAGCCTCGTCGAACGCCGCAGCTGCATGGACCTCTTTCGCGAAATCGCCGCCGAGCAGTTCGAACTGCACACCGGATCGGCCTGGCGTCCGCGCAGCGGGTCCACGATCAGCCACCGTGGCCTGACCTCGGCGATGATCGACAGCCGGGATTTCCTGCAGGCCCGCCGCCGCGCCGAGGCCGAGCGGCTCTTGCCGGAAGGCCCGAAAGTCGCCCTGACCGGCGGCACCGAGTTCAACGACCATCAGCTGATCTGGGCCAGGCTCGACCAGGTCCGCGCCAAGTATCCCGATATGGTGCTCGTGCATGGCGGCAGCCCGCGCGGCGCCGAACGCATCGCCGCCAAATGGGCCGAGAGCCGCAAGGTCACCCAGATCGCCTTCAAGCCCGACTGGACGAAACACGCCAAGGCCGCGCCCTTCAAGCGCAACGACGCGATGCTGGAGGTCCTGCCAGTAGGTGTCCTGGTCTTCCCAGGCACCGGCATCCAGGAAAACCTCGCCGACAAGGCCCGCAAGCTGGGCATCCCGGTCAAGAAGTTCGGAGCGGGGGCGTGAGCGCCCCCTTTCCCATTCTCAGGGGACACGCGGCCCTGCCGCCGGGTCCGGAATGGCCAGGACATAACTCGGGCATTTCCCGCCGACCCCGTCAGTGAAATTTATCGCGCAGAGTAAATTCCCTCAAACCTGTCGAAGAGTTGCAGGTTTTTATCCCGAATGATAAATCATGCTTGCCGTGCGGCACATCTCCGAGTAATTTATCATGCAGGATAAGGGGTGAGATGTGACCCAAACAACAGACGTCCTGACGTGGGCCCAAAAGATCGGGGCCCACATCAGAACCCGGCGGAAACATCTGGGGCTCAGCCTGGAGGACCTTTCGCGCCTGTCTGGCTCCACCGTGCCGACCCTGTCGCATATCGAAAGAGGCACGCGGGACGTCAAGCTTTCGACCCTCGTCGCCATTGCGGTTGCGCTCCGGACGGACCTGCCGGAATTAATTGCAGAGACACCGCCCGTCCAGAAAACCCGGCACACACCCGAGGCGCGCCCCGGCGGGTATGACCTGGAGGATGACTGACGGTGCCCCCGGAAACGCCCCCTGAAACCGTGACGGTTTATTACGAGACGTTCGCACTTGGTTACATCCATTTGTCCGAGCGCGGCGACCTGTCCTTCGAGTATGACAAAAGATGGCTCGAAACGGCGGCGCGTTTTCCTCTGTCGACCACCCTGCCGTTGCAGGCGGGGCGGTTTCCCGATGACCTCATCGCGCCGTGGCTGGCCAACCTGCTGCCGGAAGAGGAGCAGCTGACGGTCGTGTCGCGGGCGCTCGGCCTCTCGGCCTCGGATGCGCTTGCCATTCTGCGTGAAATCGGCGGCGACACTGCCGGTGCGATCTCCATCGGCGAACCAAGCCGCCGCGAGACTTGGCACTACACAGGGTTGCGTGACCAATATGGAGCGGCAAGCGAAAGTGACGCGCTGGCCCGGCATTTCCAGGATGTCGGGACGCGGCCTTTTCTCGCCGGAGAGGACGGCGTTCGGCTCTCTCTTGCCGGCGGCCAGAAAAAGACGGCGCTTGCCGTCCTGGACCGGGACGGCAAGGCCAAGCTCGGATTGCCGGGGGCGACGGACCAGTTCGCGATCCCCAAGACGGGGGCGCCCTCGACGATCATCCTCAAGCCGGACAATCCGCACTTGCCCGGCATTGTGGAGAACGAGGCCTATTGCATGACCCTCGCGGGCCTCATCGGCCTGTCGGTCGCGGAATGCGCCGTCGTTCTTGCCAGCGGCAGGACGGCGCTTGCTGTGGCCCGCTACGACCGGAGGGTTCGACGCGACGGCGCCATTCGCCGCCTGCACCAGGAGGATTTTGCCCAGGCCAATGGCCTCTACCCGGGCCGAAAATACGAGCAGGGCACCGTTCCCGGCCTCGACATGACGGGTTTGTTGCGGACCGGCGACCGGCTGCCACCGGCGGAGGCCCTGAAGCTGCATGACCAGGTCATGTTCAACATCCTGGTCGCCAACACCGATGCCCATGCCAAGAATTACTCTATGCTCTTGGGGCCGGAACCCGGCATGGCTCCCCTCTATGATGTGTCGTCGGTTCTGCCTTGGGATCACGTCAACCAGTACCACGCCCAGAAGATCGCGGGACGTCGCCGGAAACCCGGGTCCGTTGCGGCGCGGCATTGGGACGAGATGGCCAGGAGTGCCGGGCTCAACGCTTCTTCCCTGCGCCGCCGCGTCGGAGATCTGATCGACGCCATGGTTGCCGCGCGCGTGAAGGCCACCGAGCATGTTGCGAACCAGGCTGGCGCGTCCCCGCCGATGGTCGAACGTGTTGCCGAGCTTGTTGAGCAGAACGCGTTACGGATAGGCGGACGGCTGAAAAACGACGGTTTGACCGGACGTAGGCCAAAGTGATGTGCCGTCATAACGTTTGACGCAGCGACGCGACGTTGGAACTGGAATCCTGTTGGATGGGACTTGGGAGGCAATCCGGTTCGCTGCATATAGTGCGGTGAATGTGGGTGGCATTCACCGCACCAATGCGATCTGAAATTCGGCCAACCATATGCTCAGGTCGCGACAATCTCCGTCGCCACGCGGAATTTCTCCGCCTCCCGTTCGTTTGGCGTATACCAGACCGTTCGTCGTTCGCCGGACAGGCTGAACGCATAGGTCACGCCGAGGATGATGTCGGGCTGGTCCGGATCGACCATCCATGCGACGGGCCTGCCGATATCGATCCCGACACTGCCCGCGGCTGCCGTTGAACCAGTTTCACCGGGACCGTCCCGCGTCACATCTTTCACGTTGCTCATTGCCCATCCCCTTCGGTGTCCTGTCCAAACCCGGCTGCCGCCAGGCTCTTGTCGAAAGCCTCCTCGAACCGCGCCCGGATGGCCGGGCCGATGGTGCGGCCAAGCCCCTGGAGGCCCAAAGGGTCATGCCGGGCAGCAAGATCGGCGGCGAAGCCCGGTGACAGGGTCAGCGTGACGCTGGTCGGGTACTTGCCTCGGGCGCCGCGTTGCTCGGTGACCGCCGGCATACCGCCGTCCTGCCAGTCCTCGCAGATGGAATCGCGCAGGCCCTGGGCGACCCGCCGGATCAGGAACGACACGCTGCACTGCGCGGCCCTGGCCCAGGCCTCCGCGCCAACGGCTTGTCTCTTGGTCAGGGAGAGCGCGACATAGACCACGGACCCGCGGGCGCCCGGGACCTTCGTTGTCGTCGAACGTGGTTTCGCGCCCCGTGCCGGATCGACCGACGACGGCGCTTCGGCTTGCGGCGTCCTCGCCTCCGGTGGCCTTGCCTCTGCCATTGTCACCCGCGCCGTAGGGTCTTCCAAACCGTTGGAGCAGGACCTACTGCTCGCACAGGCGCCACGGGTTTTGTCGTTGCAAGTTTCGAGGCCGACACGGCGGGTGCAGCCGTGTCCGACACCGCATCGTCGCCAAACCCAAGCTTCGCCGAAAAACCGGCATCGCGGCGGATTACCTTCATCATGTCCTTGCGCGGGGCCATCAGGCGGCCTCCTGTGCCGTGCCGGCGATCAGCCCGTCGATCTCGTCCAGCAGCTCGCCGGCTTCCGTCAGCGCCGTCCGCATGTGCCTGGCCAGCGCCCGGTTGGTCATGGTGTCTGCCATCACCCCGAGCAGGCCTTCCTTGTCCATGCGGACATAGGCGCTGCGGGTCGACAGGAAGGCATCGCAGGCGGGCAGGGTGCGGAACAATTCCTCCGCCACGCCGCGCTCGGTCTCCGACACCCTGAGCGGCACCCGGCTGAGCGTCACCGAGAACCCGGCCAGGGCTTCGGGGCTTTCAACCCGGTTCCGCAGATTGACGTACCAGTTCGCGGTCTCAACGGTTTCGCTGAGATCGCCGCGGGACAACATCATCGGCGCGACAATCCGGTGCGCCGCCACCGCCAGCAGGTCCTGGGCCTCCGAGCCGCCACCAAACGTGTCGATCAGGATCAGGTGTTCCTGGTCGGGCTGCTCGTAGATGCCGTCAATCGCCTCGACCACCCTCTGCGCATCCAGCGAATGGATCACCTCGACCCGCGGCGACCAGTTGCCCGCGGCGCGCCCGGCCAACATCCAGTTGAGACAGGACCTGGACGTGTCGGTGTCGAACACGGTCACCGTCTCGTCGCGGTCTGCTGCGGCGGATGCCAGCGCTCGGCAGAGCGTGCTCTTGCCCGACCCACCCTTACTGTTCATCACCAGCACGACCCGAATGCCGTTTGTCATATCGCCTTCCTCATGTCTCCGATCCCGTTTGTGCGAATGCGCAATGCGTAACGCTATTATCTTAATGCGCATCTCCGATATCCGATGTCACATATCCGAACGCGCATCTCTTTTGTCCAAACATGCATCGCACATATCTTAATACCTCTCGCGCACCGCTGAATGAGCAAGTCCGATTTATTTTCTCACTTGTTTGATTTCCGAATGCGTTTATCGTTTATCCGATCACGCAATGCGTGTGTCCAGACACCGATCTCCGATGTCGCAACGCTGATGCTGCAGAACGCATTTCACTTGTCCTTTCTCCGCTTGGAACCGTGCCCCGTGCGGCTCTTCATAGGACAGCCAAAACAACGTGTTAAGGCCGTTTCCTCCCTGAAGTCTTGCCCTTTTATCTTTCCGGGCTTCTGGTCCCGTCGGGCTTGTCCGGGCGCATTCGGTGATCAGCGAAACGCATCCGGTGGAAGGCTCGTTACCGAATGATTCCGAGAGCCGCAACAGAAATAGTACCACAACGATTGCACTTGCAGAAAGGGTGAATAAAAGGGATAGGAAGAAGTGGCCGGAAATGCGATGTGTCTACAAATAAGAACCGGTCGAGAATTGGCAATGAAATCAATCCCCAATGATCCGCAATCAGAAGGCACTTCCACAGGCGCGTCGGTACCAATTGTCGCAGAGGGATCGGCGAAATCAGGCCGACGCTCCAGATCGGGGTCGTCCGAGGGCGGCCAGGTGGTCAGTTGCCGCTTGCCGGCCGAGGAGCTGCGGGCCTTTGATGCGCTCTGCACCCGAATGGATGCGAGGTCCCGCTCCGACGGGCTGCGTACTATTGTTCGGATGGCGTCGGGGTTTCTCGAGTTCAGCCGTGCCGATTCCGCCAACCTCGATGAAATCCGCTATGAGCTGCACAAGATCGGCGTCAACGTGAACCAGATTGCGCGGGCCGCCAACCGGGGCCGCAGCCCGCTGGTCAAGGCGCAATGGTCGGAGAGCAACGAGCTGCGGCGTGTCTTGCCGGGGGTTCGGTCGATGCTGTCCCAGGTGATCCGGGAGCGGCGGCGGCAGGGCACCGAGCTCTTCCGGAAGTTTGCCGACTCTCGGGAGGCGTTCCATGGTTGATCGCAAACGCAGGCTTGGTGAAGCTGTCCTTGGAGATCTGGACCTGCTGCGCCCCGCAACGCGGCCGGGCGAGGAGCGGCGTGCCCGGGTCAGGCTTCCGGTTCTCGCCGCGGTCCAGCCAGCTCTGGCGTTTTGCTCTGGGGTCCAATGCGGCCGTGATCAAGAAGATTTCCAGAGGCGGCACACACAGCAAGCGGGAGTTGCGAGCCCAGGTCGACTACCTGTTCTCGAAGTCGGCTGCAATTTTTGGCAACGCGGTTGTGCTTGACCCGAAGGCGAGCGGGCTGTCCACCGAGGAACGCAAGGAGATCGCCGAGACTTGGTCGGAGGGATGGTACGGCAGCACGAAGAACGGCCAGACCACGCATCTGCTCCTGAGTTTCCCATCGCATGTGGCGCCGGGGAAGGCCAAGGCGATTGCCGAGGAATGGGCCTTCGAGATGTTCCAGTCCGGCGACCACCAGGATGAGGAATGGGCCTATGTCGCCGCACTGCACACCGACCGGCCGCATCCGCATGTGCACATCGTGGTCAACAACCGCGGGCTGGTGCGGGACGCATGGTTCTTCATGGCGAAGGAGCATCACTTCAACCTGGCGATGATGAAGACCCGGATGGTCGAGATCGCCGCCGAGGAAGGGATCGTTCTCGACGCCACCTCGCGGGTGGCGCGGGGCATCCTGAGCTACGGGCCGAGCCGCGGCGAGATCGAGCGGGCGCGGGCAGAAGGGCGGAAACCGGTCGAACGCCCACGCGAGGGCAGGGCGCTGGAGGACGGCTTGACCATGGTTTCGAAAACCGCCGAGACCCTGCGCGGTCTTGCTCATGCTGCGGCGCTGACCGGGCTCAAAGAGATCGCCGAGCGGATCGGGGAAGCCGAGACCCGGTTGCGTCACGGCGGCATACTGCATCCCTTCCCGGCGAAAACTGACCGCGCAGACCGTGCCGATCTGGAGCGGCATTTCGGGCGTGGATGGCGCAGGCATCGAAGAAGATTTCCGGCCAGCCCGCCGCGCAGCGGGACGAGATGCGCAAAGAGCTCTACGGATACGCCGCCAGCATCGCGCGCGACTTGGGAGACAGGCGCGGCGCGGACCTGATGGCGCTGCCGCCCCGGACCAAGCTCTACGGCACGACCTGGGCCGACCTGGCTCCCGACTTCTTGCCAGTCTTGGTAAAGGCTGGCACCGAGATCGGTCTCGGTGCCGCCAAGCTGGAGCAGCGCCTTTCTGCCGGGGCGGCCAATGCCTTCGAGGAACGCGGCTGGCTCACGGGCGATTTGCGCAGCATCGCGGTACGAACGAGACTCGACCTGCAACGGGCCGCGGAGGGGCAAGCCGCGGTAGAGCGGCTCGAAACTCTTACCGCGAAAGCCGCGCAACTTGTAGAAAGCGCCCGTGACCGGAATGAGCAGGATCAAGCGGAACCCTTGCTGCGCACCTTGCGGTCAATGGCAAAGGTCTTCCCGGTGACGGGCAAGATGGCCTTCAGCAGCGACGACCAGGCCAGGAGTTTCGCGGCCGACCTGCGGAAACGCTACGGCGACGGCATTGCGCAGGACCTCGCCGCCTGGCGCACCACCGCGCTAGCGCAGGATTTCCCGGAGGAAAAAGACCGGCGCGCCATCTCATCCGCTTTTATCAGTGCGGCCAAATCTCATGCCGGGATGGGTCTGACTATTCAGGAAGCCAGGCAAGCGGAGCGGATAAGGGAGCCGTTGGAACGTGACAGGGATTGGGAGCTTTGAAACGGCGATGCCGACTGGCGTGTGATGCGTGATGGGAAATCGAACAGGCCGCCCGTCACAAGCAAGACCCAACAGTTGCTGCGGTTGCGAAGTTTCGGTCAGTCCTGCGGGATTCCGGAAGTTCGCCGCAGGCGCGATAGCATCCCCGGTCCATCGCACAAGCGGACATTCACCCAAGGAACCTGGGACTGGCCTGGGACGATCGAAACTGACGGGCGGGGAGTTGGCTGCAGGCGCATCTTGAATTGGGGTTTGAGTTGGCATCGGACGTTCATGGAGAACATTTATTCGGGATTGCATTCGATCGCGCTTTGCGCAGCGACTATGTCAACCAACCAGCGACACCCAGGACCAGGAATGCCATGCCGAACGTCTGAGAAAAGAACTGCCCGAAATGGGTCAGTTTTTCGAGCGCGACCGCCGTCGCCAAGAGTGCGATGACGGTCAGTTCCATCGCGCCGAACACGAAGAGAGCGAGCATCATCGACCAGCAGCATCCGACGCAGAACACTCCGTGCCGAAATCCCATTACGAACGCGCCTACGGGGCGGTCACGCCATTCAGTCGCCAGGAAGCCGAGTGGCGTGCGACAGGTCCTCAGGCAGGCCTCCTTGATCGGGATGAATTGGTAGGCACCGATGCCGATCAGGATCAGGCTTGCAACCTTTGGATGGGTCAGCACCAGCATGCGCGACAGAAGTCCCAACTCCTGAAGCCACCACTGCAGGGTCGCCGCCAACAGGCTGAACCCGGACCAGACCAGGACGTAGGCCGCGACGAAAGCTGCATGGCGCGCCCTGGGCATTTGGCGGCAAAGGCGCCGGTGGGCGATGATCATGGGCAGCGCGGAGGGCACCATCATCGCGCCCATCATGACCGACCACATCACAAAAACCATCATCGCTTCTAACAGGGTCCAGGACGACGACCTTGGCATCATCAGCTGGACGACCGGGTTTCCCATATTGGCGGTGGACCAGGCAACTCCAACCCAGCCGACTCCGCAGAGACCGAGCAGGAAGGCGCTGCTTTGGAACGTGGCGGTGGACATACTTCCGGTGGTAGACATCTCGGCCTCCCCGTTCAGTTTTCGTAGGAGAATCGCGTCGCGAAGCCGCAGCGTTCGCGATAGGAAAACGCCAGCCCGGGTTCATCGACGCTTAGTGAGGAACAGCTTTCCTTGCCCGGCATGTCGTGACCCGGAATGCCGCAGCTTACGGTTCCGTCGAAGTCCACCACCCGGTCAACCTTTGCTGTTGCGAAAGTCTCGACATGGACGAATTCGGCGCCGTCGGTATGGCTGAATTCGATTTTCGCGCGTTTCACGGCAAGCACATTGGTGATGTTGCCGGTAAAGTGCAGGTTACCGCCTGCGCGGCCAAGAAAGATCCGCGACAGCGCCTCGAATTGAGCGTCGGTGGCGTTGTGGCCAATATAGATGACAACCGTCCAGGGGCTGCCGTCTTCGGCGTCGAGGTAGCGGCCAACCATGCAGACCGGCACCCCGGAAATGTCCGTGTCGCCGTACTGTCCCGCCTGCACGTTCCAGTTCAAGAGGAAATCGCATTGGCCATAAGTCGAATCTCCGCCGGGGACATCGTTTATGCGGCGGCATGGACAAATGGCATCGCAATTGCAGGCTTCGTAATAGCTTCCGCCCAGGTGAAATTGAATCTGCTGTTCCATGGTTCAGTAATCCCAATAATGTTCGCCCGGGGTCTCGGGCAGGATATTCGGCAGGAAGAACGCTGATCTGATGGTACCCACAAAGCGGGCCGGCAAGGCGCTGACGTGCCGGGCCCATTGACGGTCGACGGAGGTCGCGCGACGGGCCGGGGGTTTGGTGACGAGGCTATCCATTTTCATGTTCCGATGC
>Ga0189275_100529_pt1 | contig 12840 bp, 13 predicted proteins | sample N19A6minimetaG_FD_130329 | JGI IMG/M metagenome (GOLD analysis project Ga0189275, IMG submission 130329) | Marine microbial communities from the Costa Rica Dome - N19 A6 mini metaG | ecosystem: Environmental > Aquatic > Marine > Oceanic > Photic zone | place: Costa Rica: the Eastern Pacific...
ATCCTTGGTGCCCGATGCGACCAGCGCGTCGATCAGAAGCTCCGGAATACCGCAAAGGCCGAAGCCCCCGGCGGCGATATGCATGCCGTCAAAGAGCAGCCCGTCCAGCGCCTCGGACGCCGAGCCATAGACTTTCTTCATGCTGCACCCTTTCTAAGGCCCAAAATCTCGCGCGCCTGCTGCCAGGTGGCGACGGGCCGTTCGTATTTTTCGCAGATCTCGACCGCGCGTTTCACCAGCGCCGCGTTGGACGGTGCAAGGGTATCCCGGTCGAGCCGCACGTTGTCTTCCAGGCCGGTGCGCGTATGCCCGCCCTTGGAAATCGACCATTCGTTGATCGTCGCCTGCGCCGGGCCGATCCCGGCGGCGCACCACTGGGCGTCGGGGGCCAGCCGGTTCAGCGTTTCGACGTAGAAATCGAAGATCGGCTCGTCCGCGGGCATCGAATTCTTCACTCCCATCACGAACTGCACGTAAAGCGGCCCCTTCAGACGCCCGTCCTGCGCCATCCGCGTCGCTTGCACGATATGGCCGAGGTCGAAGGCCTCGATCTCGGGCTTGATGTCATGGGCCAGAATCTCCGAGGCGAGCCAGTCCACCAGATCGGGGCTGTTCTCGTAAACCCGGGTCGGGAAGTTGTTCGACCCGACCGAGAGCGAGGCCATGTCGGGCCTGAGCGGCAGCATCCCGCCCCGGTCGCGGCCCGCGCCGGAGCGCCCGCCGGTGGAAAGCTGCACGATCATGCCGGGGCAGTGCTTTTGCAGACCGTCCAGCAGCCGCGCGAACCGCGCAGGATCCGAGGTCGGTTTGCCCGCGTCGTCGCGCACGTGGCAATGGGCGATGGTGGCCCCGGCCTCGAAGGCCTCATGTGTGCTCTCGATCTGTTCTTCGATGGTGATCGGCACCGCGGGGTTGTTTTCCTTGTTCGGCAAGGACCCGGTTATGGCGACGCAGATGATGCAGGGTTTGGTCATGGCTTGCCTCACAGGTCGAAGAACACGGTTTCGCCATCGCCTTGAAGATGAATGTCGAAGTGATAGGTGTCACCCTCTTTCCGGGCAATCAGCGTATTACGGCGCTCAGGGTTCTCGATGAGGCTCAGCACTGGGTCTTTGGCGTTGGCGGCTTCTTCGTCACCGAAATACATCCGCGTGCTCAGCCCGATGTTGATGCCCCGCGCCACAAGCCAGAGGTTGAGATGCGGCGCCATCTGCCGGGTATTGCGGCCCATGACCGGGCCGGGCTTGACTGACCGGAAGGAGTACACGCCGCTGTCGAAATCCGGGATCACCCGGCCCCAGCCGCGAAAGCCCTCTTCGACCGCGCCCATTCCAGGATAGCTGCCCTGCGCATTGGCCTGCCAGACCTCGATCAGCACGTCCTTGACCGGCGCGCCGGTGCCGTCGAATACTGTGCCGGTCACGGTGATTTCCTGACCCCCGGCATTCGGCCCGGCGATGTCGCGGCCCAATTCCTCGCGGTAGATGTCGAAGCCAGCGGCCCCCGGCGCGAGGCCGATATGGACGTAAGGCCCGGCGGTCTGAGAAGCGGTTTCCTTGAGGTAGTTCAGTGATTGTACCATGATCAGTTCCCCTCGGGCCGGCTTTCGAAAAAGGTCGAGCGCGCCCCGCGCAGCACGATGTCGAACTTGTAGGCAATCGAGTCGAGCGGGACGGTCGCGTTCAGATCAAGCGCGGCGATCAACTGATCGATAGCACGTTGGTCCGGGATCGACTTGAGGATCGGGCAATGCGCGATCAGCGGGTCCCCCTCGAAATACAATTGCGTGATCAGCCGTTGCGCGAAGGCCGTGCCGAAAACCGAGACGTGGATATGGGCGGGACGCCAGTTGTTCACCCAGTTGCGCCACGGATAGGCGCCGGGTTTGACGGTGCGAAAGACATAGCGGCCTTCGGCGTCGGTCAGCGTCCTGCCGCAGCCGCCGAAATTCGGATCGATCGGCGCGAGGTAGCTGTCCTTCTTGTGCCGATAGCGCCCGCCGGCATTGGCCTGCCAGATCTCGACAAGCGTGTTCGGCACCGGCCGGGCGTTCTCGTCCAGCACGCGGCCATGCAGAATGATGCGTTCGCCGATCGGATCGCCGGTCTGGGCGTAATTGCGGATCAGGTCGTTGTCGATCGGGTCGATGTCAGCTTCACCGAAGGTCGGGCCGGTCAATTCGCTGGCCGAGTTCTGCAAGGACAAGAGCGCGTTTCGCGGCGACCGCAGGACGCTGGTCTTGTAGTCGGGCGTCAGGGCCGCGGGGTGCCATTCACGGTCCCTTTGGTACAATTCTCCGGTGGTCATCGGGCATCCTCCTCCATCTCGGCATAAGTTTGTTTGGCAAGCTTGATCGCGTGATTGGCGGCCGGAACCCCGGCATAGATCGCCACGTGTTGGAACACCTCGATCACGTCCGCCTTGCTCGCGCCGGTATTGGCGGTGGCGCGGATGTGCATCGGTATTTCTTCGAAATTCTTCGTCGCCGCGAGCAGCGCCAGAGTGAGCATCGACCGTTCCCGCCGGGTGATCGCGTCCGAAGCCCAGACGGTGCCCCAGGCGCCTTCGGTGATCAGGGTCTGGAAGGCCGCGTCGAAGTCGGACTTGGCGGCCTCGGCCCGGTCGACATGCGCATCACCCAGAACCGCGCGGCGGGTGGCCATGCCTGTCTCGTATCTTGCCGTCATTGGTTGGGTACTCCTTTCGCCCGCATCAGGCGTTTCTGCGCGGCAATCCGGAACGGCGCGTTGGGGCCGCCATAGCCGCCGTAACCGTCACGCCGCTCTATGATTTCAAAGAACATCCCGCCCGCGAAGGGGCGCGAATAGAATTGCAGGAAGGCGCCGTTTGCGTCCTCGTCGTAAAGGATGTTCGCGGCCCTGAGACGGTCAAGCATCTCAGGCGCGAGGTCGAAACGCGCGGCGAGATCGGCGTAGTAATTCTCGGACATCGGCAGCGGTTTGAAGCCGCGTTTGGCCATTTCCGCCGCAGTTGCGAAGATGTCGTCGGTAGCCAGGGCGATGTGCTGGACCGAGGCACCGAAACTGTCGGCGAGGAAGTTGCCCGCCAATGTCCGGTGGGTCTCGGCGCCGTTCAGCGTGATGCGGAACTGGCCGTCCGCGCTTTCCAAGGCCTGGCTGCGAACCAGCCCATCGGGGTCGATCACGTCGACCATGGGGGAGCGGTTCATTCCGAAAAGCGTGGTGTAGAACAGCGACCAGCTGAGCATTTCGTCGTAGCTCATGGTCTGTGCGAGGTGGTCGATGCGTTTGAGACCTGCACCTGGATCGTCACTGCCGGAGGCGGTGAATTCGACAGTCCAGACGTCGCTGAGTCCGCTGGCCTCGTCAATGAAATGCAGCACGCTTCCCGAGAGGCCGCGGATCGCGGGGATCTGCAATTCGCCGGGGCCGATTGGCTGGGAAAAAGGCTTCGCGCCCAGGTGTTCCGCGCGCGAAACGGCATCGGACGCATTGTTTACCGAGAGGCCGATATCGCAGACGGTGGTGCCGTGCATGTTGTAGGCGCTGGAGGCGTAACCCTTTGTTTCGCGGTTGATGACGATGCGAATCTCGCCCTGCGTCCAGAGCGACAGGGACTTGGCAATATGTGTGCCGGAGTGCCGGAACCCGAGGGTTTTCAGCATGGTTTCGACGGCATCGGCCTCTGTGCTACGGCTGGCAAATTCGATGAAGGACACGCCTTCGACCGTGGCCCGGGCGGGCATGTCGGGGACGTCCACCGCAAGCGAGGGTTCTGCCCGGCGGATGTCGTCCATGAGGGCGACGAGCGAGCGGTAGCCGTCCTTGGCAATGGTGCGGGGACGCCCCGAGCGGAACTGATCGTTGAAGATCTCGAGGCTGATCGGGCCATTGTAGCCGGTGGCGGCCACGGCGCGCATGAAGTCGGTGACGGGCAGGTCCCCCTCGCCCGGCATGTTGCGGAAGTGACGGGACCAGTAGAGCAGGTCCATGTCGATGGCCGGAGCGTCGGCCAGTTGCACGAAGAAGATCTTGTCGCCGGGGATGCGGCGGATGGTATCCGGGTCGATCTTGCGCGACAGGGTGTGGAAGCTGTCGAGGATGATGCCCACGTTGGCATGATCGGCACGTCTGACGATTTCCCAGGCGTCGCGGTGATCGTTCACGTGGCGGCCCCAGGCCAGCGCCTCGTATCCGACGCGCAGGCCCCGTTTGGCGGCGCGTTCGCCCAACTCGTGGAAATCCGCCGCCGCGCGGTCGATCCCTCCCAGCGCCTCGGGGTGGCAGGTGGAGCAGACGAGCACCAGATCGGTGCCCAGCTCCTTCATCAGGTCGAACTTGCGCTCGGCCCGGTCGAAGGCCTTGGCGCGCAGGGGATCGGGCAGGCCTTCGAAATCGCGGAACGGCTGGAACAGGGTGATGTCGAGACCCATGGAGCGGATCATGTCGCCGACTTCACGCGGGGCGCCGTCGTGGGCAATGAAATCCTGCTCGAAAATCTCGATGCCGTCGAAACCCGCCTCGGCGATGGCTTCGAGCTTTTCCGGCAGGTTGCCGGAAATCGAGACCGTGGCGATGGATGTTTTCATATCTCGTCCCCCTGGATGGCGGCGCGCAGCGCGGCATGGTCGAGCGGGACGCCGGTGAAGATGTCCCAGGCGTCGATGCCCTGGCCGAAGAACAGCTCGTAGCCGGAAATGACGGTCAGCTCGGCGGCCTCGGCGTCAGCCAAGAATTGCGTCTCAACCGGGGTATAGACCGCATCGAAAACCCATGTCGCACCCTGCATCGCCTCGGCGGGCAGGGGCTTGCCGCCGATCCCGACCATGCCAAGCGGCGTGCAGTTGATCAGGCCCGTGGCACCCCTGGCAGCCTCTTTGGCGTCGGTGAAGGTGGTGATCTTGGTCTCTGATCCCGCGCCGCGCAGGGCAGCGGCCAGCGCCTCGGCCTTGGCCGGGTCAAGATCGACGCAGCGAATTTCGCGGGCCTTCAGGGCGATCAGGCCAAAGGCCACCGCCTTGCCGACGCCGCCGGTGCCGATCAGGCAGACAATTCCGGGGGCCGTGTCGCCTCGAACCCCGCGATAGGCGCGCATGAAGCCGGTGTAATCGGTGTTGAAACCCTTGGGGCCCTCGGCGTCGAACACCACGGTGTTGACCGCGCCGATGGCCCGGACCAGCGGGTCGTCGACGGTGACCTTGGCGGTCACCAGTTCCTTGTAGGGATAGGTCACGTTGATACCGCGGTAGCCGCCGGTCCGGGCCTCGGCAAAGACCTCGTCGAAAGTCTTGCCCATGTCTTTCGGGATCAACCGGTCGTAGGTCACATCGAGCCCGGTCAGCGTGCCGGCGGTGCGGTGCAGGCGCGGGGATTTCGAACGGGCAATGTTGTCGCCGATCAGGCCGAGTTGCACGCGGGTCACTGTTGTTCTCCCTTGCGGCCGAAGACGCGGGTCTTGGCTTTTGCCCAGATCGGGGTCTGGCTGACGAAGATCAGGATGACCGAGACAAACAGCACGAGCGACAGCGGGCTGGTGACGATGCCTTCGAAGAAGCGGCCCAGGTCTTCGCGTTCCGAGATGATGGCGCGGCGCCAGTTGTCGTCCAGGAGCCGCGACAGGATCACGCCAAGGATGACGGGCCCGAGCGGATAGCCGTAGTGGCGCATGAAGTAGCCGAAGACGCCGAAGCCGAGCATCCAGTAGACATCGGTGATGGAATTGTTCACCGCGTAGGCGCCGACGATGCTGAGCAGCATGATCAGCGGGATCAGGACCGAGCGCGGCATCTCGACGATCTTGGTGAAGAGTTTGATACCGGTCAGGCCGAAGATCAGCATGAAGACATTGGCCATGACGAGGCAACCGACGATGAACCAGAACATGTCGGGCTGGTCGATCATCAACATCGGGCCGGGGTTCAGCCCGTGGATAAAAAGCGCACCGATCATGATGGCAGTCACGGCGTCACCGGGGATGCCCAGCGTCATCATCGGGATGAAGGCCCCGCCGACGGCGGCGTTGTTGGCGGTCTCGGGCGCCACGAGGCCCTCCATCGCGCCCTCGCCGAAGGGGCGCGACGGCTTCTTGGTAACGCGCTTGGCGTGGTCATAGGCCATAAGCGCCGCGATATCGCCGCCGGTGCCGGGCAGCGCGCCGATCACCACGCCGATGGACGAGGTCTGGAGCGACAGCGGCAGGTGTTTGCGGACCGTGGCGAGCGAAGGCACGATGCGGGAGATCTTCTGGCGCACGGCGTCCTTGTCGACGTGATGCAGCTGGCCCAAGGCCTCGGACACGCCGAACATGCCGATCATGACGGCAATGAAGGAGATGCCGCCTTCGAGGATCTGGAAGTCGAAGGTGAAGCGCTCGGCAAAGGTCAACGGGTCGCGGCCAACCGCGCCGATGGCGATGCCGAGGGCACCGGCGAAGATGCCTTTGACGAGGGAGCCCTGTGACAGCGAGCCGACCAACAGGATGCCGAGGATGGCCAGCAGCATGTAGTCGCGCGGCTGGAAGGTCAGGGCGAAGTCCGACACCAGCGGCGCGGCGAGCGCCAGCACGCCGATGCCGATGAAGCCGCCGATGAAGGACATGACGGTGGTCACGCCGATGGCGGTGCCGGCCTCGCCCCTAAGCGCCATGGGATAGCCGTCGAGCGCGGTGGCAATGGCCGAGGGCGCGCCGGGAATGTTGAGCAGGATCGCGGTGCGCGAGCCGCCATAGACGCCGCCCATGTAGATGCCGATCATCAGCGAGATCGCGGGGTAGACGTCCCAGGAGAAGGTGAAGGAGATCAGGATCGACACGGCCATGGTGACGGACAGGCCAGGGATCGCGCCCACGTAGACGCCGGCGAACGTGCCGAGACCCACGAGCAGCAGCAGCTGCGGCTGGGTGAAGACGGTGAGGAAGTCCATGAGCGCGGTCATTGGGCGGGGTCTCCGGCGAAAAGGGTGCGGAAATACTGGATGAACTCGGCTTCGGGCACGATGCCGGAGGGCATCAGAACGGTGAAGACGATGCGGAAAATCAGCCAGATGAGAAGGAGCGAGCCGAGCGAAACCAGGACGGTCCAGCCCCAGCCGCGGCGGCCGAGGATCTTGATCGCGACGATCAGGAAGAGCGCCGAGGTGGGCAGGAAGCCCAGCGTCGTCAGCAGCAACCCGTAGGCGATCAGCAGCGCGGCGAAGATCAGGATGACAGGCGGCAGGATGTCCTTGGCCAGCGTCTCCAGCCGGGTCAGCGGCAGCTTCACGACCTTCAGCACGATCAGGATGGACGAGATCAGCATCACCGCCGTTGTGGCCATCGGGATGGCGCCGGGCGAGGACAGCGCCTCAAACCCGGCGATACCGTAAGCGCTCCAGAGCAGGCCGAGGCTGGCGGCGACCATGAGTATGGCAAAGGCCAGTTCGCCGGGGCGGCGTTCGGCCTCAAGCCCGCCGGGCAAGGCGTCGGAATTGCCGTCGTGGTGTTCTGGGTCAAGATGCTGCATGGGGGTCCCTCCCTGGGAAAGGCCGTCAGGGCGGCCTTGTCAAAAGGGCGCAGCACTTCGCGTGGGGAAGGCGGCGCCCCTTCTGGGCGGCGGCGGGATCAGGCCCGCCGCCACTGCTCGTGTCTGCTTGGCGTTAGTTGCCCGGGCGGGCGATGCCGAACGCTTCCGGCGAGGCTTTGGTCAGCCCTGCGTCCTGCAGGAGCCAGGCGGTGCCCTGCTGCCACTTGGTCAGGAAGGCCTCGGCCTCGTCACCGGAGATACCCATCAGGGTAAAGCCACGGTCGTCCATCAGCTTGACGAAATCTTCGTTCTGCACACCGGCGGCATAGGCGTCGGACAGTTTCGCGACCACGTCGTCCGGAGTGCCGTTCGGTACGAAGACGCCAAAGAACGGGCCCCAGGGCAGGTAGGTGTTGTAGCCCTCGTTGAACTGGGTGACGTAAGGCGCGTTGGGCAGCTTGTCATTGGCTTCAGTGTCGAAGATCGCCAGCGGCTTCATGTTGCCCGCGCGGATGCCTTCGATCGAGGCGCCCAGAACCGCGGGCATCACGTCGATGGCTCCGCCCTGCAGCGCGGTCAGCGCCGGGCCGTCACCGTCGTAAGGCACGGCAATCACGTCCAGCTCACCCTCGACCGCACCGATCATCGCGGTGATCACCGACGGAAGGCCGCCGGGTCCGGTCGAACCGAAGCGCACTTCGCCGGGATTGGCGCGGATGAAATCCATCATTTCGGCATAATCGTTGAAGGGTGCATCCGGGCCAGCCACCAGGATCGGCGTGCCGCGCGCCAGAATATTGATCGGGGTGAACTCGGTGTAATCCTTGTCGCCTAGGCCCATGATCTTGTAGAGCATCGGGTTTTCCGCGCCCATCAGCAGGGTATAGCCGTCGGGTTTGGCACCCGCCACGTGGTTCAGCGCGATGGCGCCGACCGCACCGGTCATGTTCTGCATGACGACGGTGCCGCCCAGAACCTCTTCTGCATGCGGCGTGACCGAGCGCATCACGGTGTCGGTCGAGCCGCCGGCCCCCCACTGGATGATGCCCTGGATTTCCTTTTCCGGGTATTCCGCGACGGCGGTGGTTGCCGTCAAAGCAAGAGCGCTCAGCGCGCCAAACATGACTCGTTTCATAGGTATCCTCCCAAGGTGTCGAAACGCTGGGCCAAGCGATTTTGGCCCGTGACTAGGGGAGAGTGCCATTTGGTATACCATAACGTCAAATATCAGGATCGACGTGACGTGAACATGATGTTAATCGGGGCGGCGCAGATCCGGGCCTGTCTTGATGGCCAGCGCCAGTTCGCGACGGAATTGTCGGATCGCGTATTCGGCGAATCCTGACAGCACGCGGCCCTTCTTGCGGGCCACGAAGGATTTGACGATGACCTCTTCGGCCAGCGGCCTTCGCACGAGGCCAGGCATGTAGACCTCGGCCACCGAGAACTCGTCGATCACCGCAACGCCCAGCCCGTGCCGGACGAGGCTCACCACTGTCTGGGCAAAGCGGCCGCGCATCGCATGGTCGACCGGAAGCCCGGCATCGACGAAGGGTTTCGCAAGCAAGGCACCGTAGGGATCGGACGGATCGACCCCGATCAGCGGCTGTCCGCGCAGGCCCGTTACCGCGATTTCGCGCTGATCCGCCAAGGCATGGCCTTCGGGCAGGATCACTACCAGCCGCCCCTCGGCGATCTGTTCGTTCTCGATGGCGGCGTTCTGGACCGCGGACGACATCACCACGAATTCGCCGCGTTCCAGCAGCAGGTAATCGACGGTTTCCTCGATCTTGAGGATATTGAGGTCGATGAACAAGTCGTCATAGCGGCTGCGCACCCGGCGGAGCACCCGCGCGGCGATGAACTGGGCAATCGACGGCGCGGCGGCAAAGGCAAGGCGTACGTCTTCGCCCTTTTGCAGCGCGCCCACCGCCGATTGCAGGTTGGCGACGCCCTTGTAGACCTCACGCACCTGATCAAAGACGCGGCTGGCCTCGACTGAAGGCACGAAGAGACCGGCCTTGCGTTCAAAGAGACGGATGCCCAGCGATTCCTCGGTATGTTTGACAAGACGGCTGATACCGGGGGCCGAGACATTCAGCATCTCTGCCGCGCCGCTGATCGTGCCTGTCATCATCACGGCGCGGATCACTTCGATCTGTCTCAGGGTCAGGTCTGGCATTTGCGGTCTCCCTCTCAGGCGAGAGATTAACATCATGTTACTTGCGTAGCGAAAGAAGAATTTGACGTTACGGCCCGGCTGCCGGATTTTCAGCCCATGACACGATTTCGGAGACTGACGTGAACGCGCCCGACCTCGACCGGACCGAGACATGTGACCTGCTTGTGGCGGGGTCCGGCGCTGCCGGGCTGGCGGCGGCGGTGACGGCGTCGCATCACGGGCTGAAGGTCATTGTGGTTGAAAAGGACGCTGTGCTGGGCGGAACCACCGCCTGGTCGGGCGGCTGGATCTGGGCGCCCTGCAATCCGTTGGCCAAGGCGCAAGGGGTCGTCGAAAACCCGGCGGAACCGCGGCGCTATCTGGAATCGGTCCTAGGCAACAATTTCAACCCGGAGCTGGTGGATGCCTTTCTGGCGGCCGCGCCCGAGATGGTCGGCTTCTTCGACAGCCAGACCGCGCTGCACTTCGACTGCGGCACCCATATCCCCGACACCTACGGGCATTTGCCGGGCGCGGGCATGGGTGGACGGTCGGTGATCGCCCGACCCTTCAACCCGCGCGGCCTGGGGCGGCACATCGCCGTGCTGCGCAAGCCGCTGCGCGAGACCAGTTTCCTTGGCATGACCATTCAGGCAGGTGCGGATCTGCGCGCCTTCATGACGGTGCTGCGGTCGCCACACGCGGCGCTCTACGTCGCCCGGCGAATGGCCGTGCATCTGTGGGACCTGATGCGCCATGGCCGCGGCATGCAGTTGCGCAATGGCAATGCGCTGGCCGCACGGCTTATGAAATCCGCACTCGACGCCGGCGTCGATCTGCGCCCCGACCATGCGATTTCAGCGCTGCATGTCGGCGAAGACGGTATCTCCGGCGCGACAGTCACCGGCCCCGATGGTCCCATCGAGATCAACGCCCGCCGCGGCGTCGTTCTGGCTTGTGGCGGCTATCCCCACGACCTGGTCCGGCGCGCCGCCACTTTCCCGCGCGCCGACGGTTACTTGTCGCTTGCCGTGCCCTCGGCCACCGGCGACGGGCTGCGGCTGGGCGAAGACGTGGGTGGGGTGCAGGCGGACGATTTGGCCTCGCCGGGCGCCTGGTGCCCCATCTCCGAGGTGCGCTGGCCCGATGGCGGCACCGGCGTCTTTCCGCATATCATCGACCGCGGCAAGCCCGGCGTGATCGGCGTGCTGGCCGACGGACGGCGGTTCTGCAACGAGGGGCTGGGTTATCATGACTACGTCACAGCCATGCTGGACGCCGTGCGGGAGGATGGCGAAGCGGCGTCCTGGCTGGTCTGCGATCACCGGTTCCTGCGGCGCTACGGGCTGGGCATCGTCCGCCCTGCCCCGCTGCCGACCCGGTACTGGCTGAGGTCGGGCTACCTGAAGCGGGGGCGCACGCTGGAGGAACTGGCAGAGTTTTGCGGCATCGAGGCCGAGGGTTTGGCGGCAACGGTCGCATCGTTCAACCGCGACGCTGAGCGGGGTGAAGACCCAGCGTTCGGACGCGGCACGACTGCCTATATGCGGTTGCAGGGCGATCCGGAACAGACGCCGAACCCCAACCTGGCGCCGATCACAAAAGCGCCGTTCTACGCGGTCAAGGTGGTCCCGGGCAGTTTCGGCACCTTTGCCGGGCTACGGACGGACGGTAAGGCCCGGGTGCTGGACAGGACCGGCGCGCCGATCCCGGGGCTCTATGCCGCCGGAACCGACATGGCGAGCGTCCTGGGCGGGCACTATCCGGCGGGCGGGATCAACCTGGGCCCTGCCCTGACGTTCGGGTTCATTGCGGGCCGTCATGCGTCGGGGGCCGAAACATGACCCGGCTGCTGTCACTGGCGCATCTGACGGCCATCGACCTCGCGCCGCCGGATCTGATCCGGGCCGCTGCCGAAGCAGGACTGGACGCCGTCGGTTTGCGGCTGATCCAAGTGACCGATACCAGTCCGGGCTATCCGCTGATGACCGAGCACGCGATGATGCACGACACCAAGGTGGCGCTGCGCGACACCGGCCTTTCGGTCCATGACATCGAGTTCGTGAAGATCACGCCCGAGACCGACATCGCGGCGCTGGAGCCCTTCCTCGACGCAGGCGCCGAACTGGGTGCGCGCGAGGTGATCGCAGCACCTTACGACCTCGACCTGTCGCGCCTGTCGGCCCGGCTGGCTGATCTGTCGGAACGCGCTCGCGGCCGGGGTCTTGGCGTCTCGCTCGAATTCTTTCCCTGGACGGTGGTGCCCGACCTAGCCAGCGCCGCATCGCTGGCGGAGTCCACAGGTCCCGACCTCGGCATCCTGGTGGACGCCCTGCATTTCGACCGCTCGGGCAGTAAGCTCGACCTGTTGCAATCGCTGCCGCGCAACCGTGTGCGCTTTGCCCATCTCTGCGATGCACCCGTGGCTCCGCCCTATTCGACCGAGCAACTTCTGCATGCCGGGCGGGCCGAGCGGTTGCCGCCCGGCGGCGGACAGATCGACCTGGCGTCGTTCCTCTCGGCCCTGCCCGTCGACTTGCCGCTTGGGCTGGAAGTGCCGATGACCCGGCTGGCCGGAGAAACCGGGTCCGCGGCCGTGATTGCCCGCGTCGCTTCGGCCGCGCGAGCCTGTCTCAGACACAGCCAGATCGGCGGGTGAGCGAGATATGATTTGCGCGTACAGTTGACGGGATGCTGCGCTGTGGATGAATGGCCGGTTGGTCCAACCCAGCGTAGACGCCGTCAACAAGGGCATTTTGGTCCGGGTCACAAGGTCTTGGCTCGACAGGCTCCCTCACGCTGATTTGCACGGATCGAGATTGCTCCTATTGTCTGGGCGTGGAGGGGAGGGAAATGGTGGCTTCAGGGCGGGATCGTGTTCCGGTAAACGAGGCTGTGCTTACCGTGCCGTCGGAGAGCTTTGTCTGGCGTCGGGACGACTATCCCTTGCCATTGAGCGTCTGGAATGCACATCCGGAATGCGAAATCCATCTGATCGCGCATGCCGAAGGTACCTGCTTCATCGGCGATCATGTCGGTCCGTTCGGACCCGCGATCTCTATATGGTCGGGCCGGACCTCGCCCATAACTGGGTGACGCCCTTGCAGGTCGGAGAGGTCATCGCGGGCCGGGACACCGTTCTGCAATTCGATGAACAAATACTGCGAGAGGCGAGCAAGCTCCTGCCGGAGTTGCGTCG
>Ga0189275_100531_pt1 | contig 12737 bp, 9 predicted proteins | sample N19A6minimetaG_FD_130329 | JGI IMG/M metagenome (GOLD analysis project Ga0189275, IMG submission 130329) | Marine microbial communities from the Costa Rica Dome - N19 A6 mini metaG | ecosystem: Environmental > Aquatic > Marine > Oceanic > Photic zone | place: Costa Rica: the Eastern Pacific...
CTCAGGCTCGGTTGTTAAACTAATTCCAATCAATAAAGCTAGATTTACAATCAATCCATAGATTCCTTCATGCATAGGGAGTGGTTTAAATTCAGGATTATATAAGAAGAAAAGAGTGACTAAAATTCCACCAATCAATCCTGCCAGGGCACCTTTTCCATTTGCTCTTGGCCAGTAGAACATCGCAAATACCAGTGGAAACATTTGAGCAATTCCACCATACGCTCCAAGTAAAAGAGAAACAATATCCGTTTCTGAAAACACAGCGAAATAATAGGCGATCAAACTTATCACGACGACTAAAATTCGTATCAACGTCCGTTCGTTGCCTTCGGTCTTCATCCATTTTGCCAGAGATGGAGTTTTCGAAAGTCCGTCACGAACCGCAACCGAAGCCGCAGCATGAACAATTGCATCACCCGAAGACATGGAAGCCGCCAAAGTCCCTGCACAAACCAACCCGATCAGAATTACCGGAAGATCCATTTGCAGAAGAACGTGTGGCAATATAGAATCAGCAGGTTCAACTCCAGGAAATGCTAAAACCGCCGCAAAACCAATGATCAAAATAGGAACCAAAAAGATCTGAAAGGTAGGGTAGAGGACAACCGTAAGTTTAATCGTACGATCGCTTTTTGCAGCAAAAGCTTTCATAAAGAAATGTGGCCACATCGAAAACCCGATTGCAGAAATCAACACGGCAGAACTAAATCCCCACCAATCCCAACTTGCTCCACTGCTTGTAAGTCCCGGAGCTGAAAGTGCGTTGCCAAAATCAGAAGCAATTAGTTCTTCAAACATCGGTCCGATACCGCCATACATCTTTTCAGGAAGATAGATTCCCAAAAACCATGCAATAATCAGCATAAATATTCCCTGAAAAGTGTTTGTCCAGCCAACGCCCATCACTCCACTGAAAAACACGTAAATCAAAACTACGCCGTAAGCAATTCCGGCGCCCAACCATTCAGGGATAGTTCCTTCGCTGATGGTATTAAGAACTAATCCGGCTCCTTTCATTTGCAACGTTAAATACGGAATGAGAACCACAACAGTGAGCACCGCTAAAAGAGCAGAAAGCACTTTACTGTTGTATCGATCTTGTAGGAGTTCAGCTTGAGTTACAAATCCGTGTTTGGCTCCTAGTTTTCGTGCTTTAGGGCCAAAAAAGTAAAACGGAACCATTCCCAACGCTCCATAAGCGATAATGTAAAAAGCGGCGGCACCACGAGAATAAGCCCAACCCGGTCCGCCCAAGAATGCGAAAGAGGAAAAGATAGAAGCGCCCAATACAAAATAAAGAATGAGCACATTCATGGAGCGATCTCCGGCTACATATCCGGCGGCACTGTTACTTACTTTTCTGCCGGGGATAATTCCCATCACTAAAGTAATAGCCAAATAAATTCCGCAAATCCCGAGAATGATAATCCAGTCAGCCAATTATTTATCCTCCACAGGTTCAGTATCCTTTCGGAAGAAGATAAGAAGTGAAATAAATGAAAAGCAGACCATCAGAATCACCCAAAAGAAGGAGAGCGGAAGCCCAAGAATAAGTGGCTTAGCTGAACTCATCAGTGGATAAACCGGCCAAATCAAACAGATTTGAATAATTACAAGGACAGGAACTAAAATAAATGTACGTTTTCTTCGCTTTGGCGAATTTGAAGAAAAAACTAAACCGTTTGGGATTTTGTTATTCATATTGGAAAATAATTTCGCTCTAGATACGAAAAGAAGTTTTGAATCGAAAGAAGTTTAGAAAAAACCATCAACGCAAATAGTGCTCTAATAATTAGAGCACTCAGTGATCCAAAATCAGCGGAATCAATGATCCAAAAACCATACCTTTAAACTGTGAGCGAACAAAAAATCAATATCGACGTTTCTGAAAAAGTTGCGAACCTGCCGCTATCTCCCGGCGTGTATATCTATAAGGATAAAAATGGAAGTGTACTTTATGTTGGCAAAGCAAAGAAACTTCGGAATCGAGTTCGTTCTTATTTTCAGGAATCAAGAAATGTAGATGGTCGCATTAAAACCATGGTTTCCAAAATTGATGATTTGGAAGTAGTGGTTACAGATTCTGAAGCAGAAGCGCTGATCTTAGAAAACAATTTCATAAAGCAATATCAGCCTCGGTATAATATCATGTATCGGGATGATAAATCGTATCCCTACATTTGCATCACCAAAGAAGATAAGCCCAGAGTTTTTCCAACTCGGACTATTATAAAAGATGGGAGTAAATATTACGGACCTTACGATAGCGTAGTAAATATGAAGCGCATGCTTGAAACCATTCGCAAAGCTTTTGATTTGTGTACTTGTGCGGTTTCAATCAAAAATATTGATCGTACAAGAGGGATTCCCAAGTGGCATTCTTGCTTTGACGATTACCTTGAAAATTGCTCCGGAGATTGGGAAAGCGAACGATACAATGTGATTGTATCAAAAGTAGAACGCTTACTTAACGGTAAGACGGAAGTGTTAATCCGTGAGCTGAAAGAAGAAATGGAGATCGCTTCCTCCGCTTTGGCTTTTGAAGAAGCTGCAAATCTACGAGATAGTTTAATTGCCATAGAGCGATATAGTAAGAAAATGAAAATGGTCGCAGATAAAAAAGTCGATCGCGATGTTTTTGCCTTACGAATTGATAAAGAACTAGGAGAAGCTTGTGGGGTGTTGTTCAAAGTTCGGGAAGGGAAACTAATCGGTAAATTTCACCGCTTCTTGAAAAATATTGATGGGCTTACGGAAGGAGTTTTACTTCAATCTTTTGTGGAAGATTATTACACGGGACAATATACCGCTGCAATTCCTGATGAAGTTTACATCAGTAAAGAATTAGAAGATGATGAAGCATTGGTTCAGTATTTGTATCAGGAACGGGGTAAGAAAGTGCCGGTTCATGTGCCTCAAATTGGAGAAAAAGCCCAGCTCATAAAAATGGCTAAAGCTAACGCAAAGCTCCATTTGAATGAACGGAGATTGGAAAAAGAGAAAGCAGAACGAGATCGAATTCCCCACGCAGTGAAAGAACTTAAAGAGCACTTGAATTTGCAAAGACTTCCTCGCAGAATAGAGTGTTTTGATAATTCCAATTTGCAAGGTTCTGATCCTGTAGCTTCCATGGTATGTTTTGTAGATGCAAAGCCAAGAAAAAGTGAGTACAAGCGATTCAATATTAAAACCGTAGTTGGTCCCGATGATTTCGCATCCATGAAAGAGATTCTAACGCGAAGGTATTCTAAGGTTATGAAAGACGGACTTCAGATTCCTGATCTTATTATTGTAGATGGAGGAAAAGGGCAACTTAGCTCAGCCGTAGAAGCACTGAAAGAAATCGGTTTCTACGGAGAATGCGAGATCATTGGCTTAGCAAAAAGATTGGAAGAAGTGTTCATTCCCGGAAAAATGAATTCTATTATGATTCCTAAAAAATCGACAGCACTAAAGTTGATACAGCAGGCCAGAGATGAAGCACATCGTTTTGCGATTACCTTTCATCGTCAAAAAAGATCAAAAAGGACTTTAGTTACTGAGTTAACAGAGATTTCTGGTGTAGGAGAAAAAACTTCTCAGACTCTACTAAAAAAGTTTGGTTCTGTTAAAAAAATTAAAGAAGCACCTTTGCAAGATATTCAGAAACAGATTGGTCAGAAATTAGGCGAAAAAATCTACAACCATTTTAAGTAATGAATCGTCCTCTTCTGTAATGCGATGTTAAGCTAACATCAACATGTGATATAAACCTTGAGCGTGATGAATTAACATAGAACCAAGCCAATTGTCTTTGCTCTTCGTACAATAGTGTAAGACAAGAGGTAAAATTGCTCTTTGTTAATTTATGTAATCAGTTGAATCTACGAAAGGTATTTTAGGTTTAATGAGTACGATGGCAGAGAGGTAATCCCAAAATTTACGGGTGAACAAAATGGAACTATTAAAGAGAACTACAAAAGCATCATATAAAGATCTTAGGGACAGAGATCTGGTACGCTATTTCAGGAAAAAAGCTGATGAAGCGGCATTTAACGAATTGATGAATCGACACCAGGCTAAAATTTACTCATATATCTATAGTATGATTAACAATCCTGAAACAGCTAACGATATTTTTCAGGAAGTGTTTACTAAGGTTGTGACTAAAATGGATGATACCTATAATGAACAAGGAAAATGGATCGCTTGGGTAATGAGAATTGCTCATAACGCAACAATTGATCATATTAGAAAACAAAAGCGATACATCGACGTTAACTCTTGGTATGACGAAGACGACTCACGCTCAGATTACTTCGATAGAATGACAGATGAGAGTTGGGTAGATGCTGATGAGCAATTAATAGAAGGTGAAACCAAATCCAGTTTAATGGCTCATATAGCAAAATTACCCGAAGAGCAACGCACCGTTGTACTTTTAAGGCATTACTACGAAATGCCCTTTAAAGAAATCGCAGAATTGACTAATGTATCAATAAATACGGCACTAGGTCGTATGCGTTATGCGTTGATTAATTTGCGCAAGCATTTTGAGGAAGAAAGACAACATGAGTTCAAACATGCAAATAAACGATGAAGACTGTATTCGGTACCTCATGAGGGAAATGGATCCCTCTGAGGAGATCGAATTTGAAAGAGAAATGATGAGTAATGAAAACTTACTCATAGAAGTTGAAATTTTAAGGAGCACATACAATAAGGTTAAAAAGTTACCACTCAAACAACCCCCAACAGAAATACTAGATAAGATAAGAGAACAAGCTGTATCTACTCAAAAGAAGAATATAAGATCTTCCTTAAATTTGTTCGGTTGGCTAGGTAAAGCCGTAGCTGTTGCGGCTACTCTTCTTTTACTATTATCCTCAGGATTCTATTTTTTTGAGCCTGTCGCTAATGTTTTTAATACAACTGAAAATAATGCTCAGGTTCTACCAAATACTTCTGTACAACCGTGGGTAGATCGAAATCAAGTCATAAAAGTGTCAGACCGGATTGATGCTATAAAAGCTCAGAATATTGGTGATGATTACGAGAAAAGTTACGATAAACTTATACTTATTAATCAAGTAGAATCGCCAGCTCAGCAACGGCAAGGAGTTCTCCTTACCAGTTCTCCAGTTAATAGAGATTAAATTGTGGATAACTTGGTTCATGGATGTGAATAAGTATTTTTGTATGGGATGATACCTCGCTTTATATTGGTTTTTATGTCAAACAACGAAAATAGGCGAGTTATAAATGGGTAAAGTAATCTCCATAGCTAATCAGAAGGGAGGAGTAGGTAAAACAACTACTGCTATTAATTTGGCAGCAAGTTTAGCCGCTATTGAACATCCAACGCTTGTTATAGATATTGATCCTCAGAGTAATACGACGAGTGGATTAGGAATAGATGTTAAAACGGTAACCAATTCAATATATGAAGTAATGATTGGTAGTACAGACACCGAAGACACTATAAGATCTACTGAATTGGATTTTCTGGATCTTATTCCTGCGCATATCAATTTAGTAGGTGCAGAAATCGAAATGATAGACAGAGAAGACAGAGAAAGAATCCTTGATAAGGCTATCGGTGACCTTAGAGAAAAGTACGATTTTATTATTATTGATTGTCCGCCTTCGTTAGGGTTGTTAACGATTAATGCGTTAACAGCTTCTGATTCTATCGTAATTCCTGTTCAATGTGAATATTTTGCACTTGAAGGCCTTGGGCAACTTTTAAATACAATTAAAATCGTTCGCCAGCACTTAAATCCTGACTTGGATATAGAAGGAGTGTTATTGACTATGTATGATACCAGAACAAGACTTTCTAATCAGGTAGCCGATGAAGTAAAGCGTTATTTTGACGATCGAGTTTTTAAATCTGTGATTGCTAGGAATATTCGTTTAGCAGAAGCTCCAAGTTTTGGAAAGCCTGCCTTATTGTATGATTCAACAAGCACAGGAAGTAAAAACTATTTAGCACTCGCACGTGAGATTATTAAGAAGAATAGAAAGCTATTTAAAGACAGCCCGGTGCTTTCTAATTAAGGATTATTGTAATGGCTAAAAAAGTATTAGGAAGAGGTTTAGGTGTTTATTTCCCGGAGTATAACTCTGATGAAGATGAAAAAGGGAATGAAAGACCATCCATTGCAAAGCAAAATACAAAGGAAACGAAAGCACCCAAAGTAGACCCTGCGGAACTTGTAAATGTAGTGTTACATATTCCTGTAGAGGACATAAGAGCGAATCCTCATCAGCCAAGAAAAGAATTTGACGAGGAAAAATTGGATGAATTGGCAGATTCTATAAAAGAACATGGAATCATTCAACCACTCACAGTTCGTTATATCGGCGAAAAAAAATTCGAATTGATAAGTGGGGAACGGCGGCTAAAAGCATCTAAGCTTGCAGGTTTAACCCAAATTGCAGCATATGTTCGTAAAGCTGATGACGAACAAAGTATGGCATTTGCCTTGATTGAAAATATTCAACGTGAAGACTTGAATGCTTTGGAAGTAGCCTTGGCTTATCAGAGATTGTTGGAAGAATTTGATTATACTCAGGCGCAAGTGGCAGAAAGAGTAGGGAAAAATCGTACTACAGTTACAAATATGCTTCGGTTGTTAACGCTTCCTGATTTTATTCAAAATGCCTTAAAAAAGAATGAAATTGCAATGGGACATGCTCGTTCTTTGATCACAATAGAAGATGATTCGGATCAACAAAAATTACTAAAGAAAGCAATTTCAAATGAATGGTCGGTTCGGCAGATGGAAGAAGCTGTTCGAAATTTGAGCTCTCCAAAATCAAAAAAGAAAAAGACTTCATCAGATAAAGATGCTGATAATCCATTTTATAAAGATATTTCATCCCGACTTCGCCAAACTTTTAGCACAAAAGTAGAAGTTAAACCTAAAGCTAAAGGTGGAGAAATTAAAATCGAGTACTATTCAGAAGACGATCTGGAGCGAATTCTTGCGATTCTTGATTCAAAATAGTGTTTTAGTTCTTCTTTTGGCAGTTTTGATATTTAAACCGTTAAATGCTCAATATTTACAAAAAAGTAATTTTGATTCGGTACCTGAAATAACTTTTTACTACTCAGATAGCTCAGAGGTGAACAAATTTCCCAATCCAAAGATGGTATTGAGAAGATCTTTAATAATTCCGGGATGGGGGCAGATCACAAATAAGCAGGCTTGGAAAGTTCCTATTGTTTACGGTTTAATTGGAGGTTTAGGTTACTATAGTGTGTACCTCACAAAGCAATACCATGATTATAGGGCAGCGTACTATAATAGCTTTGATTCAAATACTGACTTGAGATTCGGCCCCACACCGGAACGATTAATTGGACAAACAGCTGCTGGGTTAAAAAGTAATCGAGATTTTCTAAGAAATAGGAGAGATTTTATCTACGTAACAATCTTTCTTTCATACGTATTAAATGCAGTTGATGCCTATGTGTTTGCTCATCTGCGATCTTTTGATGTTTCTGATGATCTTTCGATGAACAGAAAGTTCAAACCAAATACTATTACAACTCCTTTAATAGGAGATATTCCATCAGTTTCACTTTCAATTAGCTTTTAGCATGAACAAATTAGATAATTCGAATTCACAGAATCAGAGACAATATCAGGAAAGTAACAACAAGGATATTTGGAGTGTCTTTAAGATTATGGGGGAGTTTGTAGAAGGTTTTGATACACTTTATAAAGTAGGTCCTTGTATATCAATATTTGGCTCAGCTCGGACCAGACCCGGTGATAAATACTATGAATTGGCTGTTGAGACAGGAAAGTTGATAACCGAGAAAGGGTTTGGGGTAATTACCGGGGGAGGACCGGGAATTATGGAAGCCGGGAATAAAGGTGCAGCTTTAGGTAAAGGAAGGTCAGTAGGTTTGGGTATTGAACTACCTTTTGAACAAGGGATGAACGAATTTGTGAATAAAGATTACTCAGTAGATTTTAATTACTTTTTTGTAAGAAAAGTTATGTTCGTGAAATATGCGCAAGGATTCATAGTTTTTCCGGGAGGCTTTGGCACTCTAGACGAACTATTCGAGAGTCTAACGCTTATTCAAACACATAAAATATCAAAAATACCCATAATTCTTTTTGGTAAAGATTATTGGGGAGGTTTGGTAGATTGGATAAACAAAACGATGATAGAAACAGGTACAATTTCTGAAAAAGATACTGACTTATTTCACGTTACTGATAGTAAGGAAGAAGCTGTAAAGATTATTTGTGATTTTTATGAGCAAAAAGAACCGATGCCAAATTTCTAATATTTAATGGAACATTTGGTTTATTTTTTTAATAAAAAACAATAAAATGTAAAATACATTGGTTATACATTTTAGATATGGAGCTTTTTTAATTAAATTGAAAGCTTTGCAAAACTAACACAACAAGCATAGAAACATGAAGGTTATCAACAAAATTTTATTATTATCATTTGTGGTGCTATTCAGTACGAACTTGGTAGCACAAAACACTTATGAAGATGCAGTAAATCATTACAATGCGGGCGACGAACAAGCAAAAGCTAAAGAATTTGACAAAGCTATTGAAAGTTACAAACAAGCTGCTGAAATTGGCGGAGAGTTAGGGACAACTCAAGGTTCTGATATCAAAACACGTTCAGAGCAGCAAATACCTAAAGTTCAAATTAATAAAGCGGCAAGCTTTTTTAATGCTTTTAGAAGTTCAAAACAAATTCCTGATTTAGATAAAGCAATCGTTGAATTTGAAAAAACTGTTGAGCTTGCGAAACAATATGATGATCAACGTGTTATGCAAACTGCTCAAGGTTACGTGCCGCAATTGTATTATCAGAAAGGTACAATGCTATTTAAAAGGGAAATGTTTAAAGAAGCAGACACTGCTTTAAATAGTGCTATACAAGCCAATTCTAACTATGCACAGCCGTACTACACTAAAGGATTAGTTGCTAAAAAAATGTCTGATGATATTAACGATGCGCTAAGATGGTTTGATCAAGCTATAGCAGTTGCTGATAAAACAAATAAAGCTCAAATTGCAAGACAAGCTAAACAAGCAGCTCATGATGAATTATTATTTAGAGGTGCTAAATTAATTGAGACTCGTAATTACAGTGATGCAATAGATTTACTTAAATTAGCTACTGAGTATGATTCAGAATCAGCAGATATTTATTACAGATTAGCTGAAGCTTACAACAAACAAAGTAAATATGATTTAGCATTGACTAATGCTAAAACTGCTTTAACTCACGAAAATGGTGGTAAAACAGATAAAGCTAAGATTTATTTTGAAATGGGTTTTGCGTACCAAATGAAAGGGTCAAAATCTGATGCATGTAGCGCTTATACAAATGCATCTTTCGGATCGTTCAAAGCTCCGGCAGAACATTCTATGGAATTCGAATTGAAATGTAGTTCAACGAACTAGTTTTTTAATTCCAATCAATTTAAGCTCAGCAGATTAAGTTCTGCTGAGCTTTTTTTATTTAAGATTTAAAAGCATTTAATCCTTCAATCTAAAACGCACATTCCCTATCTTCATTTTTAGGAACTAATTTAAATCAAATTCACCAAATATATGCCGTCATTAGACCAGCTATGTGTCAATACAATAAGAACACTTTCAATTGATGCAGTCCAAAAAGCAAATTCAGGACACCCTGGAATGCCAATGGGGATGGCTGATGTTTCTTATGTTCTATGGACCAAATATCTAAAGCATAATCCCAAGAACCCGAATTGGTTTGATAGGGATAGATTTATTCTTTCAGCAGGTCATGGTTCAATGTTGATTTATAGTCTATTACATCTAACAGGGTACGATTTAAGTTTAGATGAGATTAAGAATTTCAGGCAAATGGGAAGTAAAACTCCTGGTCATCCGGAAAACTTTGAAACACCTGGCGTTGAAATGACAACAGGACCTCTGGGGCAGGGTTTTGCCACGGGTGTTGGAATGGCAATGGCAGAGCAGTTTTTAAGTGCAAAATTTAACAAGGAATCTCATAAAATCGTAGATCATTACACTTATGCAATAGTTAGTGATGGAGATTTAATGGAAGGAGTTTCTCATGAAGCGGCTTCTTTAGCAGGGCATCTTAAGTTAGGTAAGATGATTTATTTGTATGATTCAAATTCGATTTCTATTGATGGATCTACAGATCTGGCATTTACTGAAGATCCGGTAAAAAGATTTGAAGCATATGGATGGCATGTTCAAGAAATAGACGGCCATAATCACAAAGAAATAGATGTTGCAATTTCAGAAGCACAAAGAGAAATTGGAAAACCTTCTATAATTATTTGCAGAACTCATATTGGATTCGGAAGCCCGAATAAACAAGACACAGCATCTTCTCACGGTTCGCCTCTTGGTGAAGAAGAAATAAAATTGACAAAAAAAGCTTATGAGTGGGATGCTGATAAGAAGTTTTATATCCCGGATGAAGCACTTAATAAATTCAGAAATGAGGTTTCGAAAGGGGAGAAAGCTGAGAAGGATTGGGAAACTAGTTTTAAAAAATACAGCAACGAGTTTAAGGAAGAAGCCGAACAGTTTGAATCATGGATTAATGGAATTACCTCCTCAAAGCTAGAAGAATTTTTGCCAATTTTTGAAACAGACTCAAAGGGAGTGGCAACTAGATCTGCTTCTGGTACTGTGTTAAATGCAATAAAAAATGAAGTTTCAAATTTATTTGGTGGTTCAGCGGATCTTGAAGGCAGCGTAAAAACCAATCTTAAGGACGAAGGTGTATTTAATGCTGATAACCGTGAAGGCAGAAATGTACATTATGGAGTAAGGGAACATGGTATGGTAGCCGCTTTAAATGGGATGTCTTTACATAAGGGAGTTATTCCATTCGGAGGAACCTTTTTTGTCTTTACTGATTATTGCAGACCATCTATACGATTGGCTGGATTGATGCAAACGCCATCAATTTATGTTATGACACACGACAGTATTGGTCTAGGAGAAGATGGTCCAACTCATCAACCTGTGGAGCATTTGGCCAGTTTGAGAGCTATGCCCAACGTAACTGTAATAAGACCGGGTGATGCTAATGAAGTTTCTTATGCTTGGAAAATTGCAGTGGAGAGTAAAACTGCTCCAACTCTAATTGTTCTAACAAGACAGAATATTCCTACTTTTGAGAGAACTGAAACGAATAAAGCAAGCTTAACAGCTAAAGGAGCTTATATTTTATCTGATTCTGAGAAGGAAATACCTGACTCAATAATTATCGGAACAGGATCTGAAGTTCACTTAGCAATGGAAGCAAAAATTGAATTGAAAACTAAAGGTATTGATGCAAGAGTGGTAAGTATGCCAAGTTGGGAACTATTTGAACTGCAAGATGAAGAATATAGAAATACAGTATTACCCACGTCAGTAGTTAACAGAGTTTCTATCGAAGCCGGTTCAACATTTGGTTGGAGTAAGTGGTTGGGTACTACAGGAAAGGCTATTGGAATTGACTCATTTGGCGCATCAGGTCCATATGAAGAACTTTATCAACACTTCGGAATTACTACAACCGCTATAGTTGAAGCTGTGTTAGAACAGGCAAAACACTGATCTGTATTTAGCGCAAAAAAAATCCCTGTACTTTTGCAAGAGCAGGGATTTTTATGTTTATAAAAGTTTTTTATTTGATCAAGGTCATTCGTTTTATTTCAGAGAATGAGCTTCTTTGATCAGCTGATATTGCATTTATTTTATATAGATAAACGCCGCTAGCCAAATTGCCTGCGTCAAAACTTACAGTATGTTGGCCGGCTGTTTGAGAAGAACTATTAAGCAGATCGGCTACTTTTCTACCGTTGATATCATATACTGTAATTGAAACGTTGCTGGTTGCAGGAAGTGAATATGAAATGCTTGTAGAAGGGTTGAATGGGTTTGGATAATTTTGATCAAGCTCAAATCTGCTTCGCAAATTAGCAAATTCATCTTCTTCGTTTGAAACAGACATTGAAGCGTTCCCTAAAAATATACCTCTACCGTGGGTAGCTATTCCAAGTGTTTTGTCAGCAGTACGGTAATCTAAGTACTCAACTACAGTGTTTCCGATAGTTGAAGAGCCTTGAAGTTTCCATTCGGTGTTATTTCCGTCAAGGTTGCCTGTTGCATAAAGTCCGGTACTTGTACCCACAAAATAATTCTTTTCTCCATTGTCATTCTTAGTGATAGCTGCACTTCGTACAGAAGGACCATTCCCAAGAGGTGTTTCAAGGTTTCCTCCAACTCCTGTCCAGTTGTTACCCCCGTTACTTGAGTAATAGATACTTTCAGTACTATAGTTAGAGACTACGGCAATTATTTCATTTCCATTATCTTCGCTAACAGAAATATCATGAATATAAGCTCCTTCAGGAGGTGCAATATTTGAATTTACTGATGTTATAGAAATATCGTTAAGATCAGTAGCTGTTGTGGCTGTGGAAGAATTAGTGACTTTAAATATTTTTGGCGTAGTGTTACCTGAATATGCTGCGTAGTACAAAACATCAGAAGGGCTAGTAGTACTTATTGCAAGAGTAGAAATTATAGTACCAGGAGGAGAAGCAAACTCAGTTAAATTAGACCAGCCTTGATTTGTACCATTAGGATTTGTTGCATTTCTCGGTAAGGTTGTTGCCGAACTATTTCTAAAAAGCTGATTGCCACTAGGATAAAATATAAAGTCCTCGTTAGTGTGATTTACAACATACGGATGTATAA
>Ga0189275_100532_pt1 | contig 12727 bp, 11 predicted proteins | sample N19A6minimetaG_FD_130329 | JGI IMG/M metagenome (GOLD analysis project Ga0189275, IMG submission 130329) | Marine microbial communities from the Costa Rica Dome - N19 A6 mini metaG | ecosystem: Environmental > Aquatic > Marine > Oceanic > Photic zone | place: Costa Rica: the Eastern Pacific...
CATTGGCACGCGGAGATTACGGCTGGCTGACGCCTCAGCTTGCCGACATTTACCGTGATTTCCTGCCCGAAAATTTGGAGCCGCTCCTTAAAAAATGGGACATTGGCGGCACCATCCTCGTGCAAGCCGCACCCACAGTTGCCGAAACCAAGTTCATGCTGAAGCTGGCGGAGCAAAACGCCTTCATCAAAGGGGTTGTTGGCTGGGTGGATTTTGAGGCCCCCGGCGCGGTTGACACCCTCAATCAACTGGCGATTAGCCCGCATTTGGTTGGCATCCGCCCGATGATCCAGGACATCCCCGATGTGAACTGGATGCAGCAGGACCGGTTCACCCCAGTATTTGACGCCATCCGCGCAAATGATCTGGTTTTTGATGCACTTACGCTTCCACAACACCTGTCAGCTTTGCACACTTTGGTGTCGCGCCATCCGAGCCTAAGAGTGGTGATCGACCACGGCTCCAAGCCGCTCATCGCCGATGGCATTGTTGACGGATGGGCGGAAGACATGAAGGCAATGGCGGCGCTTGAAAACGTGCACTGCAAGCTGTCAGGACTGGTGACAGAGGCAAGCCCGGATTGGGCAAATGCGGATTTGCGACCTTACGGCGCCCATCTCCTGAAAACCTTTGGCCCAAAGCGGCTCATCTGGGGCAGCGATTGGCCGGTCTGCAAACTGGCCGCCAGCTATGATCGATGGGCCGAAACAAGCCGCGACATGCTGTCGGCCCTCCCCCCTGAAGATCAAAAAGCAATCTTCGGCCTGAATGCCATGCATCTCTACAAAATTAGGAACTGATCCCATGGACACCTTTAACCTGGACCCTATCGGGCTTTGGCTGGGGCGCATCGAAGCCCCTGGCATCGGGCCGTGCGTCGTCACGCTGCGCGAAGGCGCTTTGTTGGACATTACCAGCACCCGCGCGCCAACGGTGCGCGACATTCTGGAAATGGTTGACGCGGCAGCCTACGTGCGGACTGCGCCCGGCAAACCCGTTGAGGCCACCAGCGACTTTACCTGGCTGGCGTCCTGCGATCTTCAGGCTGTGAAAGCCTGTGGCGTCACCTTTGCCGGATCAATGGTGGAACGCGTGATCGAAGAACAGGCCGCAGGTGACCCCGCCCAAGCCGCCGCCATTCGCGATCGCATCGCGGCGCGTATCGGTGACAGTTTGTCCAACATCACCCCCGGATCGGCCGAAGCGCAGGAAGTCAAAGAGGCCCTGATCGAAGAAGGCTTGTGGTCGCAGTACCTCGAAGTCGGCATTGGCCCTGACGCCGAAGTCTTTTCCAAAGCTCAGGTTTTGTCATCCGTCGGCCCGAAAGCAGACGTGGGTCTGCACCCCATGTCGACTTGGAACAACCCTGAGCCAGAGGTCGTCCTTGCGGTGTCGTCCAAAGGAGAAATCAAAGGCGCCACACTCGGCAATGACGTAAACCTACGCGATGTCGAAGGGCGCTCCGCGCTTTTGCTGAGCAAGGCCAAGGACAACAACGCCTCTTGCGCCATCGGGCCAATGATCCGGCTGTTTGATGAAACCTTCTCCATTGACGACGCGCGATCCGCAGAACTGACACTGACGGTCACGGGCGAAGATGATTTTGAACTCAACGGCCACTCTTCCATGTCCCAAATCAGCCGCGACCCTGCGGATTTGGTGCGCCAAACCATTGGCCGTCATCACCAATATCCAGACGGGCTCATGCTGTTTCTTGGCACGCTTTTTGCTCCGACCCAGGACCGTGACACCCCCAATGGTGGCTTCACGCACAAGCTGGGAGATCTGGTGACAATCCAAAACTAAAAATTGGGCAGCCTCACAAACACCGTGCGCTTGTCCACCGAATGCAGCGAATGGCGCTTTGGCGATTCTCAACTTATGCGAAATCTGGCCGGCCGCGGCCTCACCTAAGGACACAAACATGTTGACCGGAAAACACCATATCGCCGGACAGTGGATCGGCGGAGACGCCACATTTTTGTCGGAACCTGCCCACGGTCCAAGCCACAGCTTCAGCGTCGGCACGCCACAAAACGTAGACGATGCCGTACAAGCCGCAGAAGATGCTTTCACCAGTTTTGGGTGGTCCACACGCAAAGACCGCGCGGTCCTACTGCGCCGCATTGCGGATGAGATCGACGCACGGGGCGCGGAAATCACCGAAATTGGATCTCAGGAAACTGGCTTGCCAGAGGCCCGCCTTGAGGGCGAGAGCGGCCGGACCACAGGACAGCTCCGCTTGTTTGCCGACCATATTGAAGCTGGCGATTATCTGGACCTGCGCCAAGACGCGGCCCTGCCCGACCGTGCGCCCTTGCCACGCCCAGACCTGCGCATGATCCATCGTCCAATCGGACCGGTTGCCGTTTTTGGTGCATCCAACTTCCCTTTGGCGTTCTTGGTTGCCGGTGGTGACACAGCCGCCGCTCTCGCTGCGGGCTGCCCTGTTGTGGTGAAGGGACACTCTGCCCACCCCGACACCGGAGAAATTGTGGCGCAGGCCATTGATGCGGCGGTCAAAGCGCTTGATCTGCACCCAGGTGTTTTCACCCTGGTTCAAGGCGGCAAGCGGGACGTCGGAACGCGGCTTGTTCAGCACCCGCTGATCCGTGCGGTGGGCTTTACCGGCTCACTGGGCGGGGGGCGTGCGCTGTTTGATCTTTGCGCACAACGCGACGATCCCATTCCATTCTTTGGCGAACTCGGATCGGTCAACCCAATGTTTGTGTTGCCACATGCCATCGCCAACCGCGCGGCTGATATCGGCACTGGCTGGGCCGCATCACTTGCCATGGGTGCCGGTCAATTCTGTACAAACCCAGGCATTGCTGTCGTTCTGGACAATGAGGACGCCGCCACTTTCCAAGCCTCGGCTCAAGCCGCCATGGAAGCAACAGGTGACCAGGCAATGCTGACCCCAGGCATCGCAGCAGCTTATCGCGATGGTGTCGCCCGCGTTGGCGCTGGCGCCGGTGTTGAGGAACTGATGGGCCGCACCTGCGACGCACGCAGCGCCGCGCCTTATCTGTTTGCAGTGTCCGCCAAAGACTGGCTGGAAAATGAAGAACTGCAGGAAGAAGTCTTTGGCCCGCTGGGTATCGTGGTGAAGGCCACCGATCTTGAACAAATGGCACAGGTTGCACGCAAAATCGAAGGACAGCTCACCTGCACTTTGCAGGTTGACGCTGAGGACACATCCGATGCCGCGCGCCTGCTGCCGCTTCTTGAGCGCAAGGCAGGACGTGTTCTGGCAAACGGATTCCCAACCGGTGTTGAAGTTTGCGACAGTATGGTTCACGGCGGCCCCTACCCTGCCTCCACAAACTTCGGAGCCACATCGGTCGGAACCCTGTCAATCCGCAGGTTCCTCCGCCCTGTGTGTTATCAGAACATCCCCGTCGAACTCTTGCCAGAAGAGGTAACAGAATGAGCGCCACACCTTCATCTCACGCTCCGCAAGGCGGCCAACTGGCAGGAAAAACCGCATTGATCACCGCAGCTGGCCAAGGGATTGGCCGCGCAACGGTGGAGCTGTTCGCATCCGAAGGCGCTACTGTGATTGCCTGTGATATCAGCGAGGATGCCCTCGCAGATCTGAACACAATTGCTGGCGTGACCGCTCTGCACATGGATGTAACAAACCGTGACGCCGTAAAGTCTGCCACCGCGGATCTTCCGCCTTTGGACATCTTGTTCAACTGCGCAGGGTATGTGGCCAACGGCTCCATTCTGGAATGCCCCGAAAAGGATTGGGATTTCAGCTTCGACCTCAATGTCAAAGCCATGTACCGGCTTATTCAGCTGACTTTGACTGCCATGCTGGACAATGGCGGCGGCTCGATCATCAATATGTCGTCGGTGGCATCTTCCATGAAAGGCGTGCCCAATCGCTTCGCCTACTGCGCGAGCAAAGGCGCCGTGGTCGGGTTGACCAAATCCATCGCCGCAGATTTTGTGACCCGTGGCGTCCGGTGCAATGCCATTTGCCCGGGCACAGTGGACAGCCCAAGCCTTCATGATCGCCTGCGTGCAACCGGCGATTACGAAAAAGCGGTCCGCGATTTTGTCGCGAGACAGCCGATGGGCCGCATCGGCACCGCGGACGAGATCGCGCATCTCGCCCTCTATCTGGCCAGCGACGCCAGCAAATACACAACCGGTCAAGCGCTTGCCATCGATGGCGGCTGGACTATCTGAGACTGAAAGGACACTCCCATGAAACTGTTGCGATTTGGCGCAGCTGGCGCAGAAAAGCCCGGATTGTTGGACGAGAACGGCATCATTCGCGATCTATCCGGCGTAATTGGCGACATCTCAGGTGACGCGCTGAGCGACGAAACCCTTGCGAAACTGCGCGAGATTGACCCGACAACCCTGCCCGAAGTGGACGCCTCTGAACGCATCGGGGCTTGTGTGGGCAACGTCGGCAAATTCATTTGCATTGGCTTGAACTACGCTGATCACGCAGCCGAATCCGGCATGACCTTGCCAGAGGAACCCGTGATCTTCTTCAAAGCGACCTCCGCCATTTCCGGCCCTAACGATGATGTAGAGATCCCACGCACATCCCAAAAAACCGACTGGGAGGTCGAGCTGGGCGTTGTGATTGGCAAACACACGAAATACGTCAGCAAGGAAGACGCGCTAGACCACGTGGCCGGATACTGCGTTGTGAACGACCTTTCTGAGCGTGACTTCCAACTGCACCGCTCCGGTCAATGGGTCAAAGGCAAAAGCTGCGACACATTCGGACCAATCGGCCCTTGGCTGGTAACGCGAGACGAAGTCTCTGACCCTCAAGACCTTACGATGTATCTGGAGGTCAACGGCCATCGCTATCAAAACGGTTCCACCAACACGATGCACTTTGATGTTGCCACCGTGGTGTCGCACCTGTCGCAGTTCATGAGTCTGCAGCCGGGCGATGTGATCTCCACCGGCACCCCTCCGGGTGTGGGCATGGGGCAATCTCCGGAAACCTATCTCAAACCCGGCGACAAAATGGAACTGGGGATTGAAGGCTTGGGCGTTCAGAAACAAACGGTGATTGCAGGGTAAGCCCCCAACCCCTCCTTCAACATGGCCCGGATCGAATTCAACCGATCCGGGCCATTTTTTGTTGTGGCGTCCCAATCAGGCCACCTGAGTTTCAGGCTCTCGCTCCCCTTTTGGACCGAGACACCCTCTCTTAACACGTTTCATCGGCACAAAAACGAATGGCGGCACCCCTGTACCGCCATTCTGTTTTGTTGTGTCTGCTTTGGCTCAGAGCCTTAGCCGCACTTGCTGTACCCACAGCTGTTGCAGGTCATGCAGCCTTCCACCATCTGAAGACCGTACTCACCACAGCTTGGGCATGGCTTGCCACGTGGTGCCTCGCCCACGGCCATTACCTCGGCATGCGGATCGGATTTCAGGCCCATGCCCTCACCTTCGATAAACCCAATCGCAATCATGTGACGCTCCAGAACGCCACCAATCGCAGCCAGAATGGACGGAATGTATTTGCCTTCCATCCAGGCGCCGCCGCGTGGATCAAACACCGCCTTCAGCTCTTCCACCACGAAGGACACATCGCCACCGCGACGGAACACAGCCGAAATCATCCGAGTCAACGCCAGCGTCCAAGCGTAGTGCTCCATGTTTTTGGAGTTGATGAAGACTTCAAACGGACGGCGGTGACCATTGATGATCACATCGTTCACGGTCAGGTAAATCGCGTGCTCGCTGTCTGGCCACTTCAGCTTGTAAGTCGCGCCTTCCAGGCTCTGCGGACGCTCGAGCGGCTCGGACATATAGATGACCTCGCCGGAATCCGCCACGTGGTCCGCCGGCTGTTCGCCCGGTGCCTTCTCGTCGCTCTCGCTAACGGTCAGAACCGAGCCGGTCACATCGTTTGGACGGTAGGTGGTACAGCCTTTGCAGCCCGTATCCCAGGCCTGCATGTAGACGTCTTTGAACGCATCAAAGCTGATGTCTTCCGGGCAGTTGATGGTCTTGGAGATCGAGCTGTCGATCCACTTCTGCGCCGCCGCCTGCATGCGCACATGCGCCGCCGGCTCCAGGGTTTGCGCATTCACAAAGTAATCTGGCAGCTCTTTGTCGCCAAACTTGTCACGCCACAATTGCACTGCGTAATCAACAACTTCCTCTTCGGTGCGGGAGCCGTCTTTCTGCAGAACCTTGCGGGTATAGGCATAGGCAAACACTGGCTCGATGCCGGAGCTCACGTTGCCCGCATAGAGGCTGATGGTGCCGGTTGGCGCAATGGAGGTCAAAAGCGCGTTGCGGATGCCGTGCTTGGCAATCGCATCTTTCACGTCCTGATCCATGTCCTGAACCAGACCGCCGTTGATGTATTTCTCTTTGTCAAAGAGCGGGAAGGCCCCCTTCTCTTTTGCCAGATCAACAGACGCCAGATAGGATGCGCGCGCAATCGCCTTCATCCAGGCTTCGGTCTGCGCCGCGGCCTCTTCGGTGCCGTACTTCAGCCCCAGCATCAGCAGCGCATCCGCCAAACCAGTCACGCCAAGGCCAATACGGCGCTTGGCTTGGGCTTCTTGCGCCTGTGCATCCAGCGGGAACTTGGACGCATCAACAACGTTGTCCATCATCCGCACGGCAGTTGCCACCAGATCGGTCAGCGCTTCTTCGTTCAGCTCCGCCGCTTTCTCAAACGGGTCGGTCACCAGACGGGCCAGGTTGATCGAGCCCAGCAGGCACGCGCCATATGGCGGCAACGGCTGCTCGCCACACGGGTTGGTGGCCGCGATCTGCTCCACGTAGCTCAGGTTGTTGCGCTGGTTGATGCGGTCAATGAAGATCACGCCAGGCTCGGCATAATCATAGGTGCCCTGCATGATCTTGTTCCACAGATCGCGCGCCTGCACGGTGTGATAAACCTTATCGCCGAATACCAGCTCCCAAGGACCGTCCGCTTTCACCGCCTCCATAAACGCATCCGTCACTAGCACGGACATGTTGAACATACGCAAACGCGCAGGGTCAGATTTTGCGGTGATGAAATCTTCCACGTCCGGGTGGTCACAGCGCATGGCCGCCATCATCGCACCGCGGCGAGAGCCCGCAGACATGATAGTGCGGCACATTGCGTCCCATACATCCATGAAAGACAGCGGGCCAGACGCATCCGCCGCCACTCCTTTCACGTCCGCGCCGCGCGGACGGATGGTGGAGAAGTCATAGCCAATGCCGCCGCCCTGCTGCATGGTCAGTGCCGCTTCTTTCAACATGTCAAAAATGCCCGACATGCTGTCAGGCACGGTGCCCATTACAAAGCAGTTGAACAGAGTCACGTTCCGCGCGGTACCCGCGCCGGCCGTGATCCGGCCTGCTGGCAGGTATTTGAAATCTTCCAAAGCGCCGTAGAACTTCTCTTCCCATTTGGCTGGGTCTTTTTCGACTTTGGCCAAGTCACGTGCGATGCGTCGCCAGCTGTCCTCCACCGACAAATCAATCGGCGTCCCGTCCGCCTCTTTGAAACGATATTTCATGTCCCAGATTTGTTCTGCGATGGGGGCGGCGAAACGACTCATCGTTGGCTTCCTTGCTTGTGCTGCGCGTTTGTTTAGGGTTTTTTAATCTATATCAAACCAGCGTGATCTGACAACGGCCAAATATGGAAATTTCCGCCAAGGAACCACATTATTTTGGGGTTGAAGGTTAACAGCCCCACTATATAATGTGATATTCGTGCATAAACCTGTGGAAAACCTGTGAGCAAAACTGTGCATCTTGTGAAACTTTCGGTGGGCTCGGAGAGCCCCGAAACACTTGCCGCCTGGCAAGAGGCCAATAAAGCGCGTTTCCCCGATGGCTTACCCCGTCATGTCACTCGGATGTGGCCTAAACGTGAGGCAGAAATCCTCAACGGTGGCTCAATCTATTGGGTCATCAAGGGCAGCATTCAGTGCCGTCAGCGCATTCTACGTCTCGACGAAGTGATTGGATCAGATGGCGTGCGCCGATGTGCCATTGTGCTCGATCCAGAAGTGCATCTGACGCAAGCCGCGTTCAAGCGTCCATTTCAAGGCTGGCGCTATTTGAAAGTCGAAGACGCCCCCGCCGACCTACCTGCCAACCGCGCCAATGACGATGTGTTGCCCGATGAGTTAAACCGCGCGCTGGCCGAAATTGGCGTGCTCTGACCGAATGCAACGGCCGGCGTTTTAACTGTTGCGCGCGCCCCACCTGCTGAAAAACGCACCTCCGCAAAACAGACGCTATACCGACGTCATACCGACGTGGATTTGCGAGTTGCTGGGCAGGTTAACTCACCAACAAACGCACCCTATCGTGCGCCAATGTCCTGCGGTGCCACCGACACGGATTTCATCACCGAATAGCAGGTCACGCCTTCCAACAGCTCTAGCGCCGCCGCCGACCGCCGTGTGATCCGCGCCAAAATGCGCCCTGCTTGCGTGTCCACAGACACAATTGCACCGGGGCCACCTCCGGATCGCACCGACTGCACCCTGCCCTCCACAATGTTGAGCGCTGACAGCCCCTTAGGCGCCTCTCTTGAGAGGATCACATCATGCGCTGCCACTCGCACGCGCACCTGATCTCCAATGGCATGGGGCAATTGCGGCAGCATCAAAGCCACGCCATTGGCGGACAATTCCGTCAGCCCGTCTTCATGGTGCGCAACCACCTTTGCCTCCAAAACCGCCCCCACCGCGCGCGGCCCCATTGGCGTAAAGCTCGGATCAGACAAAACTTCCGCCGCCGGCCCCACCCGCTCCACCTTACCGTTCTTCAATGCCACCACCGTGGTCGCCAATCGCGCCACCTCGGCAATTGAGTGGGTAACATACAGAATAGGAAGGGAAAATTCATCCCGCAGCCGCTCAAAATACGGTAGGATTTCCGCCTTGCGCGGCTCATCCAGCGCCGCCAAAGGCTCATCTGCGAGGATCAGTTTTGGCCGCGCCAACAGCGCCCGCCCAATCGCCACCCGCTGCTTTTCACCACCAGACAATTCCGCCGGACGCCGCCCCAACAGTCCGCCGACCCCGAGGATCTCCACCACTTGACCAAAGCTTGCGACCTCCGCCCGACCTTTGGCCAACCCGTTGCCATACAACAGGTTTTTGCGCACATTCATATGCGGGAACAGCCTACCTTCCTGAAACACATAGCCAAGACTACGTTGATGCGGCGGCACCCAGCGCCCCGTCGTGCTGTCGCTCAGAACCTCGCCGTTCACAACAATCCGGCTCTGCACCGGCCTGCTCAACCCTGCTACCGCATTGATCACAGAGGTTTTTCCAGATCCGGAACTGCCAAACAAAACCGTCAGCCCCGCGGGCGCAGCAAACTTCACATCAAGGTCAAACCCCTGAAAGGTCTGGTGGATTTGCACCTCAACACTCATGCCTGCCCCACCTTCGCCGCGATCCGCCGCGCGAGCACTTCAGACAGAATTAACGCCCCTGCGGCAACAATGATGCTCACCACAACCAACCGCATCGCCGCGGTTTCGCCGCCCGGCACTTGTAGAAACGCGTAGATCGCGCTGGGTAAGGTCCGGGTTTGCCCAGGGATATTGCTGACAAATGTGATGGTTGCGCCAAACTCACCCATCGCTTTGGCAAATGCGAGCACCATGCCTGCCAACAGCCCGGGCAACATCAGTGGCAGCGTGACGGTGAAAAACACCCGCCACCGCGACGCACCCAATGTCGCCGCGGCCTGCTCCAGTTTTGGGTCAATCGCCTCGATCGAAAGGCGGATCGCGCGCACCAACAAAGGAAAGGCCATAACGGCTGCCGCCAAGGCAGCCCCCGTCCAGCGAAAGGCAAAAACAATTCCGATTTCTTTGAGCGCCCCACCAACCAGCCCTTGAGTGCCGAACGTCACCAACAACAAATACCCTGTGGCAACTGGTGGAAGAACAAGCGGCAAATGCACCAAAACATTGACAAATTGCTTTCCAAAAAACTCCCAGCGCGCCAGCGCGTAGGCCACAAAAGCACCAGGCACCACCGCGCCCATCATCGCCCAGAACGCCACCTTGAGCGACAACCCCACGGCGGCCCATTCCTGTGGTCCCAGCCAGTCGCTCACCGTGCGTCCTCCAGCAGCGTAAATCCACGCTCCACAAAGTGTCGGCGCGCTGCTTCTCCGCTCAGATAAGTCATAAATTCAAGCACTTCTGGTCGATGACGCCCCGCAACAACAGCTGCTGGATAAACGATCTCTTCATGGCTGTCGGCCGGAAACTCCGCAACAATTTGCACCCGGTCGTCGGCCAAGGCATCTGTCACATAAACAATACCCGATGCGACCTCTCCCAAAGCCACCAGCGACAGCGCGGCTCGGACATTGTCTGTCTCCACAACATTTGGCTCAACCGCTTGCCAGAATCCAAGCGACATCAACGCTTCCTTGCCGTAAATTCCAGCTGGAACCGCCTCAACCAGCGCCATGGCAACACGTCCGGTGTTTAAAATTTGAGACAATTCCGATACATTGATCACCACCTCTTCCACGCCAGTCTTTGCGGGAACTACAAGAGCTAAAGTATTTCCGAATATACGATTTTCAGATTTTTGACTGAGTAGATCCTGACTATTCAGATGGTCCATCCAATTGACATTAGCCAACATTACCACATCCGCCGGAGCTCCATACTCCAGCTGTCGTGCAACCGCCGACGAGCCTGCAAAGGAGGCCACAACGCTGTGTCCACTTTCAGCTTCAAACCCGGAAATCACATCCGTTATCACGTCTTGAAGACTGGCCGCTGCGAAAACCAAGATCTGCTCCGCACGGGCCAGATTGGGGGCAGCACCCCAAAGTGAGGCCGTAAGCAAGAAAGTCGTCAATGGGAAGCGCAGCGCAGATGTCATATGATGGGCAAGCCATTAGGTCCGGATAGTGTTAGGCGTAGCTAAACTCCCCCCCTTTATGCAAGCGCTTTGCGAACCTGGCTGCAAAACAGCTTAGCGCCTTTACGGTTTGGCGCGCCTCTGATCCTCTTCGGCAGCCACATGCAGCAAAATAGGCAGTCCAGCAGACACAAAATACCGCGAGAGCAGCTGATATTCGGCTACATTGGGGGCCGTCGCTGGCGTCGATGGCACGGCTTCATTTTGCCCAACAAACCCGGCCATTTCAGCCTCCATTTCTGTCAGTATCTGGTCGACCAGCGCATTTTCATACAAAACGCTCTGAGCCCCCCCGTATCCCCTTGCGGACTGACCCCGACGGCAAGCTCATTGCCGGGCTGCGCTTCGGGGCTGGATTTTAGAATCGCCAATGCCGTTTGTGCGTCATAGCCAAGGTTTTTCACCCCATAGGCCAAACGTTCAGCATCATGCGACATATCCGTCGATCCTTGCGGCCCCATCACGGGCACCTCCGAAGCTGATCGCAACTGATCATCTGTGCCCGCCCCCCAAGGCACAGCAGCAACATCAGGCTGCGTATTTTGCAACGCCGAAACCTGTGCCTGCAATTCTTCAAGAACAGACAGCAACTGCGCGACATCCACCTGCTGAAGAGCAACGTTTCCTTGAGCCACATCCTGATGCGCCAAAATCGTGTCTCGGGTAGACGAAACCCGGCCACCGCTGTCTTGCGCGACAACAACCAGCGCCTTCAAATCCGCCAACTCATTGCGCAGCGCCTCCGTGTTCAAGGCATTTCCAACTGTGGTCCCGTAGGCAGGTGGAGCGGGTTGCATGGCCCCGGGTTGGCCGAGCCAGACTGCGGTTCCGGTGATCGTCGCCCCGACTGAAGGCTGTGGTGGCACTGTTAGGGGGGCTGCAGACGTCGCAGGCGCGATACCGAAATCGGAAGCGTAGCCAGGCGCAAGCACCTGCGGCTGTGGCATCGGCGAGTTCCAAGAATCTGGTTGCGTGACCGATGTCTCTGAGGCTGCGTTTGGAACGGGCCATCCTCTTGGCAAAACCGCATAGTCCTGTCGCGCGGCAATCCATCGCAAATAGGCGGTTACGGCAGAAAACCCTTTTAAAGAAATACGCGCCACCTCAGCGCCCCCGCGTCTGGTTATCAGATCCCCACCAGCGCCGATAAGAAGCTCCAGTTGCACGTCAAGCGGCTGCAAGATGCGCTCCGGCACCTGAATTTCAGACACGTCTTCGGAAACAAAGAATGTGTCACCCGCGAGGGCCTCCTAAAGACGGATTTGCAGCTGCACCGGTCATGTCTAACCAAATTCGTGGATTTTCGGAGCAATTCATCACGGCACCTGACCAAGGGTGGCACATTGCCAACTATCGGTTCAGCCATCCTGCGTTCGACACGGATTGGAGCCACGCCAACCTCCGATTTGAGCAAGGGCTGCACCTCTCGCTCACCCCTCAGACTGGCGCCGAAAATCGCTTTGTCGGTGCTTCCGTCCGTCGGGACACCCGCAGCCACTATGGCCGCTACGAAGCCATACTTCATCCTGCCAAAGGCGCCGGCATTGTCACCGGGTTCTTCACCTATACCGGTCCGCACTATGGCACGCCGCATGACGAGATAGACATCGAGTTTCTGGGACAGGACACGACCCGCATGCAGTTCGCCTGGTTTGTGGATGGTGTGCTGCACAGCCGCCAGATCCCCTTGGGGTTTGACGCGGCGGACCGTCCACGATCCTACTCCTTTGACTGGCACCCGGATCGACTACGCTGGTATGTCGAAGGCAAGCTGGTGTTTGAGATCACCGAAGACGACACCCCGCTTCCCA